>ENA-OUQP01000481-OUQP01000481.1-human-gut-metagenome-genome-assembly--contig:-NODE-481-length-36806-cov-5.018149_pt1 | contig 36806 bp, 38 predicted proteins | sample MGYA00237951_ERZ548836 | MGnify/ENA primary metagenome ERZ548836 (study PRJEB26490, sample SAMN05194702) | human gut metagenome | biome: terrestrial biome; feature: human-associated habitat; material...
CAGATGTGTATAAGAGACAGTGCCTGCAGAGCTGATCGACGAGAACACCAAGTTCTTCATCAATCCGACCGGACGTTTCGTAATCGGCGGACCTCACGGTGACGCTGGTCTGACCGGCCGTAAGATCATCGTAGATACCTACGGCGGATATGCACGTCACGGCGGCGGTGCTTTCTCCGGTAAGGACTGCACCAAGGTTGACAGAAGCGCAGCTTACGCAGCACGTTATGTTGCAAAGAACATTGTTGCAGCAGGACTGGCTGACAAGTGCGAAATCCAGCTGTCTTACGCAATCGGCGTAGCACAGCCTACCTCTATCATGGCAGACACCTTCGGCACCGGCAAGGTTTCCGATGAGAAGCTGGTTGAGATCATCCGTGAGAACTTCGACCTGCGTCCGGCAGGCATCATCAAGATGCTGAACCTGCGTCGTCCGATCTACAAGCAGACCGCTGCATACGGTCACTTCGGCCGCAACGATCTGGATCTGCCCTGGGAGAAGCTGGATAAGGCAGAAGATCTGAAGAAGTATCTGTAAGATCCACCCTTTTGTAAAATAAGAGTAACTGTTCAGTTCCCTCACAGTTACGATGCAAAATCCATTCCAAATCGGCTTCGCCGAAGGGATTTTGCATGACTCAATCATATTCTTACGGTCTCAGCAGCAAGTGCTTCGACCTGTTCTGAACAGTTACAAATAAGGTACCTTATATAATCCCATGTTCCTGCCGTGGCAGCGTTATGCTGCTTCGGTGGTGGATGTGGGATTTTTTATCGTATAGAAAACTTCGTTTCCATACGATAAAAACGCTCCGCGAGGATGCGCACTCGGCGCAGGGGTAGATGGTTGCCGAGGCAACCGCGCCTCGGCGCGAGAATGTGCCAAGGCACATTCTTTTTTATGAGAAGAAATAGAATAAGCTGTGAATAAAGGGATAGCATAATGCAACGATTTTTAACAACATTGAGTAGATAATGTTAAGGGAAGTTGGTCGTAAGGCCACTTTTTATATGCTAAAATATGTTAAAAATAATTGCAAAGGTGGGAAAAATATGGATAACACAAGAAGAATATATCTGGATAATATTCGCTGGATCACGGTCTGCATTGTTGTAATTTATCATGTGATTTATATGTATAACGGTGTCCAGCCGTTTGGAGTAATCGGTCCGTTTAAAGAACAACAGCTGCAGGATGCTTTTCAATATTTTGTATATCCGTGGATGATGGCTTTGCTATTTACGGTGTCTGGTATGACAGTCAGATATTATATGGAAAAGCATAATGTAAAAGAATTTATCCGGGATAAAACACGCAAGCTGTTGGTTCCTTCCACCATTGGACTTTTTGTTTTTCAATGGATATTGGGATATTATAATATGAAAATCAGCGGTGCTTTGGAAAGTTTTGAGTCAGTTCCAGGAATAGTTCGGTATGTGATCATGGCTATATCAGGAATCGGCGTTCTTTGGTATATACAGGTGTTATGGATTTTTTCGATGCTTCTGCTGCTGGTGAGAAAATTTGAAAGGGATCGTATCTGGAAAAAAGGAGAAAAAACACCAGTATGGCTGCTGGTTTTGTTAACTGTCTGTGTATATGGATTCTCACAAGTTCTTAATACGCCGGTAGTAACTGTGTACCGGTTTGGAATTTACGGGTTCTGTTTTTTTACAGGTTATTTTATTTTTTCACATGATGAGGTTGTTGAACGCTTAAGTAAATGGTGGGGGATTTTTTTGATTGTGGCTGGTGCAACAGGAATATTCTACACAATATATTATTTTGGTGAAAATTATGCGGTAGCTCCTGTGCTTAATAATCTGCCTGCCTGTATTTATTGTTGGTTTTCAATTCTTGCGATTTTGGCATTTATGAAAAAATATGGGGACGCGGAAAACAAAGTATCAAGATGGATGTTAAAAAAATCCTGGGGAATTTATGTTTTTCATTATCTTCCATTAGCTTGTGTAGCTTATTACCTTAGAAGTTTTACATCAGAACTTCCGGAAGGAATTGTCTATATAGTTGTGGGAATCAGTGCATTTGCAGGAGCATTGCTTTTGTATGAAATCATCAGAAGGATACCGATTATCTGTTGGTGTGTATTAGGATTGAAAAAGGAGAAAAAAGATGTTTAAAGACAACCTTGTATCCCTGCGTAAAATGCATGGATTTTCGCAGGATGAACTGTCCGAAAAGATTGGTGTAAGCAGACAGACACTTTCAAAATACGAAACAGGAGAATCTTTACCTGATATTGAGAAGTGTAAACTTCTGGCAGAAGTATTGGATGTAAGTCTGGATGATTTGGTAAATTATGACAGAGAAAACAGCAATGATCTTGGCCTGGGTGTTCCGCCAAAGGGAAAGCATGTTTTTGGAATCACGAAAGTGGGTGAGAAAGGTCAGATTGTGATACCGGCAAAAGCAAGAAAAATATTTGATATTCAGCCAGGGGATAATCTGATCCTATTGGGCGATGAAAGTCAGGGAATTGCTATTATCAAAGAAAAAAGACTGATGGAAATATTAAACGGAAATGAATGATAAGCCCTGCGTCCGTGAACACCAACCCAATGCACTAAAACATTCAAACTCATTCAAAAACAGCCTTAAAACGTCAAAATAGAAAAATGAATTTGCATTTTTGTGAACGAACATGATTGAATTTGAACGAGTTTGGCGATACAATAAACGTAACAAAAGCGAAGAAGAAAGGAGGAGGGCAGATGATCTACACGGTAACGTTTAACCCGTCGCTTGACTATATTGTAGGGGTTGACGATTTCAGATTAGGAGCTACGAACCGCACATCCTATGAACAGATGCTTGCCGGTGGAAAAGGAATCAATGTGTCCTATGTTTTGAAAAATCTCGGTTTTGAAAGCACAGCATTCGGATTTCTGGCAGGCTTTGTCGGAGAGGAAATCAGACGGAAGGTTGCGGCAGATGGCATCCATGCGGATTTTCTGACACTTTCAGAGGGAGTATCCCGAATCAATGTGAAACTGAAAAACATTGACGGGACGGAGATCAACGGAATGGGACCGGACATCGCGGCGGATCAGGTTTCGGCGCTTCGGGAGAAGATCAATCAGTTAAAGGCGGGTGACATCCTCGTGCTCGCGGGAAGCATTCCGCAGTCCATGCCGGATACGATTTACATGGACATCATGGCGGATATGCAGGACAAAGGTGTTGAAATCGCAGTCGATGCGACGCGGGATTTGTTGATGAATGTACTTCCCTATCGCCCGTTTTTAATCAAGCCAAACAACCATGAGTTGGGTGAGATTTTCGGCGTAGAGCTTAAAAAAAGGGAAGAGGTCATCCCTTATGCGAAAAAGCTGCAGGAGATGGGCGCGAAAAACGTCCTTGTATCCATGGCAGGAGAAGGTGCTGTGCTGATTGACGAGAACGGGCGCGAATATATGAGCCCTGTGCCGAAGGGAAAGGTTGTCAACGCGGTTGGCGCAGGAGACTCGATGGTAGCGGGCTTTATCGCAGGATACCTTGAAAAAAAGGATTACGAATATGCATTCCACATGGGGATTGCATCCGGAAGCGCGAGCGCATTTTCCGAACAGCTTGCGACCCGGGCTGAAGTCGGAGCATTGTTGAAAACAATACATTCCGCAGGATGAGCGGTTTAAGAACGGAGGAGTTGTGAGAATTCCGGACTTGCCAGCATGAGTGGTTCCAGCAAGATCCTGCTCGGCTTTATCCTGGGCGGCATGATGTCTGTTGATATGGGCGGACCGTTCAACAAAGCGGCATATGTATTTGGAACCGCGTCGATTGCGGCAGGCAACTACGATATTATGGCAGCAGTTATGATCGGCGGAATGGTTCCTCCCTGTGCAATCGCCCTTGCTACCTTACTTTTCAAAGATAAGTTTACAAAAGAAGAAAGACAGTCCGGTCCGGTCAACTTCATTATGGGTCTGGCATTTATCACAGAGGGCGCAATCCCGTATGCAGCGTCCGATCCGCTTCATGTACTGCCTGCCTGCATCATCGGCGCAGGAATTTCCGGCGCACTCTCCGAGGTATTTCAATGTACTTTGATGGCGCCCCACGGCGGAATCTTTGTATTCCCGGTTGTTGGAAACGCGATGATGTATCTGGCAGCGCTCGTGATCGGAACGATTGTATCAACCGCACTCCTTGGATTACTGAAAAAGAAAGTTGCCTGAAACGGTTCCGATGGATAAAAAAGAATAGCTTCTTACGCTCAAAGGAAAAGAAGACGTCACATTGGATGGACATCACATGATGTTGTATGCTAACATAGGAAGCACCGGGGATCCTGCGATGGTGTGAAAAACGGCGCGGTCAGCCCGCGTACACAAACGTGATCGAAATGGAGATATTATGTTAACAGAAAAACGGCAGGAAGAAATTGTACGGCTGGTATATGAGCGGGAGAGCATCACAGTAGCGGAGCTGAAGGAAATTCTCCACAGTTCGGAATCGACGATCCGGCGTGATATCATTGCGCTCGATCAGGAGGGCAGGCTGACAAAGGTGTTCGGCGGGGCGATTGCACTGCGTACAGCCCAGATTGTCAACAAAGAACTTTCGATGGTGCAGAAAAAAGATCTCCAGATTGCAGAAAAACAGGCGATCGCGCGTTATGCCGCGTCGCTGATCGAGCGGGATGACTGCGTTTATCTGGACGCCGGAACATCGACCGGCTGGATGATCGAATATATCCGCGAAGCACAGGCAACCTATGTGACGAACGCGCTGTCCCATGCAAAGCGGCTCGCGGACAAGGGCTTCCATGTGATTTTGATCGGAGGGGAGCCAAAAAGCTCAACGGATGCGATCGTTGGCGCGGAAGCAGTTGTAAATCTCCAGAAATACCATTTCAGCAAGGGATTTTTCGGGACGAACGGCGTAGAACAAAACGGCGGCTTTACGACGCCGGACGCGAGGGAAGCGATGGTCAAGCAGATTGCGGTGAAAAATACGCAGCTCGCAAACCGCTATTTCCTGGCGACGTCTTCCAAATTCGGGAAAGTGTACGCCGTGACCTTCGCAGGCTTCGAGGGCGGAGTGATCCTGACGGAAGCGCCCGTGCAGGAAAGCCTGCCGAAGAGCGTCAGGGTTGTCAATGTGAACCAACCGGAACAATAAATTCCTGTCTGCGCAGACGCAGAGCAATAGAAGGGAGATTTTATCGCATGAAGGTTATGTTTGTAAATGGAAGCAGCCACCTCCGCGGAACCACCATGGCAGCGATTGAAGAGATGGAAAAGGTATTTGGTGCAGAGGGGATTGAAACGGAGGTCATTCAGGTCGGCGGTAAGCCGATCGCGGATTGCTTGCAGTGCAATGTCTGTGGAAAGACCGGAAAATGTGTGTTTACGGATGACGGTGTGAATGAATTTGTGGAAAAGGCAAAGGATGCGGACGGCTTTGTGTTCGCAACGCCAGTCTATTTTGCACACCCGAGCGGACGCATTTTCGATTTCCTGGATCGCGCATTTTACAGCAGCAACGGCTATGAAAACTTCAAATTCAAGCCCGGCGCAGCAGTCGCAATCGCAAGAAGAGGCGGGACGACGGCTTCGTTGGACGCGCTGAACAAATATTTCGGAATCGCACAGATGCCGACCGCAGGCTCGACTTACTGGAACATGGTGCACGGGCTGACGGCGGAGGACGCGCCGAAGGACGAAGAAGGGATGCAGACGATGCGCAACCTTGCAAAAAATATGATCTGGATGATGCGTTGCTTTGAAGCAGGCAAAAAAGCAGGCGTTTTGTATCCCGATACCGAGAAACAGTTTTGCACGAATTTTATCCGCTAAAAAAGACATATGTCGGAGCAGGCAAAAAGAAAAGCTTTGCATAATTCCTCCTGTTTTCCACATACTACCCACGTCACACAAATTATGGAAAGTATGTAGGAAGCAGGAGGAACTTTTTTATATGAAAGCAACAGGAATTGTCCGTCGGATTGACGACCTCGGACGCATCGTAATCCCGAAGGAAATCCGCAGAACGCTGCGGATTCGGGAAGCGGACCCGCTGGAAATCTTTACCGACCGGGAGGGAGAAATTATCCTGAAAAAATATTCTCCGATCGGGGAAATGACGACCTTTGCCAGGCAATATGCAGAAAGCCTTGCACAGGTCTCCGGGCATACGGTTTTGATTGCGGATCGGGATCAGTTTATCGCGGCGGCAGGAGGCTGCCGAAATCTGATTGGAAAACCGCTGAGCCGGGAAATGGAGCAGCAGATCGAAAGCCGCCAGATTGTACTTGCGACACGTGGAGACCGCACATTTGTGCAGATCGCGCCGGAAGGCGTGGAGGAATATGTCTGCGAAGCAATCAGCCCGATTAACTGTGAGGGAGACGTGATTGGCGCGGTGGTTTTGCTGGGGCAGAGCAAAACGCCCGGTATGGGGGAAGTGGAACGAAAGCTGATTCAGTCTGCGTCCGGATTTCTTGGGCGGCAGATGGGGCAGTGACGCCGGGCAGCAGAGCCGTGGGATGAAACCGGACCAAAAATGAGAACAGTGAGAATGACCCCGCCGCACCGGTGCTATTTTGTCACCGATGCGGCGGGTTTTAGAATAGGAAGATACAGCAGAATTTTCAGACATGCTACTTATATATCCTGCCGGGGTGTCAAATGGTTACATAAAATTTGAAAAAAATATAAAAAATTTTGAAATTCCGGAAAAATTTATCTGTATTCTGCAATTGTCCCCACTGCAATTGTCAACGCCTGTACCATAAGTTCAAGACTCATACTGGGAGCATTGGAAACGGCAGCAGCAGCCTGATCGGGCAGATAGGGAACATGGATAAAACCGCAGCGCGCAGAGTTTCCTTTTTCTGCCTGTGAGCTTTCATATAACGCAGCATAGAGCAGGTTGTTGCATACATAAGTCCCGGCGGAGTAGGAGAGCGCAGCAGGAATCCCAGCTGCGCGGAGCCGATCTGTGATCTGCCTGGTCGGAATCGTCGAAAAAAAGGCGTCAGGCGCGCTGTCAACAACCGGCTGGTCGTGCGGCTGGAAGCCTGCGTTATCGGGAGTGCGGGCGTCCCGCAGATTGATGGCGACGCGTTCGATCTGAATGGATGGACTGCCGCCGAACTGTCCGACACAGAGGATGGCATTCGGCTGATGTGCGTCGATTGCAGCCTTGAGCGCATCAATGGAAGCTTCAAATTCGGTCGGGATTTCGCATTTGATGATATCTGCGCCTGCGATCGAATCGTCCAGAGCGCGGACGGCTTCCCAGGAGGGATTGATGGTTTCCCCGCCGAACGGAGTAAAACCGGTTACGAGAATTTTCATGAGTGTAGGATTCCTTTTCTGTAATTATTTTATTCATATTATAAATCCAACCGCCCGGGCTTGCAAACCGCCGTGAAAGCGCCGCTGCAGGATTCCGTGTGCATTTGTTTGCATCCCTGTATCCTCTGTGCTATACTGTATACGGGTTTTTACGAGAAAACGAGGAAATTAACATGAAAACAATCGTAGTTACACTGGATAAAGAACATCCGGATGGGGAAGCGATTCTTCGGGCAGGCGAGATCATCAAAGCCGGCGGACTGGTGGCGTTTCCGACAGAGACGGTCTACGGACTGGGCGGAGATGCGCTGAATCCGGAATCGTCGCGGAAAATATATGCGGCGAAGGGGCGTCCGTCCGACAACCCGCTGATCGTGCACATCTGCCGGTGGGAAGATATTTACAAAATCGCGGATCCGGTTCCGGAAATCGCGCAGCGTCTGGCAGCGCGCTTTTGGCCGGGACCCCTGACGATGATTTTGAATAAAACCGCGCTTGTACCCAAAGAAACGACAGGCGGTCTGGATACGGTAGCGGTGCGGTTCCCGTCCGATTCCATTGCGCAGCGCTTTATCTGCGCGGCGGGTGGATTTGTTGCAGCGCCGAGCGCCAATACGTCCGGCAGACCGAGCCCGACGCTGGCGCAGTATGTAAAAGAGGACATGGACGGCAGGATCGAGATGATCTTAGACGGCGGCGAGGAAGTCGGCATCGGTCTGGAATCTACGATCGTAGACCTGACTGGAGACATTCCGATGATCCTGCGCCCGGGTTATGTGACGCAAAAGATGCTGGAAGAGGTTGCAAATCAGGTGGACGTTGACAAGACGATTTTGGATGCAAACTGCCATTTAAGACCTAAGGCACCCGGAATGCGTTACCGTCACTATGCGCCGAAGGGAGACCTGACCATTATCGAGGGTGCGCAGGACGCGGTGAAGGAAGCCATCTGTGAAAAAAGCCGTCAGGCGACGGCAGACGGGCACCGCGTGGGTATCATCGCAACGGACGAGACGATGGAAGCCTACCGTCAAAACAGCAATGCGGCGAGTATCAAAAGCGTTGGGAGCCGTCTGGACGAAGCAGCGGTCGGCAGAAGCCTTTACCGGATTCTGCGGGAATTCGATGATGAAAATCTGGACATCCTGTTTTCGGAATCTTTTGCGGAAAGCGGCTTTGGACAGGCAATTATGAACCGGCTGCTAAAGGCGGCAGGTCATCATGTAGAACAGGTATGAGGAGGAAGAAAAATGATAGCATTGGCAAGTGACCACGGTGGATATGAACTGAAACAGAAGGTGATCGGATATCTGGAGGCAAATGGCTATACGTGCCATGATTTCGGCTGCTACAGTCTGGAATCCTGTGATTATCCGGAGTTTGGACGCGCTGCAGCAGAAGCAGTTGCAAAGGGCGAATGTGAAAAGGGAATCGTCATCTGTACAACCGGTATTGGTATTTCGATCGTTGCCAACAAGGTTCCCGGTATCCGCTGCGGGCTTTGCGCAGACACCTATTCCGCAAAAATGACAAGAGAGCATAACGATGCCAATATGCTGGCAATGGGTGCTGGAATTGTCGGACCGAACCTGGCTCTGTCGATCGTAGAGACGTTTTTAAATACACCGTTTTCCGGCGATGAAAAGCATGTCAGAAGAATCAATAAGATTGAAGAAGAAGTAAAATAATGGTATGATGTTGGGAACATAAAACGAAGGAGGACAATGAAAATGTCAAAGGTAATGGTAATGGATCATCCCCTGATCCAGCACAAGATCGGTCTGATCCGCAAAAAGGAAACGGGTACAAAGGATTTCAGAGAGACGATCAGCGAAATCGCAATGATGATCTGCTATGAAGCAACCAGACATCTGGAGCTGGCAGATGTGCAGATCGAGACTCCTATCTGCAGCACAACAGTAAAAGAGATCAAAGGACGTAAAATGGCCATTGTTCCGATCCTGCGTGCAGGACTGGGTATGGTAGACGGTGCGCTCAAGATGATCCCGGCAGCAAAGATCGGTCATATTGGCCTGTACCGCGACCCTGAGACATTAAAGCCTGTAGAATATTACTGTAAGCTTCCGGCTGACTGCGCAGAAAGAGAAGTTTTCGTTGTTGACCCGATGCTGGCAACCGGCGGCTCTTCCGTAGCAGCAATCCGTATGCTGAAAGAAAAAGGCTGTAAGAAGATCCATTTTCTGTGTATCATTGCAGCTCCTGAGGGTGTAAAGGCAATGCAGGAAGCGCATCCTGACGTAGACGTTTATATCGGCGCACTGGATGAACATTTAAACGAGCATGGTTATATCGTACCCGGTCTGGGCGATGCCGGCGACAGAATTTTTGGCACAAAATAAAATCGGATTTTTATAAGGAGGGTGTATGAAGCGGGAGGATTATATTTCCTGGGATGAATATTTTATGGGAGTAGCCAAGCTCGCGGGAATGCGCTCGAAAGATCCCGGCACGCAGGTTGGGGCATGTATTGTGGGACAGGACAATAAAATCCTTTCCATGGGGTATAATGGCTTCCCGATCGGCTGCTCTGATGATGAATTTCCCTGGGAGCGGGAGGGGGATACGTTAAAGACGAAGTATCCTTATGTGACGCACAGCGAGTTGAATGCCATTTTAAACTACCGCGGCGGAAGCCTGGCTGGGGCGAAACTCTATGTGACGCTTTTCCCCTGTAATGAATGTGCAAAAGCGATCATCCAGAGCGGAATCCGGGAAGTGATTTACGATTGCGACAAGTATGCGGAAACCCCGTCTGTCCGGGCATCCAAGCGGATGTTTCGGGCAGCGGGCGTGGCGTACAGACCTTACAGCAGAAGCGGACGGACCGTAAAGATGGAGCTTTGATGAGAGGGACAAAACGGGGATTACGAAGAACAATTGCCAGCCTGCTTGTTTTTTCTCTCTGTATCGCTGCAGTTCCAGCGCTGCCGGCAAGGGCGGACAATAAGATCAATGAGCTGCAGAATCAGATCAAGGAAGAACAGAAAAAACAGAACGATACGAAGGACCAGAAAAAACAGACGGAAAACAATATCAATTCCCTGAACAATGTAAAAACCTCCCTGCAGGGGGAGTTAAACGGTCTGACGGATGACCTGACGCAGATCAGCAGCCGGCTGGAAGAAATCGAACAGAATATTATCGACAAGAACCAGGAAATTTCCGATACGCAGGAAAAGCTGGAGCAGGCGAAGGAGACGGAGAGCAGCCAGTATGCGGCGATGAAGCAGCGGCTGCGTTATCTTTACCGTGACAATAACCGCACGTATTATGAGATTTTATTCAGTGCGATGACGTTTTCTGAACTGCTGAACCAGAGTATTTATGTGGAAAAGCTCCATGAGTACGACCACAGGATGCTTTTGAGCTACAAAGCGCAGCGGGAAGCGATTGAAGAGATGGAGGCGAAGCTGGAGGAGGAAAAGGCGCAGTTAGATGATCTGCAGGCTCAGGCAAAGGAGCAGCAGGCGAGTATCATGACGAGCGTCAACAACACCAAAAACAGCATCAGCGCCTACAGCGGACAGATTGCGGAAGCACAGGCCCGGGCGGACGCTCTTGGCAATCAGATTGCAGAGCAGGACAAAAATATTGCAGCCCTCAAAAAACAGCTGCAGGAGGAAATCGCAAAATCCCGTCTTGCTGCGAAATCGGCATGGAGGGACATTTCCGAGGTGAGCTTTGCAGAGGGTGACCGGTATCTTCTGGCAAACCTGATCTACTGCGAAGCGGGCAATCAGCCCTATGCGGGGCAGGTAGCGGTCGGGGCGGTAGTCATCAACCGTGTGCTGAGCTCGGTCTATCCGAACACAGTATCCGGCGTAATTTACCAATATAAGCAGTTTGCACCGGTTCTGGACGGACATCTGGCGATTGCACTTGCAAACGACAGTGCGACGGCGGCATGTTATAAGGCAGCAGACGAAGCGATGTCCGGCTATACAAACGTCGGACGCTGCGTATATTTCAGAACGCCGATTGAAGGTCTGACCGGCACGCAGATCGGCGGGCATATTTTCTACTAAACGCGGCTGAAATTGCAGATGGTCAGCAGATGGTAATTTAAGGCTCTGTGCTGTTTATGCAGCTGCTATGGAATCTAAAATTTTTATAAACAGACAGATGACAGGATATGTTTGAAAATCTGTCAAAAACAGCAGGAATTTCTGCAGATTTCACAACTGCAAAAATCCTGCTGTTTTTTCATGCCTGCCTATTGCATAAAACGGACAAAAAAACGCGCGGAATCGTCAGGGAAACTGCCAGAAACTGTTAAGACAATGCCAAGAAAACTGGTGGACAAGAAAGCGTAAAATGGGTATAATGGTAGACAGGGATTTCTCCAAAATGGCAGCTTAAAAAGAGCCGGTCAGAGCGAAAATCCCTTGAAAAACCGGTGCATGGCAGGAGGATTTTTGTGGCAAAGCACTCCTTTAACAAAACCGTCTGGCAGTGCCTGACGCTGATTTCACAGTTCGGAATTATGATGCTTGTTCCCACGGGCATGATGTTCGCCCTCGGCTACTGGCTGGATGGCAGGCTCGGGACGCAGTTTTTTGCAATTGTGCTGTTTTTTGTTGGCGTTTTGGCGGGATTTGGGAACATTTACCGGCTGGCGCGGCAAATTTATCAGAAGAAGGACAAAAAGGACAGGGAATGAGAAATTTTTTCAAAAAGATCGATGAAACCGTCCGGGAGATGTGGCTTGGCACTTTTTTGTGGGGATGTCTGTGCGAGCTGGTGTCCGTCTGGTGGGTAAAGGACAGGCTGTACAGCGGTCTTGGCATCCTGATCGGGATGCTGCTTGCCATGGCAGGAATCTGGCACATGTGGAAGGTGCTGGATACAGCGCTGGAGCTCGCAAATGACGCACAGAAATATGCGACGTCGAAGAATCTTCTCCGGTATGCGGTGGTTTTAGTCGTGTTTGCAGTCCTGATGCTGACACATTTTGCAGACCCGTTAGCGGCGTTTGCAGGTTTGATGGGAATGAAAGCTTCGGCTTATCTGCAGCCTTTTATACGCGGATACAAAGAAAAGAAGAGGAGGTGAGACGATGACGAATGGTATTTTGCTAAATGGTTCGGCTGACATTGATTTTATGATTCACGGCGTCTTTCCCTATCAGTTTTTCGGACAGACTGTGTGGATTACCACAACCCATATCTGTCTCCTGATCGTACTTTTGCTGATCCTTGCGTTTGCGATTGCGGCAAACCGGGCGATGAAGCATGCTTCTGAAGTACCGGGATTTTTCCAGAACATCGTGGAGCTTGTGGTGGAAAAGCTGGACGGCATGGTAAAAATGGTTATGGGAAAGAATGCGGCGAAGTTCGCAAACTATATTGGAACCATATTCATTTTTATCCTGATCAGCAACTTTTCCGGTCTGCTGGGGTTACGTCCGCCGACGGCGGATTACGGCGTTACCCTGCCGCTCGGTCTGGCAACCTTTACGCTGATTCATTACAACAAGCTGAAGCATAAGAAGTTAAAGGGAGCGCTGGCAGAGCTGTGCGATCCGTGGCCGATCTGGGCGCCGATCAATATTATCGGTTATATTGCAGTTCCGGTTTCGCTGTCTTTGCGTCTGTTTGCCAATGTGCTTTCCGGCGTTGTTATGATGGCGCTGGTATACGGACTTCTGCGGGTGATCGCAATCGGCTGGCCTGCAGTGCTGCATGTGTACTTCGATCTGTTTTCGGGAGCAATTCAGACCTACGTGTTCTGTATGCTGACGATGACATACCTTTCTGATGCCATCGGAGAGGAAGGATAAACGAAAATACCAAAACTGTAACACAACAGAAGAATGGAGGATTTATCATGGAATTCAATGAAAACTTTATCTTAGGCTGTTCTGCAATCGGCGCAGGTCTGGCGGTTATCGCCGGTATCGGACCTGGTGTAGGTCAGGGTATCGCAGCTGGTCATGCTGCTGCTGCAGTTGGCAGAAACCCGGGTGCAAAATCCGATATCACCTCGACCATGCTGCTTGGTCAGGCGGTTGCCGAGACAACCGGTCTGTATGGTCTGCTGATTGCGATGCTGCTGCTGTTTGTAAAACCTCTGCTTCCCTGATAAGAGAATATTTCAAGAAGGAAGGAGGAGGGAAGAGTGCATAATTTAAACGCAGTATTGCTTGCAGCAGAAATGGAGCCCAGACTGTTTGATCTGGATTTCCAGCTGCTTGCGGATTCCCTGCTTACGATCATCGCTGTATTCGTGCTGTTTATTGCATTGTCCTATCTGCTCTTTAATCCTGCCCGCAAATTTATGCAGGACAGACAGAATAAGATCGCAGGGGAACTGGATCATGCAAAGGCAGCCCAGGAGGACGCCGAAAAGCTGAAAGCAGATTACGAAGCCAGACTTGCCAATGTGGACAAAGAGGCGGATGAGATCTTAAGCGCAGCAAGAGCGAAAGCACTGGCGAATGAAGCGGACATTGTGGCGAAGGCGCGGGAGGAAGCCTCTCGTATTATCGCCCATGCGCATGTGGAAGCCGAACTGGAAAAGAAAAAAGCGGCGGATGAAATTAAGCAGGAGATGGTTGGTCTGGCAATGGATGCGGCTGGCAAGTTTGTCAGAGTTTCCATGGATGACAGAACCAAGAACGCTCTGATTGAAGAGACTCTTGCAGAAATAGGAGAAAATACATGGCTAAGCTAGTGTCACAGGTCTATGCGGAAGCACTGTTTGGCCTGGGCGTAGAGAATGGTCTGCTGGATACGCTTCTGGAGGAGCTAAACGGCATGTGTGAAATTTTAGGGAAAAATCCCCAATTTGTGACACTGCTTGGACATCCGGAGCTGGATCAGAAGGAAAAAACAGCGGTCTTTGACCGGGTATTTGACGGTAAAATCAGCAAAGAACTGAACGGATTTTGCCATCTTCTTCTGGAAAAAGGCAGATTTGGCGAGCTGTTTGCGATCCGTGAGGATTACGAACGCCGCTGTCTGGCTTATCATAAAATCGGAGTCGTGTATGTAACCAGTGCAGAAGAGCTTTCGGATACTCAGAAGGAGAACATCCGTCAGAAGCTTCTGGCTACGACTGACTTTGTATCGCTGCAGATTCATTATCAGGTGGATGCTGCGCTGATCGGCGGACTCAAGATCCAGATCGGCGACCGTGTTGTAGACAGCAGCATCCAGAACAGGCTGAAACGGATGAAAGACAGCCTGATGCGTGTGTCTTTATCCTGAAGCGGACTTACGCAGCAGAAAGAATAACGGGAAGGAAAATCTGTTCCCGTATCCTAGGAAGGGAGTAAAATCCATGAATTTAAGACCTGAGGAAATCAGTTCTGTTATTAAAGAACAGATTGAGCGATATGCCTCCAGGCTGGAAGTATCGGATGTCGGTACCGTTATCTGGGTAGCGGACGGCATTGCCAGAATCCATGGACTGGAGAATGCGATGCAGGGTGAGCTGCTGGCATTCCCCAATGATGTATTCGGCATGGTGCTGAATCTGGAGGAGGACAACGTAGGTGCTGTACTGCTTGGTGCGGGCAGCATCAGTGAGGGTGATCAGGTCCGTACAACAGGACATGTAGTTGAGGTTCCGGCGGGCGACGCGCTGCTGGGACGTGTTGTAAATGCGCTGGGTCAGCCTATCGATGGCAAGGGACCCGTGCAGACGGATGCCTACCGCAAAATCGAGCGTGTGGCAAGCGGCGTTATTACCCGTAAATCCGTAGATACCCCTCTTCAGACCGGAATCAAGGCAATCGATTCCATGGTTCCCATCGGACGCGGACAGCGTGAGCTGATTATCGGCGACAGACAGACCGGTAAGACCGCAATTGCCATTGATACCATCATCAATCAGAAGGGCCAGGGCGTAAAGTGTATTTATGTCGCCATCGGTCAGAAGGCTTCTACCGTAGCTTCCATCGTAAATACGCTGGAAGAGTACGGTGCTATGGCATATACGACTGTCGTAGCTTCTACTGCGAGTGAGCTTGCTCCGCTGCAGTACATCGCACCCTATGCAGGTTGTGCAATGGGGGAAGAATGGATGGAAAAGGGAGAAGATGTGCTGGTCGTTTATGACGATTTAAGTAAGCATGCGGCTGCATACCGTACACTCTCCCTGCTGTTAAAGCGTCCGCCTGGCCGTGAGGCTTATCCTGGCGACGTCTTCTATCTGCATTCCAGACTTCTGGAGCGTGCAGCAAGAATGAATGACGAGCATGGCGGCGGTTCCCTGACTGCATTGCCGATCATTGAGACACAGGCAGGAGACGTTTCTGCATACATCCCGACCAACGTTATTTCTATTACGGATGGTCAGATTTATCTGGAAACGGAAATGTTCCATGAGGGCTTCCGTCCTGCAGTCAATGCCGGTCTGTCTGTATCCCGTGTAGGCGGTTCTGCACAGATCAAGGCGATGAAGAAGATTGCAGCGCCGATCCGTGTCGAGCTGGCACAGTACCGTGAGCTGGCGGCCTTCTCCCAGTTTGGTTCCGAGCTGGATGCGGATACCCGCGAAAAGCTGGCACAGGGCGAGAGAATCCGGGAGGTATTAAAGCAGCCCCAGTATCAGCCCATGCCGGTAGAATACCAGGTTATCACACTGTATGTGGCAACCGGAAAATATCTGCTGGATGTAGAGGTTGACCAGATTACCCGATTCGAACAGGAATTTTTCACATTCCTCGATAAGAAATATCCGGAAGCTCCAAAGGCGATCCGCACCGAGAAAGTGATTTCTGACGAGACGGATGCACTTCTGAAAAAGGCGATCACAGAGTTTAAGGCAGAATTCAAATAGGATGGAGAAGGGCAGGTGACAGGACATGGCTTCCATGAGAGACATTAAGAGAAGAAGAAGCAGTATCCAGAGCACCGGACAGATCACCAGGGCAATGAAGCTGGTTGCCACCGTCAAGCTGCAGAAAGCGCGGGAGAAGGCGGAGCATACCAGACCTTATTCCGATGGGGTTTATCAGACCATGCAGTCCATCCTGGAGCGTTCTGCCGGGATCAGCCATCCGTATCTGCAGGGCGGGGATAACCCGCGCAAGGCAGTGATCGTGATGACATCCAACCGCGGACTTGCGGGCGGCTATAATGCGAATGTGGTCAAGCTGATCACACAGGGGAATTTTGACCTGAAGGAGCTTGACATTTATGCTGTCGGCAAAAAGGGCAAGGACGCGCTGCAGCGTGCAGGCTGCAAGATCAGCCTGGACTGCTCGGATATCTGCGAGGAACCTACCTATGCGGATGCGGCTGCTTTGGGCAGACGCGTTCTGACAAGCTTTGCACAGGGCGAGGTAGGCGAAATCTGGCTGGCCTATACTTCTTTTATCAATACAGTTGTGCATGAACCCAGGCTGATCCGTCTGCTTCCGGTTTCGAAAGAGGACGTGGATGAAAAGGTGGAACGGGAGGGTTCTGCAGGCTTAAAGCTTCAGATGAACTTTGAAGCGGAGGAAGAAAGCATTCTGGAAATGCTGATTCCCAAATATATGATCAGTATGATTTACGGCGGACTGCTGGAAGCAGCTGCCAGTGAAAACGGCGCGCGGATGCAGGCGATGGATTCTGCAACGGGCAATGCTGAGGAAATGCTGGAAGATCTGACGCTGCTGTACAACAGAGCGCGTCAGGGCGCGATCACCCAGGAGCTGACCGAAATTATCAGCGGTGCTGCGGCGATCGGCTAGCCGGCAGAATAGGAAACAAGGAGACAGTTTATGGCAGCAGAAAAAATTGGAAGGATCACACAGGTCATCGGTGCCGTACTGGATATTCGCTTCCAGGCGGGTGAGCTTCCGCTGATCAATGAGGCGATCCGGATTAAGCGTGAGGACGGCGGCGAGCTGGTTGCCGAAGTTTCCCAGCATCTGGGAGACGATACGGTAAGATGTATTGCCATGGGTTCGACAGACGGTCTGCGCAGAGAAATGGAAGCAATCGCAACCGGCGCTGCGATCAGTGTTCCGGTGGGAGAAAATACTCTGGGACGCATGTTCAACGTACTGGGTCAGCCGATTGACGAAAAACCGATGCCGGAGGGAGTCAGCTTTGAGCCGATTCACCGCAGCGCACCGAAATTTGAGGATCAGTCGACAAAAGCGGAAATGCTGGAAACCGGTATTAAAGTCGTTGACCTGCTTTGCCCCTATCAGAAGGGTGGTAAGACCGGTCTGTTCGGCGGCGCCGGCGTAGGCAAAACCGTACTGATTCAGGAGCTGATCCGTAATATTGCAACAGAGCACGGCGGCTACTCTGTATTTACCGGTGTAGGCGAGCGTACCAGAGAAGGCAATGACCTGTATTATGAAATGAAAGAATCCGGGGTTATCGATAAGACAACCATGGTATTCGGACAGATGAATGAGCCCCCCGGGGCAAGAATGCGTGTCGGCCTGACCGGTCTGACAATGGCAGAATATTTCCGTGATCAGGGCGGTAAGGACGTGCTGTTGTTTATTGATAATATTTTCCGTTTCACCCAGGCAGGTTCTGAGGTATCCGCTCTGCTGGGACGTATGCCCTCTGCGGTAGGATATCAGCCTACACTGCAGACGGAAATGGGCGCTTTGCAGGAGCGTATCACATCCACCAAGAATGGTTCCATCACATCGGTTCAGGCAGTTTATGTGCCTGCGGATGACCTGACGGACCCTGCACCGGCAACGACATTTGCGCATCTGGATGCGACAACAGTGCTTTCCCGTTCCATCGTAGAGCTGGGTATTTATCCTGCGGTTGATCCGCTGGAGTCTACCTCCCGTATTCTGGATCCCAGAATCGTCGGTGAGGAGCATTATCGTGTAGCCAGAGGCGTACAGGAGATTCTGCAGAAGTATAAAGAGCTGCAGGATATCATTGCGATTCTCGGTATGGACGAGCTTTCCGAAGAGGATAAGCTGGTTGTATCCAGAGCGCGTAAGGTACAGCGTTTCCTGTCTCAGCCGTTCTTTGTAGCTGGACAGTTTACCGGTCTGCCGGGCAAATATGTGCCGATTTCGGAGACCATCCGCAGCTTTTCCGAAATTCTGGAAGGCAAGCATGATGATATTCCGGAGAGCTACTTCCTGAATGCAGGAAGCATCGATGACGTGCTGGCGCGGGTACAGGAAAAATCCGCAGAGAAATGAGGTCGGCATGGCAGAGGAAAAAACCTTTCTGATCAAAATTATCACGCCGGAGCGTGTGTTCTATGAGGGAACAGCGATCATGGCAGAATTTAATACTTCGGAGGGAGAGATCGGTGTTTACGCCGGTCATATCCCCCTGACGGTAATTTTAAAGCCCGGTGTTTTGACCCTGACGGAAGAGTCTGGGAAGAAAAAGGCCGCGCTTCACACCGGTTTTGCAGAGATTTTGCCGGATCAGATTTCGATTCTGGCAGAAGCGGCAGAGTGGCCCGGTGAGATCGATATCAAAAGAGCAGAAGCTGCCCTGAAGAGGGCGGAAGAAAGGCTGCAGGCCCATAGCTCCGATACGGATATGGCGCGTGCGGAGACAGCTCTTTTACGAGCCGTTGCAAGAATTGAGGCGCTGCGTTGACAGCGCCTCTTTTTCCTAAAATAATATTGAAAAAAAGCGGAAGCAGCTTAAAAATAGCTGCAAAACGAAAGAATAGATGGATGCAGCCTGTGGGAGGAAGATCATGCAGAAAAGAATTTTGGACATTTTGCAAAATACGCAGAAGGTAATTATCGGAAAAGAACGGGTGACGAAGCTGCTGCTGACTGCTTTGCTGGCGGATGGACATGTGCTTTTGGAGGACGTGCCCGGAACAGGGAAAACAAGACTCGCCAAAGCACTGGCTGCCAGTCTTGGAATTGAATTCGGAAGAATCCAGTTTACACCGGATATGCTTCCGGCGGATATCACAGGCTTACATATTTATGACAGAGAGAGCGGGAAATTTGTGCTGAACAAAGGACCTGTTTTTACAAATATTTTATTGGCAGACGAGATCAACCGCGCGACGCCCCGGACACAGGCGGGTCTTCTGGAGTGTATGGAGGAGCGTCAGGTCACCATCGACGGAAAAACACAGAAATTAGAGCCGCCGTTTTTCGTAGTGGCGACAGAAAATCCGGTGGAGACTGCGGGAACCTTCCCTCTTCCGGAAGCGCAGATGGACAGATTTCTGATGAAGCTGTCCATGGGGCTGCCTACGAGAGAAGAAGAGGTGCAGATCCTGGATACGTATATGACGGAGGATCCGTTAAAGAAGCTGACAGCGGTGATGGATCAGGAGACCCTTGAGAGAATGCAGAAGGAAGCGATGGAGGTGTATGTGCACCCGACAGTGCGAGGCTATCTGGCGGATCTGTCAGCGGCAACGAGAAGCAGCGACCAGACTGTGATGGGGGTCAGTCCCAGAGGAACGATCGCACTGATGCGTGCCTCCAGGGCGTGGGCATATCTGGAAGGCAGAAGCTTTGTGACACCGGATGATGTCAAAGCGGTGGCCGGACCGGTCATGGCACACCGCGTGGTGCTTTCCTATGGACAGAATCGTTATGCAGATGCGCTGCGTCTGATAGAGGAAATTTTAAACACTGTGCCGGCTCCGACAGAAGATTTTTCGATCGCATAAGCGTATCAGAAAGGGCATAACGGTATGGTTATAATATGGATAATTCTGGGAGCCCTGCTGCTGTGGGAGATTCAGTCTGTATGGTATGCAAAGCACTGGGATGAGGAGCTGTTTGTATCCCTGGCCTTTTCCCGTAAAAGTACAGTGCGCGGGGAGAGCTGTGAGCTTTTGGAAACGATTGAAAACAGGAAACTTTTGCCGTTGCCTGTCCTGAAAGTAAAATTTCAGGTGTCGAGGCAATTGGCATTTGAGGACGCCGGGACGGAGAGCAGTGTAACGGATCAATATTACCGGAATGATGTTTTTTCGGTGCGTCCCTATACCAGGCACATCAGAAGTCTGCGGTTTACCTGTAAAAAAAGAGGATTTTACCGGATCAACGGCTTGGACGTTGTGGCGGGAGATCTGTTTTTGACCCATGAGCTGCCCAAAAGCCTGCCGGTGGATTCCCAGCTGTATGTCTACCCCAGACCATTTCGGGGAATGGATTTTAACGGCGCGCTGCGGCAGTTGAACGGCGAGGTTGCGACGAAACGGCATTTGCAGGAGGATCCTTTTGAATATCTGGGGATCCGGGAATATACGCCACGGGATACGCTGCGGGATGTAAACTGGAAAGCGACCGCAAGAAGCGGGGAATTAAAGGTCAATCAAAAGGGCTGCACCGCCCAGCGCTCTGTCCGGCTGGTGGTAAATCTGGAGGATGGTGCGATTTTACGTCAGGAGGATCTGCTGGAAGCTTCGATTGAAATGGCGGCAGCGGCAGCGGAGCTGTTTATCGGACAGGGCATCAGAACTTCTCTGGAAACCAACGGACCGGATCTTTTGACAAAAGAGGCGGTCTGCCTGAAAGCGTCCTGCGGCGCGGGCCATCTGGACAGCATTTTCCGTGGACTTGCCCGGATAGACCTGGAGAAGCCGGCACCTTCCTTTGAACCGATCCGGGAGCGGTTGGAAGAGATGGAAGACAGGGAAAGCCTTTGTACGATTTTCTTTTCTGCGGATGCACGACCGGAATTTCAGCAGCTGCTGGAAAAATTCAGGAAAGAAAAACGGGAATTTATCTGGTTCTGTCCGGTAAACCGTACAATCCGGCCGGAAATAAATGCCGGTATCCGCCCTTATACCCGTTTGATTGATGTGGAAGAAGGAGGGCGATTATGAAACAGAATCTGCAAAGAACCTCGGAGTGGATCGAACTCTTTTTAAACTATACAGTGGTTTTTGGCATCGAAATTGCACTCAATGCACTGATCGGGGATCGTGTGCCGGTGGGTGTGTGGCTGGCTGCAGCCCTGTACCCTGTCTGCTTTTATCTGTTCCGTAAAAAGCTGAAGCATTTCTGGGGATTCTTTCTATTGCATCCGGCAGTCGTTGTGCTTGCAACGCTGATGGTAAAGAGCTGGCCGGTGGCGGCAGTTGCGATTGCGGTGCTTGGTGTATTTTATGGTCTGCATTCCATCCGCCTTCGAGTGCATCAGGTGATACGGGAACGGGAATTCCCGCTGCCTGCAGCGGCAGTGGTGGTGATCGCAGCATTTTTGGTCTGCAGCTATAAGCAGTCCCAGACGGATTGTATGCTTGTTTTGGGAAGCTTTTTTATATGGCTGCCCGGAATACTGATCAAGCGCTATGCGGATAATTATCTTTCTTATGTAAAAATAAACGCGGGCAGTGCCGGTGTGATTCCGGAAAAAAATATTTTCCGGACGGGAATTATTGTTGTGGCACTGTATTCCGTAGTCTGTGTCGCCCTGCTGATTGTGTGCTGTACGACACCTCTTGTGGATAAGCTGACCGAAGGTGCCATATGGCTGGGGAAAATACTTCGATGGTTGATTGTATGGCTGCTGACAATGCTTTCCGGAGAACCGGAGAAGGCTGTTGAGCAGGCAACAGTGAGCGTGCCGGAAATGGAAATGGGCTGGGGAGAGTTCGAGGAGGTTCGCCCCACACCGGTTTGGATAGAAGTGCTTGGAAAGCTTGTTTTCTGGTCAATTGTGGTGGCATTGATCGTCGCAGTGCTTGTGAGCATTGTCCTTTTGTTCCGCTGGATGATCAAAAGCTTCTATCAGACTGACAGGGGACGCAAGGAGACTCTCGAAGCTGGCGTAGAAGAAAAAACGGAGTCCATCGCCTATAGGGAGAAACGGAAAAGAGCACAGCTTTTTATCGGTATAGAGCCATCTGCGAAGATCCGGCGGGCCTATAAAAAGACCATAGAAGGCGCCTTTGGCAGGCGGCAAAAGAAAAAGGAACAGGAAAGGAAAGAGGCAGTGTGGCTGGGGTTGGCAAACAGCCTGACTGCGCAGGAGCTGACCCGGCAGGCATGGGGGGACACCGGACATGAAGACTGGGAGCAGCTGACGGAGTTGTATGAGCAGGCGCGCTATGGCGGCACAGAACCGGAGCGGGAGCAGGCGCGGGCGGCTGTAAAACTTTCCGGGAAGATTCTGCATATGATAAAGAAAAAATAACAGCCGGGGGATGCAGATGAACTATTACCCCAAAATACTTCCCTTTTATATGACCTATCCGATGCCTCTGATATGGGAGGAAGAGGATACGGTCATGCGCGATCTGGAATATCTGCAGGAGCTTTATCCGAGGCAGGCAAAAAAGTACCGCAAACGGATCGAAGAGCTGCTGGAACGGTTTGACAGTGAAGGCAGCGTCCTTTATGATGAATATCCGGACAGAATGACCCTGTATAAAATGGCGCAGGACATTTATGCGGTGCTGGAGCAGGAGGAAAAACGCGAGCAGGCAGAGGCTGCGGCAGTGGCGGCCGCGCCTGCGGACGGTGGAGAAGTGAGCACGACAGGCGATAGCATATCTGCAGGCGCTGCGATGAACCCTGCGGTCAGAACAGCGGAGGCTGCGGCGCCGCTTGGTCCTGAAAGCATGGAGCTGATTCAGGTTCTGCTCTACGGAGAAATTTTCAGACGCAGGCAGAAAAGGGGCTTTCGGAAATTTTAAGTTGTACAGAAGAGAATAAAGCTTTACAATAGAGCCGGAAGAAGATAATATGCTTCTTCCGGTTTTATTATCGTATAGGAAACTTCGTTTCCATACGATAATAAACGCTCTACGAGGATGCGCCAGGGCACATTCTTTTTTATCATCCTTGTCGCCCTTGACAAAATGAAAAACGTAGCTTATAGTTTATAACACAAACAATATTATACAATGTATAATATTGCAGAAGATACAGGTTTAGGGAAAGGATGGGAACGTATGATTTTTAATACAGGCTCTGCGCTGCTGGATGCGATTGTTCTTGCAGTTGTTTCCCGGGAGCCGGAAGGGACATACGGCTATAAAATCACGCAGGAGGTCCGCCAGGCGATCGATCTGTCGGAATCGACATTGTACCCGGTGCTTCGCAGACTGCAAAAAGACGGCTGCCTGGAAGTCTACGATATGGAATTCGGAGGCAGGAACCGGCGGTATTATCGGATTACGGAGCAAGGAAGCGCGCAGCTTTCGCTGTATGAAGCGGAATGGATTCGGTATTCTGAGAAGATAACGGCACTTTTTGAGGGAGGACAAAATTGATGGACAGGGCAGAATTTTTAAATCGTCTGGAAGCGCAGCTTTTAGATGTTCCGCAGGCGGAGCGGGAAGAAGCGCTGCAATATTATGAGGATTACTTAAACGACGCGGGCGACGCAGGAGATTTCGATATTCTGCAGGAACTCGGCACACCGGAGGAAGTCGCGGATTCTATCCGGAACGGACTGCGGCAGGATAGCAGCGGCGCAGGCGAGCGCAGCGGCCAGGCGGACGAAAATTGGCAGGACAGCAGCCGCACCGGTCAGTTGGGTGACAGCGGTTATTTCTCCGAAAACGGCTACGTCGACCGGGAGCCGCAGAAGGAAGAGCTGCAGCGGGTAAAGCAACCTGCGTGCGGCGACTGTTCTGATGCGGACTGGCAGAGCACGGATAGCGATGCAGAGGATGATTCCAGCGCTGCCCGCAGAAGGCAACCTCCGGTCTGGCTGTGGATTTTGCTGATCGTCTTCGCAGCGCCTGTGGTGCTTCCGATTGTGTTTGGGCTGCTTGTGACGGCAATTTCCGTTCTCTTTGCCCTGTTTATCACAGGAATTGCACTGCTGGTCTGCGGAATCGTTTGTACAGGCGTGGGCATCTGGGCGCTGATTCAGGCATTTACACAGATTGCAGCGTGGCCGGCAGCGGCGATGATTGGAATCGGCATCAGTCTGGCAGCGATTGGAATCGGTGTTTTGGTGACGATGCTTATGGGATGGCTGATCGGTAAGGTGGTTCCGGCAGGTGTCCGGGCATTGTGTAACTGCCTGCACAGGATTGTGACGAGAAAAGGAGGCAGGGCAGCATGAAAAACTGGAAAAAAGGGATGATTGCAGGTTCGATCATCTGCATTGCAGCAGGATTTCTTTTCATCGGGATCGGAAGTTCTATGGGTGGATGGAAAAATATTGATCAGATCAACAGTCGTTATATTCATTTCGGCGGCAGTGATACGTTTATCGGTTTGAATTTACCGGAAAATACAAAAGAATCGATTGAGATTTTGTCACGGGAAACAGACAGTCCTGCGGATGCAGGAAACGACAGCACAGGCGAGGTAATTTCGTTCAACGGAAAATCACCGGAAAAGATGGAGATTTCCGCAAATACCCTGGCATTAAAAATTGTTCCCGGAGAGTCCGATGCGATTATCCTCAGCGGAAGCAACCGGGATAAGATGAACTGTTATATCGAAGACAACTGCCTGTATCTGGAAGAAAAGAACCATAAACCGCTTCAAAAGAGTGGCGAAATCGTCCTGACGGTTCCGGAATCGATGGACTGGAAAAAGATCGAAATCGATGTAGAGGCAGCGTATGTGGCACTGCAGAATTTTTCAGCGGAGGAAATGGAATTTTCGGCAGACGCTGGAAGCATTGAAGCATCCGGGCTGCAGATGAAAAAGCTGATTTTGTCCGTGGAGGCGGGAGCCATTACTTTGACGGACAGTGAGGCAGCAGAGCTGGAAGCGGATGCAGAAGCAGGTGCCATCCGTTTTTCGGGAAGCATCACAGATAGGGTGGATGCAGATGCAGAGCTTGGAAACATTGTCTTGAAGCTTTCACAGAGTAAAGTCGATTTTGATTATGAAATCGACAGTGATCTGGGAAACGTGGAATTTGACGGCATTTCCGTGGAAAATTCCGTGATCTGCAATAAGGCGTCCGGAAAGATGAATTTGGACTCTTCCATGGGAAATATTGAAATTTACTTCGAACAGGATTAAAATAAAACAAAGAAAGAGAGGACATCATTATGAACAACAAGAAATTATTTCGTTCCACAACGAACAGAATGGTATGCGGCGTGTGCGGCGGTCTTGGAGATTTCTTCGGGATCGATGCGACAGTGATCCGCATTTTATATGTACTTGTCAGCCTGTTTTTAGGTGCAGGCTTTCTCGGACTGATTCTGTATTTTATTCTGGCAGTGATCATTCCGGAAGATGACGGAATTGTGGACTAAAGACGGGAGGAAAAATCATGTTTCGTGAAATCAAACCGCAGGAGATCAAGGATAACCCCTTCGAGCTGATCGGAAAGGAGTGGCTGCTGGTAGCAGCAAACAAAGATGGCAAAAGCAACGCCATGACGGCGAGCTGGGGAGCGGTAGGTGAAATGTGGGGAAAGTCGGTCGTGATGATCGTGATTCGCCCGCAGCGCTACACGAAGACCTTTCTGGATCAGACAGAGACGTTTTCCCTTGGTATTTTCCCGGAAACACAGCGGGAGATGTTAAATTACATGGGAACGGTATCTGGAAGGACAGAGGATAAGATCGCCAAAAGCGGACTGACAGAGTCACTTGTAGATGGCGCACCCGTTTTTGAAGAAAGCCGGATGACGCTCGTGTGCCGTAAGCTGTTCGCACAGCCCATGGAGGAAGCGGCATTTCTGGATCAAAAGACCGTGGATTCCTGGTATCCGGATAAGGATTTCCATACGCTTTATATCGCAGAAATTGAGAAAGTGCTGGTAAAATAGAGCCGGATCGAAATAACAGATTGCAAAAAAGATCCTGCATTGCAGCTGCGCATTTGCGCCGGACAATGCAGGATCTTTTGTTTCTTTCATAGGAAAATGCATCATTTACTGATCTGCCAGATCTGACAGGAAATTTTCGAAGCAGACGCCATCAGGCTCCGGAATCTGCAACGCGTTCGATGCGGAAATACATTTGGAAATAAAATCCGCCGCCTTTTGGACGGAGACGGAAAAATCGACGCCGTTTAGTGCGTCCGCCATCAGGATCGAAGCGAAAATATCGCCGGTTCCATGTCGGGACGGACCTGCAGAGGGCGTCAGGCAGGCGCGTTGAGAAAACGGCTCCTTGCAGGACAGATAATTTTCAAAGCCTTCTTTCCCATGGATCAGGCAGGGCAGACCTGTGATGACGATTTTGGACGGACCGAGTTTGTGAAGCCTTTGACAAAGCTCAGAAAGCTCAGATTCATTCCAGAAGCCGTCTTTCCAGGGCGTATCCGTCAAAAGGCATGCTTCCGTGATATTGGGCGTAATGATGTCTGCCAGCGGAATCAGGCTACGCAGCTTTTGACAGTGTTTTGGTGTGATCGTGCGATAGGGCTTTCCGTGATCGCCCATGACGGGATCGACGAGAATTGTTTGGCAGCCGCGGCTTTTCTGGTCGGAAAGAAAGGAAGAAACAGACAGAATTTGTTCTGCCTGTCCTAAAAATCCGCACAAAACACCGTCAAACGTAAGATTTAACTGCTTCCATTGCTCCAGATAGGAGGGCAGAAACGCGGTCAGATCCTGACAGGCGAAGGCTGTAAACCCTGTATGATTGGAAAAAACGGCGGTAGGCACCGGGCACGCCTGCACCCTCATGGCGCTCAAAATGGGGAGCGCCTCGGTGAGGGAACAGCGTCCATATCCGGCGAAGCTGTTGATGACTGCCGCCTTTTTGGGAATCTGTAGATTCATTTGGAAGATCCTTCTTTGCCGACCTGAAAGAACAGACCGGACTTTTTGAGTGCAGGCAGAAGCGCCATGTATACAAGAACGGAAACGATGGTGGAAATCACGGTGTTGATGGCTGTTGCAGTGATATTCCATGCCAGAGTCAGCTCTGCAGCGGGTTTGCCCAGGATCAGCAGCTTGTAAAAATATCCTACAAGAGGATCAAAGATTGTGTTGAAGATCAGCCCGCCCAGTGCTGCCAGTGCTGCAATACGGGCGATTTTCTTTTTGTCTGTCTGATAAGTGATGTGACCGAAGCGATGGGCGATCAGACCGGTGATCAGACCGATGCAGAGCTTCAGAATAAAGGTCTTGGGTGCATATACGACATAGACGGGATCGAAAAGGTCGCCGATGGCCATGCCGATGGAGCCGCCGATGCCGCCCCAGAGACCGCCAAGGATCAGCGCGCCGAGAACACAGACGGCATTGCCGAGATGGATGCTTGTTGCGTCGCCGCCGGGAAGCGGGATCTTAATCTGCAAAAAAGTGAAGACAACATAAGATAATGCTGCAAATACACCGGTCAGAACCAGCTTCTGAAAAGATTCTTTTTTCATAGTGGAAATCCTCCTCATCAAAGTTTTTCTTATCATAAGCAATATGTGGCATGATAGAAAGCGCCATTTTGCACTTTTTTTACCATGCCAGTTTTGAATTGCTACCAAATTTGCAAGTGGTCACAAAAAGAACGTGCGTTCGAGCAGGCGATTTTGTGAGACATTACGACTTACCGGAAAGTCGTAACTTTGCTAGAATGGAAAGCAGGAAAGGGGAGCCGTGCAGCATACCATTCCATGTGGCATATAAGATGGAATGTGCAGTACGAAGACAGGAAAATGAAAGAAACAGGAAGCTATTTGTTGGATGTGCTTTTTATGGGAGGTCTGATTACAGCCAGCCTTTGTGATTTTAAGAAAAGAAAGATTCCGGACGCGATCACGGGATTTCTGTTCCTGACCGGTGTTGCTGCGATTTTTTGGATGCCGCAGCCTTCTATAAGAATGCGTCTTGCCGGGGCGTTTATTGCCGGATTGCCGCTTTTTGTGGCAGCTGTATGCAGGCCGGGAGCAGTCGGCGGCGGGGATGTCAAGCTGATGGCGGCAGGTGGTTTCTTTTTGGGATTGTCTGCTGTCTGGGACAGTCTTGCGTTTGGAATGGCGCTTGCAGGGGGATACTGTCTGTATCTGATGTTGTTTCGAAACGGGAGAGGGCAAAAGATTGCGCTTGGACCGTTTCTGAGTATGGGACTTATGCTTGGAATGTTCCGGTCTATGGGAACATGATTAGGAATAGAAGAGCGGATCTGTGACTTTTTCGTGTAAAGTCTTTACAAAGCGGGAGAAAAATTGATACAATACCGTCTGTATGCTCTGGAACCAGAAATAGCCGGAAAACCCCTTGGTTTTGGCATCGGGGCGAAAGAAAGACAGGAAAAGGCAGAGATCTATCATGTGGAAAAAAAGAGGAAAAAAATCAGCGCAGAAAAGGAAAAAGATCGGAATCGCAGCGGCAGCAGTGATTGTGGCGGCAGCAGGTTCTACGCTGATTTATCATAATTTACCGCAGACAAAGGTGGAAAAGCAGCTGACCCTTGCGGCAAAATATATGACGGAAATGAATTATTTGGAGGCGCAGGAGGCTTATACGGAAGCGCTTTCAATCGATGAAGGCAGCGTGCGCGCTTATCGTGGGCTGGCGGATGATTATGCAGCGCAGGGACAGCTGGATGAGGCGGCAGAAATTCTGCATCAGGGATACGAGACGACACAGTCCGAAATTCTGCTGCAGAACTACTGTGCGACCGTATTGAACAGTGTAGTGGAGCATGTCAATGAAAAGACTGCCGGTCTGGGCGATATCAGGAGTTGTCTTACCGTGCTGGAATCAGATCCGGATAATGAAAGTGTCAGAAGCGTTTTAGAAAACTGTGTCCAGCAGGTCACAGTGCAGGAGGATACTGCGTCCCTGATGTTAGACGAACTGGATGGAACCTCTGATTTTGACGAATATGCAGACGTTGCCGAAAAGCTTTTGGGGCTTGCCGAAAAGGACAGCAGCTACCAGGAAGCAGCATACAGATTTATAATACCGAAAGCACAGAGGATTTATCTGAGCCTGGTACATCGGGACAGCTGGAAGAAACTGCTAGAACGGGCGCAGGCGCTGGGAGATGCAGAAGCAGATGGTATTTTGGCATGTCTTTCCAAACAGCAGGAGATAAGCGATTACTTCGCGCCGATGTTTGAGGCGTTTGAACAGGAAGACTACAAGGCGGCGCGGAGTTTCATTGTGACGGATCAGTACGAGGCCATCCGGGATGCGTTTATCCATCACACGATGGAATACTGGACGGGCAATACCTATGTGCCGGTCACGAAAGAAGCGATCGTATTTCTCCTTACAGATGACGGCTGGAAGTTTTCTTTTGTAGAAGATGATTCTCTTGCACAGCCAAGTGGTACAATTCGGGTGCTGGGACAGAAAATGGAGGATCTCGGCGTACAGAGAAGCAGCATCGAATATGTGCCAGCTTACGATCCGGCGGCATATTATCCGCATACGGAATATGAGATCGTGTACTGGAATACAATGGTAAGCGGGATTGCAACGGACAATACAAACGTCGTATCCCGGATGAATTACCGCTTTGCAAAAAAGACCTACACGGCGGAGGGCTCGTCGGCGGAAATGATTTATGACTGGGGCGGAGAAAACGAGAAGCGTCAGAAGGAGTAAGTAGGCTGCCGCAGCGTGGGGGTATCATGCAGGCGGCGCAGATGGACAGAAGGGAGTGGCAGCATGCAACGGTGTATCTTAATTGGAGCAGGAGACTGCAGCGTTCAAAAAATCGAAACAAAGCCGGAGGATCTTGTGATCGCAGTGGATGGCGGTTACGATACCTGCAGAAAATATGATATAGTTCCGGACCTGATTATGGGCGACTTTGATTCCGTGCAGGAATCGGACATGCCGCAGATTGCAAAGATCGCAAAAATTGCGCCGGATCATGTCGTTGTACTTCCGACAGAAAAGGACGATACGGATATGCTGGCTGCCATCCGTATCGGTCTTTTAGAAGGCTGTCAGGAATTTCGCATTTACGGCGGGATGGGCGGCAGACTCGAGCATACGCTGGCAAACCTGCAGTGCCTGATTTATTTAAAACAGTGCAGCGCAGTTGGGTATCTGATGGATGATAAGATGACGGCATTCGTGATGCAGAACGAGACGGTCTGGTTTAAACCGGAAGCGAAAGGCTTTCTGTCCCTGTTTTCTATCGGGGAAAAGGCATCAGGCGTTACGATTCGGAATTTAAAATATGAAATGCAGGACGGTGAGATTACAAACAGCTTTCCGATCGGAATTTCCAATGAATTTATTGGAAAACGGTCCAGTGTGACGGTGGAGCAGGGAATGCTTGCAGTGATCTTATCCGAAAAAGAATAATGGGCGCAAGAAGGGGCAGAATAGAAAGAAGGCACAAAAAACGGCGCTGTCTGGAAAACGAAATTCCAGGCAACGCCGTTTTGTTTATGTAGCGGCACAACAAAATGATATCGTCTTTATGCCGCGGTGCAGTGAGTTACATCACATTTCTAAACTGACTCATGTACAGATCGTAGTAGAAGCCTTTCTGCGCAAGCAGCTGCGCTGCATTGCCCTCCTCGATGATGCGGCCATCGTCGATGACGAAGATCCGGTCGGCCTTCTGGATCGTGGAAAGGCGGTGTGCAATGACAAAGGAGGTACGTCCCTTTAAAAGCTGTTCAATGCCCTCCTGCACGAGGATTTCCGTGTTGGTATCGATACTGCTGGTTGCCTCGTCCAGAATCAGGATGCGAGGATCGGATACCATCGTGCGGGCAAAGGCGAGCAGCTGCTTCTGGCCGATGGAAAGACCGCCGCCGCGTTCGGATAATACGGTGTCATATCCTTTTTCGAGCTTTAGGATAAAGTCATGTGCGTTGACTGCCTTTGCGGCTGCGATGATCTCTTCATCCGTCGCATCGAGTTTTCCGTAACGGATATTGTCCTTGATCGTGCCGGAGAACAGGAAGTTATCCTGCGTCATGACGCCCATCTGCTGCCGGAGGCTTTCGATGGAAATTTTCTGTACGTCGTAATCGTCGATCAGGATATGGCCGGTCTGGATATCGTAAAAGCGGCTGATCAGGTTGACGATCGTCGTTTTGCCTGCGCCGGTAGGACCGACTAAAGCAATCGTTTCGCCAGGTTTGATCTGGAAGCTGACGTCGTCTAAAACGCGCTTCTCTCCATCATAAGAGAAGGAAACATGGTCGAAGGTAACAGCCCCTTTGACCGGAGGCAGCTTGGTCACACCGTCAGCATCGGAAATTTTAGACTCTGTGTCCAGAATCTCAAAAATACGTTCGGCTCCGGCGATATTGGTGATGATCTGGTTGTAAAAGTTGCTCAGGTTCATAATCGGATTCCAAAACATCGAAATATAAGAGCCGAATGCGATCAGGATACCGAGGGAAATCTTATCGGGACCGAGAAGGACAATACCGGTAAAATACAGGGCGAAAGTGCCGATTGCCCAGCAAATATCGATGGCGGAACCGAACGCGTCATTTAAGCGCACTGCGTCGATAAAAGAATCCCGGTGCTCGTCCGTCAGTTGATGGAACGTAGCCATCGTTTCCTGTTCGGCGGAAAAGCTCTGGATGATACGGATTCCGGACAAATCCTCGTGAACAAACGCGTTTAAGTTGGAAGATTTTTTGCGGTGGATCTGCCAGCGCTTATGCGAGTACACCTGGATAAACCACATGCAGAAGATCATCAGCGGCAGGCTGATCAGGGAAGCCGCTGCGAGAACCGGATTTTTGAAAAACATGATCACGACGACGGCGCAGATTGTGAAAAAATCCGGGATCAGCGTCGTGACGCAGTTGCCGAGCACGTCCTTTAAGGAGTTGATGTCGCCGATAATGCGGGCGAGGATCTTGCCGGTGGGACGGCTGTCGAAAAAGGAAAAATCCAGGGTCTGGATGTGGGTATAAAGCTGCTGGCGGATCGTTACGAGGATACTGTTGCAGACCTTTGCCATAATCAGCATCCGCAGCTTGACAAAAAGGATCATGATCACGTTCAGCACAACGGCGATTCCAATCAGTTTTGCCAGTCCAGGAAAATTGCCGGTGGAAATATGCTTGTCAATCGCGTTTTCCATGATCAGAGGGTTTACCAGGCTGACAAACACGCAGAACGCCATGATCGCCAGAACAGCGAGGATTTCTTTTTTATAGTCCAGCAGATAGGCGAACAGGCGCATCAGCGTCTTCCTTTTGCCGACGTCTGTGCTGTGTTCGTCCTGCTTATAAGAATTAACAGCCATAATCTGTCACCTCCTTCCGGTCAGGCATCATGCCAAACTGAGCCTGCCAGGTTTGATAGTAAAGCCCGTGAAGGGCGAGCAGTTCTTCGTGGGTACCACGTTCTGCAATGTGTCCGTTTTCCAGGACGATGATTTCATCCGCATGACGGACGGCGCTGATACGATGGGCGATGATGAGCTTGGTTGTATGGGGCAGCCGGGTGAGGGTCTGCTGGATGGCATATTCCGTTTCCATATCCAGTGCGCTGGTGGAATCATCCAGCACCAGCACAGGTGTATGCTTTGCAAGGGCCCGCGCGATGGAAATTCGCTGCTTCTGACCGCCGGACAAGCCGACGCCGCGTTCGCCAATTACGGTGTCATACTGCTCGGAGAGCCGGTCGATAAATTCCGAAGCCTGGGCGTCGCGGGAAGCGAGCCGCACGTCGGAAATGTTTAAGCTTCCTTTCTGACCGAGCATGACGTTTTCCTGAATTGTGTCCGAGAACAGAAAGACATCCTGCATGACGGTGGAAATACAGCTGCGCAGCTGGCGCAGGCTGAGCTTGCGGATATCCACGTTGTCGAGATAAATCGTGCCGCCCGTCGCGTCGTAAAGGCGGCAGAGCAGCTGGATCAGGGACGTCTTGCCGCTTCCGGTCGCGCCCATGATACCGATCGTTTTGCCTGCCTCCACATGGAAATGGATGTCGTGAAGAATCTCATGCTGGTCCTCTTTATGGAAAGAAACGTGCTCGAAGCGGATATCGCCGGTCACTTCCGGCAGCACAATCGGCTCTTCGGGTTCCTGAATCGAAGGCTTCTGGTCGTACACCTTGCGGATTTTGCGGTAACTGCCGACCGCGGAGGAAAAGTCGTTGGACAGCCAGCCGAGCATTTCCATCGGCCATACGATGTTGGTGGAATATTGTACAAATGCGCTGAGTGCTCCGAGCGTCAGCTCTCCCTGCAGGAATAAGTAACCGCCGATTAAAAGCACCAGAAGCGGCAGCAGCTTTCCGATCAGGGAAAAGTACGGAGAGTAGCGGACAAACACGCGGGACTGCGTCATGTTCAGTTCGTAGTAGCGCTTATTGTGGGAAAGAAACTTTTTGATTTCGAATTTTTCCCGCGCAAAAGCTTTGACGGTGCGCACGCCTGCAAGGTTTTCTTCTGCAACGGTGTTTAATTTTGCGTTTTCCTCACTGATCTCTTCGTAGATAGTTCCGAGTCTGTTTTCCATCAAAATTGCAAGGACAGCGCAGAAAATCATGCAGAGTGTGGGCAGGATCGCAAGCTTCCAGTTTAAACTGTACATGCAGAATAAAATGACGGTGACATGGAACGCAACCTCCATCATCAGCATGCCGACGTAGCCCAGCGCATTCCAGATGCGGTCGATGTCGTCCTTGACGCGCGCCATCAGCTCACCGGTGCTCGTCTTGTCAAAAAGGTCAGCGGACAGCGACTGAATGTGGGCGAATAAATCGCGGCGCATGTCTGTGGCGATGGTAGAGGAAATTTTGTCGAAGGTAAACTCCTTGGTGTACTGGAAAATACAGCGTCCGATGCCGATGAGCAAAATCGCCAGCAGCAGATATTTGAGCTTCCCCATCTGACCGCCCACAAGGACGTCATCGACGATATGTCGGGTCACCTGCGGGGTGAGCAGATCCAGGCTGACCGCGATAACCATCGAAAGGATGGCAAACAGGTAGCCCGGAATATGCTGTTTTAAGTAATAGGACAACTTTTTCATGAAAATAAATTCCCCCTTCTTTTGAAGTTGATATATGTGGAAAAAATCCCGCCAGACAGGATTTTCGCTCCATTTGTAAAAAACATAACGTCGAAAGGGACGTTTGCTCATAATGCCTGCAAAGGCAGGACATACCCCTGGGTATAAAAAAACGCAGAAGCATGAAAGCATGTTCTGCGGCAAAAAATCTTTTTTTTCAGGAAAGCCCCGGAGCTTTCTGAGAGCGGTAAAGAAACCGGATCAGACAAGAGGCAGGCTGCCCTGATTGACAACAAAATGCCTGTTTTTCAACATCCTGTTGTATAAAAAAAGCCGCAGCATGAGAATGCCGCGGCTTTTGTCAGACGAATCAAAACGTCAGTTTGGGCGGGAGGCATTCTTATGATATTCAAAATAGCTTTGATTTGATCCGACGAACAATAACATCATAACATACCTCCTTTCCTTTCTTTTATCAGAAAATCCCTTCCGGATCTCCCGTGATTGTTAATGTGTATCGCATATGCCCACCTTAACACCGCATCATACAGTTGTCAAGCAAAAGATTTTTCAGTCAAACTCACACAAAAGCTTTTAAAACGAAATCACGCCGAGGTGCTCCAGCAGAATCTTTATGCCCATCAGGATCAGGACAAGACCGCCCGCAAATTCTGCGCGGGAGCGGTTTTTTGCGCCGATGATGTTTCCTGCCTTTAAACCGATTGCGGAGAGCAGGAAAGTGATGCAGCCGATGAAGCTGACTGCCGGAACGATGTTTACCCGCAGGAAAGCGAAGGTAACGCCGACGGCAAGTGCGTCGATGCTGGTTGCAACAGCAAGCGGAAGCATGGTTTTGAAATCGAAGCGGTCATTGGATTCATTTTCTTCATCGCTTCTGGCTTCGCGGATCATGTTGAAACCGATAAATGCCAGCAGGACGAAGGCGATCCAGTGGTCGATGCTCGTGATCAGAGAGGAAAACGTGATGCCCAGAAGATAGCCGAGAAAGGGCATCAGCGCCTGAAAGCCGCCGAACCAGATGCCGACGGTGAGTGCCTGTTTCATACTGCCGCGGCGTACGGACAGGCCTTTACAGACGGATACGGCAAAAGCGTCCATCGACAGACCGACAGCCAGAAGGAATAATTCGAGTAAGCTCATGATAAAAATTCTCCATTGTAAAAGACGAAATAAGTGGTAAGATTGAAAAATAAAATTTTTCAATCACGAGATTTGTGTCTGCGCTCACTTGACACAAACTCGGCATGCGCAAAAAGCGTGCGCAGAAATGAGGCAAAAAACGATGGTTCACACGGAGCACAGGATCCGCTAATTTTTGTCGATATTGATCACACAGAAATAGGACGGATCGATCTGCTTGATCCGTTTATCGAGCCAGCTGCGCAGCTGGGCATCAGTCATTTTAAAATGAAACGGAACCACAACATCGAAAATGACGTTTGTATGGGTAGGACCGCGTATAATACGAAAATCGTGAAGGGTCAGCTGCTCATCGAGCCGGTAGACGATATCGGTGACCTTATGGCGCAGCTCATTGATCTCCGGATCATCGGTGATGACCGGGTCCATATGGATGACAGCACTGCAGGAAAGCTTCTGCTGCAGCTCGCGCTCTATGTTATCAATCAGATCGTGCAGCTCCACAAAGCTGCCCTGGGCATTGACCTCCGCATGCAGGGAGATCATCCGCCGTCCGGGACCGTAATCGTGAACGAGCAGGTCGTGAATGCCCATGATCTGTGGATGGGAAAGCACAATGCTGCGGATTTTTGTGACAAACTCCGGGTCGGGAGCCTGACCGAGCAGCGGATTGATGGTATCCCGGGCAGAGCTTACGCCGGAATAAAAGATGAAGATCGCGACCAAAAGACCGCACCAGCCGTCGATGGCAGGACCGAAAATCCACCCAATAACAGAAGAAAGGAGGACGACAGAGGTAGCGAGCACATCGCCGAAGGAATCAGACGCTGTTGCGTTCATCGCAGAGCTGTCGATGGCACCGGCAATTTTGTGATTATAAAAATACATATAGAGCTTGACGAGAATGGAAACGACCAGAATCAAAAAAATAACCGGAGAAATTTCCGGCAGGGTCGGGTGCAGGATCTTCTCAAAGGAGGATTTTGCAAGTTCCGCCGCCATGAAGAGGATAATGGCAGAAACGGAAAGTCCGGCGAGATATTCGATTCTTCCGTGCCCATAAGGATGGTCGGAGTCTGCTTCCTGTCCGCTCATCTTAAATCCGATCAGCGTAATGACCGAAGAACCGGCATCTGACAGGTTGTTGAATGCGTCCGCAGTGATTGCAATGGAATGGCTGATCATTCCGGCGACAATCTTTAGCACAAACAGAAAAAAGTTAAAAAAAATGCCCACCGAACCGGAGAGAATGCCGTATGCCTGGCGAACCTTCGGGCTGGAATAATTCTCGTAATCCGTGATGAACAGTCTCGACAGAAGCGTAAGCATGATGTAATCCCTCCATAGGTTTGAAATGCTTCCTGAAATTTAAGTTTTCTTCTCAGTATACCATGCTATGCGAAAAAAACAAGGAAAAGTGATAGAAAAATCTCTTGACAAGGCCTCGCGCTCTGTATATATTCAAAGTGTACTAATACTGATAATACACTTAATACAATCAATACAGTTCTGGATCGATGAAAAAGACAAAAAGAATCGGGAGAAGGAGGAAAGATTGAAAAATAAAATTTTTCAATCACGAGATTTGTGTCTGCGCGCACTTGAC
>ENA-OUQP01000482-OUQP01000482.1-human-gut-metagenome-genome-assembly--contig:-NODE-482-length-36794-cov-15.506356_pt1 | contig 36794 bp, 30 predicted proteins | sample MGYA00237951_ERZ548836 | MGnify/ENA primary metagenome ERZ548836 (study PRJEB26490, sample SAMN05194702) | human gut metagenome | biome: terrestrial biome; feature: human-associated habitat; material...
CTCTGCAATCCTGCCGGAGGCTATATCAGCTGGGGGATTGACTCCCAGCTGATATGCTTTATGGACGAACGTACCACATATTAGATGGTACTGCAGATATTTTCACTACATCTCCTGTGTGTGGTGCATGAATCATCTGACCTCCACCTATATAAACACCTACATGCCCAACTCTTACACAAATATCTCCTGGCTGTGGATTACTTACCTTAGTCAAACCAACGAAATCACTGGAGCTATATGTATGTGAATATCTTCCTGTCAGACAGAAACTTACAAGTCCGGAACAATCGAAGGAATTCGGTCCTGCCGCTCCCCATACATACGGTTTTCCAAGTGCTGAATATGCACGGGATACTGTACTTCCGGATACGTAACTACCAGAACTGCTGCTTGATGATGAACTGCTGTTTCCTTTGTTGCTGGAACTGCTTGAATTCGAGCTGCTGTTGCCTTTATTACTATTGGAACTACTTGAATTATTGGAGCTGCCTGAATTACTATTCGTTGTTGTACTATTCTGAGATGCTGCCTGAAGTTGTTTCTGTCTTTCCTCTTCTGCTTTTTTCTGACGCTCTTCCTCTTCTTTCGCTGCCTTCTCTGCCGCTTCCTGAATCTGTGAATCAAGATCTGCTACTTCTGCCTGTTTTGAATCAATCAGAGTTGTCAGATTAGACTCTTCTGTCTCATATTCTGTCTGCATGCTCTCAAGCTGTGACTGCTCTGTCTCAAGCTGATCCTTCAGATCAGCAATCTTCTGCTTAGTTGCAACATATTCTTCCAGCTTGTCGCGATCATATCCATGTACACTTTGAACATACTCAGCTTTACTTAACAGATCCGAAAAATCTTCTGAGCTTACCAGTGATTCAAGCGCTGTTGCATCACCAGCCTCATACATATACTTGATACGAAGCTTCATAGCCGCATACTGTGTCTTCTCGTCTTCCTGTGCCTGCTCCAGATCTGCCTGCGCCTGAATAATCTCTTCACCCTTTGTTGTAAGATCAGCTTCCAATTGAGTAATCTTACTTACAATACTCTGAAGCTGTGACTGAAGTGAGTTTACTTCACTTTGCGCTGATGCCTTACTCTTCTGAAGATCATCTACTGAAGGTGCTGCCAAAACCGGTGTAACTACTAAACTGCTCGTAATTAATGCTGCCAGTATTCTTCTTCCAAATTTATTCATATAAAAACTTCCTCACTCAAATGTATACAATTTTATATAGTTTTGCTACTACATCTAGATGTTATTATACATGAGTCAGTACATATTTGCAATATTTTTTAACATTTTTGTAACATTTGGACCAGTCAAGCCATGCAGGAAAATAAATATGGGGTGAGAAATCAAGCTTGTTTGAAGTTCTCACCCGATACTTATTTTGTTACTGTACATTCATATTCGTATATCCCATCAGGCTGACATCGATTTCCTGTGCGGCTTCTCTTCCTTCGCGGATTGCCCATACAACCAGTGACTGACCTCTGTGCATATCTCCCGCTGTGAACACCCGCTCCACATTTGTATGATACTCACCTGCCGGTGTTGCCACATTTGTACGCGCATTGACTTCCACGCCAAATGCTTTTGTCACATATTCTTCACTTCCAAGAAATCCTGCTGCAATAAGTACAAGATCTGCCTGTACTGTATACTCAGTTCCCGGTATCTCAGTCATCATCATGCGTCCGGTTTTCTCGTCTTTCTTCGGCTCCAGCTTCACAAGTGTGACCTTGCAGAGATTTCCTTCCTTATCTTTGATGAACTCTTTGACCGTTGTCTGATATACACGCGGATCATGTCCGAAAACTGCCGTTGCTTCTTCCTGCCCATAGTCTGTTTTGCAGACTTTTGGCCACTCCGGCCACGGGTTGTTATCTGCACGAGTATCTGGTGCTTTGGGCATCATTTCTACTTGAAGAACAGATTTTGCGCCATGTCTCATAGAAGTTCCGATACAGTCATTTCCCGTATCACCTCCGCCAATAACGATAACGTGTTTTCCCTTTGCAGAAATGTATGTGCCATCCACCAGTTTCATATCATTTGCCCACAATGCTTTTGTCGTGGACTTCAGGAAATCGACTGCGAAATAAATTCCTTTTGCATCCCGTCCCGGTGCTTTGATATCTCTTGGATGAGAAGCTCCACAGCAGAGAACTACACGGTCAAACTCTTTTAATATAGAAGAAGCTTTTTTGTCTTTCCCGATATTGCAATTTGTTACAAATATAATTCCTTCTTCTTCCATAATATTTACCTTACGGTCAATATACTGTTTTTCCAGTTTCATATTTGGAATTCCATAGCGAAGAAGTCCTCCGACTTTGTCTTCCCGTTCAAACACTGTCACGCTATGTCCTCTGCGGTTCAGCATATCTGCCACAGCAAGTCCGGACGGTCCTGATCCCACAACAGCTACTTTCTTTCCGGTTCTGACTTTCACCGGTCTTGCCGCAGCGTATCCTTTTTCGTAAGCATTTTCAATAATACTGTACTCATTCGCTTTTGATGATACTGCATTTCCATTGAGTCCACATGTACATGCTGCCTCACAAAGTGCAGGACATACCCTGGAAGTGAATTCCGGAAAATTATTCGTCTTTTTTAACCTATAATAAGCCTCTTCCCAGTTGCCGTGGTAAATCAGATCATTCCACTCCGGCACCAGGTTATGGAGAGGGCAGCCACTTGCCATCCCCATAATCATCTGTCCTGCCTGGCAGAACGGAACGCCACACGCCATACATCTTGCACCTTGGCGCTCCTGTTCTTCTTTTGACAAAGGTGTGTGGAATTCGCGGAAATGCTTGATTCGCTCCTTCGGTGACTCTGCCGGCTTATCCTGTCTTTCATATTCCATAAATCCTGTTGGTTTTCCCACGTTGTCCGCCCCCTATCTTCTTCCTTCTTTAATTGCGTAAAATGCTTCAATTCTAGCCTGCTCACTGCTCATGCCCTGTTCTTCCATCTGAACGATAGTAGAAAGCATTTTCTCGTAATCAATCGGAATGATTTTCTTAAATTTCGGCAGATAATCGGTAAAGTGGTCCAGAATTTCTTTTCCGCTCTCAGAATTCGTATAAGCCACATGCTCTTCGATCATTTCTTTCAACTCGTTGATTTCAAACTTCGAAGTTACTCGTTCAATATTTACCATCTGCTTATTAATATTCTTATAAAGATCACTGTTCAGATCCAGTACATAAGCGACACCGCCGCTCATTCCGGCTGCAAAGTTCTTTCCAGTCTTGCCAAGAACAACAACGCATCCGCCGGTCATGTACTCACATCCATGATCACCAACACCTTCTACAACTGCTTTTACGCCAGAGTTGCGGACTGCAAAACGCTCACCTGCCACACCATTGATAAAAGCTTTACCACTGGTTGCTCCGTAAAGTGCAACATTTCCTATTATAATATTCTCTTCGTGTTTAAATGTAACACCCTTCGGTGGATACACGATCAGTTTTCCGCCTGAGAGACCTTTACCAAAATAATCATTGCCGTCTCCTACAAGTTCCAGTGTCAGACCCTTTGGAATAAATGCACCAAATGATTGACCACCTGCTCCGGTACATTTGATCACATAACTGTCTTCCTCTACGCCTTCCGGATATCTTCTTGTAATTTCTGATCCGAAAATTGTTCCAAATGTACGGTTGGTGTTCGTGACATCGACTTCCAGGCTTCTCTTCTGATGCTTTTCAAGTGCCGGAAGCAGTTCTTTTACAAGGACTCTTTCGTCAAGCGTCTTCTCCAGTTCGAAATCATAAATCTTCTTTGGATTATAAGTCATTGGTGTCTTTGTTCCCTCATAAGGGTTTTGCAGGATCTGGCTTAAATCCAGTGTTGCTGCACGATCAGATGTCGGCACTTCTTTGACTTTCAGAAGGTCAGTCCTTCCAACCAGTTCATCAATCGTACGAACACCTAATTTTGCCATATATTCGCGCAGATTCTGTGCGATGAATCTCATAAAGTTGATGACGTATTCCGGTTTTCCGCGGAAGTTCTTGCGAAGTTCCGGATTCTGTGTTGCCACACCAACCGGACATGTATCCAGATTACATACCCGCATCATAACGCATCCCATAGTTACAAGTGGTGCTGTCGCAAATCCAAATTCCTCTGCTCCAAGGATAGCTGCAATTGCCACGTCACGACCACTCATCAATTTTCCATCTGTCTCAATACGGACACGTTCACGCAGTCCATTTTGGATCAATGTCTGATGTGTTTCCGCAAGTCCAAGCTCCCAAGGAAGTCCTGCATTGTGGATAGAACTCTTAGCCGCCGCTCCGGTTCCTCCATCATATCCAGAGATCAGGATCAGTCCGGCTCCTGCTTTTGCGACTCCGGCTGCGACAGTTCCAACACCTGCTTCAGATACAAGTTTTACGGAAATCCTTGCGTCTTTATTTGCATTTTTACAGTCATAAATGAGCTGTGCCAGATCCTCGATAGAGTAAATATCGTGATGCGGTGGTGGTGAGATCAGGCTGACACCTGGCGTAGAATGTCTTGTCTTGGCAATCCACGGATAGACCTTTCCTCCTGGAAGATGTCCACCTTCTCCTGGTTTTGCACCCTGTGCCATTTTAATCTGAATCTCTTTTGCACTGACAAGATATCTGCTTGTTACACCAAATCGTCCGGAAGCGACCTGCTTAATTGCAGAACATTTTTCTGTATCCAGACGCTCGATTTCTTCACCGCCTTCACCGCTGTTGGATTTACCATGCAGACGGTTCATGGCGATTGCAAGCGTCTCATGTGCCTCCTTGGAAATGGATCCGTAGGACATAGCACCTGTCTTGAATCGCTGAACGATTTCATCCACACTCTCTACTTCTTCAATCGGAATACCTTTCTTCGGATAATTAAAATCAAGCTGACCTCGCAGATTAATGTGGGCACCTTCTTCATTTACCATATCTGTGTACTGCTTAAACATTTCATAATTGCCAAGTCTTGTAGACTGTTGAAGCATATGGATCGTACGTGGATTGTACAGATGTTCCTCGCCACAGCTTCTGGATTTGTGTTGTCCGAGACTGTCCAGCGTCAGATCTACTTCCAGTCCAAGTGGATCAAATGCCTGAGAATGTCTTGCGAGATAATCCTGTGCAATCTCCTCAATACCGATGCCGCCAACACGGCTGACTGTATCTGTAAAATATCTGTTAATAAATTCTTCTTTTAATCCAATGGCCTCGAAAATCTTTGCTCCCTGATAAGACTGAATTGTGGAAATACCCATTTTAGAAGCAATTTTTACAATGCCGCTTAAGATTCCGTGATTGTAATCATCAACTGCAGCGTAATAATCTTTCTGCAGCATGCCTGTATCAATAAGCTGACGGATTGTCTCATGTGCAAGATATGGATTGACTGCGCATGCTCCATATCCAAGTAATGTCGCAAAATGATGTACTTCTCTTGGCTCTCCGGTCTCAAGAATGATTGCAACGGAAGTTCTCTTCTTCGTGCGCACCAGATGCTGTTGCAGTCCGGACAATGCCAGAAGTGACGGCATAGCCACATGATACTCGTCAACACCACGGTCAGAAAGGATCAAAATATTCGCTCCGTCACGGATTGCACGATCTACTTCGATAAACAGGTAATCCATTGCTTTTTCCAGACTGGAATTTTTATAATAAATAGTCGGAATCTCTGCAATTTTGAATCCATCCTGTTTCATATTCTTAATCTTCAGAAGGTCAACATTTGTAAGGATCGGATTATTGACCTTGAGCATCTTGCAGTTTTCTGCTTTTTCTTCCAGAAGATTTCCGTCTGCTCCGATGTATACAGTCGTGGATGTTACCACTTCCTCACGGATTGCGTCAATCGGTGGATTCGTAACTTGTGCAAATAACTGTTTAAAATAATTGAACAGGTTCTGATGCTTATCCGAAAGTACTGCAAGTGGTGTGTCAATACCCATGGCAGCAGTTCCTTCTCCACCGTTGAGTGCCATATTTTTGATAGAAGTTTCTACTTCCTCATAAGAATAACCAAATGCTTTCTGAAGTCTCTTAAGATTCTCTGGTTTGTAGGTCGGTACTAACTGGTTCGGAATTTTCAGATTCTTAAGCTCAATCAGATTGCTGTCCAGCCACTCACCATAAGGCTGTCTGTCCGCATACATTTCTTTCAGCTCTTCGTCTCCGATGACACGTCCCTGAACCGTATCGACCAGAAGCATTTTACCTGGACGAAGTCTTTCTTTTACTATGATTTTCTCTGGTGCAATATCCATAACTCCGACCTCAGATGATAAAATCAACTGATCATCATCTGTAATGTAATATCTGGACGGACGAAGTCCGTTTCTATCAAGAACTGCTCCCATACAATCTCCATCACTGAACAGAATTGACGCCGGACCATCCCATGGTTCCATCATTGTTGCATAGTACTGATAGAAATCTTTCTTCTTCTGGGACATGCTCTTATTATTTGCCCACGGCTCCGGAATAGAAATCATAACTGCCAGCGGAAGTTCCATGCCACTCATGACCATAAATTCAATGGCATTGTCAAGCATAGCGGAGTCAGAACCTGTGGCATTGATTGCCGGAAGGACTTTGTGAAGTTCTCCTTTTAAATCTTCAGATTCCATATTTTCCTCTCTTGCCTGCATCTTATCCCGGTTACCACGGATTGTATTAATCTCGCCGTTGTGTACAATAAAACGGTTCGGATGTGCTCTCTCCCAGCTTGGATTCGTGTTCGTACTGAATCTGGAATGAACCAGTGCAATGGCAGATTCATAATCCTTATCCTGAAGATCCGCAAAAAAGAGACGTAACTGATCTACCAGAAACATTCCCTTATAAGCAATCGTTCTGCTTGACAGTGAAGCTACATAAGTATCATCGCTGCTCTGCTCAAAGACACGTCGTACCACATACAGACGTCTGTCGAAGTCAATTCCTTTTTCAACCTTTTCCGGCCGCTTGATAAATCCCTGCATGATGCATGGCATACACTCTACTGCACGACTTCCAAGCACATCCGGATGTACCGGTACTTCTCGCCAGCCCAGGAATTCCATTCCTTCTTTTTCCACAATCACTTCAAAGATATTCTTTGCCTGATTTCTTTTCAGTTCGTCCTGAGGGAAGAAAAACATACCTACGCCGTAATCTCTCTCAGAACCTAAAAAGATGCCGAAAGGTTTACAGACTTTGGAGAAAAACTTGTGAGAAATCTGTAACAGAATTCCTACTCCATCACCTGTCTTACCTTCGGCATCTTTGCCCGCTCTATGTTCTAATTGTTCTACAATCTTTAATGCATTCGCCACGGTATCGTGACTTTTCTGGCCCTTGATATTGACGATTGCTCCAATACCACAGTTATCGTGTTCAAACGAAGGACGATACAAGCCAGCATTTTTCTGTCGCTGTTGCCCGTTCATAATATCTGAGTCCTTTCTTACATTTTTTATTTTTTCCTACTATACACCCATTTTTCAAATTTGTAAATAAAAACTTCTTTTTAAATTGTCAGATAATCAGACATTTTACAATTATAAAAGGAGTAGTCTGATAACTACCCCTCATTTTGGCTACTATTTTTAGTTGTATCTGTGTTCAATCTCTGAATCATAACATAAATACTTGATGCAATAAATGCACATAACACTGTTGAAATTCCGACACGCATCGGATCTTTGAACAACCAGTCGAACCATTGGAACTGCGTTCCAACCACTGACAGGATATTCGCTGTAATATGCGCAAGTATCGGTGCTTTCACAGAACCATATTTTTCATACACATAACAGAACATCATGCCCATGATAAAACCATAAAGTCCCTGGACAAGATTGCCATGGGTAAATGCAAATACGAGTGATGAATACAAAGCCGCTGCCCAAAACGGTGAAGTATAACGTAATCTTTTGTAAACAAGTCCTCTGTACACCAGTTCTTCACATGTCGGCATCAAAATTCCAAGCACCAGAATCTGCACTGCAAATCCCTGTCCGTATAAAGTCTGCATTGTATCGGAATAAGTTTTACTCGCTGCTGACAGATCACTTAAAAATATCAGATTATTAAGCCCAAGCGCCATAACTGCAAACATCACTATAATTGCAATATATTTCCAAATTGACGCTTTTTCCGTTACAATCCCAAGCTCTTTTTCTTTTCTGCTGTCTCTGTGAAATAAAAATAACATAACAGGAATCGTAATCAGCGCTGCCACACCCTCAATATAAACAGCCCAGTTCATTAGCTCATTTGTAATCTGATCATATAATTTGCCGGACTGTGCTGTGCTCTGCGCAATCTGCATCATTGCATCTGCATCTCCACCTGTCATCTGCATCAGATGTACGCCTGCAAGAAGTGATACCGCCGCCATATATACAAGATATGCAATTCCCAGTTTGATAATCACAGATCCCCAGATATACCAGAAGCCTCTCCCGCCTCTTGTTTTCTGTTCCATCTATTTACTTCCTTTCCTTTTGCTGCTGATCCAATTTTCATTGTACTTTCACCGAAAACTCCTCTATTCGGCACGATGTTAATTGTACTTCTTTTCTACAACAGATGCAATTAAAAAAGTATGAAATCTTCCAACGCTTCCCGGCTGGCACTGTCGTAATCTGCCATACTCTGAGATTTTCGGATTCTTTTCAGCGCCTTCTTCGCTTCCGGAGCGTTCTGTCCCATATATGCCCACAGCTCTTTTAACTTAAATAACGTATTTTTCTCACCCATTCCCACTTCCAGATAATCACATTTAATCTGCTCAAGGAATGCATGGATTTCTTTTTTATATCTGTCCACACTCTGCATTTTTCGTGACGTTTCTTCTTTTTTCCACCCAGTCACATCTATGTCAGTTGTCTTTTTCACATCTGTTTTTTCTCTCATACGGATAAGATCAAGCAGAGCCGGATTCATTAAAATCCCTCTTCCAAGCATAAATGTATCTACCTGCGAAAATTCCCGCCTCATTTCTTCATGACTTTCTGGCGTAAAAATATCTCCGTTATAACAAAGTGGAATCTTACTGCCTTCCACTGCATCGCGAAATACATCAAGATCCGGTTGATTTTTATAAAAATCCTTCTGCACCCGCGGATGAATAATCAGTTCCTCTACCGGATACTGATTATAAATATCAAGAAGCCGCACAAATTCTTCCGGGGCATCTTTTCCAATTCTTGTCTTAATAGAAATCTTCACATCACATTTTTTAAAAATCTCATCCAAAAACCGGTCCAGTCCGTCCGGATCTGCAAGGAATCCAGAACCACGCCCTTTAGACACAACTGTCTTTGAAGGGCAGCCCAGGTTCAGATTCACCTCTTCATAGCCATAGACCTTCAGTTTCTCAACCGTATGTAAAAATGAGTCCGCCTGATTGCTCATAATCTGTGGCACAAGATTCATGCCCGGACTATGCTCTGGCATCACATCATTCTTCTCCTTCGTACTGAACCCCTTCTTCGTATGCGGTACCAGAAAGGGCGTAAAATACTTATCCATCGGTGCAAAATGCTGATGATAAGCTCGACGATATATATAAGTCGTAATCCCCTCAAGCGGAGCAAGGTAATACTTCATAAAAAATCCTTCCCATTTTTATTCACAATGTACAAAGGTAACACCGCAAATCAATGATGGGGACGCAGTACTTTAACATTTCACTACATCCCTTGTTAAATAATTGCCCATCTCATTTTTGTGCATTTTGCACGTGGATTCCTTGCACATTCCTGTGCTGACGGACGAATCACGTCTTTACAGATTTCGCTGTAAATTCCTGCTTTTTTTCCTTCTTTAAAAGCTCGTTTCACAAGCCTGTCTTCCCCGGAATGAAAGGTCAGGATTGCAATTCTTCCACCTGGGTTCATGACTTGTGGCAGTTTATCTAAGAATGCATATAACACTTCAAATTCCTGGTTCACGTCGATGCGAAGTGCCTGGAATGTTCTCTGACATGATTTCTTGACCGCCTCTTTTTTCTCTTTCTCCGGAAGAAATGTCAGAGCTTCTTCGATTGCTTCTTTTAATTCTGTTGTAGTTTCCGGAGATTTCCCGTGTTTTCTCCAATTCATCAGCACTTCTGTTATCTCTGCTGCGTATGGTTCATCAGAGTTTTCCACCAGCATTCCTTCTATTTCTTCTGCGTCCATGCTTTTCAAACGCTGTGCCGCGCTTTCTCCTTTTTGTGGGTTCATGCGCAGGTCCAAAGGTCCGTCAAATTTGTAAGTAAAACCGCGTTCCGGGTTATCGATCTGCATAGAGGACACACCAAGATCTGCCAGTACAAAGTCAAACTTTCCATGTTCTTCTGCCACTTTGTCAATGTCTGCAAAATTGCATAATTTCACAGTCAAAATATCTTCTCCATATCCAAGATCACGCAGTCTCTTTTTTGTCTTCTCGGACTCAATCGGATCCACGTCAAGACCATAAATGTGACCATGTCCTTCCAGCTTTTCCAACATCTTTCTTGTGTGTCCGCCATAGCCAAGTGTTGCATCCAGTCCATGCTGTCCCGGTTTGATGTCCAGAAAATCCAGAATCTCCTGCACACAAATGGAAATATGCATACCTGCCGGAGTGCTGCCCTTTCCTATGACCTTTTCAATCGTATCTCCATATTTTTCAGGATTTAATTCCTTATATTTTTCTTCATACTTTTTCGGATGCGTCCCGGAATAACGCTTTCTTCTCTTATGAGGCTTTTGCCCCTGTTTTCCTGATTCTTGTCCACTTTTTTGTTCTTCCATATTCACATTCTCCAACAAACTGTTACTTTCCCTAAAATCAATAAACACTACAAAACGGGGGCTTTCAAAAAAGGGTTACCCTCTTTTAAAAACCCCCGTCCAACAAACTCAAAATCTACTTCTTTGCTTTTGGCAGAGTTAAGTTTAACACAATCGCTACAATAGTTGCAAGAACTACCGGTGATTTTCCAAATATAGTCGTTACCCAGTCCGGGAACTGTGCCAGTGATGCACTTGCCTGAGTCACACCCATGCCGACTGCAACTGCAAGTCCAACAACTGTTGTATTGCGGAAATCCATCGGCTCTGTTGTAATCAGCTTCATACCTGTCATTGCAATTGATGCAAATACAGAAATTGTTGCTCCTCCAAGCACGCAATAAGGAATCGTAGTCAGTATTGATGAAAATTTCGGGATCAATCCGGCCGCCATCAGAATCGCAGCAGCAATCCCAAGCACTCTGCGGCTGATAACTTTTGTTGTAGATACAATACCTACATTCTGGCTGTAAGTTGCTGTCGGAAGTCCACCGAAAAATGCGCAAAAAATATTGCTGATTCCATAGCCTACAATACCACCGGATAATTCCGTATCTGTCGGCATACGATCCATAGAACCTGTTGTAGTTGCAGAGAAATCTCCAATTGCCTGCACAGAGTTAATAGCAAACAAAATACCAAGTGCTACGCAAGATGAAGGCTCAAACTTAATTCCAAAATGCATCGGCTTCGGAAGCTGGAAGATTGCCGCTTGTGCAACGGAAGTAAAATCTACCATTCCAAAACAAAGTGCTACAATATATCCACCAATAATTCCAATTAAGATAGATGCCAGTTTCCAGATACCTTTTCCGAAATGATTAAGTGTCGTTACAATAATCAATGTAATAATTGCTACGAGCCAGTTCTTCCATGAACCGTAATTTTCACTGCTGGCTCCTCCGGCCATATAATTGATCGCGGTCGGATATAAAGATAATCCAATAGAAAACACTACCGTACCGGTAATAAGCGGCGGGAAGAACTTGCGGATCCTCTTAATATTTAATCCCACTAAAAGTGCAACGATACCACCAACAATCTGCGCTCCAAGAATCGTTGCAATATCAAAATCCGCAGCAATTGCCTGCATACTTGGCACATATGCGAAACTGATTCCCATCATGACCGGAAGTCCTGCTCCGATAGTGAACCATTTTGTCTTAATAAACGGAAATAACTGAATCAATGTCGTCAATGCAGACATCACAAGCGCTGCCTGAATAAGAATCACAGAGTCTTCCTGTGAAAGACCTGCTACGCCTGCCACGATAATAGAAGGCGTTACGCAGCCGACGATCATAGCCAGTACGTGCTGTACTGCAAGTGGCAGTGATTGTCCAATGGAAGGCTTCCCGTAAAAATCAAACAATGCTTTGTCCATCTGAACAGACTGTTTTGCTTCTTTTGTATTCATTCTTTTCCTCCTGAATCATTTTTTCAACTCATATATTATATAATGCAACGCTTCTATTTGGACACCCTCTGGCTCATTACTTTTTTTAATGTTATTTTTTAGTCATACTTATTTTTCAATTACATTATCTGTCATACGCCTTTACATAGACAAAATTATCATTGGTACGCTCCATACTATATTCCGGATTCAGAATTGCCTCGACAAAATCTCCTCCACCAGATTCTATTGGAATAAGCCGCATTCCGAGCTTCTGTTCCACGTCTTCCACAGTCCAGTCATCCAAAAATACCCTTTCTCCGGTACGAAGCATGTTACATGGAATAATGAGATCTTCTCCTAATCCATGCACATTTTTATCAGCACTTCCTATGTTATCCACAAATTTCTTCGCATCAGAGATTTTTTCCACAAAATGTTTCCTACTATTCTCCTGGTACTCTTTTATCTGAGCAGTCAGATCCTGTCCGGTAATCAGTCCAGATACGGTAATTGTCTCACCAAAGAAATCATTCCTTATGGCAAATACATGGATCTGAAGTCCCGGAAATGCCTCCATCATACGCTCTGCAAATGAACAAATGGTTGCATAAGTCAATTTTCCGGTCGCGATTGTGACCGTGCGCTTCACTTCTTCACGCATTTTGAGATATCCAGGATTGCTTTTCACCTGCTCAAGCGCTTCCGTGAATTCTGTAATGAAAAGCCGCATCATACCGACACCATTTTCCAACTGGATATATCCGTCATACCGCTCTTCTTCTGGAAAATCACGTCCAGCGGTAATATACCATTCATCGCTTGCATGCATAAAATGAAGTCCATATTCTTCATAATATTTTTTCTGACGGCTCTCGATCATATCAATAATCTCTCCAGCCTCTTCTTTCGTAAAAAGTTCCAGCGGATAAAGATTGTCCCTGTACTTCGTGATACCCGCAGGCACAACAGAGACACTGCGCATAAACGGAAGATATTTTGACAGATCGTCCATCGTGCGTTCCAGCTCTTTTCCATCATTCACACCTTTACAACACACGATCTGACCATTCATCTCCACATGACCTTCATAAAGCTGATCTAAAAATTTCAACTTTTCTCCTGCAAATCGGTTATTCAGCATTTTACAACGAAGTTCCGGGTTCGTAGTCTGCACGGAAATGTTGATCGGCGCCAGCTGCATCTTGATAATGCGGTCTACGTCCTTTTCTTTCATATTAGTCAGCGTAATATAATTTCCCTGTAAGAAAGAAAGTCTGGAATCATCATCTTTAAAGTATAAGGTCTCTCGCATATTCGGCGGCATCTGATCAATAAAACAAAAAATGCATTTATTGCTGCATGATTTGTAATCACTCATCAACTGATTCTCGAATTCGATACCAAGATCGTCATCGTAATCCTTGTCGATTTCCAGAACCCATTCTTCTCCATCCGGTTTGCGAATAAGCACTTCTATATATTCGTCCTTTATCATATAACGATAATCAAACACATCTTCAATTGACTGATCATTGATCGACAGCAGCACATCTCCCGGTTCAATCTCCAATTCTTCTGCGATGGAGCCCGGATAGACTTCCTTAATCAAATGTTCTACCTTCTTCATCTGGATTCCATCCTCCTTTCTTCGTTATTTATCATTTATAATCTGTTATCAACGTTTATCTTTTCATTTTCAGCTTTCACATTTCTTGCACTTTTTATGTGCTCTGCTTCGTTGATCTGCTTCAGAGCCCTTACATATCCGCCAATCAGCATCAATGTCATAAAAATCCAGATAATCGGCTCTGTATAGATAACTCCAGTGTATCCCAAAACTGGCACGATCCAGATCGTGGATACTATTTTCAACACAAGTTCCAGAATACTGGACGCCACCGGAATGACTTTATGTTCCAGCCCCTGAAGAGAACAGCGCAATACAAACAGTGGTCCAAGCACAAAATAAAATGACGTATTTCTTGTCAGATAACGGTATGCCGTATTCAAAATATAGGTATCATTACTGCTTGTGATCCAGCGTATCAATGGGTGTCCAAATATCCAGCAAAATGTAGTAAATATAACTCCCTGCACAAGTACAATCACAAATGCCTGCTGGATTCCCTTTTTTATCCGGTCATATTCTCCTGCCCCCAGATTCTGGCTGGCATAAGTCGTCATAGCCATGCCTGTACACAGCATCGGAACATTGGTCAGTTCCTCGATTCTTCTTGCCGCAATATGCGCCGTCACAATCTTCGTACCAAGTCTGTTTACTGCAGTCTGGAAAATCACGGTACCGATACTCACAAAACAGGACATCATACCAAGTGAAATTCCAAATACGGTCATCTCTTGATACTTTCTTCTCTGTACCTGCCATTCCTGCCCCTTTGGCACAAGTTCCCGGAACCTAAAAAGCAAGTATGCCATACACAGAACTCCTGCAATACACTGGGCAATATTGGTCGCATGCGCTGCACCGCGAAGTCCCATGGAAAATGTATGCACAAAAAGAATATCCAGAAAAATGTTCAAAATGACTGCAACTGCAAGGCATAAAAGCGGAATCCGGCTTTCTCCGACCGCTCTCAATGTATTGGCACTGTAATTGTAAAGAGAAATGAATGCTGTCCCCATAATAATAATGCGGATATATTGAAGTGCCTCTTCCATAATATCTGCCGGCGTGTCCAATATATGCAAAAGCCCTTCTATCCCAAGAAGCGCACCTACTGTAAGAATCAGCGTCATTGCAACTGTCATAATAAAACTTCCTGCCACATAACGTCGCATATTTTTATAATCTCCTGCTCCAAAACATCTGGATATCGGAATTCCAAATCCCTGGGTCACTCCATTCACAAAACCAATAATCAGATTCGCAATAACTGCTGTTGCACCAACTGCTGCAAATGCCTGTGTCCCTACATAAGTACTGACAATTTTACCATCTGCCAGATTATATAATTGTTGTAAAAGATTTCCAAAAATAATGGGCAGGGCAAAGGTCATTATGACCTTTGCCGGACTGCCCTTCGTCAATTCCCTCATAGAATAACATTTACTCTTTCTGCTAAAACCAATGTATGAACTATCTCTGAACTCTTGCTCCTGCACCACCCATGATAGCTTCTACTTCTTTCTTGCTAGCCATAGTTGTGTCTCCAGGTGTTGTCATAGCAAGTGCTCCATGAGCTGCTCCGTAGTTAACTGCAAGAGATGCATCCTCTGTTGTCATCAGTCCATAGATAAGTCCTGATGCGAAAGAGTCTCCTCCACCTACACGGTCCATGATCTCAAGTCCCTTGTAGTCTTTTGCTTTGTGGATTTCTCCATCTGCCCAGCAGATAGCGCTCCAGTCGTTCACTGTAGCTGTCTTAACCTCACGAAGAGTTGTTGCAACAGCTTTAAAGTTCGGGTATGTCTTAGCTGCTTCATTGATCATCTTCTTGTATCCGTCAAGGTTAAGCTGCTTGAGATCTTTGTCGTTACCCTCAATCTCAAATCCGAGGCATGCTGTAAAGTCTTCCTCGTTACCGATCATAACGTCTACATATTTTGCGATCTCTTTGTTCACTTCCTGAGCTTTCTCCTGTCCACCGATTGCACTCCACATAGAAGGACGGTAGTTCAGATCGTAAGATACGATTGTTCCATACTTCTTAGCTGCCTTGATAGCTGCAAGTACAGTCTCACATGACTGCTCGGAAAGAGCCGCATAGATTCCGCCTGTATGTAACCAGCGAACTCCAAGCTCACCAAAGATATAATCAAAATCAAAATCTTCCGGTGTTGCCTGAGCGATTGCTGTATTCGCACGGTCAGAGCATCCTACTGCACCACGGATACCAAATCCACGCTCTGTAAAGTTGATACCATTTCTGCAGATACGTCCGATTCCGTCTGTCTTCTTCCAGTTAATTAAAGATGTATCTACTCCACCCTGAAGAATAAAGTCCTCCATCAGTTTGCCAACTTCGTTATCAGCAAATGCTGTGATAACTGCAGTCTTCATACCGAAGCATCTTCTAAGTCCGCGGACAACGTTGTACTCTCCGCCGCCTTCCCATGCACGGAAGTTTCTTGCTGTACGGATTCTTCCCTCACCCGGATCAAGACGAAGCATAACCTCACCTAATGATACTGCGTCAAACTGGCACTCCTCTTTTGGTCTTAAATTCAGATTCATTTTCATTTCCTCCTAGGATTAAATTATTAAAATTATAAGTAATCCATATATCATCATCGGTACTATTATACAATCAACACTCTGGAAAATCCAGCACGAAATACTCGAAAATAGGGAAAACCTGTAAAAACCGTGAATTTCTATAAAAATTAATGCTTTATAGCAAATCTTGACAGCAGTTTCTTCTGCTCTTTGTAATCCGGCATATACTTCTCCACTTCTTTCCAGAATGCTTTCGAATGATTCATAAATCTGCGGTGTGCCAGCTCATGGATCACTACATAATCCACGATCCGGTCCGGCACAAACAACAGTCTGCAATTAAAATTGAGATTTCCTTCACTGCTACAGCTTCCCCATCTGGTCTTCTGATTCCGCATAGTAATCCGTCCGTAACTGACACCCATAACAGATGCGTAATACGACACCTTTTCTTCTATAAATGTCTGTATACGCTCTCTATCGCTTTCTTCTGTCACTTCCGGAAGATACACAATATCTGGGCGGTTGTCTCTTGAAAGAACCAGTTTTCTCTTCTTAAATATCCAGTCTGCATGTCCCTCAATAAATTCCTGCACAGCATAATCCATCACCTGCATCGGAACTCTGGCACAGACCGTCCCATCTGCTTTCACCTGAAGTCCCATCGAACGTCTGGATGAGCGGATGATCTGTACCTCTACCGGTTCTTCATTTTTCTGTTCTACCCTATATATTTTCATTTGATTCATAATTCACCACCATATATCAGTGTCACAATCGCACAACACATCTATCGTCTTCCTTTTATATTAAGATAAGGTTCTCTTTTTCTTCTCATAATCATACCAAATCTGACATTAATTAACAATTGTAGGATAGATTATCTTTTCATATCATGGTATGATTATGATGCCTGATGGGATTGTAAAAATCCATTCAAGAATGCCTCGGCATTCTTGCTGCGAGGTGCGCGTCATGCAATTGCATGATATACTTCTACTGTGCACCTCTGCAATCCTGCCGGAGGCTAGCTACATACATAATTTTTGAATTATGTATGCTGTATTGATAAAAGAAAGGAGCACTAAGATTTTGAGACCTATAGAAAAACTCATTGAAAAAAGAAAAGAAGAATTCATCCGCAACAATCTGATGTCGGATGAGTTTATTGATTTTATACAGAAGAACAAAAAACCAATGGACAAACTGCTCTCTTACTATGCCTGCGCAATTATGGAAGTAGAGACAAAATTCCGTGTTCTGGATCATCAGTATTCTCTGGAATACGACCGCAACCCGATTGAAGACATCAAATCCCGTGTCAAATCCTGGGAGAGCCTTATAAAAAAAGTCCGCCGGAAAGAAATCCCTCTGACACTCTCTTCTATTGAAGAGAATATTCACGATATTGCCGGAGTACGCGTCGTCTGTTCTTTTCCTGATGACATCTACATGCTTGCCGACTGCCTGTTAAATCAGGATGACATCACACTGATTGAAAAAAAGGATTACATAAAAAACCCAAAACCGGGCGGATATCGAAGTCTTCATCTGATTATCAGCGTGCCAATCTTTCTTCAGGACGAAAAGCGCATGGTTACTGTAGAAGTTCAGCTTCGAACCATAGCCATGGATTTCTGGGCAAGTCTGGAACACAAGATCCGCTATAAAAAAAATATTCCGGAAGACAAAGCTCTCTATCTCCAGAATGAGATGCTGGAATGTGCCGAAATCAGCGCCGACCTCGACCGCCGTATGCAGAATGTCCGTGATGTTATCTCGAAAAATGTACCAAAAGAAGAAAAAATCCCATTTCTCGGAGAGCTGATTTAGACTTGATTTCTCCAAATGATTCCGATTACCTTTATATCATAGTTGGGGGTTTTGCCCCCAACACCATTTAATTGTTCAAATATTATTCATCCATCCCTTTGATTATAGCTTTATCCTATATCTAGATATAATATTTATTAATATCGTCAATATGTTATCTAGTATTATTACACAAATCTATTTGATATTTTTTACTTTTTCCTATACAATATGCCTTGCATTAGAAAAACGCGTTTTGATCAAGACTACTTTTTAAACAACAACAAAATAAGGTTATTTTAAAGGAGAATTATAAAATGGAACCAAATCAGAAAAAAGCGAACGGTCTGGCGCTCATTCCTTTCGCAGTATTTGTAGGGGTTTACCTGGCTACAGGAATCACCTTGAATGCAATGGGTGTTGAGATGGCATTCTATCAGCTGCCTACTCCAATTGCTTCATTTATCGGTATTATTGTTGCTTTTGCTATGTTCAAAGGAAAATTTGATGACAAATTATCTGTTTTTCTTCACGGCTGTGGAGAAGAAAATATCATGATCATGTGTATGGTCTTTTTGTTTGCCGGAGCATTTACCTCTGTTTCTTCCGCAATGGGCGGTGTTGACTCCGTTGTAAATCTGGGTATGACTTTCATTCCTCCACAGTTCATTGCTGCAGGTGTTTTCGTGATATCAGCATTCATTTCCATCTCAACAGGAACTTCTGTTGGAACGGTTACTGCTGTAACACCAATTGCACTTGGACTTGCACAGGCCGGTGGACTCAATCAGTTCCTCGTGGTAGGTGCTACGATCGGTGGATCTATGTTTGGAGATAACTTATCAATGATTTCCGATACAACCATCGCTGCCACACGAACACAGGATGTAGAGATGAAAGACAAATTCCGTGCCAACTTTAAGATTGCTCTTCCTGCTGCACTTGTAACATTTGTTTTATTACTGATTTTCGGTCGTCCGGAAACTTTACCTGCAGTGCAGGAGTACTCTTACAATATTATAAAAGTTCTGCCATACATCTTCGTACTGGCAGCATCACTGCTCGGTGTCAATGTATTCGCAGTTCTGACTGGTGGAATCCTCTTCTCCGGTGCTATCGGTCTTGCAACTGGAAGCTTTTCCGCACTGGAACTTGCCAACAATGTTTATAACGGCTTTTCCGGAATGTTCGAAATCTTCCTGTTATCTATGATCACAGGTGGTCTTGCTAAGATGGTAGAAAAAGAAGGCGGCTTAGAATGGCTTCTTCAGAAAATCAGCAAAGTTATCAAGAACCGTCAGACTGCAGAGCTCGGTATCGCTGTCATGACTTCTCTGACTAACATTGCAACAGCCAATAACACCGTTGCAATCCTGATCGACAGTACAATTGCAAAAGATATCAGTAAAGAATACGGTGTGGATCCAAAACGTACCGCCTCCCTTCTCGACATCTTTGCCTGTGCTTTCCAGGGAATCCTGCCATATGGTGCACAGATTTTATTTGCCTGCGCTCTTATTGAGAATCTGAACAGTCCGTTCCAGGTAATCACGCAGTGCTGGTATCAGTTCATCCTGATGGCATTTGCAATCCTGTCCATCTTCTTTGCAAAAGGTGTAGATACGAAAAAAGCAACAAACTAATATGTGAGGTTATTAAAAAATATGATAGAACAGTACTTAAAAGGTCTGAAAGTTCCAAAAGATGAACTGACCGCAATTGAACGTAACAAATTGCTGAACGAAGGAAAAGACGTAGACCGGATTATGTGCTGCATAGATTCAGGGGAGACATTGGCTCCCCTGATTGGCTGTACTCTTCCGGAATATTATTTTTCTGCCGAGAAAATGTGTGAACTCGAGGAATATATTTATAATAAGTTCCATTCTGACGGAGCCGGTCTGTCCACAACCTTGCGTGGTATGGCTGAAGCTATGGGATCAAAAATCAAATATTCTGATTACAACATTGCCCAGCTTGAGACTCCTGCCATTTCAAGTCTGGATGAAGTAGACAAATTAAAACTGATAAATGTAGATGAAGACGGACGCCTTCCTATTATTTTAAAAGGTCTGAAAATGGTCAAAGAACGGCTTGGAGACAAAGTACCTGTGAGCGGGACTGTCACTGGACCATTTACCGTTGCCTCAATGCTTGTTGGAACAGAAAATCTTCTGAAAGGTATGGTAAAACAACCGGATAAAGTCCTTCAGATGATGGACATCATTACAGAAAATAATAACCGTTACATCCAAAGACTTCTGGACATGGGCGTCGGAGTTGGATTCGCAGATCCTGTAAGCTCCACCTCTCTTCTTCGCGTGAAACAATATGAGAAATTTTCGCTTCCATTTTTCCAAAAGAATGTAGACTTTATCAAAAGCCAGGGTGGGGGATGCGGTCTTCATATCTGTGGTACAAGCCGTAAATTATGGGAACTTCTTATTCCGACCGGAATCGGTACATTTGGTCCGGACAATGTCGAGGATATGGCAGAAGCCAAGGAAGTCCTCGGACCATATATGTGCATTCAGGGAAATGTCCCTCCTGTAGAAGTCATGCGTCTTGGAACTCCTTACGATGTTCTTCGTGCATCCAGAGAAAGTATCCGGAAAGCTTACGACTCCCCGAAAGGTTTCGTGCTGACATCCGGATGCCAGACTCCAATGTTCACACCAGAAGAAAATATGACTGCACTTATGGATGCAGCCCGTATCTTCGGGCATTATCCTATCAATCAGGATTTATTATGGATGGAGGATTAATCCTCCATCCTTTTAAAATTCAAAATCTGAATAATCTTCAGGCAGAAATCTGTGATAAATGATATGACAGCCTTCATCTTTAAAGCAATAATAGTATCTGTCCTCACTTCCCTCTGGAAATCTCACATAAAAATCAAACTCTCCGTTATTCATCTCTTCTGTGATTGTGTTTTCACTGTACTGACCAAACAATTCCAGAATCTTTTTCTTCGTGCAGCCATGTTCTCTCACCAGTTCAATCAGTTCTTTGATAAATTCATTTTCAGCGGTATGCTCATGCACATACTCACTTCCCTGCTCCGGAATATGGAAGCAGAAACAATCTTTTTTATGTGTTACAGCAATTTCTCCAAGTCTTGCTTTCATATCTTCCGGTAAATGTGTCAGTCTCTCTGCCATCTCCTCCACTGTATCCTCAGTATCAAAGAAATGATTCAGCGTGCTGAGTGGATAATATAATCTTACATCTTCTTTTCTATATCCCAGCTTTGCCTGCTCTTCCTTTACAATATCAATCAGGCTCTGTTCCAAACGTTTATATCCCATCTTACCAATCTCCTTTTTACTGCTTTATTTCTTATCAGACACATAGTTGTTCCTGCCTGCTTTCTTCGTATATAAATGATACTTACGGAACATTTCGCACTTCCACAATCCCGGCTCATTATACTACATCCACCTGTATTGTACCATTCTTTCTATAACATTTCGGAATGAACTGCAATTATTTCCATGAAGTTTGACATGAACCCTGTCTATCCCTTATACTAATTTACAGAAATATTCCCGGTATTCCATGATGCCTGTAAACTCATTTATTACATTTGAAAATATATCGGGAATGATACGAAATTCATACATGACAGGAGGATGATAATTATTATGATTATAAAAAATGGACTCGTCGTTGATCCGGCTTTGGGACTTTCCGAAAAGATGGATCTTGCGATTGAAAATGGAACAATTCTGAAAATAGAAAAAAACATTGATACAGATCAAGTTTCAAATGATGCCGAAGTCCTGGACGCCACAGGACTTGTCGTTGCTCCGGGACTAATTGATACTCATGTACATTTCCGCGATCCGGGATTTACTTATAAAGAAGATCTTCATACCGGTGCACTTGCTGCTGCAAAAGGCGGATTTACAAGTGTCATCTGCATGGCAAATACTTCACCGGTTGTTGACAGTCTCCCTGTGCTTAAAGATCTGATCGACCGCGAGAAAAATGAAGACATCCGTATCTTCCAGGCAGCTGCCATTTCCTGCTCTCTGAAAGGAAAAGAAGCTGTCGATATGGAGGCTATGAAAAATGCCGGTGCATGCGGGTTCACTGATGACGGAATCCCTCTCCTGGACGCTGATTTCTGTTACCGTGCTATGGAACATGCCGCAAAACTAGGTGTACCTGTAAGTCTCCATGAGGAAGATCCTTCTTTTATTCAGAATAATGGAATCAATCACGGTGCTATATCTGAAAAGCTTGGCGTTTATGGTTCTCCTTCCATTGCCGAGGAATCGTTGGTTGCCCGTGACTGCCTTCTGGCACTTCGCTCCGGCGCAGATGTTGTAATCCAGCATATCAGCTCTGGTGTCTCTGTAGAAATGGTCCGCACTTTTAAAGCCCTCGGTGCTAAAATTCACGCAGAAGCAACACCGCATCATTTCACACTAACTGATGAGGCACTTCTGACTTACGGAACACTGGCCAAAATGAATCCACCACTTCGCACCGCAAAGGACCGCCAGCAGATCATCGAAGGTCTTGCTGATGGCACCATTGACCTCATTGCCACTGATCATGCTCCACACAGCATGGAAGAAAAGAATAAACCTCTTACAGAAGCACCAAGCGGAATCACTGGTCTTGAGACTTCTCTCGCACTCGGCATCACAAGTCTTGTAAGACCTGGTCACCTAACTCTGTTACAGCTTCTGGAAAAAATGACTGTCAATCCGGCAAAGCTTTACCATCTCCCATACGGACAGATCAAAGAAGGTGCTGCTGCCGATCTGGTTATCTTTGATCCAGAAGAATGCTGGAAACCTGGCGATTACGCTTCCAAATCCTGCAATACCCCGTTTACCGGACAGGAACTTTTCGGAAAAGTAAAATATACGATCTGTGGCGGTAAAACTGTTTATTCTGATAAATAATGTAAATAATCACTTCATAAAAGTCAAAAGACAGGAAAAAGAACTTCCATACTTACACAAAAAGTTCTCTATCCTGTCTTTTTAATAATCACTTTGATATTAAATATCTTCCATCAAGTGCTTTAGCAATTTGCCCCCCCCCCACAGAAATATTCTCTGTTTCTGAACGATGGCTGCCCGCCAGCTCTATGTTATCTTCCGCATCAAAATTATCTACAAAGTCCGAATTCACAACTTCTTTCAAATGCTCCTGAATATCTGTCAGACATTCCAAAAGAACCGGATTAAACGCACCACATTCTCCATTCAGAATCATCTTCACAGCCTGTTCATGAGAATAAGCTTTCTTGTACACACGGTCACTGATCAACGCATCATATGCATCCGCCAGTGATACGACCTGAGCAGAAATTGGAATTTCCTCTCCCACAAGCCCATCCGGATATCCTTTTCCATCATAACGTTCATGGTGCCAGCGGCAGATCTGATAAGCAACTTCCAACAGTATCTCTCCTTGATACATCTTGAGATTCTCAAGCATGGTAGCTCCAATCAGTGTATGTGTCTTCATAATATCAAATTCTTCTTTTGTAAGCTTACCCGGCTTATTCAGAATCTTCTCATCAATTCCTATCTTACCAATATCATGAAGCGCAGATGCCATAGAGATCATATACTGCTCAGACCATGACAGTCCGTACTGCCCCGTCTTTTGGACGAGACGCTCCAAAAGTAATCTCGTCAAAGTCTGAATGTGTAATACATGAGGTCCACTCTCTCCATTACGAAATTCCACAATCTGGCTTAAGATTCCGACCATCATCCGGTTATTCTTCTCTTTCTCATAAATCTGGTCAGCAACAAGAGAAATCAATCTCCTCTGTTTTGCATAAAGCTTAATGGTATTAAACACTCTTTGATATACGGTTTTCGCGTCAAATGGACGTCTGATATAATCTGCGATCCCCATCTCATATGCCCGGCGTATATACTCCTCAGATCCTTCACTGGAAATCATAATGACCGGGATATCATCCATCCAGTGCTCTCTTGCCATAGCCGCAAGGACCTCGAAGCCATTCATGACCGGCATCACAATATCCAGCAACATCAGTGATATGCCCGTATCATACTGCTTAAGCATCTTCAATGCCTCTTCTCCATTCTCAGCTTCCAAAATTCTGAAATCGTCCTGAAGCATCTCTGTAAGGATTTCTCGGTTCATCTCCGAATCATCCACGATTAAAATCTGCTGCTTAACTTTTAATGCTTCAAGTGCAGTTCCATCCTCACCTTCCTCATTCACAAAATCTTTCTCTGTAACGACTGTGTTCTTTCGATTCTTCGCAAGATACATAAACTTATCCGCTTCCATTACCGTCTCCTCGACAGTCCTTCCTGCAGACATGACTCCACCGATACTTGCTGATAACTGAAGCCTTGAATATGTCGGAACATTTGCATTATAAATTTCTGTCCGGATCTGCTTAAGCTTTTCTCTGAACATCGTCTCGCTGATTCCCTGCAATACAAGGAGAAACTCGTCCCCTCCATAACGGATCAGAGTATCGTTCTTTCGGATACAACGACGAATTGCTTCCACTGTGGTGATAAGTGCCAGATCACCAGCATTGTGTCCATATGTATCGTTATAGATTTTAAAATCATCCATATCAATCATGGCAACCCCGACAGATGCTGTCATCTTCTTGATCCGATCCTCGTAATAACGGCGATTATATACACCGGTCAGCGCATCTTGATACAGCTTTTCATTATATCCGCTCAACTTCTCCATTAAACGGTCACGATTCTCCAAATCAACCAGGAATTCCTCATCCATCTTCCTGAGCAGCTCCATAACGTATGGCTGTCCGTCAATCTCCACATAACGCGCTGTCACTTGATAAATATCTGAATCCAGGTATTCCAGCTTTGTCCGCACTGACTTCTCCTCGAATGCCCGGGCAGCAATACAATTCGTACATGGCTTTTCCTTCTTCCAGAAATCATAACAATGGCATAATTCCATGTCTCCGCCTGGATTGTCGCTCTCTTCCAGCCGGAACTCCCGCTTATCTAACAGTCTTACAACCGTAAAGACCTTTTTATACAATTCCATCTCCGTCTGAGCCTGCTGCATGGTCATGATATAATCTGAAGACATGATTTTAACCCTCCTGCACGATTCAAAAATCCGCGCTTTATCCTTCTGTTAAACACATTTATTTTACCAAATATAAATAAAAACTACAAGTTGTTTAACCAGAAAGATTGTCAAAACTTTGTCCTACTTATTCAGCTACGTTTATATTGACAACTGCTAGTTTGATTATAGCCATTCTGAATTTTATTTTTGTGGTCGGCAAATGGGTGGCAAATTCACTGAATCGCACTGAACACAGTCGAGAAACCGCCTATTTACGCGATAGTGAGCAAACAGTTTCTACGTGATCGCAGAACGGGAACATATCAACCGGCTGAATCTTTTCCACCTTATAATGATGCTTTGTCAGATATTTCAAATCTCTTGCCAACGTCTCCGGATTGCAGGAAATGTAGATGACTTTCTTCGGTGATAACTTTACAACAGAAGATAAGAATCTCTCATCACTTCCGGCTCTCGGAGGATCCATAAATACCACTTCGGCTTTCTCACCTTTCGCTGCCATCTCGACCATAAATCTTCCGGCATCTCCCTGATAAAATGCAGCATTCGTGATCTTATTCTCTTTCGCATTGATTCTGGCGTCTTTTACTGCATCTTTGTTTAGCTCCACGCCAATCACCTTACCGGCTTTCTTCGCAGCAATCAGCCCAATTGTTCCAATTCCGCAATACGCATCAATCACCGTCTCTTTTCCTGTCAGGCCGGCATAATCGATGGCAGTCTGATATAAAATCTCTGTCTGCACCGGATTGACCTGATAAAAGGACTTCGGTGAAATACGAAACATACAGCCACATAATCTGTCTTTAATAAACCCCGGACCGAAAATCGGCTTTTCCCGGTCTCCCAGAACCATGCTTGTCTGTCTGTCATTTACATTTAACACAACGGTCGTAATCTCCGGATGCGATTTTCTAAGCGCTTTCACAAAATTATTTTTCGACGGAAAAATCGGCGAACCTGTGACAAGGACGACCATAATCTCTCCGGTAGAGAATCCACGTCGAATCAGCACATGACGCAGAAGTCCATAACCTGTGTCCTCATCATATGTCCGGATTTTAAATGATTTCAACATTCCACGAATCGTCCGGATAATCTCCTGACTCTTCTCGTCTTCAATCAGACAATTCTCCACCGGAACTACTCTATGCGTTCCTTCTTCGTAAATACCGGAAATAATATTTCCTTTCCGGTCACGGTCAAATACCGCATGCACTTTATTCCTGTAATAATATGGATTCTCCATTCCGATGATTGGACAGACCTTCCCGTATGCTCCAAGAAGACTCTGTTCTTTTTTCTGCTTTTTCTTAAGCTGCTCTTTATAAGGAATACCCTGAAACTGGCAGCCACCACATTTCTTCGATATATTACATTTCATAATTTCTTACTTACCTGTTACCATTCATATATATTCTGACAGTAACTCTCCTCTTTCATCTCTAACTGTTCAGAACCCCACCACACAAATTCGCAAAACCGCACGATACTCGTGCTTTCCCACTGCTACGCAGCTAATTTTGCTCATATGTGGGGTGGTAACTCTATTCGAGTCACCTTGAAATAAGAAAAGCCGCTACTTACATGCAAGCATGACGCATCAATTTTTCTTATTTCAAGGGGTTCTGAATAGTTACTTTCTATTATAAATTGTGGACATTTTCCCCGCAACCTTTTATAATCAAATCATGTTTTTATTTAAAGGAGAGATCAAATGAGTACTAATCAACACAATCGCGAATCTTTTGGCAGTCGTTGGGGCTTTATCCTCGCCTGCATCGGCTCCGCCGTTGGCATGGGAAATATCTGGATGTTTCCAACCAGAGTGTCCCTTTACGGAGGAGGCTCTTTCCTGATTCCTTATATATTTTTTGTTGCCCTCATCGGCTTCACTGGAGTCATTGCAGAAATGAGCTTTGGTCGTGCTACCAGATCTGGTCCGGTCGACGCATTTGGCTGCGCCTGCGAGGCAAACGGCAAACGAAAACTCGGAGAAGCCCTTGGCATGATTCCAGTTCTCGGTTCCCTTGCAATGGCAATCGGATATACCGTCGTTATGGGCTGGATTTTCAAATATGCAATCGGTACCCTGACCGGTTCGACTCTTGCCCCAAATAATGTAGAAGAATATGGAAATGCTTTTGGCAGTATGGCTTCTGCATTTGGAAATAATGGATGGCAGATTGGCGCTTTGATTATCTGTATGTTAATCCTCATGCTCGGTGTCGGGGGCGGAATCGAACGTGCCGGTAAAATCATGATGCCACTTTTCTTCTGCCTGTTTGTTATTCTGGCAGTTTACGTTGCATTCCAGCCGGGAGCCATTGACGGATACCGCTACATTTTCCGGGTGGATCCGGAAATGCTGGCATCCCCGTCTACATGGATTTTTGCTCTTGGGCAGGCATTTTTCTCCCTGTCTGTTGCGGGAAATGGAACTCTGATTTATGGTTCCTACCTGTCAGATAAGGAAAATATACCCGCTTCTGCCGCAAAAGTAGCACTTTTTGACACCATCGCCGCAGTCCTTGCAGCCCTGGTCATCATTCCAGCTATGGCAACCACCGGAGCACAGTTAAATCAGGGAGGACCGGGACTATTATTCATCTTCCTGCCGAACCTAATTCGTTCCATGCCGGGAGGCCGGATCATTGCAATCATTTTCTTTGCAGCCGTATTCCTTGCAGGGATGACATCACTGATCAACTTATACGAAGCACCAATTGCAACGGTACAGGAAAAACTACATTTATCCCGCGTACCTGCATGCGGTGTCATTGCAGTAATCGGAATCATCGTTTCACTTCTGATTCAAGGCATCGTCTCCACATGGATGGATATTCTTTCTATATACATTTGTCCACTGGGCGCAGGACTCGCCGGAATCATGTTCTTTTGGGTATGTAAGAAAAGCTACGTCGAAGAACAAGTCAATAAAGGCCGGGAACGGAAATTCACCAAATACTTCATTCCTGTCTGCAAATACATCTATGTACCAATCTGCTTTATCGTACTGATTCTTGGAATCGCACTTGGCGGGATTGGCTAACAAAAAAATCGGGATACTCTACATGATAGGATATCCCGATTCTTTTTCTACATATCAAATTCTATGATGCGCTTTCTGCTTTATCTCCAACTCGAAATCTTGCCATGCAGATCAAAGTCGCCACTGCCACAATCACTCCACCTGCAAATCCAATATCTTTCAGCGAAATCTTTGTATACACCGTTCCGCCAAACCAGGTTCCGCAGCCAATTCCCAGATTGAAAATTCCCGAGAAAATCGCCATAGCAACAGATGATGCAGCCGCAGAGACACAACCAATCAACTCTGCCTGAAAACTCACCTGAAATGCCATAATCGCCAGTCCCCATCCAGCACATACCAAAATCACGGTATACATATTGACAGAAGCTGGATATAAGAGCAGCAGAGCTGCCACAACACCAATCATAACGGTCTGAACAAAAGCATATCGATGGTCATCATAATATCTTGAGAACAAATAACTTCCTCCAAGCCCGGCTACTCCGAATAACATCAATGCCATAGTTACCCAGTTATTCGGAAGTCCTGCTACTTTCTGCAAAAACGGCTCGATATAACTGTAGCTTGTATAATATCCAGTCGCCACAAGAAATGTAATTACATAAATGCTCATCAATCTTGCATTTTTGAAAAGCTCCGGAAGCTGTCCCACGGAAAATGATTCTGTTCCTTCCAGCTTCGGAAAAACAAATGCCAGATAGCCAAGTACCAGAAATGAAACTATCGCCACACATAAAAATGTCATTCGCCAGCCGATCTGAAGTCCGATCATTCGGCCAAGCGGCATTCCAAGTACCATGGCAATTGACGTTCCGGTAATAATTGCACTAAGAGCCTTTGACTGATGCTCTTTCGCCACAACCCGAACTGCAACCGGTGATGCGATCGCCCAGAAAATGGAATGTGCACACGCCACACCAATACGTGACAATACAAGAAATGTAAAGCCACTTGAAATTACCGACAACACCTGACATATCGCAAACACACTTAACGTTCCAAGCAGCAATTTCTTCGGTTGTATCCTGCACACTAACAACATCAGCGGCAACGACAATAACGTCACAGTCCAGGAATAGGCTGTAATCATCACGCCTGCCTGAGCCTCCGTCATATGAAACTCATTAGAAATATCTGTTAAAAGCCCAATCGGCATAAATTCCGAAGTATTTACCAAAAACGCTGAAATCGTCATACCGATCAACGGGAGCCACTCCCGTAAAGTCATCTTCGTCTTCATCTATAATGTCCTCGCTATTCTTTAAAATCATTATTTTGTCCGCGGACAATTATAGTATAATAGCTAAGTAGTGTCAATAAAATCAAATAATTATACACACCCGGAAGTCTCCGTAAATCTCTATTGGTCTTCTTCATCTATAAATATTCTTTTATTGTAAATTTGGTCTGTTCTCCTATTTTCTCACTTTTTAATTCATATAGATTCTCTCTAGTTGCAAACAAATTCCTTGGATTCCTTCCAATAATTAAATACTGATTCTTATCATCCAAGGAAATATATTTTCGTGTATAATCATCCAACAAAATATCAGCATTATCAATTACTATTAACTTTCCTTCTGCATCTCTGATAATTTCCTGTATATTTTTCTGATAATCCAAATAATTTAAACATAATATTTTAGAATTTATCGCCATGCACTCCTGTATAAAAGAAAATGCTGCTGTCTTTCCCGTTCCCGAATCTCCCATCAATATTGTAATATTATTCTTAAATGTAAAGTCCACAATAAAAGAAGAATGGACTGTTGAAAAATGCTCCATTACTACAGGTTTACTCTTCACCTTCCCACCACTCCTTTAAATCTTCATAGTCACTTATTATCTTTCTGCCATTTAAGTTCTGCACCATTACCGATTGCATATCAAGGGGAATCATTGCATATTCACTACATACATATCCTTTATCAAAACCGTATAATAAGTCTAATGCATTATTTCCACATTCTTTCAGACAAAAAACTTTCTCCGGATAATAGAATACATTCAGCACAGTTTTACACCCCGAAGACAATTTATCAATATCTAAAACGACATCATTAAATCCTGAACTGATTTTATACTTACTAACTAATCTTGCCCCATCTATACATTCAATAATCTTATCTGCCCGCTCATCTATTTTGGACACAGTATTTTGTACAAAATATAAATCATTAAGTTCAATATACTCCATATTCTGAGGTATATCTTGTTTATTCTTAAAAATTGTAATCATTTATGCAACCTCCAAGCCAGCTATAGAGAACTGCTCTTTCAAACATGTTTCCTCATATATAATCTTCATTTTATCATATATAGACAATTTACTGTAGTTCAAACCACAAATATCATCTTTTGCCCGCTCTTTCCAATCACAGCAAGACTTTATCCAACAGTCCCCGATACTTCCTTTAGAAACTTCAAAACCAGTATTCCTTGTCAAATCAAACAATATTTTTGCTACGATCTGTTCCACATTATGCTCATCAATATTTTTATCATATTCAATAATTTCCTTAATCGCTTTATAATCCATGTCACCTGATTGTACTGAATCAAGTATTTTTTCTCTGGCAGCAATTACTCCTGCTCTTTTTATGCGAAACTCATCTTCAGGAGCATAAATCCAGTCAATCAACTTTCTAAATTCTAATAAAATATACTCAAAGCATACAATATTCATCAATGCAACATTGGTTTTTTCTTCTACATATTCCCTCAATCGCTTCTGTTCCAATGCCACTTGAAGATTATCAAATGAATTATCCAATACTATAATATATCTATTTTCTGTATCTTTCAGATTTCTAACTGCTTTTACAAGTTCACTATTGTTCGTTTTACTTTCAACCTTTATATCAGGACAAAGTTGTTGTAAAAGCCTTTTCCAAAATATAAAACCGGCCTTTTCCTTTCGATCTTCTATCCACAAAAATGTTCTTGAATTCATTTGCCCGCTCCCCCTTATAATCACTTATCTCCCATGAAAAATATCTACCATATTATTGTCTATAGATTTGAAATAAGATGAAGTTTATTAAGTAGAAGTATATGTAAAAATATATCTTTTGTCAACATTCCTAATTTTAAATAAATATTGTTTCTAAATCAAAAAATTAATTGCAGAAGAATTTCAAGAACTGGAAGAGCGGAAGTATAACCATAATTATCCTAGCACAATAGAATATATATGCAAAACGATCCTACTGGAACCTCTTTACTTCAAGTGCCCGCTTCATCTCTTTTCTTCCATAGTACATCAACATGGAACAGATATCCATATCCCCTGTGTAAACCTGACTCAGCAGTCTTAGCGGCGCCTCCCGCTCCGGTAATTCCTCTTCTTTGCACAAAGTCATACCTAATACAGGTGTATCATCTGTATAATCAAATAAATCTCTGTCTGGGATATAGACATCCAAGCTACATGTCATTTCTATAAATTTCGGGTATGGATTCTTTTTCCATCTTCTGGTAAATACTCCGTAATAAGTCGGATTGCATAATGTCTCTACTTTGACAATATCTCCGGCTTTAAATGGCAATTCCAGAAAGAAACTGGCATTTTCCAGCTCATCCCATAATTCAATCTCCTCTAACTCATCCAACACTCCACCGACTCTGACCAGTTTATTTTCCGTATTAAAATAATACTCCCCATACCGGTAAGCATTTTCATCATGCTCTGGATTCAACTGTATCCGCTTAATCACGCCATACGTCTCTGTATCATCTTCATCATCCAGATACTCTTGTTTATACGTTTTGCAAATGTCAGAAACTGTCTCTCTGCAAAAGTTTTTCTATAAAATTGCTATTTTCTTCCACCTTAATCAATCAAATCGTTCTGAAATCTGGACAAATGTTCATATGGCAAAATGAGGCGTCCACGATACAGTCCGCAGCCGTCGTTGATCAGGCTGTTATTCATTGCTGCGAACATATTAACATCAAGGTCTTTTAAATCTAAATTAAAAAGTTTCATTCCGCGCTCGTATGCCTCATCGAAGTAAATGCATTCCCCTTTTGGAACTGCATCTCTTCTTGCTCGTTCATGCTCCTGACGCTTCTCATACCCCAAGTGATTCGCCGGTCCGATTTCCGCGATGTCGTCCATTTTCTTTGTTCGAAGCTGCACTTCCATATAGCTTCTGGACGTATTATCATAAAATGTGATATGTAAAGACCGATAACCGTACATGGTCGGGTTGGATATGAAATCTCTGTAATATGGCTTTACTTCGCCGTCCAACAAGTCTGATTTACTCTCCCGGACTCCTTTTGCCGGCTCGGCTGTAAAGCCGCGCTCTTCCAGAAATCCCGGCAGCGCATTGGCTATCTGATAAAGATATTTCATCTCTTCCTCTTCGAGATTCTGTCCCGGCCTCAGATGACATTTCGGCAATGCAATTACAATCCGATATGCGATAATATCCCGAAAACAGCTCAGTTTTTCTTTTAAATCTGCCACAGCCGGATATGTTCCATGTTCCTCATAATAATTATAAATGTATTCCACAATGTAGCCGTTGAATTTTTCTTCTGTACGTATCAAAGATTTGATTCTTCCACGAAATGTAAAGGCGAGAAATGGAAATTCTTTTGCCATGTACTTGTAAAATTCCCGGATTTTCTGTGACTGGGAAGTCAGGAAATCGTTGTGCTCCAGCATTTCCTGTACTTGAAGGAGACAATTGCTATGCACAAGGTCGATTTCATTATGTGTCCGCTTTGCTTCTTTTCTCAAATCTGTCATATAATTTTGTATAATTTTAAAGATCGTATCCCCGGAATATAAATAATCGTTTAATGTAACCATCTGTCAGTCTCCTTTACTCGTCTGGATTCAATGGATAAATGCTGTATCTACTGCATTTCTCATCATCAACCGAATCTCTTCATCGGTAATTCTATAATGCTCCTGAATAAATTGCAATTCTTTTGTCATGGTTGTGTTGCTGACGGTCCGGTTATCTGTGTTGATCGTCACCTTGATCCCGTTGTCCAGGAACTCCCGAAGCGGATATTGACTTTCGCTTTCTACAGCTTTCGTCTGAAGATTGCTGATCGGGCACATCTCGACACCGATTCCTTTTTCCCGGATTATTTTCTGGACTTCTGAATTACCTCGCATGGCGATTCCATGTCCGATTCGAAGTGCTCCTGCCTCTACGGAATCCAGAATGTTCTGCACGTTTCCACACTCCCCGGCATGAATGGTAAATGGCATTCCAAGCTTTTTTGCTTGTCCAAATAACTCCATGAATTCTGACATCGGATAGATGGCCTCAGCTCCTGCAAGGTCTGCCGCGCACACACCATTTCCAAGGTATTCTCTTGCTGTCCGGATCATACGGAGATTCTCCTCATAGCTGTGGTGGCGCATGGCACAGGTAATAATGCCATAATCCACACCGAACTCATTTTTTCCACGATTCATCCCCCGAATGACTGCCTCTATCACCTGACCGCAGCTTAAGTTTTCATTTTCTGATAAAAGCGGGGCAAACCGCACTTCCGCGTACCGGACATTTTCCTGACTCATACTTTTTAATACGTCATACCCTGCCAGCTCCAGTCCTTCCTCGTCCTGCAGACACTGTCCCGGAAGATCGAATTTCTCCAGATATTCCTGAAGGCTCTGGCAGTCATCAGATACATGAATTTCAGAAGGCTCTACTTTTCTTCCAAGACGGCTTTCCAGAAATTCCCGACTCAGTGAACCGTCCAGGTGACAGTGCAGTTCTATTTTCGGCAATGCTTTCAATTCTTCCAATGTCATAGTTTATCCCACTTTCTTTTATCATCTAACTTAGCCTCATTATAAAACAAAGGCTATCTCTTTTCAGCAATAACCTTCATTTTTCGACAGTTACTTCTACTGTATATGCCACTTTTATTTTTCTTCTAATACAGAAGTACAGTGTGGACAGCGGGTTGCCTTGATACTGATTTCACTCTGACAGAACGGACATGTCTTTGTTGTCGGCTCTGCCGGTGCTTCTTCTTTTTTATTAAAGGAAAGTAATTTGTTAATCCCTTTCATCAGACAGAACAAGATCAGTGCCATGATAAGGAAATTTACAACTGCTGATACAAAACTAGATGCAAATCCTGCAACGTCTGTCATAGTGTAAGTTGCACCGCCTGTCAAAAGATTTAAGATTGGATTGATAAAGTTGTCAGTCAGAGATGTTACAATTCCGGAGAATGCGCCTCCGATAATCACACCGACTGCCATGTCCATAACATTACCGCGTAAGGCAAATGCTTTGAATTCTTCCATAAATTTTTTCATGATGAATCTTCTCCTTTGTATTTTACTCTGTATACTATCATACTATATTCTAGTCGAAGATTCCACGGCCTTCTTTTTGGCACTTTGTATTTTCTGTCGCACACTGAAGTGATGATTCAAGAATGCCTCGGAATTCTTGTTGCGAGGTGGGAGTCATCTCCCAGCTGATATTATTTGTCAACCATTGTGTTGCACATGGTTGACAATTGTTTTTTTGCATGTTAAAGTATGTCTTGTATAAAATTTCAGAAAAATGAATTACTCAAGGAAAGAGAGGACTTCTAATGATTTCAAATCAAAATACATCTACGGATCCACAGCTTTCACGTGAAGAAGCAATTGAAATACTCAACACGCCGGATGAAAATCTGGATGAGCTGATTGCCCGGGCTGAAAAACTGCGTCGAAAATACAAAGGAAATCATGTAAGTATCCACATTCTTACTAATGCCAGAAGTGGAAACTGTTCTCAGGATTGCGCTTACTGTGCTCAGTCCTGCCGTTCAAAAGCTGACATTGATAAGTACAAATGGGTCGCAGATGAGAAATTATATGCAGACAATGATTTTGTCAATGAGCATCATTTGTCACGCCACTGTATCGGACTTAGTGGAATGAAATTTACCGATGCAGAGATTGAAGAATTGGCTGAAAAAATTCGAAAAATGAAAGAACAGGGAACACACCTGTGTTGTTCTATCGGTTTTCTAACAGAAAAGCAGGCATTGATGTTAAAGGAAGCCGGACTTGACCGCATCAACCATAACTTGAACAGCAGCCGTGCTTATTATCACAACATCTGTTCCACTCACACATTTGAACAACGCGTTGCTAATATAAAAATGCTTCAAGGGCTTGGTTTTGAAATCTGCAGCGGAGGCATTATTGGTATGGGCGAAAGCAAAGAAGACGTGGTAGATATGTTACTGGAGCTTCGCGAGATCCGACCGGAGGCACTTCCGATCAACTTCCTTCTTCCAATTCCGGGAACACCTTTAGAGCACGCCGATATGTCCGCTCTCACAACAGCTTACTGTATGAAAGTCCTCTGTCTTGCAAGACTTTTAGTTCCGCAGTCCGATATCCGCTGTGCCGCAGGACGTGAGATTTATTTTAAAGGAGAAGAAAAAAATCTGCTCCGCGTCGTTGATTCCATATTTGCCTCAGGATATCTTACCGCTGGCGGACAGGGAATCAAAGATACAATCCAGGCAATTGAAGACGCCGGATTCACTTATGAAATTGAGTCCGCTTAATAAGTTTAACGTCTTTGCACATCATTAAATAATAAGGAGAGTTTTACTATGACACATGACAATACAAATACACAGACATTTCGAAAAACAAGTACTTACGCTATGGTCGTAACCGCACTTATGGCAGCTGTGACCTGCATTCTCGCACCATTATCTGTTCCAATTGGTCCCGTGCCAATTTCACTTACTAACTTTGCGATCTACCTGTCTCTCTATCTGTTAGACTGGAAAAAGGGGACTTTGAGTTACCTGATCTACCTTTTGCTCGGATTGGTAGGGCTTCCGGTATTCTCCGGATTCACAGGCGGGCTGGCTAAACTGGCAGGTCCGACCGGCGGATACATCATCGGATTTATTCCAATGGCAATCATCGCAGGTATTGTCATTGACAAATTCACTAACCGTGGAATCCAGATCCTCGGAATGATCATTGGAACTGCAATCTGCTACGCATTTGGAACAGCATGGTTCTGCTTCCAATCCGGATATACAGTAGGCGCAGCACTTGCAGTCTGTGTCATTCCTTTCATTCCTGCCGATCTGTGCAAAATGGTCATTGCAATGATCATTGGACCAATGGTTCGTAAAAGACTTGGAACTGTAGCACAGCAATAAATAAGTCAGAAAAGGGCACTTGCTTCCAGAAATTCTGGAAGCAAGTGCCCTTTCGGCTTTTCTCATATTTTTTGCAAACAGCAGTTTCAAATGAAACCACATTTTTTCTGATAAAATCCACATACGCACTCTCCTCTGTATCATACCTGAAATGTATGATAATTCCTCTCAACCATTTCCCTCGCAACTTATTTTTTTATCTCTTTTCTTTTCCATATTGTTATTTATGCCTTCATCCTTCTTGACCAGCTCTTTATAGCGAATGGC
>ENA-OUQP01000483-OUQP01000483.1-human-gut-metagenome-genome-assembly--contig:-NODE-483-length-36788-cov-5.193396_pt1 | contig 36788 bp, 34 predicted proteins | sample MGYA00237951_ERZ548836 | MGnify/ENA primary metagenome ERZ548836 (study PRJEB26490, sample SAMN05194702) | human gut metagenome | biome: terrestrial biome; feature: human-associated habitat; material...
AGTTCTGGAATCAGGGCCGCACGCAGGAGATCAAGGAGCGCGTGCTGCACCTGTAAGGGAAAATACAAACTGCCGAATTCACCCTCTGCGCGGGTACTTCCCCGTGCAGAGGGCCTTTTGTCGTCCGGCCAATACCGTCGCGTGCAGACGCATTCCTTTCGCTCCGGTCATGCGGCCGGTCACGATCATCCTTTTGCACACAGTCGCGCACGCGCATTTGGTCAAAACGCCAAAATCTCGTTTTTTTCTTCAAAAAAGTGAGAAAATGGAGCCCTTTTTGCGTCTAATGAGTAAACGCCCTTTGCCGCGGTGCATCCACCGCGCAAAATGAGAGAGAAGAGAGGAAGAAAAACGATATGCAGCGCAGGCTGTTTTGCGAGCTCTCGCCGCTCGCGTACCGCATTTCGATCAAAAAAAGCTGCGCGCTCCGCACGCTGCGGGACTGCACAGCCGGCGAGCACTTTTCCAAAGCGCGCGTGGAAGCGCCGCTTCCCGCACTCATCTGCCGGCACAACTCCCTCATCCGCCGCACGCTCGGCGAGGTCGACCCCGTGCTGCAGGACAACAAGGCGGTCAATCTTGCGCTTGCCGCGCCGAGGATCAACGGCATTCTCATTCGCCCCGGCGAAACATTTTCATTCTGGCGTCTTGTCGGGCCGCCAAGCGCCGCACGCGGCTACCGCACAGGTCTCGTCATCGCCAACGCGCAGACCGGCACGGCCGTCGGCGGCGGGATGTGCCAGTTCAGCAACCTTATCCACTGGATGGTGCTCCATTCACCGCTGACCATCATTGAGCAGCACCACCACGACCAGTTCGATCTGTTCCCCGACTTTGGCCGTCAGGTTCCGTTCGGCACCGGAACATCGATCTTCTACAATTACCTCGACTACCGCTTCCGCAACGATACGGAGCAGACCTATCAGCTCCTTGTCCGCACGACGGACACCCACCTGTGCGGCGAGCTGCGTGCGGAGTCGCCGCTTGCAGTCAAATACCACATTACAGCAGAAAACGAGCATTTTGTCCGCGAGGGCGGTGTCGTCTACCGCTGCGGCGAGGTGTACCGCAGCAAAGTGGACAAATCCACCGGCAGCGTGCTCTCGCGCGAGCTGCTGCGGCGCAATCACGCCCGCGTGCTCTACGATACGGCAGGGCTGGACATCCAGGGGGACGAGGCAAAGTAAAAAGAGATGCCGCCGTCTGCCGGCGTGCAGGGTCTGCCCTGCGGCAGGTTCTCTTTCCATTCCCCCGCCCGAAACAGTGATGGACAAGCCCGCCGGCAAATGCTATAATGCCAGATGTTCAGACTCTATTCCACCAAGGAGGAATGCCGTCGTGCACTATGGTGAGATCAAAAACTGTGACATTGCCAACGGAGAGGGCGTGCGCGTCTCCCTGTTCGTCTCCGGGTGTACCAATCACTGCGAAAACTGCTTTCAGCCCCAGACGTGGGACTTCTGCTACGGCAAGCCCTTCACGGATGAAACGGAGCAAGCGCTCCTGACGATGCTCGCCCCCGGCTATATCAACGGCCTCACGCTGCTCGGCGGCGAGCCGTTCGAGCCGGACAATCAGCGCGCGCTGCTGCCGTTCCTGCACCGCGTGCGGCGCGAGCTGCCGCAGAAGACCATCTGGTCGTTCTCGGGCTTCACGTGGGAGGAGCTGCACGATCCGGCCGCATATCCGCGCTGCGAGGCAACGGACGAGCTGCTGTCCCTGCTCGACGTTTTAGTCGACGGGCGGTATGTGGACGCGCTGCACGATATCTCGCTGCGCTTTCGCGGCTCGTCGAACCAGCGCATCATCGACGTGCCGAAAACGCTGCGCTCCGGCGTGCTGACGCTCTGGGACGAGCGCGCGAACATCTGAGGAAAACGCGACAAAACAGTTCTTTCCATTGTTCGCCATTTTTTAACATTTCCCCACTTGCAATTCAAAAAGCACTGTGTTATATTGTGCAGGAAATTGAAAAACATCTCGTTTTACAAAATCGACAGGAGGTTTTTACACAATGAAACATCTCGGTTTATTTGCAGCCGGCGTGCTGTTTGGCACCGCCGGTCTCAAGATCCTTTCCAGCAAGGATGCCAAAAAGGTCTACTCTCACACCACCGCCGCGGTGCTGCGTGCCAAGGACTGCGTGATGCAGGCCGTGACCACTGTCCGTGAAGACGCCGAAGACGTCTACGCCGACGCCAAGGACATCAACGAGCGCCGCGCAGCGGAGGAGGACGCCGGAGTCATCGAAGATGCGTCCGAAGAGGAAAAGGCGGACGAATAACGCACCGGAGAGCCGCGAAACGCGGCTCTCGTTTATTCTTAAAGGAGTCGATACCCAATGAAGTGCAAAATTTTGCATGAATCCGCAGGCCGGATGCGCGTGCATCTCGCCTGCCGCCGCATGACGCTGCGCCAGGCGGATGTTTTGGAATACTATCTGCGCAATGTTGACGGCGTTTCCGAGGTCGCGGTCTACGACCGCACACAGGACGCCGTGATCGCCTACCGCGCGGACCGCGCCGCGCTCATCCGGGCACTCGCGGCATTCTCGTTTGACAAGGCAGAGGCCATGGACCTCGTGCCGGACCACACCTCCCGGGCGCTGAACCGCGAGTTTGAGGACAAGCTCTCCTGGACGGTCATCCGCCGCGTGTTCTCCAAGCTCTTCTTCCCGCTCCCGGTCACCACGGCGCTCGCCGTCTACCATTCCGTCAAGTATATCCGCGAGGGTCTCACCGCGCTGCTGCACGGCAAGCTCTCCGTCGCCGTGCTCGACGCCACCGCCGTCACCGTCTCGATGGTGCGCGGCGACTTCCCGACGGCAAGCTCCGTGATGTTCATGCTCCGCCTCGGCGAAATTCTTGAGGACTGGACGCACAAGAAGTCCGTTGCCGATCTCGCCGGCGCGATGTCGCTCAATGTCGACCACGTCTGGCTCAAGACCGGCGAGACCGAGGTCCTTGTCCCCATCAGCGACGTCAAGGCGGGCGACCGCATCGTTGTGCGCACCGGCAACCTCATCCCGCTCGACGGCAAGGTCGTCTCGGGCGAGGCGATGGTCAATCAGGCGTCGATGACGGGCGAGTCCATGCCCGTTCCCAAGCGCGAGGGCAGCCTTGTCTACGCAGGTACCGTCGCCGAAGAGGGCGAGTGCGTCATCTGCGTGGAAAAGGAGCTCGGCGGCGGCCGTTACGACCGCATCGTCAGGATGATTGAAGAGTCCGAAAAGCTCAAATCCACTGCCGAGGACAAGGCCTCCCGCCTTGCCGACCGGCTCGTGCCCTACACGCTCGGCGGCACCATCCTCACCTATCTCATCACGCGCAACGTCACCAAGATGCTCTCCGTTCTCATGGTCGACTTTTCCTGCGCGCTCAAGCTCTCCATGCCCATCGCGGTGCTCTCGGCCATGCGCGAGAGCAGCAGCCATCATATCTCCGTCAAGGGCGGACGCTTCCTCGAGGCCGTCGCGCAGGCGAACACCGTCGTCTTCGACAAGACCGGCACGCTCACCTATGCGACCCCCACCGTCGCGAAGATCGTCACCTTTGGCGGCAACGAAGAGAGCGAGATGCTGCGCCTTGCCGCGTGCCTGGAGGAACACTATCCGCACTCCATGGCCAACGCCGTGGTCGAGGAAGCCAAGGCCCGCGGCCTGACGCACGAGGAGTATCATTCCGAGGTGCAGTACATCGTCGCCCACGGCATTTCGAGCATGGTGGATGAGAAAAAGGTCCTCATCGGCAGCGCGCACTTTGTCTTCGAAGACGAGGGCTGCCGCATTCCCGCCGGCGAGCAGGCAAAGTTCGACACCCTGCCCGCCGAGTATTCCCACCTCTACCTCTGCATCGCCGGCGAGCTCGCCGCCGTCATCTGCGTCCACGACCCGCTGCGCAGGGAGGCGAAGGCCGCTGTGCAGGCGCTCCACGCGCTCGGCATCGACAAGATCGTGATGATGACCGGCGACAACCGCCGCACCGCCGAATCCGTCGCCGCCGAGGTCGGCGTGGACGAGGTCCATGCCGAGGTCCTGCCCGAGGATAAGGCCGCCTTCATCCGCAGCGAAAAGGCCGCGGGCCGCACCGTCATCATGATCGGCGACGGCGTGAACGATTCCCCCGCCCTGTCCGAGGCCGACGCTGGCATCGCCATTTCGACCGGCGCGGCCATCGCGCGCGAGATCGCCGATATCACCGTCGCGTCCGAGGACCTCTTCGCCCTCGTCACGCTGCGCAGGCTCAGCGAAGCGCTGATCGACCGCATCCACCGCAACTACCGCTTTATCGTGAGCTTCAACTTCTCGCTCATCGTGCTCGGCGTGCTCGGCATCCTGCCGCCGACGACCTCGGCCCTGCTGCACAATATGTCCACGCTCGGCATCAGCCTCAAGAGCATGACAAATCTGCTGCCCGAGGGCGAGCAAACCGACAACCGCTGATCTTCCCAGCAAAAATGCTCCGTACCGGGTGGTACGGAGCATTTTTCTTTTCGCTTATGCAAGGCCGTAGGCGCTGATGGCGTCGCTGACGAGCTTCTCCGCGTCCGCGCCCTCGATATCGAGGTTTTCGGCCATCAGGAGCTTCACCCTCGGGATGCCGAAGCAGTCCTGCGCGATGGTCTTCCAGTATTCATAGCCAAATCGCCCGTCGAACGGCCCGCCCGAGGTCGTGACGTAGGAAAGCTCGCTCGCGCGGCACAAGCCGACGGGCTGCCCCGCGTCGCTGTATTTCGTCACGATGCCCGTGACATAGATATTTTCCAGATATACCTTGAGCTGCGCGGGGAACGACAGGTCCCACAGCGGCGCGGCGATGACGATCTTATCCGCCGCGGCAAACTGCCGCGCATAGCGGAACATTTCGTCGTCATACCGCTTTTCCGCCAGCAGCGCGTCGCGCCTTGCGATGTCCTCGCGTCCCAGCGGATGCAGCGGCTCATCATAAAGGCGCAGCTCCTCTCAATCACCCGAGGTTTTCAGCAGCGCGCGGGCCAGCCTTTCCGTGCGCGAAGCCTCGCGCGGGCAGCAGTTGATAAAAAGTGTCATCCTCTCACCTTAAAAAACGCAAGAATACAGCAAAACCGCGTTCACGATGCCAAGCAAAATGCCCGCGATGACCTGAAGCGGCGTGTGGCCGACGAATTCCTTGAGCTTCGCGTCCGGCAGCTTTTCCTCCGACGTGAGCACATTGAACGCCTCGACGATATCGTTGATGATGGCCGCCTGCTTGCCGGTCTCGAGCCGGACGCCCATCGCGTCCTTGCACACGACGATGGCAAAAACGAGCGCAATGGCAAACTCGAACGAGCCAAGCCCGTAGACAAGCGCCGCTGCCGTCGCGAGCGACGAGACCGTGGCCGAATGGCCGCTCGGCATCCCGCCGTCGCCGACAAGACGCGTAAAGTCGACTCTCTTTGTCACAATGGCATGAAGGATCGTCTTGATGAGCTGCGCCCAAAACCAGGACGAGAGTGCCACGAGCAAAAATCCGTTCGACAGCAATTCCTGAAACCAATTCATCGCATCTTCCGCTTCCCTTCACGGTGGGCCGCAGCCCCTTGATGCTCCTTATTATACCATCGTTTTCTCCCGCGGCAATAAACTTTCCTTTAACTTCTTTCTCAAAAATTTGAAAGCGCTGTGACCAAGGGCCGGTCACAGCGCTTTTTCTGTTTTTTACGATGCCTGCGCAAACTGGCTGTTGTAGAGCTCGGCGTAGAAGCCGCCCTGCTCCATCAGCTGCTCGTGCGTACCGCTTTCGATGACGTCGCCGTCGCGCATCACCAAGATGAGGTCGGCATTTTTGATCGTCGACAGGCGGTGGGCGATGACAAAGCTCGTCCGGCCCTTCGTCAGCTCGTCCATGGCGCACTGAATGAGCAGCTCGGTGCGCGTATCGACCGAGGACGTGGCCTCGTCCAGAATGAGCATCGGCGCGTTCTGCAGCATCGCACGGGCGATGGTCAGCAGCTGCTTCTGTCCTGCCGAAATGGTCGTGCTCTCGCTGAGCACGGTGTCGAAGCCCTGCGGCAGCGAGTGAACAAATTTGTCAAGTCCACAGGCCTTGCACACTGCCTCAAGCTGCTCATCCGTGATGCCCTCCATGTTGTAGACAAGATTCTCGCGGATCGTGCCCTCAAAGAGCCAGGTATCCTGCAAGACCATGCCGAAGAGCCGGTGGACATCCGGGCGGCGCAGGTCGGTCGTCGGCACGCCGTCGATCGTGATGCGGCCGCTGTTCACCTCGAAAAAGCGCATGAGGAGATTGACCATCGTAGTCTTGCCCGCACCTGTGGGGCCGACGATGGCGACCTTTTGCCCCGGATGGACCTCGGCAGAGAAGTCCTTGATGATAATCTTGTCGGGCGAATCGGGATAGCTGAAGCGCACGTGGTCGAATGTCACCGCGCCGCGCACGGTCTCGAGCACTTCCGTCTTGTCGCTCTCGTCGCTCAGCTCCTCGCTCTCGAGGAAGTCGAAGATGCGGTGGGCAGAGGCGGAGGCGGTCTGCAAATTGGTCATGCCCTGCGCGATCTGCGTCAGCGGCGTGGTAAAGAGGCGCACATACAGGATGAACGACACGATAACGCCGAACTCGATGGTGCCGTTGATGGCCAGCACCGAGCCGAACACGCACACGGCAACATAGGAGAGATTGCCGATGACGTTCATCAGCGGCTGCATCACGCCGGAGAGGAACTGCGAGCGCCAGTTCGCGTCGTAGACCGCGGCGTTCAGGCCGTCGAAATGGTCCAGCACCTTGTCAACGGCGCGGCTGATGCGCACGACCTCGTGGCCGGAGTACATCTCCTCAACGTAGCCGTTGAGCTCGCCGAGGCTCTTCTGCCGCGCGGAGAAATAGCGCTGCGACTTGGACATGATGCCGACGATGAGCGCCATGCCAAGGAGCGTGATGCACAGCGCGACAAGCGCCATGCGCCACTCGGTCACGAACATCATGATGAGGCAGCCGACAAACTGCGTCACGGCGCTGATGATGGTCGGCAGGCTGTTCGTCAGTCCCTGCTGGAGCGTGGACACATCGTTCGTGATGCGGCTCAGGATATCGCCCTGCGAGGTGGTGTTGAAATACTTCTGCGGCACGCGGTTGATCTTTTCCGAGAGTTCTCCTCTCATGCGGTAGGACATTTTCAGCGTCACGACCGCCATGATATAGTGCTGGATGAAGCCAAAGAGCGCGCTCAGGCCGTAGATCACCGCAAGCACGACGCCGATCTTCGCGATGGCGGCAAGGTCGATGCCGGTGAACAGACCGTCGGACATGAGCGTTGCGATATCGCCGATCTTGTCGGGACCGATGATGGTCATAACGGCGCTCAGCGCCGCGAGCACCAGCGCAAGAACGATGATCCCCATGCTCGAGCGCATATAAGCGCCCGTGCGCTTGAGCGCGCCGACGGGATCGCTGTTTTTCTTTTTCATCTTTCCTCGCCTCCTTTACGCGAGCTCCGCAGCGCTGAGCTGGGAGGTCGCGATCTCGCGGTAAACGTCACAATTCCGCATCAGCTCGTCGTGCGTGCCGATGCCCACCGCCTCGCCGCGGTCGAGCACGATGATCTTATCCGCGTGGCGGATGGTGCTGATGCGCTGTGCGACGATGATTTTCGTCGTGTCATGCAGCTGCCTGGAAAGGCCCTCGCGCAGCTTTGCGTCCGTGCGGTAGTCGAGCGCGGAGAACGAATCGTCGAACACCAGGATCTCCGGCTTGCGCGCCAGCGCGCGGGCGATGGAAAGGCGCTGCTTCTGTCCGCCGGACATATTGCGCCCCATCTGCGCCACATGATGCTGCGTGCCGTCGGGCAGCTTGTCGACAAATTCCTTTGCCTGCGAAAGCTCAATGGCCTGTGCAAGACCCTCTTCGTCCGTCGGCGCTTCACTTTCGCCGAAAAAGACATTTTCGCGGATGCTGCCGGCAAAGAGCACCGCCTTCTGCGTCACATAGCCGAGCTTATCATAGAGCGCGTCGAACGTGTAATCCTTCACGTTCACGCCGTCGACGAGCACCGAACCCTCCGTCGCGTCGTAAAAGCGCGGGATGAGGCTCACAAGCGTCGTCTTGCCGCTGCCCGTCGCGCCGATGACGGCGAGCGTCTCGCCCTTTTCGACGCGGAAGCTGATGTTCGACAGCTCATCCTCCGAAGCGTGCGGATAGCGGAACGAAACATTTTTGAATTCCACCGTTCCCTGCTCACGGCTCTCGCTCACGCCGCCCTCGCGGATATGGGCCTTGCGCTCGAGCACCTCGTTGATACGTTCGGCTGAGACCTGTGCCTGCGGCAGCAGCATGAAGATCATCACGAGCATCATGAACGACATGACCACATACGTCGCATACGTGCTGAACACCAGCACGTCGCTGAACATCGTGAGGCGCGCGGCCGCGTCCGTCAGCGCGATCTTGTTGACAAGCGCCGCGCCCAGCCAGTAGATCGTGAGCGACAGGCCGTTCATGCCGAGCATCATCGTCGGCTGGACGAGGGCGAAGAGCTTCTGGTTCTTCACCTGCACATTCATCATCTCAAGGCTCGGCTTGTCGAACTTGTCGTTCTGGTACTGCTCGGCGTTGAAGGCGTGCACCACGTTGATGCCCGTCAGATTCTCGCGCGCCACGCGGTTGATCTGGTCGGTCAGCTTCTGCACGATGCGGAAGCGCGGGATGCAGATGCTCATCACCGTGAAGATCGTCACGCAGATGACGAGCACGAACGCCGCCGTCACAGCGGAGAGCTCCCAACTCTTGCCGAGGATCTTGATGATGGCCCACACCGCCATGATCGGTGATTTGATCATCATCTGCATTCCCATTGCCACGATCATCTGGATCTGGGTAATATCGTTCGTCGTTCTCGTGATCAGGCTGGCGACGGAAAAATCCTGCATTTCCTCGCTGCCGATGTCCATCACGTGACGAAAGAGCTTTTCGCGCACCGTAAAGCTGAAGCCAGACGCCGCCTTAGCCGCGAGATACCCGCACGCGACCGCCAGCACAGCGCTCGCCAGCGTGCAGCCAAGCATCTGTACACCGACGGACAGAATATCCGCTGTCTCGCCCGACGTTTTGATGAGCGTCGTCAGATCTGTCATGTAATCCGGCAGCCGCAGGTCAAAGTAGACCTGCGCCACCACAAGCACGGCGCACAGCAGCACCATGAGCGCCTCCTTGCGGCGCATATTTTTGAGTAGTTTGATCATCGTTTCTCTCCTGATTGTTCCGGGGCGCTTCTCAGCGCTTTGCTTTGCAGATCCCGTCCAGATTGTTGTCCATCCTCGCAAGGCAGCGGCGGATCGTCGCAAGATCTTCCTCCGAAATCCCTTCCAGCATTTTCCTGCCGAACTGCCGCTGCACCTGCCGCCCGCGCTCGATCAGCGCCTGCGCTTTTTCGGTGCAGACAAGCTTTGTCTGCCGCCGGTCGCCCGGTATCTCCTGCCGCTCGAGAAGGCCGTCATTGACCAGTCTTTCCACGTGCACGGAGACGATACCCGATTTGTGCCCGCGCAGACGGCAGATATCCTTCGCCGTATTATGCTCCGGATTGTTGGCCAGAAACAGCAGGATATCCATTGCCAGCGGCGGCATCCCCGCTTCCCTGCACAGCGGCGCGAGCATCACATGGTAGGCTTGCGTCATTTTGTTGGCGTGGCTGAAAATCGTTATCCCGTGCATCGGTTCGTCCCGCATCATACCGTTCCCTTTCCGTTATCATCGGCAGCAGGAGGCGCGTCATCTTGTTGCCAAATGATAATCTTCTAATTTTAGAACGTCATCATTATACTTACTTCGGTATGAAAGTCAATGTGCAAATTGTAAACATTATTTTACCATTCGTTCACAGGCAGAAAAAGAGGGCCGAAACGAGCGTTTCGACCCTCTTTTTATCGTTTGATGCCTCTATCAGCTCCGCAGCGTCGCCTTCAGGCGCCCCTCCTTCAAAAGAAGGTCCAGCCCCTCTGCCGCGCTGCGCACCAACACGTCCGCGTGCGGCAGGAGCGAGGCGCACAGGCCCTCCCCCTCCAGGATCGCGACGGACAGCGCCGCCGCGTCGAACATTTCGATATCGTTGAAGCCGTTGCCAAAGCACGCGCTCGCGCCGGGAAGAGCCTTCACGATCTCCTCCTTGCACTGCGCCGCGCCCTCGCGCGGAAAGGTGTGCACGATCATTCCCAGCGGCTCGCACTGCGCGCGCACGGTGCCGTAGGTGTCCGCCGTGAGGACATATACCGGCACGAGCTTCAGGAGCGCTTCGATCCGCTCTCTGAGCTCGGGCAGCACCTCGCCGTCGACGGCGATGGTGCCGTTGTAGTCGAACACGACGTTTGCAATGTCCATCGGCGCGCGGCCGGGGATCTCGATATGCAGCATGGGTCTCCTCCTTTTAACCGAACGCGCCTTCGAGGAATGCGCGCGTTTCCTTTTCCTGCGGGTGAGTGAGCAGGTGCTCCCCCTGCTCGATGAGCTGTCCGTTGTAGAGGAACATCGTCCTGTCGGCGATGCGCCTCGACTGCGCGAGATTGTGCGTCACGATGACGACCGTGTAGCGCTCCTTCAATCGCTCCTCGACCGTCTGCGTCGCGCGCACGTCGAGCGCCGAGCACGGCTCGTCGAGCAGCAGGATATCGGGCTCCACCGTCAGCGCCCGCGCGATGCAGAGGCGCTGCTGCTGTCCGCCGGAAAGCTTTTGCGCATTCTTGCGCAGCTCGTCCTTCACCTCGTCGTAAAGGCCGCAGAGCTGTAATTTTTCGATCGCCAGCGCCTCGAGCGCCTTCTTGTCCCGCTGACCGTAGTACTGCGGGGCAAAGGTCAGGTTTTTGAGGATGGAAAACGGAAACGGCGTCGGCGTCTGGAAGACGAGCCCCACGCGGCGGCGCAGCTCCTCGCTCGGCAGGCGGGAAATATCCGTGCCGTCGAGCGCGATCTCGCCGCGCACCTCCGTTCCCGGCTCCTGCGCGAGAAGGCCGTTCATGCACCGCAGCAGCGTCGACTTGCCGCAGCCCGAGGGCCCGATGACGGCCGTGATCTCGTGCTTCGGAATATCGGCGGAAATATGCGCAATGGCGGGCTTTCCATCATAAAAGGCGGACACGTCCCGCAGCGTCATGGCAGAATTCATCGTTTATGGCTCCTTCCGGCGTAAATGCTCGCCAGCAGATTGCAGATCAGGATGAGGGCCATCATCACGAAGGCCGTGCCGTAGGCCGCGCCCATGGACGTTTCGCCCTGCGCGACCAGCAGATAGAGGTGCATCGGCAGCGCCATGGCGGGCTTGAGCACCGAGTCCGGCACCGCGGCGTAGGCGACCGCCCCCGTGAAGATGAGCGGCGCGGTCGCGCCCATGGCATAGCAGCCGCCGAGGATAACGCCCGAGACGAGCTCGCCCCGGCACTGCGGCAGCACGAGCCTTGCGATGGCATAGCGCTTCGAGCAGCCCAGCGCGTAGGCCGAGCGCAGCATCTGCGGCGCGACCTCGCCAAAGGCCTTCTCAGCCCGCACCTCGATAAAGGGCAGGATCATGATGCCGAGCGCTGTGCCGGCGGAGAGCACGCATCGCCCGAGCCCGAGGTCACGCACAAGAAAGCTGTAGGCAAAAAGGCCCAGCACGATCGACGGGATACCCGAGATACACTGGATGACGAGGCGGATGGCCCGCGCCGTTCTGCGCCCCCTGCAATAAAAGACGAGGTACAGCGCCGTCGCGATGGCGGGGATCGCCCCGATCACGATGGCGACGCCCGTAAAATACAGGCTTCCGACGATGGCGGGCCATATCCCGCCCTCCGAGCCCAACACCGCGCCGCGCGGCGACTGCGTAAGAAACTCCCAACTGATGGAGGAGCCGCCCTTCCAGAAAATATAGCCGAACAGAAACGTGACCATGCCGAGCACGAGCGCGATCCCCGCGCAGGCCCATATTTTGACGAGCAGCGCGCGAAAGCTTTTCTTTCTCATTTGCCGCCCTCCTCCCGCCGCAGCAGGCGGTCACGCAAAAGCGTCATGCCAACGTTGATGATAAAGAGCAGCACCATCAGCACAAGACCCGCCGCGTACAGCGCGTGATAGTGCGTGCTGCCGACCACGGCGGTGCCCATTTCGAGCGCGATGACGGCGGCGATGCTCTCGCCCTTGCCGAGCAGCGTCGGGAAGAGATTCGCGTTGCCCATCACCATCATCACAGCCATCGTCTCGCCCATCGCGCGTCCGATGGCCAGTACCATCGAAAGCAGGATGTTTTTCCACGAGGCCGGCAGGATGACCGCCGCCACCGTGTACCACGGTGAAATACCGAGCGCGTCCGCCGCGGGCAGATACCGCTCCTTCGCCTTCAGGATCGTCTCGCTGCACGAGGAGACGAGATACGGCAGCAGCATCACCGCCAGCAGTATCCCTGCCGCCAGCACGCACGAGCCCGTGTGCACGCCCGCCTTCAGGAAAAGCCTGACGAGCACCAGAAGGCCTACGAAGCCGTAGACCACCGACGGAATGCCCGCCAGCAGGTCGATGAGCGGATAGAGGACCGCGCGCGTCCTCGCCCCCGCCGCGCAGGACAGAAACACCGCCGCGCCGAGCCCCACAAGGGACGCAAGCAGCATCGCGATGAGCGAAACGGAAAGCGTGCCCATGATGAAGTTGAAAATGCCGAACGAGGCGCCCGCGCCCGTGTAGTCGATGGGCATCCAGCGCCGGCCGAGGAGGAACTCCCGCAGCAGGACCTCTTCAAAGGTCGGCAGCGCCTCCTGCACGATAAAGTAGATGACGAAGGCCAGTGTGAGCACGGTCAATGTCGTGAGCGCGCAGAGCAGCGCGGAAAACGCGGTATTTCTCACGCGGCGCATGGACAGGACCTCCTTTCGCATGATTGCCTTTTGAGCAGATAAACGCTGCCACCGTTTCCGGTGGCAGCGTTTGTAGCCGGTTCAAAATCAGGCCGCGGGGGTAAAGGCGGGGATATAGCCGTTGGCGACGACAACGTCATAGCCGGTCTGGGAGAAGACGTAGTCGATGAACGCCTGCTCGGACTCGGTGACAGGCGCGCCGGTGACGAACATGACGGGGCGCTGCACGGTGTAATCGCCGCTGATGATGTTCTCCTCGTTGGCCTCAACACCGTCGACCTTCATGGCGAACAGGACCTGACCGTCGGCATTGGCCTTGTTGTAAGCGCCGAAGCCGGCGTAGCCGATGCCCCAGGGGTCATTGGCAATGTTGGTGGCAAGCTCGGTCATGGAAGCGGACTGCGTGGCAGAAGCGGTGACCTCGCTCTCGCCCATGATGGCCTTCTGAAAGACCTCGTAAGCGCCGCCGGAGAGGTCGCGGATGTAGACGTTGATGGTCTCGGCCGGCAGGGAGGGATCGACCTGGTCCCAGGTGGTGAGCTCACCGGCAAAGATCTGACGGATCGTGTCGGCGGACATATCGTCCATCACGGAGCAGATGGGGTTGGAAGCGTTGACGGAAACGGTCAGCGCGTCGCGGGCAACGATGTACTGGCTGTAGTTCTCGCCAAGGGCCTCGACCTCGGAATCCTTGATATCGCGGGCGAGCATACCGAAGTCGGCCGTGCCGTCGATGGCCGCGCTGACGCCGACGCCCGAGCCGCCGGGCGCGACATAGATGGAAATGTTCTCCTCAGGGAAGGAGGGGTCCACCGCGTTCCACTTCACATACTCCTCGGTGAAGGAGGAAGCGAGAGAGGAAATGATGGGATACAGGGACGTGGAGCCGCAGAAGAGGATCTTGGACTGGAACTCTGTCTCCGTCGTCTGCTCATCGCCCGTATTGTCACCCGCGTCAGCATCGTTCTGCTGGCCGCAGGCGACCAGCGCCAGCGTCATGACGAGCGCCAGCAGGATCGCAAGGAACTTTTTCATGGTATTTGCCTCCAAATAACTATTTTTTCATCGATTCTTCCGATTTCGACTTGTCACAGCATATTGCAAAGCGTCCCGCCTGTCAATTCGTTTTTCAGATAATGACCATTTTTCAATCATTTTTATCGATGTTCTTGGAAAAGAATATCGCTTTTTATGCTTTCTTCACTATTCCGTTTCGGGTCTTCTCCCTCATTTGCCGCGCTTTCCCCTTGCCGCACCCGTGCGCACGTGGTAAAATCGTCTTCGCGATATTTTGAATTCAAAGGGAAAGGACGAGCCATGAATCAGAAAGAACTCAACGAACTGCGCCGGCGTTTCCGGCCCGACAAAAACAATTTCAGCCGCATTTTCGGCTGTTATGTAAACTCCAACCGTGAGATCATCTCATGGGTCGACACCTCAATGGGTCTCATGCGGCAAGAGGAACAGGAGATGTACCTGGCGCTGCTCAAAAAATCCCTCTCCGGCGCGCTGGGCAAAAATCTTGTCGACGTGGTCTTCTCCACGCAGCAGGTGGCCGACAGCGACGAACACCGCCTTTTGCAGACCCTGCGCCAGACCGAGCTCAAGGACCCCGCCTCGCGTGAAACGCTCTGCCGCAAGATCATCGAGTGCATCGACATGGGCGAGACGAACTATCTCATCCTGCTCGCCGCCGACGCTTACGACGTGCCTCACCGCGGCAAGGACGACGAATTGCAGCACGATGCCTCAAGCGAGGTCTTCAAGTACTTCGTCTGCTCCATCTGCCCTGTCAAGGCACCGACGCTCGAACTGTGTTACGACCTCGACCAGAGCGAGTTCCACTCAAGCTCCACCGGCTACATCGCCGCCTCGCCCGAGCTCGGTTTCCTTTATCCCGCCTTCGACGGCCGCACGGCAAATATTTATAATGTGCTGTTCTACTCGAAAAACGCTGCCGAACTCCACCAGGAGGTCATCGATGCGCTGTTCCGCGTCGAGCCGCCGATGTCCGCTGAGGAGCAGAAGAACGCCTTCGGCTCGGCGCTCGCGGACGCGCTCGACAGGGATTGCAGCTACGATGTTGTCCAGTCTGTGCATGAGCAAATTCGTGCCCGCATCGAGGATCACAAGGAGAGCCGCGACCCCGAGCCGCTGGAGCTGACAGCAAGCGACGTGGGCGGCATCCTTGCAAACAGCGGCGTTGGGGGAGAACAGATCGAGGCTTTCCGGCGCGAATGTGATGCGCAATACGGAGAAAATGCCGCGCTGAACCCGAACAACATCATCGAGAGCAAAAAGTTCGAGATCACGACGCCCGAGGTCAAAATTTCCGTCGCGCCGGAGAACAGCTACATGATCGAAGCGCGCGTCATCGACGGGCGCAAGTACCTGCTCATCCCCGCCGACGACGGCGTGGAGGTCAACGGCATCGCCGTCAGCATCCCGGGACTCAGGCAGGAAGAATAAAAGCAAAAAAAGAGATGGCCGGGCCATCTCTTTTTTCATTTTTACAGCGCGCGCAGGATGAGCGCGAGGATGAGCATATGCACGGGGTAGAACGCGTAGCAGACATACTGAAACGCCCGGCTGTGGTGTCCCTGACGGCCGCGATAGAGCCAGATGGGTACGAGCGCGAGCAGCGCAAGCCCCTGCTGGCTGAGCTCCACGTCCATGCCGAGGATCGTCATGGGATAGACCTGACCGCCGAGCATACGCACATTGATCCAGTAGAGCGCCAAGATCTGCCCGAGCAGCTTCCACCACTCTCTTCCGTGGAAGAAGTAGAAGACGAACACCGTCAGGACGCCCGCGCCGTAGTAGTCCACCATGCCGAGCGTCCCCAGCGCCGCGCCGAGCGCCGTCACACCCACGCAGGTGAGCACATAGAGCCATGTCTTCCCCTTCTCGCGCACCGCTTCCATCGCGCGGATACCGAGAAGGCCGATCAGCAGCGTCCAGATGACGTTCTGGTGCACGGGATAAAACCACGTCCCGCCGTACATCAAATCGAAGGGGATTTCCGAAAGCAGCGCAAAGACGAGCATCCGCAACGCGTAGCGCTTAAAGCTGCGCGTGTGGAAATAGCCCTCCACCGCCATGAAAGCGAACATTGGAAAGGCGAGCCGCCCCACACACGTGAGCCATTCCTGCGCGGGCAGCAGCGTCGCCCACAGGTGGTCGCACAGCATGAGCGCCATCGCGAGAATGTGCAGCGCCGCCGCGCTGAGGTCAAATCGTTTTTCCATCAGGGTCTCCTTATGCTATGGCCCGTGACCGGACCGTTCTCTTTTGTGCGCTCCCGCAGGCGGCGCGCACTTGCCCGCCATTGTACCACAGCCGCCGGCAGATTGCAACACGTTTCCGACGTCGGCACACTTGCCGCCGCAAAAGGCTTTACGTATCGCCGGTCGATGCAGTATAATGGGGTTTAGCGTTTTGCCTGCTTTCAGGCAGGCGCTTTCATCGCCGATTTATTTCACCGCGCCTGTTTCGGCGCCCGACATACGAAAGGAACCACTATGGATATCATTCAAATGCTCGCCCGGGAGCTCGGCAAAAACGCACAGCACGTCGAAAACGTTGTGCGATTGCTCGACGAGGGCAACACCATCCCCTTCATCGCCCGCTACCGCAAGGAGCTGCACGGCGCGATGGACGACACCTCGCTGCGCACGCTCGAAGAGCGCCTCGGGTACCTCCGCGGTCTTGAAGAGCGCCGCGCGGCGGTGAAAAACGCCATCGACGAGCAGGGTAAGCTGACAGACGAGCTTGCCGCCGCCATCGACAGTGCCAAAACGCTTGCCGAGGTCGAAGACCTCTACCGTCCCTACAAGCAGAAGCGCCGCACCCGCGCCACGATCGCAAAGGAGAAGGGCCTTGCGCCGCTCGCGGCGCTGCTCTTCGCACAGGAGCGCGGCTGCCCGCAGCCCGAGGTCGTCGCGCAGGATTTTCTCGACCCTGAAAAAGGCGTTGAGACCGTTGAGGACGCCCTGCAGGGCGCCAGCGACATTATCGCCGAGCAGATCAGCGACGATGCGGACATCCGCAAGAGCCTGCGCGCGCTCATTGCCCATCAGGGACAGCTCGTGAGCAGGGCCGCGATCGAGGACGACAGCGTCTACCGCCTGTACTATGATTTCACGCAGGCCGTCTCCCGCCTGCAGGGGCATCAGGTGCTCGCCATCAACCGCGGCGAAAAGGAGGGGATTCTGAAGGTCTCCGTCGTGCTCGAGCGCGAGCAGGCGCTGCCGCTGCTGCGCCGCGCAGTCGTAAAGCCCGGCTCCGCCGCCATGGAATTCATCAAGTCCGCCGCCGAGGACGCCTACGACCGGCTGATCTTCCCGTCGCTCGAGCGCGAGGTGCGAAATCAGCTCACTGAGCAGGCAGACGAGGGTGCCATCGGCCAGTTTGCGCTCAACTTAAAGCCGCTTTTGATGCAGCCGCCGGTCAAGGGCAAGGTCACGATGGGGCTTGACCCGGGGTACCGCATGGGCTGCAAGGTCGCGGTCGTGGACGGCACGGGCAAGGTGCTCGACACCGCCGTGGTCTACCCGACCTACGGTGAGCGGCAGAAAAACGAGGCCATCGCCGTGCTGACAAAGCTCATCCAAAAGCACGGCGTGGAGCACATTGCCATCGGCAACGGCACCGCCAGCCGCGAGACCGAACAGATGTCCATTGAGCTGATCCGCCGGGTGAACGAGAGCGGCGCGCACGTCAGCTACATGATCGTCTCCGAGGCGGGCGCATCCGTGTACTCGGCAAGCAAGCTCGCCGCCGAGGAATTTCCCCAGTACGACGTCAACCTTCGCTCGGCCGTGTCCATCGCGCGCCGCTTGCAGGACCCGCTCGCCGAGCTTGTGAAAATTGACCCCAAGGCCATCGGCGTCGGGCAGTATCAGCACGATATGCCGCAAAAGCAGCTCGACGACGCGCTGAACGGTGTGGTCGAGGACTGCGTCAACGCCGTCGGCGTGGATATCAACACGGCGTCGCCGTCGCTATTGCAGCGCGTGGCGGGTCTGAACGGCACGACGGCGAAAAACGTCGTCGCGTACCGCGAAGAAAACGGCGCGTTCACCTCGCGCACGCAGATCAAAAAGGTGCCGAAGCTCGGCCCCAAGGCCTTCCAGCAGTGCGCGGGCTTTCTGCGCGTGCCGGAGAGCAAGAGCGTTCTTGATAACACCGCCGTCCACCCCGAGAGCTATGATGCCGCAAAGGTCCTGCTCGACCTGACCGGTCACACGTTCGCTGACGTGAAGGACGGCAAGCTCGCCGATCTGCCCGCGCGCGTCAAGGCTTACGGCGAGGAAAAGGCCGCCGCAGAGATTGGCGTGGGCCTTCCCACGCTGCGCGATATCGTCTCTGAGCTTCTAAAGCCCGGCCGCGACGTGCGCGACGAGCTGCCAAAGCCCATCCTGCGCACCGACGTGCTCGAGATGAAGGACTTAAAGCCCGGTATGGTGCTGACCGGCACGGTGCGCAACGTCATCGACTTCGGCGTGTTCGTCGATATCGGCGTGCATCAGGATGGCCTCGTCCATATCTCGCAGGTGTCGAACAAGTTCATCAAGCACCCGTCTGAGGTCGTGTCCGTCGGCGACGTGGTCAAGGTCGTCGTGCTGGAGGTAGACGAGAAGAAAAAGCGCATCGGCCTGAGCATGAAGCAGGCCAAATAAGCATCCGGCCAAAAATCAACACAAAAATACCGCCCCTGCTCCGAACCGTTCGAAGCAGGGGCGGTACATTATTTTATCGCATCGCTGTTTACAGCAGGTCGGCAAGCTCCAGGACAAGGCGCTCGCTCTTTTCCCATCCGAGGCAGGCATCGGTGATGCTCTTGCCGTAGGTGCCCTCGCTGATCTTCTGGTTGCCGTCTTCGATATAGCTCTCGATCATCAGACCCTTGACCAGCGCGTCGATATCGTTCGAGTGGCGCTTGGAGTGGAGCACCTCCTTCGCGATGCGGATCTGCTCGAGGTACTGCTTGCCGGAGTTGGCATGGTTGCAGTCCACGATGCAGGCAGGGTTCTTGATGCCCCTTTCCGCATACAGCTTGTGCAGCTGCACCAGATCTTCATAGTGGTAGTTGGGGCGGCTGTCGCCCTTTTCGTTCACGTAGCCGCGCATGATAGCGTGGGCATAGGGATTGCCCGCGGTTTCGACCTCCCAGCCGCGGTAGAGGAACGTGTGGTCGCCCATCGCCGCGTAGATGGAGTTCATCATCACGCTCAGATCGCCGCCCGTTGGATTCTTCATGCCGACGGGCACATCGATGCCGCTCGCGACAAGGCGGTGCTGCTGGTTTTCGACCGAGCGCGCGCCGACGGCGACATAGCCCAAAATATCGGAGAGATAGCGGTAGTTTTCGGGGTAGAGCATCTCATCAGCGCAGGCAAAGCCGGTCTCCTGCACCGCGCGGGTGTGGAGGCGGCGGATGGCGATGATGCCCTCGAGCATATCGGGCTTCTTGCTGGGGTCGGGCTGGTGGAGCATCCCCTTATAGCCCGAGCCGTTGGTGCGCGGCTTGTTCGTGTAGATGCGCGGGACGATCAGGATCTTATCCTTGACCTTTTCCTGCAGGGGGACGAGGCGGCAGATGTAGTCCATCACGCTGTCCTCTCGGTCGGCAGAGCACGGGCCGATGACGAGCATCAATCGCTTGTCGCGCCCGTCGAGGATCGCGCGCATCTCCTCCACGCGCGCTTCGCGCACCTTGGCGACGTCCTCGGTGAGGGGAAATTCCTTTTTAATGTCCATCGGAATGGGCAGCTTGCGGATGAATTTTGCATTTTGCTGCATGGTGTAGACTCCTTGTCGGTTATTGTCTGATTTTGCCTATTATTTTACTGCGTTCCCCCTCGTTCCGCAAGCACGATTTCATGGCGGAGTGTATAAGGATTCGAAAACTGTGCATTCGAATCCTATCGAATTCAGAAAATCAGCGGCCGCTGTGCCTCAACTCATTTCGGAGCGCCGCCGCTTTCCGCATCTGTCCCTTCCCCGTTTTCCACCGCAGTCCCCGCTCCTGTGTGCGGCGGCACGGCTTTATGCCGGTCTGGTACGTCAATTTTTCGTTTTCTTTGTCTCTTTCTCTTCACGCATTCTGCGTACTTTCTGAATTTTTTATTGATATTTATTCATTTTAAACCGTCAAACAGCACATTTTTGAAATATTTTTATCGTTTGAAATGCGGAAAATGACCCGATCGGCAGGATTCGACAACTCCTTTTCGCGATTCCGGATTAGACTGCTGGTAGAAAGGGTTCGCGGCAAAGTGGTGTGTGGCTGCCGCATACCGAACCGGACACATAAAAAGGAGGAATCATTATGCTGACGATCGAACTCAACATGTACCACGCCGTTGCCTTAGGTGCCTTTCTGTTCTGGCTGGGCGGCATCATCACCGACAAGATCTCGCTGCTGAACCGCTACTGCATCCCTGCCCCGCTGATCGGCGGACTCTGCTTTTCCATTCTCAACTGCATTCTCTATTCCATGGGTGTCGCATCCATCACCTTCGACGCGACACTGCAAACCGTCTTTATGATCATGTTCTTCACCACCGTCGGCTTTACCGTCAGCATCCCCGCGCTGCTCAAGGGCGGCAAAGCCGTGATGCTGTGCCTTGCCATCTCCATTATGATGATCCCGCTGCAAAACTTTCTCGGCGGCGGCGTGATGGCTCTCTTTGGGCGTGACCCGCTGCTCGGTATCGGCTGCGGCTCCAACGACTATCGTCCCCATCAGCGTCTTGGTTTCCTTACACCAAACCAAGTAGAAAAAGAGTTTTGCGATGCAACAGTAGGATAAAAGAAAATGCCTGCAGTATCTGACCAGTCCGAAAACGACTGTCTAAAATACTGTAGGCATTCCAATTGGTGGAGGCGGCGGGAGTCGAACCCGCGTCCGAAAGCACTTTAACAGGACTTTCTCCGGGCGCAGTCAGGATTTAAGCATTCCCTCCGCGCAAGGACACCTGACGGACCTTACGCTTCAGTAGAGTCATGATGCGTGGGCAGGTCAACTCTTTCCCGCCTCACGGACGCCACGTTCACGACGCCTTCCCCGGTCCGTGGCCTCCCCGGTTCAGACGGCCGCCTACTTAGGCAGCGACAGCAACTTCGTTGTTGTTCTTTAATTTATAAGTTGCCCGTTTTATAGAGGTCAGGCGCCTCTGCCCGCTTATCCTGCCTCCACACCCCCGTCGAAACCGGTACGCCCCCGTGTGAGCGGCGCACGACAAGTGCGCCGCGAATACGGGAAACCCGTCAGGTATGCGAAAGCAAAAGGAAATGAAATTACATCTTCTCCGGCTCGGGATAGTCAACGCCCTGCGTATCCACGCGGATGGTCTTGATGACCTGTGGCTTTTTCGGCATGTCGTTGTACATGTTGCGGTTCACACGGGAGATGTCCACAGCGGCCTGCGCATTCTCGGTGATCTTACCAAACGCCGCATACTGACCGTCAAGGTGCGGCGCGTCGGCCACCATGATGAAGAACTGGCTGCCCGCGCTGTCGGGGATCATCGTGCGCGCCATGGAGAGGACGCCCAGTGTGTGCTTGAGGTCGTTCTTGAAGCCGTTGGCGGAGAACTCTCCCTTGATCTCGTAGCCGGGGCCGCCCGTGCCGTTGCCGTCCGGGTCGCCGCCCTGGATCATGAAGCCGGGGATGACGCGGTGGAAGACAACGCCGTCGTAAAAGCCGGAGTTCGCCAGCGCGATGAAATTGTTGACAGTGTTGGGCGCGATCTCTGGATAGAGTTCGCCGCTCATCACCGCGCCGCTTTCCATTTCGATGGTCACAATGGGATTTGCCATAATCATTCTCCTTATCTCCGCGCCTTCATCGCGCGGTCGATCTCGCGCTTGGCGTCGCGCCGGGCGGCGTCCTCGCGCTTGTCGTAGTTTTTCTTACCCTTGCACACGCCGACCTCGACCTTCACGCGCGCATCCTTGAAGTAGACGCTCAGCGGGATCAGCGCGTAGCCGTCCTGCTTGACGAGCGAATAGAGCTTGCCTATCTCGCGCTTGTGCAGAAGGAGCTTCTTCGGCCGGTCGGGGTCGTGGTTGAAGATGTTGCCCTTATCGTAGGGCGAAATGTGCATCGACAGCACGTTCGCCTCGCCGTTTTTGACGATGACATAGCTGTCTTTCAGGTTGAGCGTGCCGGCACGGATGGACTTGACCTCCGTACCCTTGAGCTCAATGCCCGCCTCATAGCGGTCTTCGACAAAATAGTCGTGGAACGCCTTACGGTTCTGCGCCGCGATCTTGATTCCCTTTTTCTCCGCCACGGCACATCGCCTCCTTTGCGTTCGCGTAACAGTGTAGCATACTTTTTCCCCGAGCACAAGGGCTGTCACAAAAACGTAACAAACGAAATGCGCCCCGCTCTTCTGCATTCTGCCCATTCGCTCTAATTTATAGTAGAATTCCGCCCGCCGCCGTGCTATAATTTTAGTATCTATCCCATGCTTTGGCGGCGATCCGCCGCACTCAGGAGGCAGTTTTATCATGGATCTGACCGAACGCCGGCTTTCCCGCAAAACGATCTACGAAGGGAAAATTCTGCATATCTACCGCGACGACGTGCTCCTGCCCAACGGCAGGACGAGCGTGCGCGAGGTCGCCGATCACCCCGGCGGCGTAGCCATCGTCGCTCTTGACGAAAACGACAACGTGCTCACCGTGAAGCAGTACCGCTATGTCTTCTCCCGCGTGCTGGAGGAGATCCCCGCCGGGAAGCTCGAGCGCGGCGAGGACCCGGACGCGGCCGCGCTGCGCGAACTGAAAGAGGAAACCGGCGCGGTGCCCGCGCGCATGACGGATCTCGGCAGGCTGCTCGTCTCCCCCGGCTGCTACAGCGAGGTGCTGCACCTTTATCTTGCCGAGGGGCTCGTCTTCGGCGAGCAGCATCCCGACGAGGACGAATTTCTGGAGCTTTCCCGCACACCGTTTGACGAAATGCTCGCGCGCGTGCTGCGCGGCGAGATCGAGGACGCCAAGACCGTCTGCGGCATTCTGAAGGTCCATGCCCTGCGCACGGCGCAAAAAGAGAGACAGGAGAGAGAGAACTGATGGAACAGAAAAAGACCGTCCTCATCGTCGAGGACGAGAAAAACATCGTCGATATCATCCGCTTCAACCTGCAGCGCACCGGCTACGACACGCTCGAGGCCTATGACGGCGAGGCGGGTCTCGCCATGGCGCGCGAGAAAAAGCCCGACCTCATCCTGCTCGACGTGATGATGCCGAAAATGATGGGCTTCGATGTCTGCCGCGCGCTGCGCGCCGAGGGCGACAACGTGCCCGTCATCATCCTGACCGCACGCGAGGAGGAGGAGGACAAGATCCTCGGCCTTGAGATCGGCGCGGACGACTACATCACCAAGCCCTTTTCCATGCGCGAGCTGCTTGCGCGCATCAAGGCGAATCTCCGCCGCACGACGATGCTCACCGCCCCCGCCGCGGAGGATAACTCCATGAGCGCCGGCGGCGGCATCACCATCGACCCCGACAGCTTTCAGGTGCGCAAGAACGGCGCGCCCGTCGACCTCACACAGCGCGAATACGAGCTTTTGACCTTCCTCGCGAGTCACCCCGGCAAGGTCTTCTCCCGCGTTGACCTGATGGAGCAGGTCTGGAACTACGGCTACGTCGGCGATGACGCGCGCACCGTGGACGTCACGGTCCGGCGTCTTCGCGAAAAGATCGAGGACGATCCCGCAAATCCCACCTGCATCCTCACGCGCCGCGGCGTGGGCTACTATTTCGCCGCGCAGGGCTGATGCGCGCAGCTTTTTTCCGAAAGGAGTGACCGCCTATGTTTCGCAGCCTGCATATGAAGCTCGTGATGATCATGCTGCTGCTCGTCACCTCGCTGATGGCGGTGGTGGGCGCGTTCCTGATGACCAGCGTCACCAACTTCTATATCGACGATTTCTACGACCAGATGAGCGAGGCCTTCGGCGAGTCCAGCGCGGCATTTGTCAGCTCCCTGCGCGAGGAAGCCGCGCAGTCTGACGGCGCCGCGCGCCTGCAAACGATGCTCGAGGCCTACTCCGGCACGCTCAGCATCGACTCGCGCAACCGCAACTACTACATTCTCGACGGCAAGAGCGGCGAGGTGCTCGCCTCGAGCAACGAGGACTCCGAGCTTCTGGAGCAGACCGAAAACATCCTCACCGCCCGCAACGGCGAGGTCGGCGACCACAGCGACCTTGCCGCAAGCTATATGGATGTCGCCATCCCCATCTCCGGCGGCGACAACAGCTTTATCATCTACATCCGCGATGACCGCACCACCGTCTCATCGCTGAACTCGGAGCTGCTGTTCATCATTTTGCAGGCATTGCTCGTGGGCCTTCTCGTCTCCATTCTTCTCTCCTTCCTGCTCGCCAAGACGATGATCGACCCCATCGAGAAGCTGACCGAGGGCGCCGAGCGCATCGCGACCGGCGATTTTGACGAAACGCTCGCCGTCGAATCGACGGATGAGATCGGTATCCTGACGACGACCTTCAACGACATGGCCGCCGTCCTCCACTCCACGCTCGAGGCCGTGGAGAACGAGCGCAACAAGCTCGACACGCTCTTTCTCCACATGAGCGACGGCGTCGTCGCCTATGACGGCAGCGGCGCGCTCATCCACTGCAACCCCGCCGCCTGCGAGCTGCTCGGCCGCACGGCGGAAGAGTGCGTCTACAGCGACCTGTTTGAATCCATCTGCCCCTTCTCCCGCGTCATTTCCATGCAGCGAAGCGAGTTTGTCGAATCCGAGCTGACGGTCGGCGAGCGCAGTGTGGAGCTCTACTTCGCGCCCTTCTCCGACGAGGAGAGCGGCGGCGTGCTCATCGTGCTGCACGACGTGACCGAGCACCGCAAGACCGAGGAGCGGCGCAAGGAATTCGTCGCCAACGTCTCCCACGAGCTGCGCACGCCGCTGACGAACGTCCGCTCCTACGCCGAGACCATCCGCGAGGCGGGCGACGATCTGAGCCGCGAGACGGAAAACGACTTTCTCGACGTTGTCATCAGCGAAACGGACCGCATGACCCATATCGTGCAGGACCTTCTGACGCTCTCGCGTCTCGACTCCGGCCGCAGCGAGATGACCATGGCGCGCTTTCCCTTCTCCGCCGCCATCGACGCGGTGCTCCGCTCCATCGAACTGGAGGCCCGCCGCCACAAGCACGAGCTCACCCACGACTACAGCGAAAATCTGCCCCTCATCATGGGCGACCGCGGGCGCATCGAGCAGGTCATGCTCAACGTCCTTGGCAACGCCGTCAAATATACGCCCGACGGCGGCCATATCCGCGTCACCGCCGGCAGCGAGGGAGAAACGGTCTGGATGGAGGTTGCGGACGACGGCATCGGCATTCCCGAGGCCGACCGGAGCCGTATTTTCGAGCGCTTCTACCGCGTGGACAAGGCGCGCTCCCGCGAGTCCGGCGGCACGGGTCTCGGCCTCTCCATCGCCACCGAGATCGTCCAGCGTCACCACGGCTCGCTCACGCTCGTCGACCGTCCCGGCCCCGGCACGACGGTCCGCTTAGAGCTGCCCATCACCCAGCCCGTCGGCGGGGAGGGCTCCCATGAGTAATTCGACCGTTTCCCACCTGCAAAACGCCGCCATCGCCGTTTTGACCGTCTCCGCTGTCTTTCTGCTGACGCAGACGCCGCTTTTCGGCGATCTTGCGGGCAAAACGCCTTACGAGCTTGCGCAGGACTGGCTCTCGTCCGACGCGGCGCTTTCCGAGGCCGTCGCCGCCGACGCAAGCGATCTCGCGCTCCCCGTGCGCCTGGTCTTCACCAACGAATATGCCCGCTTCGGGCTTGATGCCGTCACCACGGCGGACGCGAGCTTTGAACAGGCCGGCACCTTTTTCAGCGAGGCCATCGGCTCGGCCGGTGCGCTCGAGGCCTGCAAGGAATCGGACCTGCTCGCCGCCCTGCAGGGCAGCAGCATCTACCTTGAGCTGGAGGCGGAAACGCCGCTTGAACTTCTCAGTAAAATGCTCGGCGTCACCGCGCCGGAGTCCGAGCTTCTGCACGTCCGCCGCCTTCTGCTCACGCCCGGCGAGAGCGGTACCACGCTCTATCTGCAGGACAGCGAGCGCGGCTATTTCGTCTGCCGCACAGCCGGCGACGCCTACGCGCTGAATCAGGCGCTTGCCGCGCTCGACGGCAACGGCACGGATTTTGCCTTTGCCCTCTCCGGCGATTTCTCCCAGCTCTCGCCCTATACGGTCATCTTCAGCGAGCCTGTGCAGCGAAACACGCTCTCTGTCACAAGCGCTCTCACCGACAAGGAAAGCTTTCTGCGCCTTGCCGAATTCAACCCCCATACGGAGAACAGCTACACCGATTCCTCCGGCACCATCGTCATCCGCGAGGTCTACGGCACGCTGCGCCTCCCGCCCGACGGCACCGTCACCTATCAGGGCGACAGCGCGGAGATTGGCTCTCTTTATTATGTCAACTCCGTCACTCCCGGCAAGCCCACCATGTCCGAATCCATCGACGCTGCGCAGAAGCTCGTTTTCACGCTGCTGCGTGACCTGATCGGCGACGCAGAACTTTATTTCAGCGGCTACGAGGGCAGCAGCAAGAGCTGCACCGTGGCCTTCGACTATGCCGTGAACGGCACGCCCCTTCACTTTTCCGACGGCACCCATGCCGCCTATGTGACCATCGAGGGGCAGACCATCACGAGCTTCCAGCTCCGCTGCCGCAGCTATACGGTGAGCGATTCTCCCTCGCTGCTGCTCCCCATCCGCCAGGCCGCCGCCATTGCGGGCAGCAAATACCAGAATGCCGAGCTGCATATCTGCTATGAGGACCGCGGCGCGGACACAGTGAGCGCCGCCTGGTTTGCCGGCTGATGCAAAAATCTTACGAAAGGAGCCGCCGCGCATGAAAGCCTCCCGCCTGAAAACCATCGTCATCGTGATCCTGCTGCTGGTCAACGCGTTTTTGCTCTTTCTGCTGCTCAGCCGCCGCGCCGAGCAGACGCAGGCCTACGAGCGCACCGTCGAGCAGCTATGCGAGCTCTTCGAGCGCAGCGGCGTCTCCTTCGACCGCGCGCTGCTCCCCGAAAACAGCGATGTCTACGCCCTCTCGCCGGAGCGCAGCAGCACCCGCGAAATGGCCTTTGCCAAGTCGCTCCTCGGCGACGATGTTTCCGCGTTTGACTCCGGCGGCGGCATCAGCCGCTACAGCAGCAGTCTCGGCTCCTGCTCGCTCCGCTCGGGCGGCACGGTCGACGCCGTGCTCTCCCGTCCGTTGGACGACGCAGCGCAGTTCAGCCGCGAACTGTTCCGCTCGTTCGGCTATGAGGAGGTCTCTTCCTCTCTCAACGGCGGCAGCGGCAGCGTTACCGGTATGCGCCGCAGCAAGAACGGTCCCATCTACAACGCTGCTCTCACGCTCACCTTCTCGGATTCGACGCTGACGGGCGTCTCCGGCACCTTCCTCTCCGATCTCGACGAGGGCCGCCGCACCGATGGGCTCGACGCCATCAGCGCGCTCGTGCGCTTTCTTGACTATTGCGGCGTCTCCGGCGTCGTGTGCACGGAGGTCTCCGCGCTCGACAGCGGGTACCTTCTGCAATCCTCCGCCTCCGCGCCGCTCCGTCTCATTCCCGTGTGGCGCATCACGACGGACGTGAACAATTATTATGTCAACTGCAAGACCGGTGAAGTCACGCGCGAATAAAATTGTTTTCCCCGTTTTGGGAATTTCTCCCCCCACAGCATTGCTTTTTCCGTTTTTTTTGGTATACTGTTGATGTATTATGTGAATACCATGAACAGGCGGCGCTGCCCCTGTTGTTTTTTGCCGATAAAAGAAAGCCTACTGTCTCTCTTCATAAGGAGTTTTTATGACGAAATATATCGTGCAGGGCGGCCAGCCGCTCTTTGGTGAAGTGCGCATCAGCGGCGCGAAGAACGCCGCCGTCGCCATCATTCCCGCCGCCCTTCTGGTCGACGGTGTCTGCCGCATTGAAAATATTCCCCAGATCTCTGACGTGACGGCGCTGCTCAAGATCCTGGAGCAGCTCGGCGCGAAGATCCGCTTTCTCAACCGCAGCGACGTCGAGATCGACTGCCGCCGCATCACCACCACCCAGGTCTCGCAGGAGCTCGCGCACAGAATTCGCGCCTCCTACTACCTCATCGGCGCGCTGCTCGGCCGCTTTGGTGAAGCCGAGGTCTCGATGCCCGGCGGCTGCAACTTCGGCGGCGTGCGCCCCATCGACCAGCACGTCAAGGGCTTCGTCGCCATGGGCGCCGAGGTGCGCGAGGGCGACTTCATCTGCGCCAAGGCCGACGGCGGCCGCATGAAGGGCGCGAACGTCTATCTCGACGTGGTTTCCGTCGGCGCGACAATGAACATCATGATGGCTGCGGCGCTTGCCGAGGGCACAACTGTCATCGAAAACGCCGCCAAGGAGCCGCACATTGTCGACCTTGCCAACTTTTTGAACTCCATGGGCGCCGATATCAAGGGCGCCGGCACCGACACCATTCGCATTTTCGGCGTGGACAAGCTCCACGGCGGCACCTATACCATCATTCCCGACCAGATCGAGGCGGGCACCTACATGGCCGCTGTCGCCGCCTGCGGCGGGCAGGTCCTTGTGCGCGGCATCATCCCCAAGCACATGGACTGCATCACCGCCAAGCTCCAGGAGATGGGCGTACAGGTCGAGGAGCAGGACGACACGCTGCTCGTGCGTCGCGCGGGCAAGCTGCGCCGCACCAACGTCAAGACCCTTCCCTACCCCGGCTTCCCGACGGATATGCAGCCGCAGATCACCGTAGCGCTCTGCCTTGCCGAGGGGACCAGCATGGTCACCGAGGGCGTGTGGGACAACCGCTACCGCTACGTCGGCGAGCTGACGCGCATGGGCGCGCAGATCCGCGTCGAGGGCCGCTCTGCCGTCATCGAAGGCGTGGACCATCTGAACGCGGCAAGTGTGCAGGCCTACGATCTCCGCGCGGGCGCGGCGATGCTCATTGCGGCACTGGCGGCAAACGGCGTGAGCGAGGTCTCCAATGTCCACTACATTGAGCGCGGCTACGAGGATGTTATCGGCAAGCTGCGCGGTATCGGCGCGAAGATTGACTGCGTCGAGTGCGAGGAGAGCGTCGAGACCCGTCAGATCGGTTAATTACTCTTATAAAAGCGCCTTGCCGCGGCAAGGCGCTTTTCTTTTGGAAAGGGTTTGGAAAGAATATTATGTATACCGATATCTATGCTTCTTCCCTGCCGCCGGTGATCCTTGCTATGGCCGATACGCCCGCGATGCAGCGTCTATCGCGCGTCGGGATGCACTGCGGCTGTGAATACACGGCCTATCCCATCTACCGCGATGCGCTTGCCCCGTACTCGCGCTACACGCACTCGCTCGGCACGGCAGCCATCGTCTGGCACTTCACGCACGACTTAAAGCAGTCCGTCGCGGGACTGCTCCACGACATTGCGACGCCTGCCTTCGCCCATACGGTCGACTTTCTAAACGGCGACCATCTCCGGCAGGAATCGACCGAAAGCCGCACCCGCGCGATGATCGCTTCGTCGCCGGAGCTGATGGCGCTGCTCGTCCAAAGCAGCCTGACGCTTGACGATGTGGACGATTACCACCGCTACCCCATCGCCGATAACGATTCACCCCGACTCTCCGCCGACCGGCTCGAATACACACTTGGCAACGCGCACCTCATCTTCCACTGTCCCCAAGAAGCACTGAAGCGTATCTTCGACGACCTTTTTGTTGATAAAAATGAAGACGGAGAGGATGAGCTCTGCTTCAAACACGCAGAAACAGCCGATGCGTTCACGCAGCTTTCGCTGCGGCAGTCAAAGTGGTTCGTCTCCAACGACGACCGCTTCAGTATGCAGGCGCTGGCCGACCTTCTGCGCGAGGCGCAGCGCCGCGGCGTGCTGACGGCGGACGATCTCTACCTTGACGAGCCGCATTTCATCGGGCGCCTCCTCTCCGATCCGGCCATTTCCGCGCGCTGGCAGGACTATCGCCGCATCACCGGCACGCGGAGCGCACCGAAGCGTCCCGAAGGTGTTTATGCCGTCAGGGTCGCCGCAAAAAAGCGCAGCATCGACCCGCTCGTGCGGACAGAGAACGGTCTCCGGCGCTTCACGGCCATCAGCGCAGACTACGCCGCGCAGCTCGCCGCCTTTCGCGCCGATGATTTTGACCGCTGGGTCTGGGCAATGTACGAATAGAATAAGCATGGGCGCAGCCTTTGGCTGCGCCCATGCTTTTACCGCTTTCCACAATAAAAAGGCAGCAGGTCTCATGACCTGCTGCCTTTTTGAAGTCTTTGGATGACCCTCAGCGGATCAATTAGGCCTCGGTCTCGATGACGACGCCGGAACCAACGGTACGGCCGCCTTCACGGATAGCGAAGCGGAGACCCTTCTCGATAGCGATCGGGGTGATCAGCTCGACCTTCATGTCGACGTTATCGCCAGGCATGCACATCTCGGTGCCCTCGGGCAGGGTGATGACGCCGGTAACGTCGGTGGTACGGAAGTAGAACTGAGGACGATAGTTGTTGAAGAACGGGGTGTGACGGCCGCCCTCGTCCTTGTTCAGGACGTAAACCTGACCAACGAACTTGGTGAGGGGGTGGATGGAGCCGGGCTTGGACAGAACCTGACCGCGCTCGATCTCGTTCTTGGCAACACCGCGGAGCAGAGTACCGATGTTATCACCGGCCTCGGCGTAGTCGAGCAGCTTGTGGAACATTTCGATACCGGTGACGACGGTCTTGCGGCGCTCGTCGGTCAGACCGATGATCTCGACTTCCTCGCCGAGCTTCAGCTGGCCACGCTCAACACGGCCGGTAGCGACGGTACCACGACCGGAGATCGTGAAGACGTCCTCAACGGGCATCAGGAACGGCTGGTCGGCCTTACGGTCGGGCGTGGGGATCCAGGTATCGACAGCGTCCATGAGCTCGTGCATGCACTTGTACTCGGGAGCGTCGAGGTCCTTGGACTCGGAGATCAGGGCGTTCAGCGCGGAACCGCGGATGATCGGGGTCTCGTCGCCGGGGAAGCTGTAGAAGTCGAGCATCTCGCGGACTTCCATCTCGACGAGCTCGAGCAGCTCCTCATCGTCGACCTGGTCGCACTTGTTCAGGAAAACGAGAACGGAAGGCACGTTGACCTGACGGGCGAGCAGCAGATGCTCACGAGTCTGGGCCATGGGGCCGTCGGAAGCAGCGATGACCAGGATAGCGCCGTCCATCTGGGCAGCACCGGTGATCATGTTCTTGATATAGTCGGCGTGGCCCGGGCAGTCAACGTGAGCATAGTGACGCTTAGCGGTCTCATACTCGACGTGGGCGGTGTTGATGGTAATACCACGCTCACGCTCCTCGGGAGCCTTATCGATGGAAGAGTAGTCGGTGTACTCAGCACCGCCCTGCATCGCCAGATACTTGGTGATGGCAGCGGTCAGAGTGGTCTTACCATGGTCGATGTGACCGATGGTGCCGATGTTAACATGGGGCTTAGTTCTCTCAAATTTCTGCTTGGCCATTTGAAATGATCCTCCTTAACAGTTTTGCAAATTCTTAAAGTGCAATGTTTTGCTCGACATTGCTATTTTACAGTATCTGCGGCAGAAAAGCAACCTAAAATTTAGGATTTACGCCTCATGGCCGCTGCGCTTGCTGACCAGCTTCTCCTGCAGACTCTTGGGCAGCTCCACATAGTGGCTGGGTTCCATGGTGTACTGACCACGGCCCTGGGTGCGGGAGCGCAGGTTGGTAGCATAGCCGAACATCTCGGACAGGGGGACAAAGGCATCGATCTGCTGGGCGCCGGAGCGCATCTCGTAGCCCTGGATCTGGCCACGGCGGGCATTCAGATCACCGATGACGTCGCCCATATACTCGTCGGGTACGATAACGCACACCTTCATGATGGGCTCCAGCAGGACGGGATCCGCCTCACGCATAGCCTCTTTAAAGGCCATGGAACCGGCGATCTTAAAGGCCATTTCAGAGGAGTCCACCTCGTGGTAAGAACCATCGTACAGCGTGACCTTCACATCCACCACGGGATAGCCGGCCAGCACGCCCGCCTGCATGGCGCCCTGAATACCGGCGTCGATGGCGGGGATATACTCCTTGGGAATGGCGCCGCCCACGACGGCATTGACAAACTCGTAGCCCTTGCCGGACTCGTTGGGCTCCAGCGTGATCTTCACGTGACCGTACTGGCCGGAGCCACCGCTCTGGCGCTTGTACTTGGTCTCGTGGTTGACCTTCTTGCGGACGGTCTCCTTGTAAGCCACTTGAGGAGCGCCCACATTGGCCTCTACCTTGAACTCACGCAGCAGACGGTCAACGATGATTTCCAGATGCAGCTCACCCATACCGGCGATGATGGTCTGACCCGTCTCCTCGTCGGTGTAGGCCCGGAAGGTGGGATCCTCCTCGGCCAGCTTGGCCAGAGCGATGCCCATCTTCTCCTGACCGGCCTTGGTCTTGGGCTCGATGGCCACGCGGATCACAGGCTCGGGGAATTCCATGGACTCCAGAACGATGGGGTTCTTCTCGTCGCACAGGGTATCACCCGTGGTGGTGTTCTTCAGGCCCACCATGGCGGCGATGTCGCCGGCATAGACGGTCTCCAGATCCTCACGGTGATTGGCGTGCATCTGCAGCAGACGACCCACACGCTCACGCTTGTTCTTGGTGGCATTGAGCACCGCAGAACCTGTGTTCAGCGTACCGGAGTACACACGGAAGAAGCTCAGACGGCCCACATAGGGGTCGGTCATGATCTTGAAGGCCAGAGCGGCGAAGGGCTCGTCGTCGGAAGCGTGACGATCCTCCTCCTCCTCGGTCTTGGGGTTGACGCCCTTGATGGCCTCGATATCGGTGGGGGCGGGCATATAGTCCACCACGGCATCCAGCAGCTTCTGGACGCCTTTGTTGCGGTAGGAAGAACCGCAGGTGACAGGCACCATTTCCACAGCCAGTGTGGCCTTACGGATGGCGGCACGGATCTTGGAAGCGGGGATCTCCTGACCCTCCAGATACATCTCCATGATCTCATCATCGAACATGGAAACGGCATCCAGCAGCTTCTCACGATACTCGTTGGCCAAGTCCACCATGTCCTCAGGGATGGGCTCCACACGCATATCCTTGCCCAGCTGATCGTAGTAGATATCAGCATCCATCTCCACCAGATCGATGATACCCTTGAAGGTATCCTCCTTCCCGATGGGCAGCTGGATGGGTACGGCGTTGCACTTCAGACGATCATGGATCATGTCCAGCACGTGATAGAAATCGGCGCCGGTGATGTCCATCTTATTGACGTACACCATCCGGGGAACATGATAGTGGTCGGCCTGACGCCACACCGTCTCGGACTGGGGCTCCACACCGCCCTTGGCACACATCACGGTGACAGAGCCGTCCAGCACACGCAGAGAACGCTCCACTTCCACAGTGAAGTCCACGTGACCGGGGGTGTCGATGATGTTGATACGGGTCTGAGGAAACTGGTTCTTGGAACCCTTCCAGTAGCAGGTGGTAGCGGCGGAGGTGATGGTGATACCACGCTCCTGCTCCTGCTCCATCCAGTCCATGGTAGCCGTACCCTCGTGCGTTTCACCGATCTTGTAGTTGACGCCGGTGTAGTACAGAATACGCTCGGTCGTGGTGGTCTTTCCTGCATCAATGTGGGCCATGATGCCGATATTTCTTGTATTTTCCAGTGTAACCTTTCTCGGCATACCGTTCTCCTTTTTCTCTCTTTGCGGGGATTACCAACGGAAGTGGGCGAATGCCTTGTTGGATTCGGCCATCTTGTGGGTATCCTCACGCTTCTTCACAGCGCTGCCGGTGTTGTTGGCAGCATCCATGATCTCGCTTGCCAGGCGCTCCGCCATGGTGCGCTCGCTGCGAGCACGGGAGTAAGCGGTCAGCCAGCGCAGACCCAGGGTCTGACGACGGGCAGGACGCACCTCCATGGGGACCTGATAGGTGGCGCCGCCGACACGGCGGGCCTTGACTTCCAGGCTGGGCATGATATTCTCCATAGCCTGGGTGAACACTTCCAGAGGCTCCTTCTCGGTCTTTTCCTTGATGATATCAAAGGCACCGTAGACAACCTTCTGGGCAACGCCCTTTTTACCGTCCAACATGATGCTGTTGACGAGCTTCGTCACCAGCACGGAGTTGTACATAGGATCGGGCAAGATCTCTCTCTTGGGAACATTACCTCTTCTGGGCACTATGCTTCCCTCCTTCATAAAAATATGATTTCATAGGTACTCAACAGCCCGGCGGCTGTTGTTCGGCCTGCCAAAGAGGTAGTTATATAAAAACCTTTTCGGCAAAGCTCATTTCATGCGGGAATTACTTGCTCTTGGGCCGCTTGGCACCGTACTTGGAACGGCCCTGCATACGACCGTTGACGCCCTGGGTATCCAGCGTACCACGGATGATGTGGTAACGGACGCCGGGCAGGTCCTTGACACGGCCGCCACGGATCATGACCACAGAGTGCTCCTGCAGAGAGTGACCAACACCGGGAATGTAGGCGGTGACCTCATAGCCGTTGGTCAGACGGACACGGGCGATCTTGCGCAGTGCGGAGTTAGGCTTCTTGGGGGTCGCAGTTCTCACGGCGGTGCAGACGCCACGCTTCTGAGGGGAGGACAGGTTGGTCTCCTTGTTCTTCAGCGTATTCAGGCCCTTCTGCATAGCGGGGGAATTGGACTTGTAGGTAGCCTGTTTCCGGCCCTGCTTGACCAGCTGATTAAAAGTAGGCATGCAATGAACTCCTTTCTAAAGATTTGTTGGGATGACTCCCTTTATTTTCCACGGAATAAGAAATTTTATTCCGGAAAAACCGTTTTAACGGCTGGGGACGGCGGCTGCGGCGGTCCCCACGGCGATGCCGGCGGCCCGGCCCAGCTGTGACATGGTAAACTCCGTCACGGCAGGCACTCCCACTGCACGGCAGGCCGCCAGCAGCGGCTCCACCAGTGCCGGGTCGGCATCCTTTGCCAGAAAGACCCGTCCGGCATGACCGGCAGCCAACAGGCGGCGTGTCTGCTTCAGGCCAACCACCCGGTTTTCGCAAGACAATTCTTCCAGCATGGAGAGCCTCCTCGTTGAAATATCGCCCTGCATGGCAAAATTCGCAGGCTCCAAACCCACGCAATTCAGGATTATAGCATAAACCCGTCCCAGCGTCAAGTAGATTTCCGGCAAAAATTTGTGCGTTTGGCTGAATTTCTGCCGTGTTTTTCTGGGAAATACACAAAGCCCGCCGGAGCGGATTTTCCCCTGTACTTTCCCGCCTCGACGTGGTATCCTAATATATATTAAGAATCGCCGGATATCATCCGAGCCTATGAAAACAGGAGGGATCGCCATGATCCTCATTCAGAACGCCCACATCAAGCCCATCGTCGGGCCGGAGCTGCCCAACGGCTGCCTGCTGGCGGAGGATGGCCGCATCACCGCCGTCGCCCCCCACATCGACGCCCCGGAGGGCTGCACCGTCATCGACGCAGGCGGCCGTCTGCTGACCCCCGGCTGCGTGGAGGCCCACTGTCACATCGGTCTGGACAATGAGTGTCTGCGCTGGGAGGGCATGGACTACAATGAGATCGTGGACCCCCTGACGCCGCAGCTGCGGGCCATCGACTCCATCAATCCTCAGGACGGTGCCTTCCCCAACGCCCTGCGGGGCGGTGTCACCACCGCCTGCACCGGCCCCGGCAGCGCCAACGTGGTGGGCGGCACCTTCACGGTGCTGAAGCTTGCCGGTAAACGGGTAGACAATATGCTGCTGAAGGAGCCTGCCGCCATGAAATGCGCCTTCGGCGAAAACCCCAAGGGCTGCTACGGACAGGGCCTGAAGAAGAGCCCCATGACCCGGATGGCGGTGGCGGCGCTGCTGCGGGAGCTGCTGTTCAAGACCCGGCGTTACCGGGATGACAAGCTGGCCGGGAAGAACCCCCCCTTCGACATGAAGCTGGAGGCCATGCTGCCGGTCATCAACGGCGAGATCCCCCTGAAGTGCCACGCCCACCGGGCCGACGACATCCTCACCGCCGTCCGTATCGCCAAGGAGTTCGGCGTCAAGGCCACGCTGGACCACTGTACCGACGGCGAGCTTATCTCCGACGAGCTGGCCAAGGAGGGCCTGCCGGTGTTCGTAGGCCCCACGCTGGGCAGCAAAAGCAAGGCCGAGCTGCGCCACAAGAGCTTCACCACCCCCGGTACCCTGTACCACGCAGGACTCACCGTCAGCATCATCACCGACGCCCCGGTGATCCCGCTGGAGAAGCTGCCTATGTGCGCCGGTCTCGCTGCCAATGCAGGCCTCCCCATGGAAGAGGCGTGGCGGGCCATCACCATTAACCCCGCCCGCAGCTTGGGCATCGACAGTCGTGTGGGCAGTCTGGAGCCCGGCAAGGACGCTGATCTGGTGCTGTGGACGGCAGACCCCCTGACCACCATCGGGGCCGAGGCCTACTGCACCATCGTGGACGGCAAGGTGGTCTATCAGGCGGAGTAAGCCAAAATCACCAATATTTTACCGAAAACCCTCAAGATAACATAGAAAGATCCGCACTGTGACACTTCACAGTGCGGATCTTTTATGGTTCTTCGGATGCTCGTTCAGCGCAGCCACAGCCATCCCGCCAGCGCCAGCTGCACCACCAGAATAGCCGGGATGCCATAGCGGAAGTACCAGTGCCGGGTCTTGTGATGAAAGCACCACATCCCCAGCAGCGCCCCCACACTGCCGCCTATGATGGCCAGCAGAAACAATGTCTTTTCCGGCACACGCCAGCGTCCCTGCTTGGCCCGCAGCTTATCAGCTCCGTATGTGGCAAAGGCAGCCTCATTGACGA
>ENA-OUQP01000488-OUQP01000488.1-human-gut-metagenome-genome-assembly--contig:-NODE-488-length-36595-cov-18.922742_pt1 | contig 36595 bp, 24 predicted proteins | sample MGYA00237951_ERZ548836 | MGnify/ENA primary metagenome ERZ548836 (study PRJEB26490, sample SAMN05194702) | human gut metagenome | biome: terrestrial biome; feature: human-associated habitat; material...
GCCCGTGGGTTATACCCTAAGAGCAAACCACCCTTTTTAAGGGTGGTTCTGATTTGCGTTGTTCGCTGTGGTTGAGGGTAGTGGCTTAAACGTAGTAGATGGGCCAGTTTCGTGGCAAGCGGGCCGCGTGGATGTCCTCGCGAGGTGAAAATGGTCTCTTTTCCTCCGTCCCCAGGGGATTAGTTGGGGCTAGAGCTCTAGGGTGAGGGTGACGGGGCAGTGGTCACTGCCAAAGATGTCGCCGCGGATGCCGGCGTCGCGCACATTGCCGGCGATTGCGTCGCTCACCAGGAAGTAGTCGATGCGCCAGCCTGCGTTGTTCTTGCGGGCATTAAAGCGATAGCTCCACCAGCTGTAGACGCCCTCGACGTCGGGATTTGCCGCGCGCCAGGTATCGGTAAAACCGGCGTCGAGGAGCTCGGTAAACTTACCGCGCTCCTCGTCCGAAAAGCCGGCGTTGCCGCGGTTGGACTTGGGGTTCTTAAGGTCGATCTCTTCGTGCGCCACGTTAAAGTCGCCGCAGGTTACGACGGGCTTGCCGGCCTCGCGCTCAAGCGCGCTCAAAAAGCCGCGGTAGGCATCGTCCCAGGCCATGCGCACATCGATGCGCGCGAGCTCGTTTTGGGCGTTGGGCGTATAGACGTCGACAAACCAAAACTTGTCGAACTCGAGCGCGCAGACGCGGCCCTCGGTCGCGGCCTGCGCCACGAGCTCTGCCGTCTCGCCCTCGCTAGCGTAGGGTAGCAGTGCGTCGGCGCGCAGCACGCGCAGCGGTTCCTGGCGGCTAAAGACCGCAGTGCCCGAATAACCTTTACGCTCGGCGTAGCTCCAGGTTTGGTGATAGCCGGGCAGGTCGATATCGACCTGGCCCTCCTGCAGCTTGGTTTCCTGCAGCGCCAGGATATCGACGTCGAGTTCTTGCGCGATCTGGATAAAGCTCGGGTCCTTTTTGAGCACGGCGCGCAGGCCGTTGACGTTCCACGAGGCGAAAGTGTAAGTCTGAGGCATGGTGTCCTTTCGACGGGGTTTGCAGGCTTAAGATTAGCGCAACAGGGGCGGGGTGGGCTCCGCGCGTGCTGACTCAAAGGCCGCATGCCGGGATGTCGCCCGATGCTGCCCGACCAACAAGGACGGAGGACTCATATGACGCAGGCAATATCGGACCCCAAGCAGGCCTCCGCCGCACTGGCGGAGCTGTTCGGTACCCACAAGCGTGTGGTGTTCTTTGGCGGCGCCGGTGTTTCCACGGCGAGCGGCATCCCCGATTTCCGCAGCGTGGACGGCCTGTATCACCAGCAGTTTGCCTACCCGCCCGAGACTATGCTCTCGCATAGCTTTTATGAGGCGCATCCGGCCGAGTTCTTCGACTTCTACCGCACCAAGATGATTGCGCTTGGCGCCAAGCCCAACCGCTGCCACACCAAGCTGGCCGAGTTGGAGCGCGCCGGTAAGCTAAATGCCGTGGTGACGCAAAATATCGACGGCCTGCATCAGATGGCCGGCTCACAGCGCGTGTTCGAGCTGCACGGATCGGTCCATCGCAACATTTGCCAGTCGTGCGGCGCGGTCTATAGCGCCGAGTGGATTTGCTCGCGCGAGCACGAGGACGCCGCGGGCGTACCCGTGTGTCCTGCGTGCGGTGGGCGCATCAAGCCCGATGTGGTGCTCTACGAGGAGCCGCTCGACGAGCACGTGCTGACCGGCGCCGTTGCCGCCATCGCCGCGGCCGATGCCCTCATTGTGGGCGGGACCTCGCTCGTGGTGTATCCGGCGGCGGGCCTTACGCGTTACTTTACCGGCGATACGCTGGCCATTTGCAATCTTGCTCCCACCGATCAGGATGCAAATGCCGACCTGCTGATTTCTTGCGACATCGCGGCCGCGTTTGCGTTCTAGCCCGCGTGCGCGGATACAATAGAAAGACTGAGTGCAAAGCGACCCCGCCGCCAGCTCCCCAAGCTCGGCGGCGTGGGCATTTGAGGAGGATGTTCATGGCGAACGACAGCAAGACATGGCGGTGCGGAAAGTACGAGCTCAGCTTTGACCGTCCGCGCATCATGGGCGTCCTCAACGTGACGCCCGATTCGTTTAGCGACGGCGGGGAGCACTTCGACCCGGATGCCGCCATCGAGTACGGCCTGGCGATGCTCGACGCCGGCGCCGACATCATCGACGTGGGCGGCGAGTCCACGCGCCCTGGTTTTACTCCGGTCAACCCCGACGAGGAGGCTCGCCGCGTGCTGCCCGTGGTGCGCGCGCTGGCCAAAGAGGGCGCCATCGTCTCAATCGACACGCGCCACGTGGCGGTTGCTAAGGCGGCCGTGCGCTGTGGCGCCTCTATCGTCAACGACGTGACGGGATTCACCGACCCCAAGATGGTCGAGTTTGTTAAGACGAGCGCCTGCGGCGTTATCGTGATGCACGCTGGCGAGGTCGCCGCTCCCGCTCGCACGCACGCGACGGTGCAGCTCGATACCTCGGCCGCGGCGTTTGTTGCCGAGAAGGCGCGCGAGGCGGCTGCTGAGGCCGCGCGCGAGGCTGAGAAGCCCGCTCGTCGCCGCCGCGGCAAGTTGCTGGGCGACCCTAAGCCCGAGGCAAAGCTCCCGGGTGGCGTGGTGCAGCCCTCGCTGCCGTTTGGCGATCCGGAACCCGCGCCCGAGCCTACGGACGAGCAGAAGCAGGAGGCACCGGCCGCCGAAGAGGCTGCCCCTGTCGCCGAGGCCGCCGCGAACACTGAGTCCGCGCCGGAGCCCAGCGACCACCTGGCCGCCATGATGCGCCGCAGCGCCCGCCGCGAGGAGGCCTACGTGCCCACCTCGCAGCTCCGCCGCTTTACCCTGCCCGATTCTGCGCCCATCATGCGCCGCGTCATGGGCTTTCTATCCGACCAGGCCCGCGCGCTCATCCACGCCGGCGTGTCGCGCGACCGCATCTGCATCGATCCCGGTCCGGGCTTTGGCAAGACGGCCAACGAGGACATCGTCATCCAGCGCGAGACTGCCAAGATGGCGTCACTGGGCTATCCGCTCATGTGTGCCGTGTCGCGCAAACGTTTTGTGGGAGCCGTCTCGGGCGTGACCGAAGCCGCCGCGCGCGATGCCGCCACGTTTGGCGTGTGCCTGGGCGCTATCCAGGCCGGTGCCAACATCGTGCGCGTGCACGACGTCGCGGGCTTTGCGCAGTTCCTGAACGGTTACTGGGCTGTTGCCAAGCCGCAGCCGCGTCGCGCGTTTGTGGCCGTGGGCTCCAACCTGGGGCATCGCTGCGACAACATCCGCGCCGCGCGCGACATGATTGCCGAGATTCCGCTCACCTGTGTGTCCAACTGCTCACGCATCTACGAGAGCGAGCCGGCTTACGAGACGCGCCAGGACGCCTTTGCCAACGCCGTCATCGAGATCAAGACCGAGCTGGCACCGTTGGTGCTGCTCGATGAGCTTATGAAGATCGAGGCCGAGCTGGGGCGCGACCGCTCCAAGAAGGCCAAGGTCAATGGCCCGCGCACCATCGACCTGGACCTGCTGTGGATGGATGGCGAGATCCACGGCGGCAAGAAGCTGCGCCTGCCGCATCCGCTCATTGGCGAGCGCGACTTTGTGCTGGTGCCGCTCGAGGACCTGATGCACGACCCGGCGCGGTTCTTCCGCTACAACGGCGTAGAGGTCAAGGAACCCGAGGATCGCGTGGGCCATATCGTGGGCGAATTGGGGCGTATGTAGATGATTGAGATGAACGCTGTAGCCGCCGGTACCGAGCTCGACGTGGCGCGTGACGCGGGCCGCGAGGGCATGTCCGCGGGCTGGTGCGCGTGGAGCGCGGGCGATGCATCACTGACGTTTTCGCTGGTCGTGCGCCCCGATGTGAACATGCACGCCTTCCACGGCCTGCCGTTTGTGGCGGCGATGGGCATGATGGATGCGCTTGTGGGCACAGCCGCAACGCCGAGCCTGGGGCTTGCCGGCAAGGTGGGCATCCAGTGGCCGAGCGACATCGTGTGTGGCGCGCCTGCGTTTGAGACGTCGCTCGCGCACGTCGCCGTCAACGGCGGTGCCGGTGCCGCGGGCATGTTTGCCGCGGTGACGGTTGATATTGAGCGTGCCGCGCTAGGCGAGCTCGGCGTGGATATGGCCGACGAGGCACTGGTCGAGGCATTGGCTGCGGCGGTGCTCGCTCGCGTTGACGCCTGGGCGGTTGCCGCCAACACGCCGCAGGGCGCTGCCGGTCCGCTGGCTCCGGTGCTGGGTGAGTACTTCGATATGGTGCCGCTGCTGGGTCGTCAGGTTGCGGCGGTGTCGCCCAACGGTTTGCCGCTTGCGGTCGGCGTGTTTGCGGGCCTGGACATCTGGGGCCGCGCGACCATTAAGACCGACGCCGGCGAGCAAGAGTTTCCGCCTGAGGCCGTGCGCATTCGCGGTCTGTAACGCGAGGCGCCCGCGCTCAAAGACAACGATGACAACAAGACCCTCCTCGGCCTGTGCCGGGGAGGGTCTTCGCGCGACTGCGGGGTTGCCTTAATCCTATTCCTCAAAACTGAAAAATTTTCGTTTTTGAGGAATAGGATTACGCCAGCTCGACCTTTTGCGAGGTATATTCGCTATAGAGCCTATTCCTCAAAACTGAAAATTTTTCAGTTTTGAGGAATGGCGATAAAAGACCGCAGGGAGGCACCAATGAAACTCATCAATAGAACGTCATATATGGACACGTTGACGAGCCTTATTGGCGTACCGGACATCAAGGTCATAACGGGCATTCGCCGTAGCGGTAAGTCAAAATTGCTCGAGGCCCTCCGCGATTACGTGGAGGCAAATCTGTCCAATTCGAATGTCATCCATATCAATTACAACCTCGACGAGTTCGAGGGCCTGCTCGAATATCATGCCCTGCTCGCCTATGTGAAAGAGCATCGAGTGTCCGACAAGCAAAACTTCCTGCTTATCCACGAGGTTCAGATGTGCGACGGCTTTGAACGCGCGATCAACAGCCTCCATGCATCCGAGCAGTACGACATCTTCATCACCGGATCGAACGCCTTTTTGCTGTCGAGCGATCTGTCGACGCTCTTTACGGGGCGCACGTTCGAGATCGAGGTTTTCCCATTCTCGTTTGAGGAGTATCGCCTCTATAGTGACGAGGGCGAGGTCGACCGCGACTTCGATGAGTACGCGAGAACCGGCGGTATGTCCGGCTCTTACCCTTATCCACTGCAGGAGCAGCGCTACCAATATCTCTCCAATGTCTTCAAGACGCTCATCGTGAGGGATATCGTGCAGCGGCATAACGTGAGAAACGAATCGGCACTGCTGCGCATTGCCGTTTACATGATGGACAACGTCTCCAACATAACGTCGGCACGCAACATTACAGATGTTTTGAATGCGGATGGGCTAAAGATTACGAACAAGACGGTCGGCACGTACATGGGGTACCTGTGCGATGCGCTTGCCTTCTATAAAGCTCGTCGGTACGACATTCGCGGCAAAAAATACCTTAAGAGCGGCGAGAAGTATTACCTGGCAGACCACGCGTTCAAATACGCACTGCTTGGTACACGTGATATGGATTGGGGACGCGTATACGAGAACATGGTGGCCATCGAGCTGCTGCGCCGCGGATACGAGGTATACGTCGGTGTGCTCTATAAAAAGGAAATAGACTTTGTAGCAATCAAGCGAAGCGAGAAGCTCTACATTCAGGTGAGCGACGACATCAGCTCGGATAAGACGTTTGAACGCGAGATTTCGCCACTGCTGAGCATTGGCGATGCGTATCCCAAGATGATTCTCGCCCGCACGCATCACGAGGCCACGGATCGCGACGGAGTGCAGATCGTGGACCTCGCGAGGTGGCTGTGCGGCGAGGCGTAGCAGAAAGCCCTATTCCTCAAAACTGAAAAATTTTCGTTTTTGAGGAATAGGACCGATGCGTTGCCTAGCTCGCCGCTTGCGCTCGACTTAAGCCACTGTCCTACGCCAGCTTCTGCATGCGGCGGTAGATTTCGCAGATACCTTTGATGGTGAGCTGTCCGTCGACCACGTCGAAGGCATCGGTCGAATCGGCGACAATGCCGGCGAGACCGCCCGTGGCGATAACGGTGGCATCCTCGCGGCCCAGCTCGCGCTTCATGCGCGTGACCAGGCCCTCGGCCATGGCGGCGGCGCCCATCACGGCGCCGACCTTGATGCACTCTTCGGTGTCGCGACCGATGGCGTGCTCGGGCGCCTCGAGCGGCACGCTGGCGAGCTTGGCGGCACGGGCGGCAAGCGCGTCCATGGAAATGCGGATGCCCGGCGCGATCGCCCCGCCAATGTAATAACCGTCCTCATCGATGACGTCGATATTGGTCGCGGTGCCAAAGTCCACCACGATTGCCGGCGCGCCGTAGAAAGTCTCGGCTGCAACGGCGTTGGCGACGCGGTCGGCGCCCACGGCCTGGGGGCGCGCCGCGCGCAGCTTGGTCACGGCGGTCGTCTGCGGCCCGATGACGATGGCGTCTGCGGCAATGCGGTCGGCCACGGCGTGCCACTCGCGCGAGAGCTGCGGCACCACGCCCGCAAAGGCGATCGCGTCAACCGCATCGAGCGAGAGGCCGTACATCTTAAAGAAACCCATCAGGCGCACGTGGATCTCGTCGGCGGTATAGGAGCGGTCGGTGGGCATACGCCACGACTGCACCAGCTCGTCTCCGTCAAACAGGCCCATGGCCGTCTGCGTATTTCCCATATCGATAGCGAGCAGCATGTCTACTCCCGGTGTCGGCATAAAAGGACGCGCACCATTGTATACGTGCCGTCGACGGCGCTCGGCTGCGATTCGTTTACGGTGATAGGGGCTGAGGGGTTTAAATATGAAGGAATTATGCTCTACGAGATTTTCCTTGCCGTTTACCGAACTCCCACGTAATATTCTTTCTTGCGCACATGAGGCGCCCAGACATTGCGGGGTGGAGCAGTCTGGTAGCTCGCCGGGCTCATAACCCGGAGGTCGTAGGTTCAAATCCTGCCCCCGCGACCAAGAACTTACAGCTCGGAAGCAAAATTGCTTCCGAGCTTTTTCTTTATTGGTTTACTTTGCGGGTGAATTGCGGGTGAATCCTGTGGCAGTTTATTTTGTGAAGCATATAAACCATTGATAATCGCGGGCCGGGCGGCTTGACTTGTCGACCGATAAGCTCCAATTAGAAAGAGTTCCGACGGTCCTTAGCTAAAATAGTGACGTCTGAATAACAACAAGGGAGTCGCTATATCAAGACCGTCTACGATGCCCTTGATCCTATCGTCAATGGGTCGGCAACGACCAAGGAGAAGGGCGACAAGTGCGAGGCGGCCTGCGTTTGCTATCTCAAGAACGACTCCTTCTACGCGCTGTTCTTTCCCGTGTCGGGACGATAGCCCAGGCACTCGAATGGGACGATTGTCCCGTCCACGACACCCAAGACAACGGAATCGACCTCATGGCCCAGGCCGCCGAGGCGGGGGAATGGTGGGCGATTCAATGCAAGCGCTACGACGGCGGCGCCGTCTACATGGGGCGCGAGTGGCGCGAGGCGTGCGGGCCCGGGGTCAGGCGCTCGATGTCGAGGAGGGCCCGGAGCCCCGACAACGCGCGTGCCGAGGGGTTCTTCGGCACGCTCAAGTGCGACTTCTTTGAGGGCAGGGACTGGACCGGCGTGCCGTTCGAGGAGTTCTCCCGGCCGCTCCTTTTGTTATAGCTGCCTATGTGGGCATTTGGCTCGCACTTGCGGTTTACGCGTTTGTTCTGTCGCGCCGCACCAAGCGCACCGAGCGCGACCTCGGTGCGCTCAAGCAGGCCCTCGTCGCCCGCGAGGAAAAGCTCAAGCGCTAAAGGGGCCTACCCACCCTTGCCGGATTCGAACGTGGCAAGAACGGCTATGGAGTTGCCGTACTTCCCCTCATATAGTGGTGTCATCGAAGCTTCGCATGCACTTCGAACGGTTCCACGATAACGATAACGAGAAGGGGAAGCCGATGAAGAAGATTATCCTCTTGTGCAATTCCGGCATGTCTACGAGCCTCATGGTTCAGAAGATGAAGGATGCCGCCGCCGAGGGCCTCGAGTGCGCCATTGCCGCTTACTCCACTGATAAGGCGGCAGAAGTCGCCTCGGATGCCGACTGCATTTTGCTGGGCCCTCAGATTCAGTTCCAAGCCGATGAAGTTCGCGCGGCATGCCCGGGCGTGCCGGTTGCCGTCATTGACATGGTGGCGTACGGCACGATGGATGGCAACGCTGCGCTTGCCCAGGCCAAATCCCTTATGGGTGAGAACTAGGAGGCGCGTCGCACATGGCATCCATGAACGGTATCATTGCCAAGATTTCTTCTTGGGGTAACGCTGTCAGCAAAAATACGATTCTTCAGGCGATTTCGTCGGGCATCATGTCGATGTTCCCCATCATCATCGTCGGATCGTTCGCAAGCTTGTTCTCGGGCATTCCCATTCCGGCTTATCAGGAGTTCCTTACAACGAGCGGCGTCAATGTGGCGCTTTCTGCCGTGGTGAACGCAACCACCAACATGCTCGGCCTGTTCTTCACCTACGGTGTTGCGCGCTCGTACGGTGAGAACATCGGGGTTAAGGCTCCTGCCGCCGGTGTGCTCGCCCTTGTTGTCTATGTTGCGCTGATGCCTACGTTGACTTCAGAAGATGGTGTGACGTCGCTTGCTTTTGACTATCTGGGCACTAAAGGCATGATCTTGGGCATCGTCATTGCGTTCCTTGCAACGAAGCTCTTCCACCTTATTGTTTCTAAGAACATTGTTATTAAGATGCCCACTGGCACGCCCGACTTTGTGTCCAACAGTTTCGTTTCGCTCATTCCCGCGTTTGCCATTGCGCTGTGCGCTATCGTGGTGCGCATGATCTTTGCGCTGACTCCCTGGGGCGACGCGTTCAGCTGTTTCTACGCTCTCATCCAGATGCCCATCCAGGGTCTGATTGGCGGCAACATCGCTTCCGTTGTTCTCATTAGCGTGATCATGTGCCTGCTGTGGTGCTTCGGCATTCATCCCGGCTTTATCACGAGCCTCATCGGCCCGCTCTTCATGATGCTCGATGGTGCCAACCAGGCCGCCTACGCTGCTGGCGAGGCTCTCCCCAACATCATCGGTATGAACTTCAATTACATTACGACCATCGCAATTGCCTACCCCGCCGTTCCCATTGCCATCCTTTTGGTCGCCCGTTCCGCTCAGCTGCGTACGGTCGGCAAGGTGGCGCTGGCGCCCGGTTTCTTTGGCATCAACGAGCCGATTATTTTCGGCCTCCCCATTGTGCTGAACCCCGTGGCTGCTATTCCGTTTATCGTGACGCCTCTTGTCAATGTCATTGGAATGTACGCACTGCAGTCCCTGGGTATTGTGGCAAAATGCGTCGGCATTCTGCCGTTCAACATCCCGGTGGTCATCACTGGCATGCTTTCCGGTGGTATCAGCATCGCCATCGCTGAGGTCGTGTTTCTCATCATCGATATCTTGATTTGGATTCCGTTTATCAAGGCGATGGACGCCCCCAGGCTCAAGGCGGAGCAGGAAGCACAGGTGGCATAGTAACAAGTCCCCTTCATATTGCCGCGTTTGTTTTGCGAGGTGGGCAGTGCTGCAGAAGCGCTGCCCACCTCGTTTTGTATACCGACGCCGCGTATTGCGCGGGCTCGATTCGTAGCGCCGTATGGATTGGACGGTGCGGACGACACCTCCACCACAAGGACGACGCCTCCCCACAAGAAGGGCCCCGGGCTGAATGCCCGGGGCCCTGTACTTGGCGTTGCCGATTATCTCTAGCCGGTTATGGCGCACAAGATTTACGCTGCGTTGACCTTCTTCTCCAGTTCATCGATACGGTTCTGCATGGCGTCGATCATGCGGTACAGGTCAACCAGCTCGCGTGCAAAAGCCTTGGTGACCTCGGTCGCCATGAGCTGATCCTCTGCATGAACTTGAATAAGCGATGCCGGGGCATTGACTCCCTGAGCTGCGGAGGAGATCATTTCCAGATGAACGTCGTGGCTTTCCAGAAAGTTTGCATCGCCATCTGCAATGAGGGCGGGAGACTTATCTGCTCGGCCATCTTTCGCGTGCTTGATGGCCTCCATGTAGGCGCTCTTTGCAGTGCCTGCCGTGCTGATGAGCTTAAAAACTTGCAGTTCTTCATCGGGAGTCATGGTGCAATATCCTTTCTGTTGTTGCGCGAGCGCAACAAGGCAGCGTTGCGCTCGCTTGTCCATGTGACATAAACAGCCGTGTGACTGATTGGCGAATTACAGGTTCGTACCATTCGATGCGATGACGTCGCGATACCAGAAGAATGACTTTTTAGGAATGCGCTCAAGCGTGCCAGCGCCCTCGTTGTCCCGATCGGCATAGATGAAGCCGTAGCGCTTCTTCATCTCTCCCGTGCCGGCGGAGACGAGGTCGAGCGCGCTCCAGGGCGTGTACCCCATCAGGTCCACACCGTCCTCATCGACCGCGTCGATCATGGCAGCTATGTGCGCGCGAAGGTAGGCGATGCGATAGTCGTCATCAACGCGCCCATCTACCACCTCGTCTGCTGCGCCGAGGCCATTTTCTACCACAAAGAGCGGCTTTTGGTAGCGGTTGTAAAGCAGGCGGAGTGTCAGACGCAGGCCCATGGGGTCGAGCTGCCAACCCCAAGCGCTCGTTTCGAGGTAGGGGTTCTTCACGCCGCTCACCATGTTGCCGCCTGTCTTTTCGGCGTCGGCTTCGGTGCCGCTTTGCACCATCGATGAGTAGTAGCTAAAGCCAACGAAGTCTACCGTACCGGCGCGGAGAATCTCGTCATCTCCCGCCTCGCGCACAAGGGTAACCCCGCGTCGCCCCATGGCCTTGCATAAGAAGGAGGGGAGATAGCCGCGCACCTGCACATCCGCAAAGGCGAGCATATCGTTTTGGAAATCGTCTGCCGCCTTCGCGTCGAGCGGGTGGCAGGTTTTTGGATACACAATGCCCGCGAGTGTCATGTAACCGACCTTGAGGCCGGGATCGATCTCGTGCGCTCGGATGACCGCCTTGGCGCTTGCGACAAATTGGTGGTAGGCCGCCTGATAGATGGTGGGCCAATAGCCCTCGTCTCCCGGTCGCTTATTGATGCCGGTGGGCGACCACGGATTGTACTCGGCAACGTTGATCTCGTTGAACGTGAGCCAATAGCGCACAGTATCGCCGAACTCCCGGAAGCATACATCACAGTACCTCGCGAAGAAGTCCACGAGACGCCTATCGCGCCAACCCCCGTACTTTCTCACGAGGCCAAGTGGCATCTCGTAATGCGAAAGCGTAACAACAGGTTCTATGTTGTAGCGCTTAAGCTCGGCAAATACGCTACGGTAGAAAGCGAGGCCGCGCTCGTTGGGCTCGATCTCGTCGCCTTCGGGGAAGATGCGGCTCCATGCGATGGAGAGGCGCAGGACCTTGAGTCCCATCTGGGCAAAGAGCGCTATGTCTTCCTTGTAGCGATGATAGAAATCCACGCCGTCGTGGCTCGGGTAGTAGACCCCTGCCTCAACGTCGGTCGTTATACGTCGTGGCGTATCGACCGCGCCGGCGGTCATCACATCGGCAACCGAGAGACCCTTGCCGTCTTCTTGATAGGCCCCCTCACATTGATTTGCCGCCAAAGCGGCTCCCCATAGAAAATCAGCTGGTAACGCCATGCGCACCCCTTCCTTCTAGCCGCACAGGGCGCGCATGAGGGTTTCGTAGTTGCCACCCTCTACGATGCAGCGTACCCGCTTCTCGTCGGTAAGAAGCCGTGCGGTCGTCTGATAGAATCGTTGGGTCTCGTCTGCGGTTGAGTCGCAGATCGACGTAAGGATGATGAGTTGGACGTCATTGGTTTTCCAACGGATGGGGCGCTTGAGAACACCCACGACCACGAGGTTCTCGTCGGGAAGCACCTCTACGGGATGAGGCAGAGCTGCCAGGTTACCAAAATCGGTGCTTCCATGTTTCTCACGCTCCAACACGGAGCCGAGGAAGTTGTCCGGTAGGGGTCGCACTTGTCGGACGAGTTCGCAGAGTTCGGCGAGCGCGTCGTCTCGACGCCGCGACGTGAGGCCCGTGAAAAAGAACTCTGGCCGGTAGAACCGGCGTAGATATGAGCTATCCCCCAGTTCAAGTCTACGACGTACGCGGTTCATATCGCGCGCCTCAAGGAAGCTGTTCACCTGCATGATGGGCTTGGGAACCGCTCGGTCAATGGGGACGGACGAGAAGATGTAGTCGAATGTATTGAGGTCGATGTGGTTGAGCTCAAAGACGCTGCAGACGGTGAGCTCGCTGATGTAATCGCCGAATGCCTCTTCAAACTGATAAGCAAAAAAGCGCGAGCTCGATTTACCCGTCGCACAAACCAAGAGCACACGGCTCTTATGAGGAATGCGTCGCTGCATGACGAGTCCCATTTGAAACATTATGGTGAAGTAGGCAATCTCGTGCTCGGATACGGGGCGTCCGTAGTGAGCAGCGAGTGGCAATGCCGCCTGCTGCGCCAGTGCGTGGGCGAAGGGGTAGGTGCGGCGTGTTTCTGCAAGCAGGGGGTTTGTGATTTCGATGCCATAGCGCATGCGTATATCAAATGCAATGAGATGGTTTCCCAGCATAAGGCGCAGACGCAAATTATCGCTGAAGTCGACGCCGTACATATCGTAGATGGCGTCGAGCATAGGGTCGATGAGACGCTGGATATCCTCCGAGATAACGAGGTTCCCATCGAGTCCGAATGCGTCGTGGCGCACGACACCGCCGGCAACGAAGGCAGCTATGAGCTGGGCCTCGCCTTCGGTATCGTCAAGCGGGATGTCGTGTTCCTCCAGCTGTTCTATAACGACGTGCGCGCAATGTCGGTCATGCTCCGCGCCCTCCCAGGTGTTTCGCCCGGAGACGTCCTCTATGATGTGGCCACGGTGGCAGCGTGCGCTTGACACCACGAGATAGAGAATGAATGTTTCGAGGGCAGCCTCGGATATTACGACATTTTCGGCAGCAAAGGTCTGCACGACAAGGCCTCCGATGATTGCCGCGGCTTGATCTTGTACGCTGCGGTAATCATCAAAACCGACCGTATGGAATCGCAAGCAGTGCATGATTGCCTTGCGGAAGGCAAATTCGTCTCCGATGGCTCTCATCCCGTATCCAGGGACACGTTACACCGTGAGGCCGGAGCGTGTGAGGATAGACTCTGCATGGCGAATTTCCTGCGAGAGTGTCTTGGTAGAGACAAACAAGGCTTCCGACTCGTCCGCGAGCTTGAAGAACGATCCGCTTATGAAGCGCTCTACGAGATACATAAGACGCTCTTCGGCGGTTTCAGGCGTGTGGCGGGCAATGCGTTGTAGGCTACGCTGTCGCCAGGCATGGTAGCGCTCAGCGTCGTTAATCTCGAGGCGGTATCCGTGGCGTGGCTTGGAGACAAGCTCGGCGCCACTTTCTGCAAGATTCTGCCGGAGCGCCTTAAGGCGCGCGCGCGTCGTCTTCTCGCTCTTTTGAATATGTTGGGCAAGTTGTTCTGCCGTTACATAGTCGCTCTGCTCGATGAGCTCAAGAAGATTGAGGAGCTCCCTATCCATGTCGCCCCCTAGGGCATCGGGGCATTTCGCCGCATTCAGATATCGTTGATAGAAATACTATACGAGCGCTGCGCCTAGCAGCTCAATTGCCTCATTTACCGGATTGCGCGCGGAAAAAGCCGTCCTTGAGCGGACGGGGACGTCCTATACCATGGGTGGCAAACGGCAGAGTACAACCGATGGCGCAAAGTGAGTCTGTTCTCGCTGTGCGCGTAAAGGAGGCGCTTGGTATGAAGGTCATTTTTAGGGCAGACGACCTGGGTATGAGCGAGGGCATCAACTACGGTATCGCCAAAGCCATCTCTTGCGGACCGATTAAGAGCGTTGGGCTCATGCCCAACATGCCTGCTGCCTCCCACGGCTTCGACCTCGTTGCCGCAAGCGGTGTGAGCGTGGGGCAACATACAAACATCTGTCTTGGTAAGCCGGTTTCTGACCCCGCGTCCATTCCCTCGCTCGTGGATGAACACGGGGAGTTCTGTTCTAGCAGAACCATCAGGGCGCGCACGGAGGACGCCATCGTGCTCGAGGAAGCGGAGCGCGAAATACAGGCGCAGCTCGATCGGTTTCGTGCGCTGACCGGGCGCGACCCGGCGTACTTTGAGGGCCATGCCGTGTTCTCCCCGACGTTTTTTCAGGCACTTCAGAACGTCGCGGAGCGCAATGGGCTCTTCTATATCAACCCCATGGATCCGGTCTGGAGTGAGAAGTGGGGTGTGGTGTGTGCAAAACCCTATCACCTCGATGATCGAGGCCTGTACGATCCGCGCAAGTACTTGTTTGACGACGAGGCCGACATTGCGCGTCACGCCTGCAGCATGCTCGTATTCCACCCGGGGTACCTGGATCAATATGTGCTCGACCACTCGTCCTTTACCTTGATTCGTCCCATGGAAACGGCGTTTCTGGTGAGTGAGGAGCTTGAGCAGTGGATCGAACAGAAACACGTGCAGTTGGTGAATTTTGAAAACTACTGCGAGGACTAGGATGTTGCGCAAGTCGCAGCTAAGAGCGGGGGCGCCATCTGGCTTCGGACGCCCGTGCTGTAACGGTGGCGCACCATAGAGAAAGGATGAATATGAATAAACCCGACCACTTCCTCTGGGGCGTGTCGACGGCGGGCCACCAGACCGACGGCGGCGACGCGGCTGCCGACACCACCTTCTTGGAGCATGTGGAGCCGACGGTTTTTAAGGAGCCCGCGGGAGACGCCTGCCGCAGCTGGGAGCGTTGGGAGGACGACCTCAACTGTGTTGCTGAGATGGGGCTCAACGCGTATCGCTTCTCCGTTGAGTGGTGTCGCATCGAGCAGGAGGAGGGCGTCATCGACCAGGCGGCCCTCGATCACTACGACCGCCTGATGGATGGTTGCCTGGCGCGCGGTATTCAGCCGGTGCTCACGCTTTGCCACTTTACCTGTCCTCATTGGTTTGCCAAACGGGGTAGTTGGCTCGCGCCCGACGCTGTCGACCTCTTTGCGGCGCATGTGCGGCGCGTTATGGAGCTCGCCCGCGGCCGCGCCGCTGCGGTGGTGACACTTAACGAGCCCAACCTCAACCAGCTCCTCGCCAACGGTGCGATGCCTCCCGAGGCGTTTGCCTTCCAGCAGGTGGTGCTGCATGCCGCAGCGGCAAAGGCGGGCGTTGCGCATTACCGTGCGGGCAACGTGCAAGACATCGACGAGTTCGACGCTATGGACGAGGCTATGGCGCGCGCTCATCGCCGTGCTGTGGAGGTGGTGCGTGAGGTAGCGCCGGGTACCCCTGTGGGACTCTCGCTTTCAGTAGTGGACGACGACTGGGCCACACCCGCCGGCCGTGCAATTTGCGAGCGTAAGCGCGAACTCTGCTATGGCAAGTGGGTTGATGCCATTCAAGGGGATGACTTCATCGGCGTGCAGAACTACGAGCGCATGGTCTTTGGCGACGAAGGGCTCATCGCACCCGATCCTACCCAGCCCATCAACGGTATGGGCACGCAGGTGGAGCCCGGCTCGCTTGCGGGTGCAGTGCTCTACATCCACGAGCTCACGGGCCTTCCAGTCGTGGTTACAGAGCATGGCATCTCTACCGAGGACGATCATCTGCGCTGCGACTTCATCCGCGCATCGCTGCCCGCGCTTGCGGGGCTTGTGCGGCGCGGGCTGTCAGTGCTGGGGTACTTCCACTGGACGCTTATGGACAACTTTGAGTGGATTTCTGCTTTTGACAGTCGACTGGGGCTTTATGAGGTCGATCGTCGTGACGGTACGTACGACCGCATCGCAAAGCCAAGCGCGCGCGTGTACGCGGATGTGGTTCGCACGCTCAATGGGCGGATGTAGATACGTTCGCGCAAGGAGATGGGCACGCGGCGCCTATATCGGTGTTGCGAAGGAAAGGGGAGATGGCGTATGCAGGCGCTGCGCGTAAGTGATAACGGCAGGTATCTTGTGACGGAGGACGGCGCGCCCTTTACATGGATAGCCGACACCGCTTGGACGCTGCCGCAGCGTATAAAAGCCGATGACGTGGAATACTATCTGCGTCGCCGTAAAGAGCAGGGCTTTACTGTGCTGCAGATGGTTGCCCTTGACCCCGAGCGCGATGTGCTCATGCGCTCACCCGCGGGCGAGCCGGCACTTATCAACGGTGACCTCGAACATCCCAATGAGCGCTATTTTTCCTATCTTGATTGGGTGCTCGATCGTGCTGAACACTACGGCTTTCACGTGCTTCTGCTTCCTGTGTGGGGGCAGTTGGTGACAGGCGACAACTGGATGGGTGGCACGTTTGGTATAACGGTGACCGACGAGAACGCCTACGACTTTGGCAAGTGGATTGGCGCGCGGTATGCCTCACGAAAGAACATCGTGTGGTGTTTGGGCGGCGACCGGCAGCCGGTTCACCGCGGTGTTGATTACCGTTCGGTGTGGCGGCGTATGGCAGAGGGCCTTGCCGAGGGCGTCCTCGGCAGCCCGCTGCCCGCTGATGCGCCCCGCGAGGCGTGGCGCCGGTTGCCCCTTGCCTATCATCCAAGTTGTGAAGACCAAAATCACTGCTCGTCTTCTACCTATTGGGGCGATGACGAGCGATGGCTTGCGCTAACCATGCTGCAGTCGGGTCATGGCCCAGGCGTGTGCAGTTGGAAGCTTGTCGAGGCGGAGGATGAACAGCCTGGTTCCGCGCGTCCCGTTTGGGATGGCGAGCCTGCGTATGAGGACATGCCCACGAGTTGGCCGCCGACCGGTCCACGTCACGGGGCATGGATGGTGCGACGCCGAGCGTACTGGTCGGTGCTCGCCGGGGCGTTTGGAGTTACCTATGGACACTGCTCGGTGTGGAGCTCCATTGCCGAGAAGGAACGAAATGATATGTTTCACGTGGATTGGTTTGAAGCGCTCGACGCCGAGGGAGCAAATCAGATGCGCTATCTGCGAGCCTTCCTCGATGAGTCTGGTGTTGTTGGCTCCCTTCCGTGTCCGCATGCCGTGGTTTCGCCTGAGACGGATGATTTGGCTGCGCATGTGCAGGTGAGTTGTGCGGAAGATGGCGCGCGCCTTTTCGCTTACTTGCCCAGCGGCGGCACCGCGTGCCTGCAGATGCCCGAGGGCTGGGTGACAGCATGGTGCTGGTGGTACAGCCCGCGCAACGGTGATATATGTGGTCCCGTGCCGGAGATCGTAGCCGACGGGTGCGCTACTGTGCGTGCCCCGAGCGCGGGAGAAGGCGAGGATTGGTTGCTCATGGCCGATGCGGAGCGCAGCGAGGCGCCAATATATCTCTGCTCGTACGGGGGGCCTGTGGAGGTTGGAAAACTTGATAAAGTGTTCGCGTGGTAAGACTGAATGTGGAGCAACCTTCACAACCTTGGGCAGCCGGCTTGCAATCGCGCGGGCGGGAGCGTAATAACTCTCTTGCGCAAAGGCGCGTCCAGACATTGCGGGGTGGAGCAGTCTGGTAGCTCGCCGGGCTCATAACCCGGAGGTCGTAGGTTCAAATCCTGCCCCCGCGACCAAGAACTTACAGCTCGTTGGCTTAGCCGGCGAGCTTTTTTGTTATCCCGGGACTGTGTTTTCGGTCCAATTCTCGGTTTCTCAAACAAAATCTCGATCTGTAACATCTAGACCCGATTTGGGCGGCTAGGTGTTACAGATCGAGATGTTTCGGCAGGCTAGATTGGTTTGTCTCGATCTGTAACAGGTAGGGGTCAAAAGTGGGTCTAGATGTTACAGATCTAGATTGTTGAGGATGGGCCGAGGGGAATGTCTTGATCTGTAACACGTGGGGCCGTTTTTGGCCGATAGATGTTACAGAACGAGATTTTCCGGCAGCCGGCCCCCGTTTGTCTAAATCTGTAACACGAGGGACGGATTTTGCCGAGTAGCTGTTACAGATTGAGATTTTGTTGTTGCTCTCCTTTATGAGTGAATCTTGACTCTTTTTATTATGTGAGGCGGACGGGCTATCGATAATCGCGGGCCGGATGGATTGACTTGTCGATTGATAGACTCCAATTGGAAGGAGCTGCGACGACCCTTAACGATCCTTAACTAGAAATAGTGACGTCTTAAAAACAATAAAGGGGCCGCTATGTAGGGGCCGTCTATACGATGCCTTTGACTTACACTTCTTTATGGAGCCATGTAAGGAGGCGGCAATGCAGCAACCCATCGCGACAAACGATGTGATTCTATTTTCCACTCTCAGGGAGAATCAGTACTTCGATCGAAAGAGCGCCCGCAAGGATGACAAGGAGATTGCGAAGCATATTAGTGCATTCGCCAACTCGGCGGGAGGCAAGCTCGTTATCGGTATCGAGGATAATGGTGAGGTAACGGGCTTCAAGCGTAACGGCGCGCGCGACATTGAGAAATTCGAGCGCGCTGCGCTCACGACTTGCACGCCAACCCCTATTGTCCGCAAAGACCGAATCCCCGTGGTCAATTCTTCGGGCGAGGAGGACTTCGTTCTCGTTTTGGACATCGATGCCTCGACCAACCACTCTGTTGCTCGCGTGAGCGACGGCGAGGTTTTCTTGCGGCAGGACGACAAGAGCGTGAGGCTCAGCCGCGAACAGGTATTTGCCCTCGAGTACGATAAGGGGCAGAGAATCTTCGAGGACGAGCTCGTTGAGGATTCCTCCCTAGATGACGTGGACCATGAAGTGCTTGATCGCTACAAAGGGATTCTTGGGACCGAAGTTTCCGACGAGCAGGTCCTTAGAAGTCGTCGTTTTATGCGTGACGGAAAGCTGACCGTTGCTGGAGCCCTGCTATTCGCGCTGGATCCGTCCGCGATGATGCCACAGGCGCGAGTCCGTGTCCTGCGCTACGACGGCGTCAAAATGGAGACGGGCGAGCGTCTTAACATCACGAAAGAACGAAGCTTCTGTGGGCCGCTGCCTAAGGTGATCCAAGACGCCTACGAACTCATCTCGAGCATGCTCCGCGAATTTCAGTTCCTGGGGCCCGACGGGAAATTCCAGACCGTGCCTGAGTATCCTGAGTTCGCCTGGTTCGAGGGCTTGGTCAACGCGGTGACACATCGCGACTACTCGTTCCGCGGCGACTACATCCGGGTCTCGATGCTCGACGACCGTTTGGAAATCATCAGTCCAGGCGCGCTTCCCAATATCGTGACGCTCGACAACATGAGGACCACTCGTTACTCGCGCAACCCACGCATCGCGCGCACGCTGGTTGAATTTGGTTGGGTTCGGGAGCTAAACGAGGGCGTCAAGCGCATTTATACCGAGATGCAAAACTCTCTGCTCAATGATCCGGTCTACACGGAACCTGATGGGGCAAGGGTTCAGCTAACGCTTGAGAACAATATCGTTGCCAGAACCGTAAGGAGAAGCGAGGCTCTCGAGGACAAGGTATCACCGGAGGTGATCGCCTCATTGGGGGAGTATGAGCTCGCCGCCGTCAGGTTGGCCTTTGCGAACGGAAGGGTGACAGCAAGGGAGCTTGCAGCGTACATCGGGAGAAATCGCCGCACAGCAAGCCGGGTGCTTGGTAAGCTAATTGAGGAAGACGGGCTGCTCGAATGGCATGGCTCATCCCATAACGACCCAAAACAGTTCTACACGATAAGATAGGGCGATCGCTCTATTTCGCACCTCTGTCGCAGTAATGTCGCACCTCTGTCGCAGTAATGTCGCACCTCTGTCGCAGTGGCTTCGATGACGCGTGGATATAGTCCCTCGGCAAATCTCAAACAAAATCTCAATCTGTAACGGGTGGGGGTCAAAAGCGGGCCTAGATGTTACGGATTGAGATTGTTGAGGATGGGCCGAGGGGAATGTCTCGATCTGTAACAGGTGGGGCCGTTTTTGGCCGATAGATGTTACAGAACGAGATTTTTCGGCAGCCGGCCCCCGTTTATCTAATTCTGTAACACGAGGGACGGATTTTGCCGAGTAGCTGTTACAGATTTAGATGTTCTAGCGGGCCGGGTTGGTTTGTCTCGATCTGTAACAGGTGGAGGCCAAAAGTGGGCCTAACTGTTACAGATTGAGACAAACCGACGGGCCGCCCCGCCCCATCCACCTGCCGCTACCTGCTGTCTGCCGATTTCCGTTGCGCCACTGTGCTCCCATGCCATATCCTCTAAACAACTACGCGGCATCATCGCCGCCGCGCCTACAAGAGAGGAATATCCATGACCGCACCTGCATCCAAGCTGCTCCAGCCCATTACGGTTGGCCCCCTTGAGCTCAAGAACCGCATTATGTTCCCGCCGCTGACCACCGGCTACGAGGAGCGCGACGGTTCCATTGGCGAGCGCAGCCTGGCTTTTTACGAGCGCCTGGCCCGTGGCGGCGTGAGCTACATCGTCATTGGCGACGTCGCTCCCGTTATGACCGCGAGCCCCACGCCCAAGCTGGCGACCGACGCCCAGATCCCCACGTTTAAGGCACTGGCCGACGCCGTCCACAAGCACGGCGCCAAGGTCGCGCTGCAGCTGTTCCACCCCGAGTACGACGTGCCCGGCGTCGGCCGCATGGTCATGGGCTCCATGGCCGCCGCCAAGGCCGCGCAGGAGGCCAAGGCCGCCGGCGACGAGGAGACCTTCGCCGCCAAGATGGCCGAGTCCAACGAGATCCGCAAGCAGGCCTACGCCAAGCTGCACCACGACATGCAGCACTTTGTGAACGAGGCGAGCGTAGAGCAGCTCACCCAGATCAAGGAGGCTATCGCCGCCTCGGCCGCCCGCGCGCAGCAGGCCGGCATCGACGCCATCGAGGTCCACGGCGACCGTCTGGTGGGTTCGCTGTGCTCGGCCATCCTCAACCAGCGCACCGACGAGTACGGTGGCTCGTTCGAGAACCGCGTCCGTTATGCGCTGGAGGTTGTCGCCGCCATTAAGGAAGCCGCGCCGCAGCTGATGGTGGAGTATAAGCTCCCAGTGATCATGGAGAACCCCGACGGCACGCCGCGCGGCAAGGGCGGCCTGCTGCCCGACGAGGCCTGCGAGTTTGCCAAGCTGCTCGAGGGCGCGGGCATCGACATGATCCAGGTTGCGCAGGCAAACCACACCGGCAACATGGGCGACACCATTCCGCCCATGGGCGCCATGCCCTACAACTGGACGCTGCCCGTGGCCGAGCGCGTCAAGGCCCTGGTCTCCGTGCCGGTGGCAACCGTCGGCCGCGTTGTCTCGGTCGAGGCGGGCGAGAAGATCCTGGAAGACGGTTCGGCCGACATCGTCGCGTACGGCCGCTCGCTCATGTGCGACCCCGACATTGCGCTCAAGGCCGCCACGGGTGAGCCCATCCGCGAGTGCCTCAACTGCAACAAGGGTTGCGTCGATGCGATTCAAAACCGCCAGTACATCTCGTGCGTGCTCAATGCCGAGAACGGCGACGAGGCGACCATCGCTATTAAGCCGGGCGAGGGCGACAAGAAGATTGCCGTGGTGGGCGGCGGTATTGCCGGCCTGGAGGCCGCGCGCGTGGCGGCCAAGCGCGGCTACGACGTGACCGTCTACGAGGCGAGCGATCATCTGGGCGGTCAGATTGTGCTGGCGGCCGCGCCCCCGCGCAAGGACGAGATCATGCGCTCGGTCGAGTACTACGAGAAGATTCTGCCCGGCCTGGGCGTGAAGGTCGAGCTCAACCATGCCGCTACCACTGAGGGCCTCAACGCCGCCGACGCCGCGATTGTGGCCGTGGGTGCGCACGACGTGGTCATCCCCGTTCCGGGCGCTGACTCGGAGAAGGTCGTCTCGAGCTGGGATGTGCTGGCCGGCAAGGCGGAGCTTACGGGCCGCGTCGCCGTTATCGGCGGCGGCCTGGTGGGCACCGAGACTGCCGAGTACCTGCTGCAGCACGGCTGCGAGGTGGCGATCGTCGAGATGCTCGACAAGATTGCCGCGGGCGAGTCCGAGACCATTCTGCCGCTGATCATGAGCGACTTCGCCGCCCACAACGTGGAACAGCACGTTAAGACCCGCCTGACCGCCATTACCGACGAGGGCGTGGAGGCCGTGCACACCACCGAGGACGGCCCCGAGGAGCCGGTGAAGATCGCCTGCGATTACGTGGTGATGGCCGTGGGATCCAAGGCCAACGCGTTTGACCTGGATGGCGTGACGGTGCCCGTGACCTGCGTGGGCGACTGCTCGGGCGAGCGCACCGCCGACATTGCGAGCGCCATTCGCACGGCGTATCACGCGGCCAACGAGCTGTAGTTGAACATCGCGGCCAGGCGGGGCGGTAGCACGGATCCGCCTCGCCCGGCTGTGTCCCGTCGGGTGTCAACCGGTGCGGGGCCTGCAAGCGCAGCAGGCCCCGCCCTTTTTGTTTTGCTCCGGTGGATGGCAATGCGCGGTAATCATGAGGAGTAAGGACGTCTACTGCCTTGCCGATTACTCAAAATTATTGGGGGAGGGGTTAATAATCATATCCGCTATAGCAAAGGACATAAAGAGGTGTCAATTTTGTTGACAGGCGAATGACGATTGGCTGCGAGTCAGCTACCAGCGTAAATAATCGATAAAGAAATGTCGTAAATTGGTGCCAAATGCCCAGATAACGCCGCGTCTATTTTAATTAACTGCTTTGAGCAAACAGTAAAATGCTACTATCTAACTTGCACGTAAGAAAGCAGATTAACGGTTAAGGCTAAGAAGTGGCAGGTATGTCGGAAGCAACTAGGACTCGCACGCATGCGCCCGAGGTTAGGCAGCGCGCCGTCGAGATCCTCCAAGAGGGGGTCGGTCATCGCGCCCTCGCCGCGGAGCTTGGCATTCCCCAGGCCACGGCTCGTCAGTGGGCCCGCGCGTATGCCGTAGGCGGTGCCGACGCCGTTCTCAACGCCGGTTCGCATCATCACATCTATTCGTACGAAGTTAAGCTCGCCGTGGTCAAGGACCGCTTGGAAAACGGCTTAACGGTTCGCGAGGCCATGATCAAGCACAAGATTCCCAGTGAGTCTTCGGTCAAGGCTTGGTGCCGCCAGTATCGCGAGAGCGGTGAGTCCGCGCTGGTTGATAAGCCGCGCGGTCGCAAGCCGCGCGTTAAAAAGGCGGAATAGCGAACGGGATGGTGCGCCCACAGGGGCGCATTTTTCTTGCCGCGCCAACTTTTTGGACCGTCGTGAGCCTACTGGAACATCCTCCAAAGTGGTTAATAAACCGCGCGCAGTGGCCCGTGCGCCCGCCGCCGCGATAGGGGGAGCGTCGCCTCTCTGCTCCAAAGCGGACAGACTCGTTACCCCGTACGCCTAAAACTCCCCAGTTGACCGAAAACCCGCCGCCGCTACTCCTCAACTGAGCTATAACGTTAAACAATTGCAGCGTTTTTGCATGGGGGAGTGATGGTATGACGCTACTGTATTTCCTTACCCTGTTTCCGCTGGTACCGGCGCTGGGCATGCTGCTCGCGCGCGGTGACCGCGCCCGCGATGCGGTAGGGCTTGTAGGCTCTGGCATCATTATGGCGGTGACGGTTGTAGTCGCCGTCATGTTTTTTGGCACGGGCCCGCAGAGCTTCGAGGTTGCCCCCGGCACCTCGCATGTGCTCTCGATCATCAGCTCCGTCATCGACGTGATCCTGTGCGCCGTCATCCTGTACAACGCGCGTAAATATAAGAGCACGCTCACCACGGTGCTCGGCGTGGTGCAGCTGGCGGGCTCGATTGCCTTCGCGACCATGACGTTGCCTGCGGCCGAAGCCGTCACGGCGACGCCGCTCTACCTAGACTACATGAGTGTGATCATGGTGCTCGCCGTCGGCATTGTCGGCAGCCTGATCTGCGTGTATGCCTTGGGTTATATGAAGGACTTCCAGGCCCACGACGAGCACGAGGCCGCGCTGCGTGGGCAAACCGCGCCTGACCGTCGCCCGCAGTTCCTGGCGCTTATGTTCCTGTTCCTCTCGGCCATGTTCGTCATCGTGACGAGCGACAACCTTGAGTGGCTGTTCTGCGGCTGGGAAATCACCACCGTGTGTTCGTTCCTTATGATTGGCTACACGCGTACGCCCGAGGCCATCAAGAACGCCTTTACCCAAATCATCCTCAACATGCTGGGCGGCATCGCGTTTTTGGCCGGACTCATGTACCTGCACGTTAACGGCATGCCGCTGATCATCTCGGGCATGATCGAGCTTTCCGGCACCGGAACCGCGCAGTCCGCGCTGCTGGTGATGCCGGTCATCCTGCTGTCGCTCGCCGCACTCACCAAGGCCGCACAGATGCCGTTCCACACTTGGCTGTTGGGCGCCATGGTTGCACCCACTCCCACGAGCGCCCTGCTGCACTCGTCAACCATGGTCAAAGCCGGCGTGTTTCTGATGGTCAAGCTCAGCCCGCTCTATGCCATCTATCCCGTGACCGGCTTTATGGTCACGAGTGTGGGCGCCATCACGTTTTTGCTCGCCGCCCTCATGGCCATCTCGCAGAGCAATGCCAAACGCGTGCTCGCGTACTCCACCATCTCCAACCTGGGCCTCATCAGTGCCTGCCTGGGCGTCGGCGCGCCCGAGGCCGTGTGGGCCGCCATCTTCCTGATCCTGTTCCACACGGTGGCAAAGTCGCTGCTGTTCCTGTGCGTGGGCACGGCCGAGCATCATATCGGCAGCCGCGATATCGAGGACATGGACGGTATGTTCAGCCGCATGCCGCACCTGACGCGCCTGATGATGCTGGGTATCATGGGCATGTTTGTGGCGCCGTTTGGCATGCTCGTGTCCAAGTGGGGCGCCCTGGTGGCGTTTGCGCAGACCGGCAACGTGCTCATGATCATGGTGCTTGCCTTTGGCTCGGCCGCGACGTTTTACTTCTGGGGCAAGTGGCTTGCTAAGCTTTCGGGCGTCGATCCCACGGCTCAAAACGTGGAGGGCAATGTTCACAAGACCGAGTGGATGGCGCTCAACACCATCGCCGCGCTGCTGATTCTGTGCTGCGTGGCGTTCCCGGTTATCTCGAGCGGTCTGGTGTCGCCTTACTTGGCCATGGTGTTTGGCCGCGTGCCGTACGTTATTGGCAAGGACGCCATGTATCTGATGGTGGTTATCGTGGCGTTTATCGCCGTGGTGCTGCTGACTTCATTCCGCGTGAGCAATAAGCCGCACGTCAACGTATATCTTTCGGGTGTGGGAACCGACAATTACCGCCATTTCCGCGGCTCGATGGGACGCGAGGTGAAGGCCGAAAAGCGCAATTGGTACTCGGAGGACGCCCTTGGCGAGAAGCGTATTGGCCCCGCGGGTAGCGTCGTGTGCTGCAGCATTATCCTGTTCGCGCTGCTGTGTTGCGCGTGGATTGGGCCCGAGAGACTTGCCATGAGCACGCCCTCGGTGCTGCGCGGCAAGTATTTCGAAGGCTCGGGCGTCGTGGGCATTTTTATTGGCACCGTGGCGTTTGCTTTGCTGGCGCCGCTTGTGGGCGGCCTGATCGACGGCATCGACCGTAAGCTTTCGGCTCGCATGCAGGGCCGTGTGGGTCCGCGCCTGCTGCAGCCCTTCTACGACGTTGCCAAGCTGCTGCGCAAGGCCCCTGCCAGCGTAAACACCATGGATGATACCTATATGGCATGTGCGCTCATCTTTACCGTTGTGGGTGGCGGCATCTTTGTGTCGGGTTCCAACACGCTGCTGTGCGCTTTTATGGTGACGCTCGCCGCGATCTTTGTGGTGCTGGCGTCCGCCTCGACGCAAAGCCCGTTTGCCCAGGTTGGCGCCGACCGCGAGCTGCTGCAGGTTATGAGTTACGAGCCCGCCGTTCTGCTGATGAGCGTGGGCCTCTACCTTGCCACCGACAGCTTTGATTCCATCGCCGTGACGGGGCAGTCGGCGCCCATCATCGTGTACAGCGCGCCCATCTTCCTTGCACTGCTCGCGGTGCTTACCATCAAGCTGCGCAAGTCGCCGTTCGATCTTTCGTACTCGCATCACGCGCATCAGGAGATTGTCCAGGGCGTCGCCACCGAGATGAGCGGCGGCACGCTGGCCAAGATGACCCTTATGCACTGGTGCGAGACCGTGCTGTTTTTGATGTGGGTGGGCATGTTCTTTGTCTGGGACAACCCCGTGAGCTGGGTGGTCGCCCTGGTCGTGATGGCTGCGACGTACTTTGTCGAGGTGCTGATCGACAACACCTTCGCACGCAGCACCTGGCGCAGCTGCTTTAAGCTCGGCTGGGGCGTGGCGTTGGTGTTTGGCCTGCTCAACCTTATGCCCATCCTCGTCGACGTGTTTATTTAGGAGGCGGCATCCATGGATCATAAAATGTCGCGCTCGCCGTGGGTTATTCATTACGACGGCTCGAGCTGCAACGGATGCGATATCGAGGTGCTGGCCTCGCTCACGCCGCTGTTCGATGCGGAGCGCTTTGGCGTGGTCAATACCGGTAACCCCAAGCATGCGGACATCTTTTTGGTGACGGGCTCGGTCAATGCCCAGAACCTGCCCGTCGTGCGCCAAATTTACAACCAGATGCTCGAGCCCAAGTGCGTGGTGGCCTGCGGCATCTGCGCGTGCTCGGGCGGCGTGTTTCGCGATGCCTACAACGTGATCGGCGGCGTGGATCGCGCGATTCCCGTGGACGTGTACGCGCCCGGGTGCGCCATTCGCCCCGAGACCGTGATCGATGCCATCGTGGAGGCGTGCGGCATCTTGGACCAGAAGGAGGCCGTGATGCGCGCCGGCGGCGATCCGCTCACCGTGGGCGGCGCCGCTACCTGGGATGGTGGCGTTGAGCTGGGCGAGGACGGGTTTGTGGCCGCGGCTGAGGCCGGCGACGCGCCCGCCGCTGGCGACGCACCTGCTGGGGCGCCCGCCGCGTCCGTCGCTGCAAAGGAGGCCGAGTAATGCAAGAGGCAATCTATACCACCGTCGGGATCGACGAGCTCCTGTCGCATGTCCAGGCGCTTAAGGGCGTCGGTGCGCGCTTTGTGCAAATGCACGCCGAGCGTAACGTCGACGACGGCTCGTATCGCTTGGTCTATACGTTTATCAACGTTCGTGCTGCTCAGGAGCATATTGCGCAGGACGGCAGCTACGCGATTGAGAACCTGGTGGCTGAGGGCATCGACCAGTACCAGGAGATTCCGTCCATCAGCTCGTATTACCCCGCGGTGTTCCCGTTTGAAAATGAAGCGCACGATCTGTTTGGTCTTGCCATCACCGATATGCAGATCGACTTTAAGGGCTTTTTCTACCAGGTCTCGACCGCTGAACCCATGAGCGTTATCACGCCCGAGGTGAAGGCCGCGCGCGAGAAGGCCATGAAGGTCCGCGCGGCCGCCGAGGCCAAGGCGCGCAAGGCCGCGGCCGAAAAGGCCGCCGCTGCTGCGGCTGCTGCAGGGGAGGGCGTTGCGGGCGCCGGCGACGCCACGGGCGCCGCTGCACAGCCCGCTGCGGCTGCCGGCTCCGATGCTCAGCACGATGAAGCCGCTGCGAAGGCCGCGCTCAAGGCCGCCGAGATGGAGGCAAAGCTCGCCGCCATGGATCCCGAGAAAGCGGCCAAGGTCTGCGCGGCGCTTGCCGCCAAGGCCGCCCGCGACAAGCAGAAAAAGGAGGCGTAAGGCCCATGGCACATCGCTCCGTTATTCCGTTTGGCCCGCAGCACCCGGTGCTGCCCGAGCCGCTTCATCTGGACCTGGTGATTGAGGACGACCGCGTCATCGAGGCAATTCCGCAGATCGGCTTTGTGCACCGCGGGCTCGAGAAGCTCACCGAAAAGCGCGACATGCATCAGTTTGGCTACATCGCCGAGCGCATCTGCGGCATTTGCGCCGTGGGCCACAGCTGCGGCTATGCCAGCGCCTGCGAACGCATGCTTGACATCGAGGTGCCCGGCCGCGTGCAGTATATTCGCACCATTCTGCACGAGCTTTCGCGCGTTCACTCGCATTTGCTGTGGCTGGGCCTGCTTGCCGACGCCTTTGGCTTTGAGGCGCTGTTCTATCGTTCGTGGACCCTGCGCGAGCAGATTCTCAAGATCTTTGAGCGCACGTGCGGCGGGCGTGTGATTCTGTCGATTAACGAGATCGGCGGCCTTAAACACGATATCGAGGACTCCGAGCTGGCGGGCATTGTCCAGACGCTCGACGCCATGCGCCCCGACTACGAGGCCCTGGTGCATACGTTTTTGGACGACGACAGCTGCGGCGAGCGTCTGCATGGCGTGGGCGTGATCAGCAAGAAGGACGCGCTGGAGCTTTCGATGGTCGGCCCGTTTGGGCGCGCCTCGGGCGTGGACTATGACGTGCGCATGTTTGGCGACGGCGCCTATGCGGATCTGGCTGCGTTTGAGCCAATTGTCGCTACCGATGGCGACTGCTATGCCCGCTGCCAGGTGCGTTGCGCCGAGGTCACGCAGGCTATGGACATCATCAAGGAGCTTGTGGGCAAGATTCCGCACGACGGTATCGGTGGGCGCACCAAGCTTACGCCAGCCGACGGCGCGCGCGGCGAGGTTGTGATTGAGCAGCCGCGCGGCGAGGCGTATTACTATGTGCGCGGCAACGGCACCAAGAACTTGGACCGTTTCCGCGTGCGCACGCCGACGTCGCAAAATCTGGCGGGTCTGACGCATGCGCTGCAGGGCGTGCTCATTGCCAACGTGCCCATGATTATCCTGACCATCGACCCCTGTATTAGCTGCACGGAAAGGTAGGCGCGGCATGAGTTTGCTGACATTTGCCAAGACGGCCTTGGGCTCTATGGTCAAGCAGCCGGTAACGGTGTGCTATCCGCAGGAGAAGCTCGCGGCGCCCGAGCGCCTGCGTGGGCACATCGTTAACGACATGAACGTGTGCATTTGCTGTGGCATGTGCGCGCGTCGCTGCCCGGCGGGCGCGCTCGCGGTCGATCGCAAGGGCGGAACGTGGTCGATTGACCCGTATGCCTGCGTGGTGTGCGGCGAGTGCATCGAGAGCTGCCCCAAGCGCTGCCTGACTATGGACACCGCGCGCACTCCAGTCGCGGCGGACAAGACCCCCACGGTAGAAACCAAACCGGAATAGCGCTGGGATGGGGCCGGTGGGGCAAAAATGCCCCACCGGCCCCGCGCGTGAACGTGCGGTTGGGCCGCCGCGAACAAAACTATGCCGGATTACGGGGCTGGATAGCGAACCTCCGACCATACAGAAAATCGCAAAAACAAAACCGCAGGTAGATAGCCTGCCGTTTTTCAAAAAATGGAGGTATGGATGAGGGTCCCGACTTTAGCCCCGTAATCCGGCATAGTTTTGAAATACCACCATATCCGTAGCATCCCTTGATCTCCCGTGGACAGAGGGAAACGGATCATTTTGGCCTTGCGAGGGCTGCCGCGTGACCCGTCTGCCACGAAATGGGCCCATCTACTACGTTTAGGCCGCTACCCTCAACCATAACGAACAACGCAAAAACAAAACCGCAGGTAAAATGCCTGCGGTTTTTCATGAAACGCGGCTATGGTCAGGGGTATCGGGTCAAACGTAGTAGATGGGCCAGTTTTGAGGCGAGCACCACCAATTGATCCCCCGGGGACGGAGGAAAACGGGTCATTTTTGCCTGATGGCTCGAGTCGCACCCGTTTTCCTGCGAAAACGCCGTGTCTCAACTTTGGTGAGACATTTGTCTCACGCCCAAAACACAATCTGGAACATGTGTCACCTGCCCTAATTGTGTCTCATTCCGTAACTTTAGGCTGATGCAAGGTCTGAGACCGCGAGAAGGGAGACGCGATGAGTAAGTACACGAGGGGTCTCTTGGCGGTGATACTTGCCGTAGTGCTTGTGTTGCCGGCTGCAGCATTTGCCATGCTGCCCGAGGTCAACGCCAGGTCCAGCACCGGAATGGACGGACCGACGGCGAGCAAAAAGATAGTCGACCCCGACACTACCGGCCGCTGGCAATACTGGGCGTCGGGCGGCGAGCAGGACCAGACGACACGTTATGTAGGCCGAATCTGGACGGACAAGACGGTCGAGCCCGCAGAGGACGAAAAGTCCGACTTTGTGACAACGCTCTCCACGATGTCTTCGACTTCTGACACAACGTCGCTGGTCACTAAACCGCTCGATATCGTGATGGTGCTTGATGCCTCCGGCTCGATGGATAAGAGCATGGGCGGCAATGATCAGACCAAACGCATCACCGCACTTAAGAACGCTGCCAGTTCCTTTATCGACGCTATTGCCGAGCAGAATGCAAAGATCGAAGATGATTCCAAGCAGCATCAGGTTGCCATCGTAAAGTTTGCGGGAACTAGGGCTGATTGGGTCGGTAACGACACGTATTGGGAGTCGGGGTATAGGTACAACTACTCGCAGACCATGAAGAAGCTGACGTCCTGCAAGGGCGATGACGCGACGAGCCTTAAGAGTACGGTCAACTCCATCAGTCCTAATGGCGCCACGCACGCCGACTATGGCTTACAGCTGGCTGATGGGGTATTTTCGTTTGGTCGCGCCGACGCCAAGAAGATCGTTGTCTTCTTCACTGATGGTTCACCTACGAGCTCTAGTGAATTCCAAGCAAGTGTTGCCGATAGCGCCGTCAAAAGCGCCAAGAGTCTCAAGAATAAAGGTGCCGACATTTATACGATCGGCATCTTTGATGGTGCGAATCCCGCTGCCGATCCTACGAACTACTGGACGAGCAACGAAAACAAGTTCATGCACGCCGTGTCGAGCAACTATCCAAACGCCACGTCCTACACAACCAATGAGCTTGGTAAGCGCACGGAGAATTCCGATTTCTACAAGGCTGCGTCGAACGCCGATGAGCTCAAGAAGGTGTTTGATGATATCTCGAGCTCTATCACCTCGGGCAAGGGCTCTCCCACTCAGATCGAGGATGGTTACGACGAGAGCAAGTCCGGCTACATCACCTTTAGTGATGAGCTGGGCGACTTTATGCAGGTCGATACGTTTGTCAGCGCTCAGATTAATGGCGTCCCCTTTGATGAAGTGACCAAGACAACCAAGGGCAATACGGACACGTACGAGTTTTCGGGCGTGGCCAAGGACCTGGTCATCACCGTCGAGCGCTCTGCCAATGCGCAGCAGGGCGATATCGTGACGGTCAAGATTCCCGCATCACTGATTCCGCTGATCCGCTATCACGTGGACATGGAAAACGGGATCTTTGAGCGCACGTCGCTCAATGACATCAAGCCTATTCAGATTAAATACACCTCGAGCGTCAAGGACGCCGCGCGTAACAACCTGTTTACGCCCGATGACGGACTCAAGAAGTATATCGAGAAACATAAGGGTGCCGACAACCAGACGGTCTACTTCCTGGCCAACAAGTGGTCGGGCGGCGAGCTGGGCGATGTTGTCGCCGAGTTTGAGCCCGCCGATACCAACAGCTACTATTACTTCCAAAAAATCACGCCTATCTACACGGACAAGGAATGCACCCAGCGCGCGACGGTAAAGCCGCAGGGCAACGACGTCTATTACTACAAGGACGAGTTTGTGGCGATGGGCGCAAACGGCAAGCCGAAGGACGACTATGCCGTTGTGGAGTTTGAGGGGCACGAGATCGCCAGCTACGACGGCGCTCTGGTCAAAGATGACGGCTATTGGTCCTTTAATAAGGGAACCGCGCGCTTGGCCTATATCGACCAGCTGCATACCACCAAGGATGATGTGGAGGCGAACGGCAACAAGACCGAGACCGCGCGCGACGTGCTTAACCCCAGGTGGAATGACCTTTCCTCCGTTGCGACTTCCACGCACGTGCATTCGCACCTGGGCAACAACGGCAAGATTATCTTTAGCCTTGCAACCAAGCCGACAACGGTTGATACCAAGACTGACTTTGGTCTGACCAAGGTGCTCGAGGGCCGCAAGTGGGCGGATACGGATGCGTTTGAGTTTGAGCTCTCCGCGACGTCCGACAACAATGCCCCGATGCCCGACCCCGCGACCGTAACTGTGACCAATGCCGATCTCGACAAGGGCAAGGCAGCCATTAACTTTGGCAAGATTACTTATGCCGAGCCGGGCGAGTACACCTATGAGGTCCGCGAGGTCAAGGGCGACGCCGGTGGCATTACCTACAGCAAGAACGTTGCCACGTTCAAGGTGACTGTGACGGTTAACGCCAAGGGCGAGCTTAAGGCCGACGTTGAAAAGACCTCGGGCGAGACCGAGTTCAAGAACACCTATAGCGTGAAGCCTGTCGAGGACCAGATCACCGCGACCAAGGTCCTGACCGGGCGCGACCTCAAGGAGGGCGAGTTCTCCTTCGAGCTCGTCGAGGGTAACAAGGTCGTCGCCAAGGGCACTAACGCTGCCGGCGGCACGATTGCCATGGACAAGATCACTTACGACAAGCCTGGCAATCACACCTACACGCTGCGCGAGAAGCTCCCCAACGAGGCGGGGCTGAGCAACGGGATTACGTACGATAAGACGAACTACACCGTCAAGACGAGCGTCATCGACAACGGCGACGGCACGCTTAAGGTGACCCATACGCTCGAGGGTCCCGAGACGGCACGCTTTGAGAACAAGTACAACACTGCCCCGAATAAGTCCAGCGTCACCGACCAGATCACCGCGACCAAGACCCTGACAGGCCGCGACCTCAAGGAAGGCGAGTTCTCCTTCGAGCTCGTCGAGGGTAACGATGTCGTCGCCAGGGGCACCAATGCGGCCGACGGCAAGATCACGATGGACAAGATCACCTACACTGCGGCTGGCGAGCACACCTACATGCTGCGCGAGACCAAGGTCGACGCCGACAACGGTATCACCTACAGCACCGCGGCCTACACCATCGTGACCACCGTCACCGATGATGGCAATGGCAAGCTCACGGTTAAGCATGAGCTGCAGGACGTCGAGAAGGCTATCTTCGAGAATGCTTACAGCGTTACTCCGAATAACTCCAGCGTCACCGACCAGATCACCGCGACCAAGGTTCTGGACGGACGCAACCTCAAGGCCGACGAGTTCTCCTTCGAGCTCGTCGAGGACGGCGAGGTCGTCGCCACCGGCGCTAACGACGCCGATGGCAAGATTACGATGGGCAAGATCACCTACACCGCCGCCGGCAAGCACACCTATATCCTGCGCGAAGCCAAGGGCGCCGAAGGCAACGGCATTACCTACGACAGCACGACCTACACCATCGTGACTACCGTTACCGATGACGGCAATGGTAAGCTCACGGTCAAGCACGAGCTGCAGGGCGCCAACGAGGCGAAGTTCAACAACAGCTACAAGCCGAATCCTGACGAGTCCAGCGTCACCGACCAGATCACCGCGAAGAAGGTCCTGACCGGGCGCGACCTCAAGGAAGGCGAGTTCTCCTTCGAGCTCGTCGAGGACGGCGAGGTCGTCGCCACCGGCACCAACGCTGCCGACGGCACGATCACGATGGGCGCCGTCAAGTACGACAAACCTGGCAAGCACACCTACACACTGCGCGAGGTCAACGGCGGAACCACCAGCAAGGGCGTCACCTACAGCGATGCCAAGTTCACCATCGTGACGACCATCACCGATAACGGCGACGGCACGCTCAGTGCCCAGCATGTTCTGAAGAATGCCGAGGCCGCGATCTTCAAGAACACCTACAACGTGACCCCGCTCGAGACCGAGCTCGACTTTGGTCTGAGCAAGGCTATCGACGGTCGCGACTGGACGGATGGGGACGAGTTTAGCTTTACCATCACCGCTCCCGAGGGCGCCCCGCTGCCCGATCCCGCAACCGTAACCGTGAACAAGAGGGACGCGAAGGACGGCATCGCCGCCATCAAGTTCGGCAAGATCCACTACGCTGCCGCCGGAACCTATAAGTACGAGATTCGCGAGAACGCGGGCAGCACGGTCGGCATGACGTATGACGCGCATGTCGCAACCGCCGAAGTGACCGTGACCGAGGACAGCGATGGCACCCTGACCGCCAACGTCACTAAGAAGGAAAACGGACGCTTTACCAACACGTACCGCACTGAGCTCGATTACGCCGCGGCCGGCGGTCTCAAGCTCAGCAAGACCCTCTACGGACGCCCCATGACCGAGGGCCAGTTCACCTTTACCGTGACGCCCGCCGATGCGGCTTCTGCCACCGCGCTCGGCCTGCACGAGGGCGCCAACGTGTACAAGTCCCCTGCGACGGCAGAGGCAACGGTCGGTCGGATTGACATTCTGGCGGGCCATGAGGTCAAGTTTACGCAGGCTGACGCGGGTAAGACCTTTACATACACCGTTGCCGAGAAGAATGACGGCCAGCCCGGTTACACCTACGACGATGCCGAGCGCACCGTGACGATCGCTATCGCCGACGACACCGCCGGTACGCTCACCGCCACGACGACCGTCTCCGGCGGTCCCGAGGGCACGCTGGTGACCGAGTACAAGACCGGCGCGGCTGCGGTCGAGAGCGCCGTGGTCCCGTTCGTCAACAGCTATAGCGCTACGACCGATGCACCTGGTGGCACCGTTGCTCAGGTCGTTGCCGCCAAGACCCTGACCGGTCGCCCGATGGCCGACGGCGAGTTCTGGTTCGGCATTGCCTATCAGGGTGAGCTTGTGAGTTATGAAAATCTCAAGCCCAATATCGGCGGGCACGTGAGCTTTGATGCGCTGCACTACGACACCAAGATGCTTGCCGATCTTGAGTCTGCTGGGCTTGCCCATCGTACCGACAAGGACGGTAAGCTCGCTTGGACCATTAACTACACGGCCTACGAAGCTATACACGGGCTGCCGAACGGCGTTTCTGCTACAACGTGGTACTTTGGCTTTAAGGTTATCGTCGTCGATAACGGTGACGGTACCCTGACGGCAACGGTCGACTACGGTGGCATCGAGCCCTTGTTCGAGAACGTCTACGGCGCCGATGCCGTTGACGCCGCGCTCGCCGGCACCAAGAAGCTCCAGGCTGCCGAGGGCCTGACCCCGGCAGACATCACGGGTAAGTTCATCTTTACCGTGGCCGCCGATGAGGCGGGGGCCCCGATGCCCGAGCGCACGACCGCAACCAACGACGCGGCCGGCAACGTGGACTTTGGCAAGATCCACTTTACGCTCGATGACCTCAACCGCGCCCTGGGCGTGACGGACAACGCTTCTGGCGATGCATCGAACAACGCTGAAGCCAACGCCGACGAGGCCGAGGTTGACGCTGACGCCAGCGGTGACGAGACCAAGGACGAGTCCGAGCCCGCAGCCCCCACCGCCCCGCGCTCGCACACCTTTACCTATACGGTGACCGAGTCCGGTAGCGCCCCTGGCGTGACCAACGACGCTAACGTAACGCGCAAGGTCTCCTACACCGTGACCGATGACGGCGCTGGACATCTGAGCGTCAAGCGCGACGGCGGCGACGGTGCGGACTTTACGTTCACCAACACGTACAGCGTGGCACCCACCGATTCTTCCGTGACCGATCAGGTCAAGACGGTCAAGCGTCTGACCGGACGCGACCTTGCAGCCGGCGAGTTCACGTTTGATCTGCTCGAGGACGGCGTGGTTGTCGCTAGCGGCACCAACGACGCCAACGGCACCGTTACGCTGAGCCCGATCCACTATGAGGCGCCCGGCACGCACACGTACACGCTGCGCGAGGCTTGCCCCAACGCGCTCGGCCTGTACAAGGGCGTCACCTATGACGGCGCGACCTATACCGTCGTGACCACCGTCTCCGACAACGGCGACGGCACGCTGACCGCGACGCACAAGCTCGAGGGAACCACCGAGTCGGCTGGCTTTACTAACAAGTATCACGCCATGCCCACGCAGGTTTCCATCGGCGCCATCAAGGTGCTCGAGGGACGCGAGCTCAAGAAGGACGAGTTTAGCTTTAAGCTCGTTGGCGAGGACGTCGAGTCCACCGTCACCAACGATGCCGACGGCAAGATCAACTTCGACAAGTTCGAGTACGACGAGCCCGGTACGTACGTCTACACCATCAGCGAGGTCAAGGGCGACGAGGCCAGTATGACCTATGACAAGTCCGTCTTTACCGCGACCGTCAACGTGGTCGACGACGGCGAGGGCAGCCTCAAGGCGAACGTCACCTTTACCAAGGGCGACAAGAGTGTCGAGGGTATCGTGTTCAACAACATGTACAAGAAGCCCGAGACGCCCGTGCCGACGCCCGACCCCGGTACGTCCAAGACCGTGACGAACATCGTCAAGACGGTCAAGGGTTTCCTGCCCACCACGGGTGACCAGCAGGCCGCCGCACTGCTCATGGCATTTGTCATCGCCATGGCCGGCGTCGGAGCCCTGGTCTGGGGTATCCGTAAGCGCTAGGCACGCTGGCAGCGCCCGGGGCCAAAAGGCCCCGGGCGGCCGGCGGGAAGCCAGAACATAGCCCCCACCCCCACCCCCACGGAGACGTCTCCCTTCTCCGTGGCGGCACTTTTGTGCGCAGGGGAGGAAGGGCCGCCACGAAATCGGCCCATCTACTACGTTTATCCCCTTACCCCCAACCATGCCAAAAAACGCGAAAACAAAACCGCAGGTAGAACGCCTGCGATTTTCTGGAAAACGGGGGTATGATTGGGGGTATCGAGTCAAACGTAGTAGATGGGCCGATTTCGTGG
>ENA-OUQP01000492-OUQP01000492.1-human-gut-metagenome-genome-assembly--contig:-NODE-492-length-36502-cov-5.845968_pt1 | contig 36502 bp, 22 predicted proteins | sample MGYA00237951_ERZ548836 | MGnify/ENA primary metagenome ERZ548836 (study PRJEB26490, sample SAMN05194702) | human gut metagenome | biome: terrestrial biome; feature: human-associated habitat; material...
CCGATCTGGAGCTTCATGTTCATCACCGTTGCCTGCGGTGCCATTTCCGGCTTCCACGCCACGCAGAGCCCCCTGATGGCTCGCTGCATGAAGAGCGAGAAGCAGGGCCACTTCGTCTTCTACGGCGCGATGGTCTCTGAAGGCATCATCGCCCTGATCTGGGCTGCTGCCGGCTGCGCGCTCTACACCGGTGAGGAGCTTCTGGCCCTCGGCGGCGGCGGTTCCACCGCTGTTTACGACGTCTGCTCCAAGACCATGGGCGGCGTGGGCATCGCCCTTGCCATGCTCGGCGTTATCGCCTGCCCCATCACCTCTGGCGATACCGCGTTCCGTTCCGCACGTCTTGTTCTGGCTGACTGGTTCCATATGGAGCAGAAGAGCTGGAAGAACCGTCTGATCCTCTGCGTGCCCGTGCTCGGCGTCGGCGCCATCCTCGGCATCGGCAACGCCCTCGGCAAGATCGACTACACCATCATCTGGCGTTACTTCAGCTGGACCAACCAGACCCTCGCCATGATCGTTCTGTGGGCCGCTTCCATGTACCTCTTCTATGATAAGAAGAACTACTGGATCACCGCCGTTCCCGCGACCTTCATGAGCGCCGTGTCCGTTACCTACTTCCTGCTGGGCAACGAGTGCCTCGGCCAGTTCCTCAACAGCAAGACGGCCGACGGTGCTACCGTTTACAACACTGCCGTTGCTTACCCCATCGGCATCATCGCTGCGGCGCTGTTCCTTGGCATCTTCCTGTACACCATCAAGAAGCGCCACACCCAGCCTCACTACGAGACGCTGCACAAGTAAACCAAATCGTAGAGCGGTGGGAGAATGTACTCCCACCGCTTTTTCTGAATTTCGGGAGGTACCGTTATGATGTTTGCACCCGTGCGCCTTGGCGAGACGAGCATTGAAGCAAGCGAACTCGCTGCGGACAAAAAGTCCTGCAAGCGCTTCGGACCCTGCGGCGTAGGGGAAAAGGCGCTGTATCTCAATAGCTTCCTGATCGACCGGCGTTGCTATGTCGCGCTTTCCTCGGTGCAGCGCGTCTTCAAGCGCGTGGCGCTGAGCAAAGGCGGCTTTTCCGGGCAGGGCGTGTTCGGCTCGATCCCCTATCTCGTTGTGCAGTATGACAACGGGCAGGAAAAGCAGTGCACCTTCAAGCGCGAGGAGGACGTGGACGAGATGCTCGCCTGTATCAGTGCTGCGCATCCCGAGATCCCGACGCTCAGCGTAGGCGGCGAGCAGCGCTTGCAGGCCAAAGCGGAGCAGGAGGCCAAGCGCTATTGCAAGGAGCTTTCACCGCAGGCGCTCTCCGCCCGCGAAACGCTCGAGCAGGCGGAGACCTTCCTCTCCGGCTACCCCGAAATGACCAAGACGCTCGCGCTCGCGGCCAAGGCCAAGCGCGTCAATGAGCGCACCAATCCCGCCTACCGCTGGGTGGCGCTGGCCATTGTGTTGGCGGGCGCGGCATCTCTCATCTATGGCATCATCTCCTGGCGCAGCGGCGGCGATTTCGGCGTGTACTTTGCGCTCTTCGGCTTTGCGGCAGTGTTCTTCTTCTCCGGCGCGCACGTGCTGCCCACGGCGAAAAACAACCGCAGCGCGGTCGAGCGCGCGTGGACGCAGGCGGTCGATGCGATGGAAAACATCCTGCCCGAGGATTTCCCGCTGCCCGCGCGCTATGCGCATCCCATCGTGGCAAGGCGCATGATCCGCATCCTGCGCGAGGGCCGCGCCCAGAGCGTTGCGGAGGCGCTGGACGTCCTCAAGTCCGACCTCAAGGCACTTACCGCCGACGTGCAGGTCGAGCAGGAGGAATACGACGAGGTCGTGGTTATTAAGCCGTTGTTCCTTGTGAGCGATTATCAGTAAAAAGAAAAGCGAATGTCCGGCGCGTGCCGGACATTCGCTTTTTTGTGGGGTTTATCGGTTGTTTTTGTACTCCTCGATGGCCTGCAGAAAGGCCTTGCCGTAGCGCGCGGCCTTCTTGTCGCCCACGCCGGCGACCTCGAGCAGTTCCTCCATCGAGCGCGGGGCCTTTTCCGCCATGTCGGTGAGCGTTGCGTTGGAAAAGATGACGTAGGCCGGCACGCTCTCGCGTTTTGCGAGCTCCGCGCGTTGGGCGCGAAGCGCCGCGTAAAGGCCGCTTTCCTCGAACTCGTCCGAAAATGCACCGCGCAGGCGCTTCTTCTCTGTCTGCGCCTCGATTCGCCTGCGCATCAGTACGCTCTCGCCGTCAAAGAGCACGGCGGATGCTTTTTTGGTGGGTCTGAGCGTCGAATAGCGCGCTTCGAGCTCCAGATACCCCGCAGATTCGAGATATTCGACGTAACGCTCGATAACGCTCGGCGATGTCTTGTCCATCAGCCCGTAGGTCGACAGGCTTGCAAGGCCGAGCGACAGCAGCCGCTGCTCGCGGCTGCCGCGCAGCACCTGAATGATGAGCGTTTTGCCGACATAATAGCCGAGCCGCTCGCGGATGCGCATGACGCAGGATAGGATCATCTGCGCCGAACGCGTGATGTCCTCGGTCCGGTAAGTCGCTTTACAGTTCGAGCAGTTGCCGCAGCTCGCGGGATGCATCTGGCCGAAATAGTCGAGCAGCCTGCCGCGCAGACAGTCGACGGATTTGCAGTAACCCGTCATGGCCCGCAGACGCTCGTAGTCGCGCTTGCGCACAAGTGCGGCGTCCTCCTCCGAGAGCTGGTCGGCTCCGCCGTTTTCGATGAGAAAACGTGCGGTCTCCACGTCGGCCGGGGCAAAGAGGAGAATGCAGTCGGCGTTTTCGCCGTCACGTCCGGCGCGCCCCGCCTCCTGATAGTAGGCCTCGAGGCTCTTCGGCATATTGTAATGAATGACGAAGCTGACGTTCGACTTGTCGATGCCCATGCCGAAGGCATTTGTCGCGACCATGACGGTCTTGCGGTCGAACTGAAAATCGTCCTGATTCTGCCGCCGCTCCTCATCCGTGAGACCCGCGTGGTAGCGCGTGGCAGCGATGCCGCGGTCACACAGGCTCTCGCATACGCGCTCGACCGCCGCGCGCGTCGCGCAGTAGACGATGCCGCTTTTGTCCCGCCGCTCGTCGATGAGCGCGGCAAGGGTGGAGGACTTGTTTTTGGGGCGGCGAACGTCAAAATAGAGATTCGGGCGGTCAAAGCCGGTCACGATGCGGTAGGGGTCTTCCAGCTGCAAAAGCCGCAGGATATCCGACTGCACCTGCGCTGTCGCCGTGGCGGTGTAGGCTGCGACGACGGGTCTGCGCGGCAGGGCGTTGACAAAGTCGACAATGCCGAGGTAGCTCGGGCGGAAGTCCTGTCCCCACTGCGAAATGCAGTGCGCCTCATCCACCGCAAGGAACGATACGTCCATCTCCTGCATCAGCGAGAGAAAGCTGCTCGTTTCCAGCCGTTCGGGTGCGACATAGATGAGCTTGTAGGCGCCCTTGCGCGTGCGGGCGTAGACCGTCCGGATCTGCTCGGGAGTCAGCGAGCTGTTGATGTACGAGGCGGGGACGCCCGCGCTTTTGAGCGCTGCGACCTGATCCTTCATCAGCGAGATGAGCGGCGAGATGACGAGCGTGATGCCCGGCAGGAGTAGCGCGGGGATCTGATAGCAGAGCGACTTGCCGCCGCCCGTCGGCATGACGCAAAGCGCGTCACGCCCGGAGAGAATGGCGTCGATGAGCGCCTCCTGTCCGGGGCGGAAGGCGCTGTGGCCGTAGTATTGTTTTAAGATGCTGTGTTTATCCATAGAAGAAGTTCCGTTTCCTTGTTCGTTTTCTCCATGTTACCGCAGGATGGGGGAAATGTCCACGCCGATTTGCCCTCGGCGCGCAAAATGACATTTGACGAACGAGAAAAAACATGATATCATCACGCTGTTCCCGGAAAGATACGCTCTGACCGGCGGACAGCAAAATTCATCTTACCGTTCTGGCGGCAAGGACACGCTCCGAGCCTGAAGAAGAGGGGGAACGGGACGCGGCGCGAGCCGGGTCCGGCCATTGCTATTTCCATCCCTTCTGCCAAGCGGCAGGAGGGATGCTCTATTTTTTCAGGAGGGGACGCATATGGAAACGCGCGTTGCTGTGCTGGCGGTCATCGTCCGCGAGGGAAGCTCCGTCCAGCCGCTCAACGAGCTGCTGCATCAATACGGGCAGTACATCATTGGGCGCATGGGTGTGCCGTACCGCAAAAAGGGCGTGAACATCATCAGCGTGGCGCTCGACGCACCGGGCGATGTGATCTCGGCGCTCTCGGGCAAGCTCGGCCGGCTCGACGGCATCACGGCGAAGACTGTCTACGCCCCCGAAGGCAGTATCGGAAAGGAAGAAACCAAATGAAAAAGAATCTCAAACACATTTTCAGCCTGTGCCTGACGCTCACGCTCGTCTTTTCGCTCGCGGCCTGCGGGCAGAAGGCGGAGGAAACGCCGGACGGCGCGCAGGACGAGCAGCAGACCGAACAGACCGAATTTTCCCCTGCGAGCTACTCCGTCGCCGCGCTCAAGGGCCCCACGGCCATGGGCCTTGTCAAGCTGATGCAGGACAGCGAGAGCGGCGAGACGAGCGGCAATGACTATACCTTTACCCTTGCGGGCTCTGCCGACGAAGTGACGCCCGCGCTAATCAAGGGCGAGCTTGACATGGCCTGCGTGCCCGCAAACCTCGCCGCCGTGCTCTACGGCAAGACGAACGGCGAGATCGAGGTGCTGGCGGTCAATACGCTCGGCGTGCTCTACATCGTGGAGAACGGCGAGAGCGTGCAGTCCATTGCCGATCTCAAGGGCCAGACCATCGTGGCCGCGGGCAAGGGCTCCACGCCCGAATACGCCCTGCGCTACCTTCTGAGCGAGAACGGCATCGATCCCGACAGCGACGTGACGATCGACTGGAAGAGCGAGCACAGCGAGTGCGTCGCTGCGCTGGCTTCCGGTCAGGCGACGATCGCGCTCCTGCCCCAGCCCTTTGTCACCGTGGCGCAGAGCAAGATTGAGGGGCTGCGCATGGCGCTTGACCTGAACGCCGAATGGGACGCGCTGGGTAACGGCTCGGGTCTCATCACGGGCGTGATCGTCGCCCGCCGCGAGGTCGTGGAGGAAAATCCCGCGGCCGTGAATGAATTCCTGAAGGAATACGCCGCGAGCGTTGACTGGGTGAATACCAATACCGCGGACGCCGCCGCGCTCATCGGCGAGTACGGCATCGTGGATGCCGCCGTTGCGGAAAAGGCGCTGCCCTACTGCAACATCGTCTGCCTGACGGGGGACGAGATGCAGGCCAAGCTCTCGGGCTATCTGCAGGTGCTCTATGACGCGGAGAGCGCGTCTGTCGGCGGCGCGCTGCCGGATAACAGCTTCTATTTCGTCGGTTAAATCAGCTTCAGCGGCGGGCGCTGCCCCGCCGCTGACCGTTTAGAGGGGAGGGGAAGGTGTGAAGCGAAAACCGCAGAAAATACGCGTGTGGGCGGTCGTTTTCTGGCTGCTTATCTGGCAGGGCGCGGCAATGGCACTGCGCGCGCTCTATCCGCATGGTGCGCTGCTGCTCGCATCCCCTCTCTCTGCGCTCGAACGGCTCTTCACGCTTGCAGGGACGGCGGCGTTCTGGCGGGCGGTGCTCGCCTCGGCCGCGCATATTTTAGGGGGCTTTCTGCTCTCATGTGCGTTGGCGGTCATGCTGGCGGCGCTCTCGGCGCGCTTTTCCCGCATGGAGGAGCTGCTTGCGCCGCTCGTCGCGGTCATCAAGGCCGTGCCGGTCGCGTCGTTCATCATCCTTGCACTCGTGTGGCTGCCGAGCCGCAGCCTTGCGTTCTTCATCTCCGCACTGATGGTCTTCCCGCCGGTGTATCTGAATGTTCTGGAGGGGGTGCGCCGTGCGGATGCGTCGCTTTTGGAGATGGCGCGGGTCTTTCGCGTGCCATTTTCGCGCACGCTGCGCGGCATTTACCTGCCGCAGGTGCTGCCGTATTTCCGCTCGGCGGTCAGTGTGGCGCTGGGCCTGTGCTGGAAGGCGGGCACGGCGGCGGAGGTCATCGGACTGAGCGGCGGCACCATTGGCGAACGGCTCTACACGGCGAAGGTGTACTTCCAGACGCCGGACCTCTTCGCGTGGACGGCAGTCATCGTGCTGCTGTCGGTCGGCTTTGAAAAGCTGTTCCTCCTTGCGGTGGACAGGCTGGCGGAAAGGGTCGGTGCATGATGGAGCTTGTCGTAACAGATCTCAAAAAGTCCTACGACGGCCGGCCGGTGCTGGACGGCCTGTCCTTCACCGCGCCCGTCGGCCTGACGCGCATTGCGGGAAACTCGGGCATCGGCAAAACGACGCTGCTGCGCATCCTGCTGGGGCTGGAGCGGGCGGACAGCGGCACAGCCGCACCGAAGGATCTCCGCTGGTCGGCGGTCTTTCAGGAGGACCGCCTGCTCGAGCACCTGGACGCCGCGGGAAACCTTCGCTTCGCGCTTGGCGCGGCGTATGACGGAAAAAGAGCGGCGTCGCTGCTCGACGCGCTTGGTCTCGGCACTGTCGGCAGCAAGCGCGTGCGCGACTTCTCGGGCGGCATGAAGCGCCGTCTGGCGCTCGCGCGGGCGCTGCTCGCGCCCTGCGACGCGCTCGCGCTCGACGAGCCGTTCACAGGACTTGACGCAGGGAACCGCGAGACCGCGCTCGCGTGCATCCTGCGCGCGGCGGAGAAGAAGATCGTCCTGCTCGCCGCGCACGAAGCGCTCGATCTGCCGGACGTGCGCACCGTACAGATGTAAAAATTCTCCCCTTCGCATCGCGGAGGGGAGAATTTTGCTGTTTCCATGGGATAAAAAATGCGCCCCCGGCCTTTCGGCAGGGGGCGCATTGCGCTGCTTGATTTTTACTTGGTGGACATCAGGCGGATGTAACGGGCGAACATCGCGGACACCTGCGCGCGGGTGGCCTGACCCTGCGGGTTCAGCAGGCCGTCCATGCCGTTGATGATGCCGTTGTTCACGCACCACTGCATCGCGTCGTGGGCGTACTCGCTCACGGAGGACGCATCCGCGAAGCTCAGGCTGCCGCTCACGGCCGGGGAGCCGAAGTAGCGGTACAGCATCGCGGCGAGCTGCTCGCGGGTCACGGTGCCGTTCGGGTCGGTGCCGTCGGACACGCCGTTGGTGACGGCCCACGCACAGCCCTTGTCGTACCAGTTCGCGCCGCCGTCGGTGCTCTCACCGGCAAGGCGGGCGAGGACCGTGACGACCATGCCGCGCGTCGTGGCGGACTCGGGGGAGAAGGTCTGCGGGGCGGTGCCGGTGAACAGCTCACGGGCGGAGACAAAGTCCACATCGGACTCGGCCCAGTGGCCGACGGTATCGGCGAAGTCCTTGTCGTTGTTCACGATCTTGATCTGGGCGCTGCCCTTAACGCCGAGGACCACGCCGTCCTTGGTGACGACGGAGGTCTTGATGATCTCCTCCGTGCCGTCGGGGTTGACCTTGATGGCCACGGTGCCCTGCTGGGCGTTCACAACGGGGATGACGACGGAGACCTCGCCGGCGCTCGCGGGAACGCTGAGCTTGATGACGGGCGCGGCGGCGGGGGACGCGGCGGGCGCGACGCTCACGGGCGCGGCGACAGGCTCGTTCTTCTTCGCGGCGGCGCTGACGTCGGCGGCGGAGATGCTGGCGCTGATCTCGGTGTTGCCGTTTGCGTCGGACTTGACGGTGCCGACGGAGCCGCCCGCGGTCTTGTTCGTCGCGGTCACGGAGCCGTCCTTCTTGGTCTCGACCGTGGTGGTGGAGCCGTCGGGGTTCTTCGTGGTCTCGGTCACGGTGCCGGTGGTCTTGTCGGTCGTGGTGGTCGTGGTCGAGCCGTCGGGGTTCTTGGTCGTGGTGGAGGAACTGTTGTTATTGTTGCCCGGCGTCACGGGAACGAGGTAATAGACGGTGTAGGTGCTGTTATCGCTGTTCTTGTAGGAGACATAGCCGGGAGCGAGGAAGTCCGCGGGGTTGCTCGTATACACGCCGGCAGTCAGGTTGGCCTTTTCAACAACGACGAACTTGGCATCGCCGTCCTTGCGGGCGATGTAGCCGGAGGCAACATAATCGGTGGGGTTGACGGAATAGGTACCGCCGGTGAGGGAAAGCGAGCCGCCGGTCTTGACGATATCGCCGGTAAATGTACCGCCGGAGATGCTGACATCACTGAACTGACTGCGAACATAAAGCGTACCGGTGAACGTGCCGTTGGTAATCGTCAGCTTGCCGGGGTCGTGCGTTGCATCGCAGCCGCAGTTATCAATGGAATACAGAGAGTCAGCGGTGAATGTACCGCCGTTCACAGCGGCCGTTCCGTGATTCTGGAATGCGGCCTGCGTATAGTTGGTGAACGTGCCGCCGTTGATGGTCAAAACAGCGTCATCATCATTCTTGATGGTATTGAGACCGCCCTTGAACGAACCACCGTTGATGGTCAGAACTGCGCCGCCTTCCGGGACAGCAGGCTCTTTATTGGGCTGACCAGCAGTGCTAGCACTCTGCCAGCCGTTTGCGATAAGGCTGGAATACTTGCCGGACGTACCACCGTTTGCAGTGCCGTCCTGCTGGACGGTGACGCCAGCGTTGATGGTCATGGTGCCGAAGTTCTTCAGGGTGTAATAGCTGTTGCCGCCGTTTGCATTGGTAGCAGAACCGGCTTCATGGCTGCGGTCGAACGTACCGCCATTCAGAGTGGCGGTCGCACCAGTGTTGTTGTAGAGCGCGGCCTTGCCGTGAGAGATATTGTCGACCGTGCCGCTGCCGGTAACAGTCAGGTTGCCGTTATTGGTAATGGTGTGGCCGCTGACATTGGTCAGCTTGTGGCCATTCAGGTCAAGGGTGATGGTCTTGCCCGCGGGGATGGTGACATTTTCAGTGGTATCTTTCAATAGGGTTACGGTAGTATTATCGGCTGCCGTAACTGCATCGGCGAGGGTCTTGTAACCGGTACTGCCGATTGCGGCAATGATATCAGAATTAAAAACAGGTACACTGTCAATCACCAGCTTGCCGGTCGTATTGGGAACAAAGCGACCGTACAAATTAGACTGACCCTCAGGAAAGGTCTTGCCGGTCTGGGTCAGGGTATTATTGCTTTCAGTAGTGTTAGCAATGCTAATTTCACCAACATTAGCCGTACCCACAACTACGCCAACACGCCAGCCGCCGTTATCGGTGGAGTTCAGCGTGCAGTTGGTCACCGCATTGCTATTAAAGGTGTGGAAGGTTGCGGGGTTGCAACCGGCGTGGCCGATGATACCGCCAACAGAACCATTCGCAGTGATCGCCGTATTCTCTACGGAGCAGTTTTTAACCGTGATATAGGTATCAACCGGGCCGTCATTCTCCTTGTTATAGCCGGAAGTCCAGCCAATCAAGCCGCCGACACGAGCGCCGCCGGTGCTGGTGATCTTACTATCAGTCAGATGGCAGTTATCCAGTTCAATCGTAGGCATCGAATCAACATCGTTGATAAATGCGCCGATTCCTTGATTGCTTGTAGTAACGTTGATTTTAACACCGGTCAAAGTCAAATTCTTGATCACAATTCCCGATGTTCCAGCAAAGCCACCGGCAAACAGCGGGGCGTTCAGGCCGGTGATAGCGTGGTTGTTGCCTTCAATGGTGACGATACCTGCACCATGATAGCCATCAACCTCAAGAGAAGTCCAGCTATAATCGGTCAGGTTATAATCCTTGTCAAGCGTAACGGTAACATTGCCCGAACTGGCTTCACCTGCCTTAACATCGGAAAAAAGTTTCTTCAGTGCGTCACCGTCAGATACCGCTCCGTCTTCCGCCATGGCCGACACCGGCAGAAGCGTCAGCACCATGCACAGCGCCAACAATACGGAACACAATTTTCTTTTCATTTGAATTCCTCCTCTTATTTCTATCGTTTTCCGCGGCTCCCCGCGGTTGGTCTACAAAAAAACTGCCCCCCGCAAAGCAAACAGGGGACAGCAGTACGCGTAAAATGCAACCGGCTGTCATAACACGCTCCCGCAGGAGACGGGCATTAGACCCATTTGGCTTTGCGTCCCTGCCTTTCGGCAGGTTTGCCAGCTATTTTTTTCCCGGCGGAAAACGACCGCTTTCCCCCCGGATATATCCGCATCATACCACGCTCATTGCGCAAAAGCAACCCCCAAAACCGCCTTTTTCAAACCTTTTAGCTAATAAAAATAGACAATGGTTGCCTGTTTGCGGGGAATATGGTATCATTATCGCGAAAAAACGGGAAAAGACCGAAAAACCGGGGAGGGAAAGACCATGCAGGAGCTCCGCTGCCCCCACTGCGGGGAGGTATTTCAGGTGGACGAGACGGGCTATGCGCAGCTGGCCCGCCAGGTGCGCGACAGCGAATTCGACAAGGAGCTGCGCCGCCGCGAGCAGGAGCTGCTCGCCCGGCAGGAGAGCGAGCTGGACCTTGCGCGCCTGCGGCAGGAGCAGGCGTATCAGAAGACCCTGCGCGACAAGGACGAAGCGCTCGCGCAGAGCGCGCGCGAGGCCGAGCGCCTGCGCGAGCGGCTGGAGAGCAGCGAGACGGAGAAAAAGCTCGCCGTGGCCGAGGCCGTGCAGCGCCAGGCGCAGGCGCTGTCCGAGGGGGAGAAGCGCATTCTGACGCTCGAGAACGAGCTGGCCGCGCGCGAGACCGAGAGCCGCCTGAAGGAGAAGTCCCTGCAGGAGCAGTACGAGGAAAAGCTCAAAAGCAAGGACGAGCAGATCGAGTATTACAAGGATTTCAAGGCCCGCCAGTCGACGAAGATGATCGGCGAGAGTCTGGAGCAGCACTGCCTGACGCAGTTCAACACGCTGCGCATGACGGCCTTCCCGACGGCGTACTTTGAAAAGGACAACGACGCGCGCACGGGCAGCAAGGGGGACTTTATTTTCCGCGAATCGGACGAGAGCGGCACTGAATTTATTTCCATTATGTTCGAGATGAAAAATGAGGCTGACGCGACCGCGACGAGGCACAAAAATGAAGATTTTTTCAAGGAGCTGGACAAGGACCGCCGCGAAAAGCACTGCGAGTACGCGGTGCTGGTGTCGCTGCTGGAGATCGACAACGAGCTGTACAACAACGGCATCGTGGATGTGTCGTACCGGTACGAGAAGATGTATGTCGTGCGGCCGCAGTTTTTCATCCCCATCATCACGCTGCTGCGCAACGCGGCGCTCCACTCGCTGCAATACCGCCGCGAGCTGGAGATCGTGAAAAACCAGCAGCTCGATATCCTGCACTTTGAGGAGAACATGAACGCCTTCAAGGAGGGCTTTGGCCGCAACTACCGCATCGCGAGCGAGAAATTCCGCACCGCCGTCGACGAGATCGACAAGACCATCACGCACTTGCAGAAGATCAAGGACGCGCTGCTCTCGTCGGAGAACAACCTGCGCCTTGCCAACAGCAAGGCCGAGGATCTGAGCATCAAGCGCCTGACGAAAAACGCGCCGTCCGTCAAGGCGCTGTTCGACGAACAGCGCGCGGCGCGCGAAACAGAGGAGCAGTAAAAAAGCGGGGCATCGCCCCGCTTTTTTTATTTGCGCTTGGGCTTGGCCCAGCCCGCCTTGCGCTTGAAGCTCTTCGGCTTTTCGGCGGCTTTCGCCGCGGGTTTTGCGCCCTTCGGCGCGGCGCTTTTGCCGCCGTGCTGCGGCGCGCGGCTGTCGCCGTAGGGACGGACGAGGCACTTCGGCCCGTAGCCGATGAGGTCCTCGCGTCCGGCTTTTTTGAGCGCCTCGATGACGAGCTTTTTCTTGTCCGGGCGGAACCATTGCAGCAGCGCGCGCTGCAATTCCTTGCCGTGCGGCGTCGTCTCGGCGAAGACGGGCGTCATATCGCGCGGGTCGATGCCGGTGTAGTACATACAGGTCGAGAGCGTGCCGGGCGTGGGGTAGAAGTCCTGCACCTGCTCGGGCTTGTGACCCGTGGAGTGCAGAAACTCCGCGAGCTGCACCGCGTCTTCCAGCGTGCAGCCGGGGTGCGAGGACATGAGGTAGGGGACGAGGTACTGCTCGCGCCCGTTCTTCTCGTTCACGGAGCGGTATTTGTCCCAGAATTTTTCAAACACGTCGAAGTGCGGCTTTCCCATGTAGTCGAGCACGCCCGCCACGCAGTGCTCGGGCGCGACCTTGAGCTGGCCGGAGATGTGGTACTTGACGAGTTCCGACAAAAAGGGGCTGCCCTTGTCCTCCAGCAGATAGTCATACCGGATGCCCGAGCGGACGAAGACCTTCTTCACGCCGGGGATGGCGCGCAGCCGGCGCAGCAGCTCGACATATTCCGAGTGGTCGGGGTCGAGATTCTTGCAGGGGTAGGGGGCGAGGCAGTTCTTATTGCGGCACATGCCGCGCTTGAGCTGATCCTGACACGACGGGTGGCGGAAGTTCGCGCTCGGGCCGCCGACGTCGTGGACGTAGCCCTTGAACTTCGGGTCGTGGGTGAAGCCCTCGACCTCGCGCACGCAGGATTCGATCGAGCGCGAGGTGATCATGCGCCCCTGATGGAACGCCAGCGAGCAGAAGTTGCATCCGCCGAAGCACCCGCGGTTGTGCGCGACGGAAAAGCGCACCTCCTCGATGGCGGCGACGCCGCCGAGAGCGTCGTACATCGGGTGCACCTCGCGTATGTAGGGGAGCTCGGCGACCTCGTCGAGCTCCTCGCGCGAAAGCGGCATCGCGGGCGGATTGACGACGAGCGTGTCACGCCCGTGCGCCTGCCAGAGTGCTTTGCCGCGAATGGGGTCGTGCTCCTCGTATTCGAGCTTTGTCGCGAGCGCGTAGGCGTGCTTGTCCCCGCACACCTCTTCATACGACGGGCACTCGACGTGCTCGTAGGCGCAGACCTCGGGCGTGCGCGTCACGAACGCCGTGCCGCGAATATCTGTCAAGGATTCAACCTTTTCACCCTTTGCGAGCCGGCGCGCGATCTCGCGCGTGGCGTATTCGCCCATGCCGTAGACGAGCAGGTCGGCCTGCGCGTCGAAAATGAGCGCGCGGCGGACCTTATCGTCCCAGTAGTCGTAGTGCGCAAAGCGGCGCAGGCTCGCCTCCAGTCCGCCGACGACGATGGGGATATTGCCGAAGGCCTCGCGGCAGCGGTTGGCGTACACGATCGTCGGGCGGTCGGGCCGCAGACCCATTTTGCCGCCGGGGGAGTAGAGGTCCTGATTGCGGTGCTTTTTCGCCGCCGTGTAGTGCGCGACCATCGAGTCGATGTTGCCGCCGCCGATCATCACGCCGTAGCGCGGGCGGCCCATTGCGCGGAAGGCATCCGCGCTGTGCCAGTCGGGTTGGGCGAGCACCGCCACGCGGTAGCCCTCGGCTTCCAGCACGCGCGCAATGATGGTCGTGCCGAAGCTCGGGTGGTCGATGTAGGCGTCCGCCGTGACGACGAGAAAGTCATAATAGTACCAGCCGCGCTCCACCATCTCGTCCTTCGAGACCGGCAAAAAGGCCTTTTCGATCTTCTTTTTCTTCATTTTTCGATCACTTCCTGCAATCTTCTGTAGCAGGATTCCTCATCGTATTCAAAATTCTTCTCAAATGTGACGCTTTCCGCGTCCTCCTGAACGGGGTGGAAGCCCCACTTTTCCGCGCAGTGGAGGCCGACCAAATTGATCTTAGCGATGCGGCCGGTCGAGAGGATGGAGCAGCCGCGCGAGCGCGCGTAGGACAGCGCCTGACCGACGAGCTTCTCGCCGAGGTCGCGCTTCTGCGCATCGTCTTCGAGCCAGAATTCGCCGATCGTGCCCACACCGCCGCGGCAGCTTTCCACGCTGACCGCGCCAATGACATCGCCGCCGTGCATGACGTCGAAATGCCCCGCTTCGCCCGAAGCGCGGTAGTAGATGCCGCCCTCAAAGCCCTTCGGGTCGTTGACCCAGGGCTGCTTACGCACGGTCGTGATCTCGTCGCCGAGGTGGGAGGCGTCATCGCGGAAGACAACGTTGAAGCTGCCGTTTTCATACTCGAGCTTTGCAACGGCGGTATTTTCCGCGTGGCCGGTCTTGTCGATCTCGTGCAGCGTCATGCCCTGAAGCGTGCCGACGATGATGCGCATCGCCATGCCGTGGGAAAAGACGGCGACCGTGCCGTTCGGGTGCGCCTCGGCGATGTCCGTGAGCGCCTTGCGCATCCGCTCGCGCACCTCGGCGAAGCTCTCGCAGCCGTCGACGTGCCACTTCTGCGAATCGTTGCTGAAGTAGGTGAGCTGCTCGGGATCGATGCGCTCAAGCTCCGCCCAAGGGGTATCCTCCCAATAGCCCACGTCGATCTCGCGCAGCGTGCGGACGGTGCGCAGCGGCAGGCCGTGCGTTTTATAGATGGAAAGCGCCGTGATCATCGTGCGAAAACGGTCGCTTGAATAAACGGCGTCGAATTTCGTGTCGGCAAAGCGCTTCGAGAGCGCGGCGATCTGGCGGTAGCCGCGGTCGGTGATGGTGCTGTTGTACCAGCCGTGCGCGCGGCGATAGCGGTTGCCCTCGGCCTCGGCATGGCGGATGAGATAGATCGTGGTCATATCGTTCTCCTTCATGTTTTTGATCATTCAAAGCCATTATAGGACGAAAGGCAGCTTTCAGCAAGGGCGATTTGCCCCAAAAATCGGCGCGGCAAAATTTGCCGCGTATCGCTTTTCTCCGCGCGGACAGAATAAGCGCGTGAGCAAAGGGAGGGAGATCAAATGTGTGAGAGCGCATTCTGGCGCGGAATGGCCGCCGGCGTGGTCGCCGGCGCAGTCACCGGCATGATGGTCGCGGAAAAGCGCAACGCCATGAAGACCTGCGTGGGCAGGACTATGCAGCAGATGGGTACCGCCGTGGACGGCGCGCTGAGCGACCTGATGCACACGGTGCGATGAGCGCAAAAAAAGGAAGGGCGGGAGCATCAGCTCCCGCCCTTCCTTGCTGTATCGACTTTTTACGAGCTGCGATGGCTTAGATGACATTGTAAGCCTTGAGGAGCTTTTCAATGTCGGTGCCTTCGATCTTGCTGAGAGCTTTCTTGACGGCCATCTTTTCCATGAAGCCCATGTCCATGTCGGTGGCCTTCTTGCCGTCGCGCAGCTTGACGGTCGCGTTCAGAAGGTCGCGCACATCATACACGCTGCCCCAGACCTCGGGCACGCCGCGGTCGACGTTCAGCAGGGTGTAGACGGCCTCCATACCCGTGCGCATAGAATACTCGGTGGTGAAGATGGTGTCGCGCGGGGTCTCGGCGAACTGGCCGAGGAAGGCGAAGTTCACGCTGCCGTCGGGCACGACCTTGGGACGGTCGCCGTAGGCGCGCGGCATGAAGAACGCATCGATATACGGCATCATGACGGGCACGGTGTTGGCGCTGTTGGTCGCCAGCTCTTCGATTTGATCCTCGGGCACGCCGATGTGGTAGAGCCACTCCATGCAGATCTCCTTGCCGGTGCAGTCACGCATGGGCTTCTTGATATAGTCACCCGGCTTGTCGGTGAAGAGGGAGTAGACCCAGACGAGGCAGTGATCCTTGGGCTGGTCGCGGAACTGCGGCTGGCGGTTGATCGTCCAGCTCATGAGCCACGAGGAATCCTTCACGGTGACGATGCCGCCGGTGACGACATGGCCGGTGAAGGGATCGCGCTTGCAGATGTTCTTGATATAGGGGATGATCTTCTGGTCGAGGGTCTCGACGGTGGCGCTCATCCAGTTGGTCTGCTCGGGGTCGTGGCAGAACTTGTCGGGATGACCGAAGGACGGATCCTGCGCGGCGATCTTGCGCCACATATCCCAGCCGCCGCCCTCTTTGAGCTCGGTGTTGTACGCGGCGGGCTCGTTCTGGCTGCCCATGGAGGAGTTTTCGACGCAGCCGCCGTTGGTGATGAAGACGAGGTCATTTTCGGTCAGGTCGATGGCCTCCTTCTTGCCCTCGCGGATGACGTCGATGCGCTTAGCGAGCTTGTGGGCAGGGTCAGAGCAGTCGAACTCGACGTTTGCGACCTGCACGCCGTAGTGGAACTGGACGTTGTGGCTCTCGAGGTACTTGACCATCGGGAGGATCATGGACTCATACTGGTTGTACTTCGTGAAGCGAAGCGCCGTGAAGTCGGGAAGACCGCCGATGTGGTGGATATAGCGCTGGATATAGAGCTTCATTTCGAGCGCGCTGTGCCAGTTTTCAAAGGCGAACATCGTGCGCCAGTAGAGCCAGAAGTTGGAATTGAGGACCTCGTCATCGAAGAAGTCGGTGATCTTCTTGTCCTGTAACTGCTCGTTGGGGGTGAAGAAGAGCTTCATGATCTCCATGGCGCCCTTGTCGGAGATAGCAAACTTGCCATCGGTGTGCGCGTCCTGACCGCGCTTTTCCGTTGCGCGGCAGAGGGAGTAGTTGGGGTCTTCCTTGTTGAGCCAGTAGTACTCGTCAAGCACGCTCACGCCCTCGGTCTCGATGGAGGGGATGGAGCGGAACAGGTCCCACATGACCTCGAAATGGTTGTCCATCTCGCGGCCGCCGCGCATCACGTAGCCGAGATTTTCGAACTTGTAGCCGTCGCACGCGCCGCCGGGCAAATTACCCTTTTCAAGAATGTGGACGTGCTCGCCCTTCATCTGGCCGTCGCGCACGAGATAGCAGGCGGCCGTCAGCGCGGCAAGACCGCTGCCGACGATGTAGGCGGACTTGCTGTCAACGCCTTCGGGCTTCTTGGGACGGGCAAACGCTTCATAGTTACCGCTGGAATAATACATAATCAATTTCTCCTTTCAAACTGTCTGCGAAACCGCCGATCCGCGAAACACATTCAACCTTGGGGATCAGTGGTATGTTTTCCTTTCGATGGTGAAAGCATACCGCGGTTTGAAGAAAAGAACAATCAGCAGAAATCGTGCGGTGATAAGAAACTTATCACCGCACGAAAAACTGTCAAAAAATTTATCACCGCGCCGGATTTGATAAAACCGCGTTCCGGGGAACGGGAAAAAGGAGAGCGGCGGTCCGACGGACCGCCGCTCGAAACGATGGGGTGGACTTATTTGAGACCCGTCCAGGTCTCGCCGGTGCTGCCGGTCCTGTAGTCGTGACCGTTGGCGGCCTCCATGACGTCGAGATAGCAGGCGTCGCCCGTCTTAACGTCGGTGAAGGACTTGAGCCCGTCGGCACCCTTGGCCAGGAACGCCGCGTCCGCGCTGCGGCCGAGCATCCGGTTGACGATGCTTACGACCTCGGCACGGCTGATCGCGCCGTTGGGGTTGTAGGCGACCTCGCTGTCAGCCAGCCAGCCCTTGGCGACGACCGACGCGATGTACTTGTAGCCCCAGAAGGTCTCGGGAACGTCGGTGAACTTCACCGTGCCCTCCTCCAGCGCGAAGAAGCGGGACGCCATCGCGCAGAACTCCGCGCGGGTGACGGAGGCGTTCGGCTGGAACGTGCCGTTGGGATAGCCGGTGAGCACGCCCTTGGAGGCGAGCGTCTTCACGGCGGTCTCATACCAGCTGCCGGATCTCACGTCGGAGAAGCTGACGCTCTTCGTCATGCTCGTGTCGAGCAGCAGACGGTAGAAGATGGTCGCGGCCTCCGCGCGGGTCAGGCTGCCGCCGGGCTGGAAGGTCCCGTCGGGATAGCCCTGAATGTAGGCGAAGTGGTCCGTCGTATTCAGGCGGAGGTCGATCACCGCGCCGCTGACGTTGACGTCGCAGGCGGGCATCTTGAAGGTGTAGGTCGTGTCGTTGACCTTGGTCAGCTCGACGGTCTTGCCGTCCTTGCCGACGACCTGAATGTCGTCCACGCTGACGCCTTCGGTGATCTTGATGGTCACGGTCGTGCCGGCCGAAGCGCTGCTGCGGTCGGGCTTGATCTGGTCCTTCTGCGCGTCATCCACAACAACGCGGTAGGTGGGAGCGCTGGGAGTGACGGGGGCGGTGGGATTGCCGAACTCGGGATAATTCTGCGAGCCGCCGCCCTCGGCATCGGCAGCGTATGCAACGCTGCCGATGCCTGCGAACAGGCACAGAGTCAGAACAAGCGATAAAAGAATGCTCAACTTATGTTTCATGTGGTACTCTCCTTTTCGTCGTTGACCTGCTTAGGAGTTGGTCTTCAGCTCGACGCCGTACTCATACATCTGGATGAAGTAGGTCTCGCCGCTGTTGAGCAGGGGGAGCTGCGGGTAGGTCGCGGTGAAGACGCCGCAGAGACCGCCCTTGTCGTCGTATGCCGTCCGATTCTGATAGGTCAGCGTGCCGGAGGCATAGGCCGTCGTCTTGTCGATGGTGTTGCCGGTCTTCTTGAAGATCTTGTAGCTCAGACCCTTGGCATCATTCAGCGGGGTTATCGCGCCACCTTTGTTGTGGACCTTGATGAGGACCGTGAAGCCGGTGAAGGTCTTCGTGGTGTAGGTGGCTTCGATCTGGATGTTCTTCAGAACGATGTCGAACTGGTACTGGCCGCCCTCAAGCTTGTAGTTGGTGTCGCCGACTGTAGCAGTCACGGTTGCATTACCGGTAGCTGCAAAGTTGATTGCGTCTGTACCATCCTTTGCAACATTGTAGGTGGTGCTGCCGACCTTGATCGTGAAGCTCAGGTCGAGGTCCTCGATCGTGTGGCCCTTGGCAAGGCCGCGGCCAACGCTGTTTTCCTCTGCCTTGAGGATATTGACCAGCGCGGTGTAGAGCTGGGACTGCGGGAGTCTCCAATAGAGCTGAGCATCCGTGACAGCCTTTTCCAGCTTGATCGGGCGCTGCGCGATGTTCGCGGAGCCTTCGATCAGGTTGTCGCTGGTGGCAGCCGCACCGATGAAGCCCACCGTGCCGGTCGGGGCAGTCATCGTACCCTGCGCATTCTTAGTCTCAGTGTTGGTCAGGGTGTAGTTCTCAGCCTTGGCATTGGTGACGCTGCCGAATTTCAGTTCGTAGTTGTCATCCTTCGCAGTATCCGTCGCGGTCCTGCCTGCCGGCAGTGCGGTGCTGCTGGTGTTGCCTTCCTCACGGTTGGCGGCCTTGTAGGTCACCTTGTTGCCGGTGCAGTCGTCCTTGTCCTGCCAGACGAAGGTGTCCGGGAGATTGAAGTCCGCCAGATTATCGGCGTAGTCCACGCCGTCGCGGGTCGTGCTCTTGACTGCATCAAGGATCCAGTCAAGGTCGTTGGCCTGCTCGCCGTAGACCGTGGCGTCGTTCAGCTCGTTCTTGGCCTTTGTGGTGGTGGAATAGAGCTTCATGCCGTCGTAGGTCGTGACCGCGGAATCCTCTGCCGTCTCATCGGTGGTGTACTTGACGTTGTAGTTCATGTTCTCCGTGCCGGCCACGAGGATCTCATAGCCGTCATGGACGTCGAGACGGTTGTACGCGTCGGTCTGGGACGCGGTCAGGACGTTGGAGATCGCGGCAGCTTCCGTGGACGTGTAAGCCGGGCTCGGAATTGTGCGGGTTGTGCCGTAGATGTGCGCATCGGCAACCGGCGCGACCGTGGCGTCCTTGTCGTTGATGGTGAACTTGCCGCCGTAGGTCTCGGACTGGTAAGCCCAAGCGCCGGTGACCTTTGCGGTCGTGATCTGCGAGCCGACGTCGATACGATCGGTACTCGTGCGCGTAACTTTGCTCGCATCGAAATACGGAAGTGCCCGATACAGCTCGTCGTGCACAGTCACATTACCCGTGTAGTCGTAGGTCTGCGAAGCGCCGTTGTAGACCTTGTCGACATTCTTGAGCGCAATCTTCGCTTCCTTCTGGATGGCCGTGACGTCGACAGAGATCTTGATCTGCTGCTCGCCCACGCCGCGCTTCAGCGTGACGATGAATTCGCCGACGCCGGTCACCTTCAAAATGCCCTTATCCGCATCGATCGTTGCCGGTGCGCCAGCGCTGACGCTCCAGTTGAAGATGCCCGAGCCGTTGGCGTGTGTGGTGTAATAGCCGTACGGATAGAGCTGGATCTCGTCGCCGTAGTAGACCGTGTTTTTGCCGGTGCTGCTCTGCGGCAAGCCGTGGATATCGAGCTTGACGCTGGGATCCGTGCGCTGCTTGGTGTACTGGCCGTTCTCATAGGTGATGGCGTAGTTCTTCGAGAGCGCGTCGATCGGCTGGATTGCAACGTAGCCGACCGAATCGAGGACAACGTTGTTGTAATCAGACTTGCCGTCCTTCGGGTTGTAGAGGAATTCCGGCGCGATCTGCACGTCGCGGAGCGAGGTGTCCGGCGTTGTGTCGCCAGTCTCCGCGGCAAGACCTGTGTAGCCTGCGGTCATGTCTGGGAAGGCGTCGTACTGCGTGGTCTGCCAGGAGTCTGCCTTGATGGTCAGGGCCTTCTTTGCGATGGTGAAGCTCTTGGAGATCTCGTGCGCGGTGTAGTTCGCGGTCTCGTTCACGTGCAGCGTGACGGTGTACGTACCGGCATCGACCGGCGCCTGCTCGTCAACATTGCCGTCCGCCGGGGTGTTGTAGCCGATGGCCACGTCGCCCGCGTAGGTGATGTAATAGTCCTTGCTTGCATCCTTGCCCTCAACACCGGTCAGCGTCGTGTAACCGTTCTGCGGCATGGAGTTGTAGGTCAGGCCGGTAGCCGGGGTGACGTCAATGCTCGGGTGTGCCTTGGTGATGGTGTAGATGCCGTAGGCCACATCACCCGTGGAGGTATCGGTCGCCTTTACCAGATAGCGGCCCGCGTAGCTCGGGACCGTTTCGCTCCAGGTCGTGCCGTGATATTCGACCTTCACAGTATTCCCCTGTGCGTTCTTCGCGGTGACGGGCACATTGCCAGCCGGATTATATTTGGTGGCCGTGTCACTGAGGTAGATCAGCGTGCTGGGCTTCGGCGTGGCGGCCTCAGTCAGGTTAGTCGCCGTCTCAACAACGGTGAACTGCATCGTGACGCCGCTCTTATAGTTACTCTGATTCGGGCGGGCAACCACGGTGTAGAGACCGAGCTTGGAAATGTCGGTGGTCTTCTCGATCTTCGTGTCGCTGTGATAGTAGAACGTCAGCGTGTAATCCTCGGTGCCTGTGCCGAGCGTGATCTCGCGGCCGGACTGGTCGATCATCTTGATGACCTTGTCTGCCGGGAAGGTCTCGCCCTGCTTCAGCTCCAGCGTACCATGCTCGCCGTAGACCTGGCTGCGGCTGACATAGATGTCCTCCGTATACGAGGCTTTATCCCACTCGTAGTTGTTCGCGTCATCGCCGAGAAGGTCGATCGCGGAGATGGTGAACTTGTTCTCGCCCGCGTTCGCCTTTTCAAGCGCCGCAGCGGTCGCCACAGCGTAGATGCTGTCGCCGTTGATGATGCCGACATTGTTGGTCGGCAGACCCGTGCCGTTCGTGGTCTGATCGGTCTCCGCGTCGTTCAGCATGACCTCAACGATGTTGACATCGGTGGTGCCGTCGTAGACCGTGGCCTGTGCGATGGCGTCCGCAATGGAGACGCTGCGCGGTGCGATGGTGAAGGTCGTCTCAATGCGCTGCTCCGTCCAGTAGGCGGAAGCGGGGAGCGTGATGGTTGCGGTGTATTTACCGGCCTGAGACGGTTCGACCAGTTTGCCCTGCTGATCATAATACTTCACAGTCCACGACTTGTTCGCAGCGTTGTCGATCGCATCGCCGCTGAAGTGGAAATCCTTCAGCGCGACCGTCAGGCCCTGCGTGCGGCCGTTGTAGGTCGGATTCGTGTTGCCGACTTCGAAGCCGTAGCTGCTCTCGCGGACGATCAGGCTGCGCGTGATCTCCTGCGCTGCGTAGCCGGTGTTGGTCGTGGCGCTGACCGTCAGGGTGTAGAAGCCGGGGGCAGTCGGGACCCCCTTGTCGTCGCTCTCTGCGGTGTTCCAGCTAAAGGCGTTCCAGCCGTTGACGGTGTTCATGCTGGTGAAGGTCTTCTCATAGGCGGTGTTATTGCCCTTCGCGCTGTCGTTCGTGACCGTGACGGTGACGTTCGCGTTCGGCACCACGCCGACCACGCCGGAGAGGAACACATTCGCGGTGACGGTCTCGCCCTCGGTGATGCCCTCGGTGTTCTCAGCGTCGATCTTGCTGGTGTTGAGCGCGACGGAGACGGTCATGCTGGTGTCCGTCGGCATCAGAACATTGGAGTAGTAGACCTGACGGCCGTCGTTCGCATCTGCTGTACCGATCACGCCCTGGTCAAGCTTCCCAAAGGAGCCCTTGGTGATCGGCTGGTCGTTCACCGTGATGACCGCGCGATAGGCAGTGTTCTGCTCGACCTTGTCAAGAACGAGGGACGTGCCGGTCGCGCCGATGTCCGTCCAGCGCTGGGAGTTTGCAAAGTCTGTGCCTTCGGCATCGCCGATGGCGGTCGCGCCGTTCAGTTTCTGCCACTGGACGGTGTAGTCAGTAGTCGGATTCAGCTTGGCGATGGTGTTGAGCAGAGCCTTGTCCAGATTACGATCCAGCGTGTAGATATCGCTCAGTGCAAGCGTGGCCTTTTCATTGGTCTTGAATGCGCCGTCGCTCACGCTGATGTGGATGCCCTTGTCACCATTGGTCGGCTGCTTCTTGTTCTCGTCGTTGCAGTTGAAGACCACAGAGGAGTAGACGGTGACGGTGTCGTTGGTCGTCGTGCAGCCAGCGGCAGCCGTGATGGACTTCTCGGTTTCATTCACCGTGGCGCTGGCATTAAACGTCGCGTCGCCGCTGTAGACGGCGGTGATTTCGACGTCGCGCTTGATGTTGGTGGTATCCGTGACGGGCAGCTTGCTGGTCTTGATGCTGGCGATCTTGCTGCCGCTGCCGTCGGTGGCGTCAGCCAGCGTAGTGCTGTCCAGCTTGACCCAATTCTCGCCGTCCTTGTAGTAGAAGGTCACAGTGCCGGTGGGCTGCATGGTAGGCTTGTCGTTGGCCGCGGCTACCGTTGCCGTCAGGGTGATCTCATTGAGCTGATAGACGTCGGTCGCAGCAGTCGACTCGATGGCATCGAGGGCCTTGACAGTCACGGTGACGTTCTGCTTGGTGCCGATGACGGCATCCTGCGAGGTCGCCTCGCTGCCCGCGAACACGCCCTTACCGGTCAGCTTGACACGGTAGCGGTCGTCGACCTTGGTGGTCGTGGTGGTATAGGCCGCCTGCGTGCTCTCATTGTTGGCCTTGACGAAGTTGTCGCCGGTCTTGTACTGCCATTCGATGCTGTAGTTGTCCGCATCGACGGTACGGCCGTCGAGCGCGACCACGGACCAATCGCCAGTGGTAGCTTCCGCACCGGTCTGACGCAGCTTGAATTCGTGCTGCACGCCCGCCAGCAGGCCGTTCAAGTCTTCACTGTAGGTGGTGGCCTTCGCGCCATTTGTGCCTTCCAGCTCAGACTCGATGATCGGGGTCTTGATGGCGGTGGACTTGATGTAGACGGCCTGAGGCGCAGCCTTGCTGTCGCTGGTGTCATAGGTGGCGTTCGCCAGATAGACGGCGTAGAACTCGTCCTTGTTATCGGTTACGTTACCGCCAGTCCACTTGCTGATCTCCACCTCACAGGTCGCAACGCCGTTTGTACCGACCGCAATGGGGGAGGCGTTCAGCAGCGTGTCAGCCGTAGCGCCCTTGCGGTAGAAGTTGACATGACCGGTGGTGACAGTGGGGGTCCCGGTAGTCGTATCCGTGACGGTCGCGGTCAGCGTGACCTTCTGGCCCTCGAACTGGGCGAGGCCGGTGGTGACAGGGTTACCGGCGATGGTCACAGAACCTTCATTATCAGCGCCGGTGATCGTCAGCGCGGTGGCGGTGGCCTGCCGCACGGTCGTGTCGGTCGACTTCGTATACAGGCAGGTGTCATACTGGTCGTTCACCAGCCCATCATTTTCATTGAACTTACCGGCCTTGACGAACAGGCTGCCGTTGTCCGGGCCGAGGGGGACGATCTGCGCGCGGAACTGATAGCCGGACTTGTCGCCGGTGACCAGATAGGTGGCCTTGTCGCTGGCTTCGCCGTCCGTCTTCCAGTCGTTCTTGCCGACTTCGGTGTACTGCCAGACGATCTTATAGTCCTTGCCGAGCACAGGCTGCTTGCTGTCCAGCGTCTCGACGCCGGTGATGCTGGCGGTCTTGACCTCGAGCGTGTAGGTACGGCCCGCGACCATCTCCGTGGCAGCAGTTGTCGTGCCGTTACCCTCGTAGATGTTCAGCTCATTACCCTTGTCTGCGACATTGCTGGGGCCCTTGGTGATCTTCCAGCTCAGCGCCTTGGAGAAGATACCGACATTCATCACGCCAGAGGTGCTGCCGCTGTAACCCTCGTCGGCGTTGGGGGTGAATTCGGCCCAATAGTATTCGTCCTTGGCGGTAGTCTTGTACTCGCCGACCGTCGTGCGGAACGTTGCGGTCGTCCCCTCGATGGAGGTGGAACCGACAATCGTGGAGTTCGTCTTATTCGCTTCTTTCGTACTACTCTTGTAGAAGGTGACCGAGCCCACGGCGAAGTGATTCAGCTCCGCCTGAAGCGTGATCTGCTCGCCCTCGTACTGGATGACGCGGTTGTTTTGCTGCGTATCGTAGGCGACATCCGTGATCTTCAGTGTCAGCTCGGTATCCTGCGCTTTCCAAATGGCGTAGAGGGTGGTGTCCTGCGTAAACTCAGAAGCAGCGCCTGCCCGAATCTTCTCCGCCGTATAACGGGCATCCGCTTTTTTAGCTTCGCTGTCGGTGTTCCAGCCGAGGAAGGTGTAGCCCGTGCGACTGGGGACCTGCGTGGTGATCTTATCGTTTCCGGTCTCGCCGAGCGCCGCGAGATAATACTTCACGACCTGCGGGGAAGGCAGACCGGACACGTCATCGCGCGCATTCGCATTATAGATAACCGTCACGGTTTTGCGCTCGATGCCGGTGACGGTGATCTTGGTGTCCTCCTTCGCGATGAACTCGAAGGTGTAGACGTTGCCGTTCTTCTCGTTCGGGGCGTACAGAATGCCGTTCACGCCGACCTGCATCTTCGAAGCGTCGTAGCCATCGGCCACCGTGATGGTGAAGGTCACCTTGGCGTTATAAGCGACGGTGCCGGTGTTGCTGGTGGCGGTGACAAGCGCATCCGGCGTGGTGAACTTCAGCGCATAGCCGACCTGTTCAGCCGCTAAGGGCCAAGTGATGACCGGGGTGATGGGCGTCAGCTTGGCGTAGATGGTGGTGTTGTCGGTTACAGTGTTTGCTGCTGTAACATTGCCGTCTGCGTCAGTCACATCGACAAAGTTCCACGCACTGGTGCATCTAGCATCCTGATACCAACCGCCGAACGTGTAGCCATCGACCTCGGGGTCAGCGGGCTTGGTGGCCTTGTGGTTAAACTCCACCTGCTGCGTCTGATAGATGGTGCCGTTGGTCATGAACGTCACGGTGTAGGTCGCGTTGGCAGTGACAAGAGCATTGATTGCGGTGTCAGCCTTAATGCCCGACAGCGTGTAGTGGTATTTCATCGATCCGTCATTCTTATTGAGAGTTGGCTCCCCGATGGGATTCACAGGCTTCCCACTATTGATGCCGGCGGTGTTCGCCCAGACCGAAGGGGCATTCTGCGCGTAGGCGGGGTCAACGATCAGGTTGAACTCGAAGCTGCCGTTGTGCTCCACGGTCATGGAGCCATGGCCCGAGTGGAGCGAATACCCCTCGCCGCTGCTGAACGTGATGGTGTAGGTGTTCTTCTGCCACACGGCGCAGAGGGTGATGTTGTGATCGATCTCCTTCGAGAAGGTCGCGCCGGGGAGGTAGGACGCGGCGGTCGCGGTGTCGCTCTCGCTCCAACCGAGGAAGGTAAAGCCCTCCTGCTCGGGGATGATCTCGGTCAGCGTGGCCGCCAGACCGTAGGTCTTGGTGGTGCTCGGAATGTCGACCGGCGTGACAGTCGCGCCGGTCGGCGCGTTCAGATCATATTTGATTGAGTAGGTCTTTGGCATATAACGACCATAGAGATTTACATCGCCATTGACGTCTAACGTCGCTTCTGCCTTATCAGTATAGTCGGGGTTTTTATACCAACCATCGAAGTTGTAGCCGGTGCGCCCTGCGGGGTTGATCAACGTCACATCTCTGCTTTCTCCGGTGACCTTCTGGCTTGTGAAGTAGGCCTCATCAATCGAATAAGAGATCGTGTAGACCGGAATCTGCTTCATCTTCACGCTGACAGCCACGTTGGATTTAATGTTGGTTAACGTGTATTTGGTGGCATCGTGTGTCAGCGTTGCGTCGCCGGTATAGCTGACGTCTTCAATCGTCCAACCGTTATCCGCATTCACAGTGAAGGAGACGCTGTCATTATAGGTAACAGTCTTGTCAGACTTATCTATGTCATCAAACTTTGCCGTGAAGTGATCGCCGACCGGCAGCGTGACAACATAGGACTTCTGCTCCGGCTGAGAGACCGTTACGGCCGTGTCGCCCGTGGGGACAAAACTGTAAGTGTAGGTCGTGCTGCCGTCATTATTCTCAGTCTTTGTCGAGTAACCGAGCGGTACGCCGTTTGCGGCAACGATCATACTGCTTGCGTCATATGCGGCAAGGACCGTTACCTTGAACGAGGCAGGCCTGCCGGGGGTGACAGAATGCTCAGTGATGGTGAGGGTCACGCCTGTCAGGGAGTCATTGGGCGTGTAGGAGATGGTATAGTTTTTGGGCTGCCACACGGCATAGAGGCTGATATCCGTGTCCGTAATCGTGACCGTGTCGTTGGGCTGATAGTTGGCCGTTGTCGCATTCTGGTCCTTCGACCAGCCGAGGAAGGTATAGCCCTCGGCCTGCGGGATGAGATACGGGATGGTGACGGTGCTGTCCTTCGCGCCAGTCAGGTCGTTCGGCCAGTTCAGCGCGCTGCCGTCCGTCGTGTTGCGGCGCACGAACTTCACGCTGCGGCTGCCGACCGGGGCGGAGCCGTCCTTGGTCCACTGGGCGGTCAGGGTGATATCCTGCGTAATACCGGTGATCTGTTCACCCGGTGCAAAAGAAGACTTTGGGGTGAGCTCTGCGCCGCTGTTGGTGTATGTGGCCTTCCAGCCAGCAAACGTGAAGCCATACATTGTCGGCTCGACCGGGACGGTATACTTCGTGCCGTTACTGGGCGCAGACATCATCAGACCGGATGCGCCTGAGTACTCAGATTGGAACGTGATTTTGTAGTTCTGCTCATACTCTGCGGTCAGAGTGATGTCGGCGTTGATGCTTTCAATTTTTCCGCCCGGCTGATACTCTGTTTCTGTTCCGCGGAGGGTAGTTTTCCAGCCGGTGAAGGTGAAACCACTCTTTGTTGCCTTCGCATCTGCCGGGATGATGTAGGTTTCACCGGTTTTGCCGCCATTGGCAGTTGTTGCACCCTCAGTTAAAGTTCCACCTTCACCCGCATCATAAGCGACGGTGTATACGTAGAACGTAAAGCCAGTGACGTCGACATAGATGCTGTCGCCGATTTTCTTAGATTCATTCACTGTATCGCCCTTGTAGAACGTATACTTCAGATGGATGGTGCCACCCGTCTCCAGCACCTTAGCGGTCAAAGAGTCGGTGTCAGAATCGTCATAGCCTTGCGGGTCATCAAAATTAACCTTAAGAGTATCAGAAATAGTGATCGGTTCGCCGATTACGGAATCCAAGCATTCGACTTTAACAGTGTAGTCCCTAGAATCTTTATTTGTTCCAGCAACGGCACTTCTTGCCTGAAATCCTACCGTAAAGGAAATATCGTCATTATAATAATAATAAGTACGATTATCAGGTCTGGAATTATATGCTAATTGCGGGTAGAGGTCGATGTTGTTAGTTGCGTCAGTAACCTTGATATCCAAGGGAAGAAGGTGCCCTAACACATCCTTATTAGCACTAGAATACGAGATACGTGCGGGATCAGCTTGGGAGCCACCCCCTGATACCGAGATGCTATCCACCGCCAGCGCCGTCGTTGGCAGCAAGCTCAGCGTCATGATGAGCGCCATGAGAAGGCTCAATAGCCTTTTCGGTGTCCATCGGGTTTGTTCTGTTCGTTTGTTCATGCGATTTCCTCCTTATATTTTCACTTTTTTGTGATCGTTCGTGTGTGCCCGCAGAGCGCTCTGCGGGGACGAGGGAGGCCTCCCTCGTCATAGTCTTCTGACAGCAATTTACAGTTATTGACATTATATTAGCCAATAGAATAAATGTAAATCATACCAAAGTATTAGAAAACGTGAAAACAGGAGAATAACGGCGAAAAACGGCAAAAAAAAGGAGAGCCGTGCGGTGCTGCACGGCTCCCGGTTTATGATCAGGTTATTGCGGCTTGTCGATGCGCAGGCGCTCCAGCGCGGTGCGGACGCTGCCGTGGATGACAAGCTCGAGCCGGTCGACGAGGGCCTGCGGGTCGTCCTTCATGTCCCGCTTGATCCAGTCGAGCATCAGGCCGACGAAGGCGTACTTATAGACCGTGGCGATGAAGGCCTTGTCCTCGCCGCGCACGCTCATGCCCTGCGCCTGCTCCTCGACCACGCCCTCGAGCAGGTCGTAGGTGACGCGATAGAGGTAATTTTCCACCTGCTCGCGGCTGACGGAGTGGTAGACGTTCATGATGAAGGGCTTGTTGTCCTGCACGGCCTTGAAGAGCTGCAAAAGGCCCTGCTGCCACGTCTCGTAGGTCTTGTTGCCCGCCAGCGCTCTGCCGGCGTCCTCCTGGCACGACCATTCGACCAGATCGTAAATATCCTTGAAGTGGTAGTAAAACGTCATGCGGTTGATGCCGCAGTCCTCCGTGATATCGCTGATGGTGATCTTGCTCAGGGGCTTTTGCAGCAGCAGATTTTTGAGCGACGCTTCCAGCGCGCGCTTGGTCACCTGTGACATGGCCGGTTGCTCCTTCCGTTCGGATGATTGCTTTCATCATACCATGCCGGGAAGCAAAAAAGGGAGAAATTTTTGTAAATTCTGCGGAAAACGGGAGCGCCGGCCGGCGCTCCCGTTTTTCATTCGATTCCCCGCCGCAGGCTTACTCAAAGCGGACGGTGAGCTTCGGATTTTCCGCCGCGCTGTCGCGCAGCACGCGGCGGTTGACTTTCTGCGGCGTTCTGAGTACGATAGGAGCATCACAAAAGACAGAGAAGGAGAGATATCATGACGATCGAAGAACGCGCGGCGCGGGCGGTGGAGCTGAAGGCGGGGTGCAACTGCGCACAGGCGGTGGCGCTGGCCTTTGCCGATGTGCTGCCGCTCGATGAAGCGACGCTGATGAAGCTTGCGGCGGGCTACGGCGCGGGCATGGGCTGCATGGAGGCGACCTGCGGCGCGCTGGTCGGCGCGGTGATGGCCGCGGGCCTGCTGACGGACGGGCAGGGCACGGGGCGCATGGCCCGCGCCACGCTCGCGGGCTTTCAGGACAGGTGCGGCGCGACGATCTGCAAGGATCTGAAGGGCATTGAGACCGGAACGGTCCTCTGTCCCTGCACCGAGTGCGTGCGCAACGCGGTGCTCGCCGCGGGCGAGGCACTTGGCCTGGAATAAGCGCGGAAAACACTGTGTTGACAAGTATTTCTTCGCTGCTTATAATGTGACCGAAGAAGAAAAACGGTCCAAAGTCAAAAAGCCGCCGGGCGGCTTTTTGAGGGGCCAACAGTTAGATAAATCTAACTGTTGGTGATCGCGTCTAACGGTTAGATGAATCTAACAAAAACCGAAAAATGTGGGGAGGAAGCAATGAGCGAGAAGATCACGCTCTCCGGCGTGCCGGAGACGATGCTGCAAACGGTTTTTGCCCGCGCGAAGGAGACGAAAACGCGCGGCGCGATCACCGACGGCAAGGCGGTCGAGATCATCGATAGGCTTGACTATGATTTTTCCGCGGCGGATCAGGATAAGGCCATGCACAGCGGCGTCATCGCGCGCACCATCGTGCTCGACAGGCTCGTGAAGGCCTTTCTTGCGGGGCACGGCGGCGCGGTGGTCGTGAACATCGCCTGCGGACTTGATACGCGCTGCTATCGCGTGAGCGGCTATTCGCACTGGTATAACCTTGACCTGCCCGAGACCATTGCCGTGCGGAAAAGGCTCCTGCCCGAGAGCGGAAGCATCTCGCAGATCGCCATGTCCGCGATGGACAACTGGGGCGGCGAGATCGGGAAGACGGGCACGAGCGCGCTCGTCATCATCGAGGGGCTGACGATGTATCTGTCCGAAGCCGATGTGAAGCGCATCTTCGCTGTGATCTCGGGCCGCTTCGACCGCGTGACGGTGCTCGTCGAGACGATGAATCCGATGGTCGTCAGGCGCTTCAGGGAAAAGTCCATCGAGGCGAGCAGGGCGAGGTTCCGCTGGGGCGTAAAGGACGGCGCGGCGCTCGCCGCGCTCCTGCCGGACTTCCGCCTGGTCGAAGAACACAGCCTGTGCGAGGGCATGGCGGAATTTGCGCCGGTCTACAGGCTGCTGGATAAAATTCCGGCAGTCCGCAATATCTCCAACCGCATCGTCGTGCTGGAGAAAAAGTGAGGAGGCGGCAGCGTGATTTGGAGTACCGTCTGGATCGAAGCGCTTATTTTTACGGCGCTTTTCACGGCGATGGTGATGATCCCCGCCATCAGGCACCCGGAGGTCGGCGTGCACAACTACCCGCCCGATATTCAGGAGGAATATTTCAAGACCCACGAGCGCATTCCGGTCGCGCCGCTCAGCGGACGCACCCTTGCGGTCAGGGGGGGCACTATCGTGCTGTTCACGGCGCTTTTGACCGGCGGCGCCATCCTCGCCGGGGCGGACAGCTTCCGGACGGGGGCGGTGTTTGCGGCCATCCTCTTTCTCATCGTCGGCGTGTGGGATACGTTTTTCATCGACTGGGTGCTGTTTGCGCACCTGAAGGTATTTCGCCTGCCGGGGACCGAGCACATGGACAAGGCCTACGCGCAGAAGTGGTTTCACGTCAGGGGAATGCTTTTTCCGGGCTCGCTGTTTCTCGTCATCGTCAGTGCGCTCACGGGACTTTTTGTCATGTGGATCAAGTAAGAACAAGGAGAGGGCAAAAGCGATGAAGGTCTATTCGTTCGGTAAAGAAAATGCGCCGGTCATTTTGCTGCTGCCGGGCACCTGCTGCCACTGGAAGGGCAACTTCGGCCATGTGATCCCGCTGCTGTCCGACGAGTACCGCGTGCTCTGCGTCAGCTACGACGGCTTTGACGAGACGGAGCGGACGGAATTTCCGACGATGCTCGAAGAGACGGCGAAGATCGAGAGCTGCATCAAAGCAAACTGCGGCGGGCACATCCGCGTGGCCTACGGCTGCTCACTCGGCGGCTCGTTCGTGGGGCTTCTGGCCGCGAGAGGGAATATCCGCATGGACTACGGCATCCTCGGCAGCTCGGATCTGGATCAGTCGTCAAAATTTGCGGCAAAATTGCAGACCGAGCTTCTGCTGCCGCTGCTGTTCCCGATGCTCCGCGACGGCAAGTTCAAGTCCCGTCTTCTGCAAAGGAAAATGGAGAAGCGGATGCGGGAGAGGGGAGACTACGGCGCGGCCTTTATGCGGATGCTCGGCGGCAGGCGGCCCTACTTAACGCAGCAAAGCTGCAAGAACCAGTTCTATTCCGACCTCGTCACGCCGCTGCCCGACAAGCTCGACGTGCCGGGGACGGAGATACATATTTTCTATGCGCTCGGGATGGGCGAAAAGTATCGCGCACGCTACGAGCGGCACTTTGCTCACCCTGTTATCCACGAGCAGGATATGCAGCACGAGGAGCTGCTGGCCTGCCATCCGCAGGAGTGGGCGGCGCTCGTCAGGAGTATCGTTGGGGAAGGGGCGAGAGCGTGAAATATTTGGGTATGCCAATGGGAATGTGGGCGCTGTTCCACGCGTCCTTTCGGGAGCACCTGACAAAGGAGTTCGGCCTGAGCGCGGCGGAGGCGAAGACCATCACCGCACGGGCAAAGCCTGCGTATAAAAGGCTCATCGCGGAGCTGCCGGAGTTTGAAAAGGAAGACCGCTTTCGGATGAACGCCGTCAACTGCACGATGCTCGCGGCCTTCATCCTGAATATGCCGCGCCGCCCGGACGTGAACACCCTGCAAAGCTATTATGCCGCGGCCATGATGACGCCGGCGATGAGGTGGTTTTGCCGCAAGAGCGGCAAAAAGCAGTTTTCGGACGGGAAGCTCGCGAGCCTCAGGGCCGCGGCAAAGCTGCGCGCCGCTGACCGCAACCCCTATTCATGGAACATGGATTTTTTTGAATACCCGGACGGCAGCGGCTTTGAGTCCCGCTTCACCCGCTGCGGCATCTGCGAGATCATGAAAAAGCTCGGGCTCTACGACCTCACGCCTGCGCTGCGTCATCTCGACTACACGATGGCCGAGGCGGGCGGCACGACAGATTTTGTGCGCGAATACACCCTCGCCTCCGGCGGACCCTACTGCGACTGCGGGTATCACAAGAAAAAGTGAATACAGCAAGGCGCTTCGCTTTTCAGGCATAACAAAGCAGGACAAAGCGGCAGGCTAGGGGTTTGCGTTCGGGGCCATCACCGCGCGCAGGACCGTGCCGTCTGCGCGCAGCTCGCCCAGCAGCGCCAGCTCGTCGGCGGTGAACTCGCGCGCATTCTCCTCCGCGCCGTAATACTTGTTGTAGAGCTCGGTGCGCCAGTTCGGGAGCGCCTCGTTCATGCGGCCGATGGCGTAGTCGAGCTGCTCGGTGAGCGCGGCGTCCTCCCTGCGGACCATGATGTAATAGGGCGTCTCGCCGAAATTTTCAATGGTCTTCTCATCCTCGGGGATGCGGATATAGCTGTTGACCAGCGCGTCGACCTCGTCGTTGATGAGGGCGTTGGTGAGTTCGGTCGCCATTTCGCAGCATCTCCTCACATTCGCTTGCAGACTTGTCGTAGCCGACGTAGGAAAAGGTGCATTGCAGGGATTTGGAGAGCCCCTGCATCATCTTGTAGCCGTAGCCCGAGCGCTTGCCGTTCTCGTCCTGCATATGGTAGCAGTCGAAGGCGTAAAAGGCGACCTTGTAGTCCGGCGTTTTTGTCCGCGGCATATAGGCGGCAAATGTGTCGGTCACCATGGAAGCGATGAGCAGTATGCTCAGCATCAGCGACGATATTCTCTTGATTATGCCGCATTCCTCCTGTAATGAAAAGGACCGCCATAGATAGCTGCCTATCTATAGTGGTCCTGCGTTTTGTTGCAGCTGGCTGCCATTTTACAGGCCCTATAGCTTTGCGTCACAGCCTTTTGACTGCTTTGCCGAATGATTTATTTTTAGTGCCGCGCTCCGGGGCGGAGCGCGGCCTGCGGCCTGCTGTCCGGCACTCGATCGTCGGCGCTGCCGCAAGCATGAAATTAACAGCAAATTTATATCGCCAATATAGCGTAATACAGAACGCTTTTCAATAGTTTTCTGCAAAAACGGACGGAAATGGGGACTTATTCCTCCTGTGCGCCGATGCGGACGGTGCGGCCGCCGAGACTCTCATATACGCGGTGCGAGATGGAGAGCACCGTGCGCCCTTCGGACGCGCGGCGCAGCGCGTCCAGCACGCGCGCTTCCGTTTCGGCGTCGAGGTTGGCGGTGATCTCATCGAGCAGCAGCACGGCGGGGTCCGCAGCCGCGGCGCGCGCGATGGACAAAAGCTGCCACTCGCCCTGGGAGAAGAGCCCGTCCGTGCAGGGGGCGTCATAGCCGCCCAGCAGCGCGCGGATGACCGCGTCAAGTCCGGCGAGCCGGGCGGCGTGCTCGGCCATTTCCCGGCTGATGCGCGCATCGCCCAGCGTGATCTGGTCGAGCACCGTGCCCGGCTCGCGGGCAAAGTGCTGCTCCACGCAGCCGATGCAGGCGCGGCGCTCTTCGTCCGTGATGGCGGAAACATCCACACCGCCGACGGTGATGCTGCCCGCCTCGGGGTGATAAAGTCCCAGCAGCAGGCGGAAGACCGTGCTCTTGCCCGCACCCGTGCGGCCGACGAGCGTGACCTGCTCACCGGCTTTCACGGTGAAGGAAAGATCCTTGAGCACGGTGTGCTCGCCGTAGCCGAAGGTCACGTGAGAAAGCACGACGTCTCCGCGGGGAACGGCGCTGCTGCGCGGCGCGGGGATATCGCGCTCCGGCAGGGCAAGGAACGCGTCGATGCGCTTCACGCCCGCCATCGCGGACTGGATGGTCTGGATCTCCGTGCCGAGGCTCTCGATGGGGCCGAAGATGCGGGAGACATAGCCGATGATGGTGACAGCCGTGCCGACGGACATACCGAAGAGCGTCAGGATGTGTGCATCGCCGGAGGCGGAGAGCAGCATCACCGCGCCGACCACGGCGGCGTTCAGCACGAGCACGACGGGGGAGTAGACCGCGTCATAGAAATTTGTTTTTTCGACGGCAGCGTAGCTTTCACCGAGGCGGCGGTCATAGCGCGCCTCCGTGTAGTCCTCGAGCCCGAGGGCGCGCAGCGTGCGCAGGTTGTGCAGCGCCTCGGGCACCTGACCGGAAATGGCTGCGACGGCGCGGCGATTTTCGAGCTGGGCTGTGAGCATTCGCTTCTGCACGCGGCGCGTGAAGGCGGTCAGCAGCGGCAGCACGAGCAGAAGCACCAGCGCAAGGCCGGTATTTTTCACGGCGATGACCGCGAGAATGGAGACGATGCGGCAGGCGTCTGCCGCCATTGAGATCACGCCCGAGGTGAACAGCGTCTCCACCGTGTCGACATCGCCGGAAAAGCGCGCGGCGATCGCACCGGGGTCCTGCTCTGCAAGCGCCGCGGCGGGCAGCCGCGTGAGCTTTGTTGACATTTCCGAGCGCAGCGCATGGGTCATCTTCTGCCCGAACATCTCAAGAAGCGTTTCCTGCGCTGAGGAGAGCGCGCCCTCGAGCGCAAGACTGCCGAAATAGAGCAGTGCTGCCGTGAAGACGAGCGGCGTTCCGCCGCTGAGCGAGTCGACGATGCGGCCGAGCAGCAGCGGCGGCAGAAGGGACGCAAGCACCGAGGCTGCCGCGCAGAGGACGGTCCCGGCACTGAGGAGCCTGTGCGCTGCCGCGGCGCTGCGCACGGCGGCAAAGACGCCGTTTTTCGTGTTACGCTTCATGCAGGGCACCTCCGGCCTGGCTCTCGTAGAGCGCGCGGTATGCCGGAGCGCGCAAGGAGCTCTTCGTGCGTGCCGACGCTGATTTTGCCGTCTTCCATGAAGACGACCCTTTGCATCTCGGGAAAGTGGTACAGCCGGTGCGAGATGAGAAAGACGACCTTGTCGCGCGCGTAGGTCTGCAAATTGGCAAAAACGGTGTCCTCGGTCGCGCGGTCAAGCGCGGAGAACGGATCGTCCAGCACGAGAACGGGGCGCGGATGCGCGAGCGTGCGCGCAAGCGCCAGTCGCTGCGCCTGACCGCCCGAGAGCCGCACACCGCTGCTGCCGACGACGGTATCGAGCCCATGCTCCATCGCGCGGACTTCGCCGTCGAGCGCGGTCAGGGAGAGAAATGCCATCGCGTCGCCGTCCCCACCGCAGAGGACGTTGGCGCGCACGCTGTCGTTCCACAGCTCGGGGTCATGACCGAGATAGCCGACTGTCGCCGCGATCTCGCGCGGCGCGAGCGAGGACAATTCGCGCCCGCCGAAGGTCACGGAGCCGCCGTAGGGCTGCTCGCAGAGGAAGACGCGCCCGAGCGTCGACTTGCCGCAGGCCACGGGCCCGGTGATGCCGATGATCTCGCCGGGACGGGCGGCAAGAGACAGCCCCTCGAAGACGGGCTTGCCGCCTTCGTAGGCGAAGGAGAGATTTTTGAGCACGACGTTCTGCGCCGCCGGAGCATCGAGCGGCGGGAGCAACTCGGGCATTTTCATCAGCGGCTTGATGCGCTTCCAGGAGACCTCCGCGCGGTGCACGGCGTTGAAGAGCTTTGCGGCCTTGGCGGATTTGGTCGAGAGCTTCAGAAAACAGGAGAGAAACGTCGTGAACGCGGCGATATCCCACGTGCTCCAGCCCGTGCCGAGTACGTTTTTTGCGCCAAACCACAGGATGAAGAGCACGCTCACATTGGACAGGACGAGATAAAGCGGCGGCAGCGCCGACTGCCAGACGTTGGCGCGCACGGCGGAGCGCTCGTAGCGGTCCAGTACGGCTTCGTAGCGCGCCTCCTGTGTTTTTTCGCAGCCGTAGACGCGGTAGGTGACGGCGTTTTTCGCGCGGTCGAGCGTTGCGGCGCTGAGCGCTGCGGCGGACTTTTTATAGGCTGCGCCCGCGCGCTGGACGACCCCTTTCATCGCCTCGGCGCAGATGTATGAGATCGGCGGGAAGATCAGGCACAGCAGCGCGAGCCGCCGGTCGTAGACAAGCAGCATCCCGACGTAGCCCGCGAGCGCCACGCCGGTGTCGAAGAGCTCGGTGGTGAATTTGCGCATCCCCTCGGCGCAGTCGTCCACATCGGAGATGGCCTTGGTCATCAGCTCGCCCACGCCTTCGCGCTCGACGGCGCTGCGGCTCTGGCGGACAAGGTTTGCAAAGAGCACGCCCTTCATGCGGCGGTCGATGTTGTTGGCAAAGCGGCGGACGTAAAAGCGCTTGACAAAGCGCGCGGCCTGCACGAGCAGCGTGACGGCGACGTAGGCGAGCACGAGCACGACCATCGC
>ENA-OUQP01000494-OUQP01000494.1-human-gut-metagenome-genome-assembly--contig:-NODE-494-length-36418-cov-5.973572_pt1 | contig 36418 bp, 30 predicted proteins | sample MGYA00237951_ERZ548836 | MGnify/ENA primary metagenome ERZ548836 (study PRJEB26490, sample SAMN05194702) | human gut metagenome | biome: terrestrial biome; feature: human-associated habitat; material...
GAAGAACAGACATCTTTCAAAGGCAGTTGCTTCGCAGAAGTTTTATGAATTTAAAACAAAACTTCTAGCTAAATGCAGGGAGTACGGAATTGAACAACGAACAGTAGATAGATGGTACCCATCATCTAAGACATGTCATTGCTGTAAAAGTATCAAGAAAGATTTAAAGCTTTCAGATAGAATTTTCAGATGTGACTGTGGTTATATCGAAGACAGAGATTTCAATGCTGCACTTAATCTGAGAGATGCTATAACTTACGAAGTTGCATAAACAAACGCAAGCGTAGGTATGTACCGAAGGCTATTTCGGGAATTTACGACTATGGAGTGTACATGAACTTGTGAGTAGATATGATTTCGGTCAATCCAAAGCATGCACAATAAAATAGTAAGTAATGTTCGTGAGAACTTACATTATCTCTATGTGAGTATATTTAATCACATTTTGAGTGGCAGAAACCATCTATGATGGTGACTATATAGATGCTACCAATAAATGGCTCGATGAGATCAATGTACTTGCAATAAGTCGTCCTCAGCATGCAGATTGTGTCTATTGGTATAAGTCACATAAAGACCATAGTGAAATAATCATGCTATGGAATAAGAAAGAATAAAGACTCTATGTAGTGGAGTCATTTATGTAGAAAGAACCTGTTCAAATGAGCAGGTTCTTTTACAGTTCGTATTTATTTGCAATCCTTTCAAGTACTTCATCAGCATCTATAATGTTACCTTCGTTAGACTGTTGTCTTGAAAGAACCATTAAGTGTATAATGTTTCATGCCAAAAGAGAGATCCTCCGCAGCACTATTTTCAAATATAATATAATAATATTTTCGTATACCATCTGCTTAATGAATCCTATTCCGTGCTATACTATTAACAAGCAATAGTAAGGAGGCATAAGTTATGGATAAAGTATTAGAATGGGCAAAAGAATTACAGAGCCTTGCACAAGCAGGACTTTTCTATGGACACGATGTATATGATAAAGAGCGTTATCAGCGTATAAGAGAGATTGCAGCAGAAATGATGTTAACAAGAACAGATATACCAGCCGAAAAGATTCATGGATTATTCTGTAATGATGTAGGTTATCAAACGCCAAAAGTAGACACTCGTGCAGCTATATTCAAGGATGGAAAGATTCTTCTTGTAAAAGAAAAAGGGCAATGGTCTGTTCCTGGAGGATGGTGTGAATTTAATCTTTCTCCTGCTGATAATGTAGTGAAAGAAACTAAAGAAGAAGCAGGATTGGATGTCTGTGTTAAAAAGGTTATATCCGTACAAGATAGAGATAAGCATAACCTTCCACCTTATGCTTATGGTGTTGTAAAGATCTTCTACTTATGTGAAGTACTAGGTGGAGAGTTTATTGAAAATATAGAAACAACTGAAAGTAGATATTTTTCTAAAGAAGAACTTCCAGAATTAGCTGAACATAAATGTAACAAAGAACAAATACTGATGTGTTTTGACGCTTATCAATCTGATCATTGGACAGTAACTTTTGATTAGAAATTATATCTTTCAAATTAACACCACTAAAAAAAATGCAACGTTAGATTTCTAACATTGCATTTTTGTTTACATTAATATTTAGGTGTTAATCCTACATACATATCTTTGTAGTGTTTTGCACTCTGTTCCCAAGAGACATCTTTGTTCATATTACGAACTACCATATCATCCCAGTATGGTCTACTTTCGAAGTAAAGTGTCTTAGCACGATTGATTGCATCATATAAAAGACCACTTTCATATCTATCGAATGTAAATCCATTACCAGTGTTATCAAATAAGTTATAAGGCTGAACTGTATCTTTTAATCCACCAGTTTCTCTTACGATTGGTACTGAACCATATCTCATACTAATTAACTGAGTTAATCCACATGGTTCAAATCTAGATGGTACTAATAATGCATCACATCCAGCATAGATATTATGTGCTACATTTTCATTGTAGGCAATGTAAGCACAGAAGTTACCCTTATACTGGTTTTCATAATAACGGAATGCATCTTCATATTCTGCATCACCTGTACCTAATACAACAACCTGTGTATGTTCATCCATAATATGTGGAATTACATTATTTACAAGATCTAGACCCTTCTGGTTAGTCAAACGTGAAATCAAACCAATCACAATCTTATGATCATCTACTTCTAATCCTAATGATTCCTGTAAAGCTTTCTTATTTGCTTTCTTGTTTTCAATAACATTATGACTATCATATGGCGCAGCTAATAGTTTATCAGTTGCTGGATTCCAGATATCTGTATCAATACCATTTACGATACCTACAAGCTTGTTATGATGATATCTTAAGTGTTCTTCAAGACCTTCACCATATTCTTCAGTCTGGATTTCACCAGCATATGTATTACTTACTGTAGTTACAACATTACTATAAGTAATACCACCCTTTAACATATTCGCATCCAACCAATTCTGTGTGAGGCAGTCTTTATTAAATACATAATCAGGAAGTCCTGACCAGTACTGAATAGTCTTTCTATCATAGATTCCCTGGAATCTTAAGTTATGAATAGTAAGTACACAGCTTGCACGTCCTACATTGCTGTCTTTGAAGCATGTTCTTAAGTATAGTGGAACTAAAGCAGCCTGCCAGTCATGACAATGTACAACATCAGGTGTCCAATCTAAATAGTTAAGTGCTGCAAGAGCCGCTTTACCAAAATAACAGAATTTAGGAATATCATCGATTAGATTAGTATATGGATTACCCCAAGAGAAGAATTCATCGTTATCAATAAAATCATAAACAACGCCATCTTCCTGGTATTCCATAATACCTACATAATACTGTTTACCATCTGCACATAAGTCCATATAGAATGAACCTTTATATTCCATCTTTTCCTGGAATTTCTGTGGAATACATTTATATCTAGGAATAATAACCTTAACATCACAATTCAACTTAGCAAGACTCTTAGGAAGAGCAGACATAACATCTCCTAATCCACCTGTCTTTACAAATGGATAACATTCAGAACCAATGAATGCCACACTTCTACGTGGTCCTAAATCAACTGGTGCTGGAGCAGGTGTTTCCTGAACAACTACTTCAGGTTCTACTTCAACCTTCTTTTCAACTTCAGGAGCTGCTGTTTCTTCTACTTTAGGTTCTTCCTTCACAGGAGCTTCTTTCTTTGCAGCTGTAGCCTTCTTAGTTGTCTTCTTTGCAGTTACTTTCTTAGTTGTCTTTTTAGGTGCTTCTTCTTTTACAGCTTCTGTCTTAGCTGCAGCTTTTTTAACTGTTGTTTTCTTAGCAGCTGTAGTCTTCTTAGTTGTTGCTTTCTTTGTTGCAGTCTTTTTAGCTGTTTCCTTTTTAGGTTCAGCTTCCTTTACTGTTTCCACCTTAGCAGCTGCTTCCTTTACTGGAGCTTCTTCTTTTACTGCTTCTGTTTTTGTAGTTGCAGTTTTCTTAGCAGTAGTCTTTTTAGGAGCAGCTTTCTTAACTGTTTCCTTTTTAGGAGCAGCTTCCTTTACTACTTCTACCTTAGTAGCTGTTTCCTTTACAGGCTCTACCTTTTTAGTTTCAGCCTTTACAGCTGTAGTCTTCTTAGCTATCGCTTTTTTAGGTTCAGCTTCTGTAACTGTTTCTACTTTAGTAACTGTTTCCTTTACAGGAGTTTCTTTTTTAGTTGCAGTCTTAGTGGCTGTAGCTTTCTTAACTGTTTCCTTTACAGGAGCAGCTTCTTTTGTTGTATCCTTAGCAGCTGTTACTGTTTCTTTCTTAACAGCAGCTGCTTTTGTAGTTGTTTTCTTTGTAGTTTTCTTTCTCATATCTTCTTCTCCGATCTCTTAGATTAAATCAAACCATAAAACCCTAACTTTCTCATTTTCTCTTGCAACATCCCCTACTATTACAATTAAACTTTAAGTTCACTTAAAGTTAGTAATATATTCAAAATATTTCTTTATTTATTGTACCATAATCTGTAAAAGTTGTTTATATAAAAGAGACATATTCCAAAAAATGGATTTATGCATATTCCTCCAAATACTTATTATATGTATTCTTATCAATACAAACATATACCTTATCCCAGAAAGCATCATAATCATTATTAATAGCTAATCTCTCATAGCATTTCTCTGCATTCTCTTTCATAACCACAAGGTACTTCTGCTTCTTCTATAAGTCCTATCTCATCAAATACTTTCACAGCATCAGCATATGATTTTAAATCTAATCCATCCATTCTGCCTGTTTTTTAGATAAATTCTGTAATAGAATCAAAGATAAATATGTTGTTCATACGAAAGATTATAAATCAGAAAATGGAATTCAATATATTCCTATTTATATGGTTCCATTTATTTAATATTCTATCAAACAAATTGATTATGCAATGCACAAGATATATAATATAAGTGCAATAGAAAGAGAAGGAGTTGATATTTATGGCTAACACAACTAATTTTAGCGTCCGTATGGATAGCGATATCAAGAAACAGTGCGAAGCGGTGTATGGTGAATTAGGAATCAATCTTACTACTGCCATCAATGTATTTCTTCGTCAGTCACTTCGTGTTGGCGGTTTCCCTTTTGATGTTCGCTTAAAACAACCAAACAAAGAAACAATAGAAGCAATGCTAGAAGCAGAACGTATCGCACGTGATCCATCTGTAAAACGCTACTCTGATGTAGAGGAAGCATTAAAGGCATTGAAAGAATGAGAAAAAAGCTAGATATTATTTGGACAAGTCAATTCAAAAAAAACTACAAGCTAGCAGTCAACTACCCACGACCTAAAGGTCATGGGCTTGTAACTGCCCAGTCGTATTAACGGTTTACACCGTCGTATTAACGGTTTACACCTCCGACCTTTAACCCCAGTAGATATTGCTATCTAAAGTGGCGTTACATCATAGGGTGGTTGACAGCACCCTTTGTAGCAGAGTTTACTCTGTTACAACTGTATTAGGTACTTGGCTATCTGCAAGATAGTCTATTCCCATACGATACAGATTCATAGCTCCAATGCGGTCATCATTAGATTTATAGCCACATTTTTTGCAGGTAAACAGATGTATCTTCTTATTGCGGTTAGACTTTTCAACATGTCCACAGCAAGGGCAGCACTGGCTTGTATAGCGAGGGTCTACCTTAATAACAGAAGACTGATTCTGTTTTGCTTTGTAGATCAGTTTCTGCTCAAGGTCATAGAAAGACCATGATACAGAAACATAACGGTCTTTTGTTTTAACACGTTCTGTAGCATTACGAATACCTGATAAATCTTCCAATACAAAGAGAGTGTGCTTGGGGTTATTTTTGACGAGTGCCTTTGATACCTGATGGTTAATATCCTGCATCCAACGGTTTTCTCGCCCACCAATAGCTTTTATTCTTCGTCTTGAAGATGAGGTCTGTCGCATTTGGAGTTCTTTACGAAGTTTGGAATAATTAGCACGTTTTTGCTTCATAGCCTTACCACTAACAAATCCAGACTTGTTTTTGCTGTCATAAGTGGCAATAACAAAGTTAATACCTCTATCTATACCCACAACATTACAGATGTCAGAAACATTACTTTCTTCGACATCGTAGGTTACTGGTATGTGAAGATAATACTTGCCATGCTTATTTACAAGTTTAGCTGTACCAAACTTATAAATCGTATGGTCGAAATACTTAGACATTCCGTCTGCAAAATAAGATAACTTCACACGACCGTTTAGCGTATTGATTGAAAAGCAGTTTTGTGTTAAGGAATAATCTCTGTTCCAAACCAAATCATACTGAGGCTTTTTGAACGAGGGTTTCATCCATTCGTTTTGATTCTCAAGAATGGTCTTATATCTGGCGATAACAGTCTTCAAAACAGACTGAGCCATCTGCGATTTAAGGTTAAACTTTTCTCGTAAAGTAGAATACAAAGCCTTATTAAGTGAAAACTGCTTTAAGTCATGAGTGCGGAATACATAGTCTGAAACATAATTACAGGCATTACGATAAACAGACATAGTTTCATCAAGCAAAACCTTATCTGTTTCAGCTGCGATTATTTGAATTTTAGCTGTAATAGTCATCTGTTCCATAGATGTACTCCTTTCATAGATATTTCACTATATATTATATCTAATTTATGGCGAAATATCTATATTTTGAGGTGAACTGTAGATAGTAGATACAATCATCATAAGAGACGAAAATACAGCTTTAAATTACATATAGGCCTTGTAACCAAATACCACAAACAACTACTAAAAGGCTCTATTGCTGATGATGTGAAACAAAAGATTTTCGATATAGCTAATACTCGTGGCTACGAAATTATTGCGATAGAAACCGACAAAGACCATATACATTTCTTATTAAGTTACGATACAACAGATCGAGTTTGCGATATTGTCAAAATTGCAAAGCAGTAAACAACATACAGCTTATGGCAAAAGTATAGTTCGGTCTTATCAAAACAGTATTGGAAGGAAAAAACATTTTGGTCAGATGGTTATTCTGCTTGTAGTATTGGAGAAGTGTCATCAGCAACTATACAAAATATATTGATAGTCAGGGATAATAGATAACGATTTACGAGGCTCCCCCCACAACCTATTGGCAGTGGGTTTCCGTCTATGACAAACGAAAGGATTTATTTATGAAGAAATTTATTAAATATCAATGGCCCGATGAGGTTATTCATGCATTAGGTGATATGGGAATGATTGCGCCTGGAATAATCCAGAAGCAATCGTATAGACTTATTGAGAAGAGTCAATCATTTATCTTAAATGTTGACTCTTCTCAAGATCGTCTGTTATCCATTATTCCACCCTTACTTGCATCTATGATTCATGAAGAGAAAACACAGATTATCTTGCTTGGGCATAAAGAAGAGTTGTTATCATCTTCTTTTGACGTGAAAGAATATAATAAATACACACAATATCGTTTTATTACATCTTATCCTGGTACCAATACATTTGAAGAGTGCCAGACAATTTATAAGGGTATTGATATACTCTTTACTACACCTACTAAATTATTAGAATATATGAGAAGACAAGTGATAGATACTAACTTCGTCTCATATCTCATTTATCAGGATTCTCATAGCTTTTCTAATGAAGAAATAAGAGAAATAAAGGAAATCAAGAAACATCTTCCTTTAGACTGTTCAAGTATTCTTTATGGACTTCATCATCATGAGTTCTTAAAGAAAAATATTCATACTACATTGCATGCTAATTTTTCTAAGGTAGAATGTACACATTTCTTATGTCATGATGATTATTTTAATACAGAAAAGAAACAGGTTATATTTGTAGAAAACTATGAAGATATTCTTTATTATGCTGAAAAATTTAATACCAATCTTGTGATTCATCAATTTATGAATCATGCATCTCAGTATCGCATCATGCATGAGTTTAATAAAAAAGGTGGTATTTTGATTGTATCTGATATGGCTTCACGTTATTTATCTTTGCATTGTGATACAGTGATTCATCTAGGAACGACTCGTATAGACCAATACATGTCTCATTTATCCCATGTTTTAGGTGTGAAGCATTCTTATATCTATGATACTCATATCACTAAGAAACAGCTTGAAGGAGTTGTTATTACTATTTCAAAAGACGATTATGAGACAAAACATCATCTTCTTTATGAAACAATAACTAAAAATCCAGACATGCTTCAAACATTACAAACTGACCAATTAATCACGATTATCCATCATTTAGCCCTATAGGAGAAAAATGTTGTTATTTTTTTAACAATAATAATTCCCTTATATAGGTCTTTTTTTAATGTGTAATCAATTGCAGAAAAGAAAGCGTTTGCAAGTAAGCCCTTACAAGTGTATAATGAAATAAGTGAAAAGACATAAGGAGGATTTAGTAGTTATGAAAAAATATGTTTACTTATTTAGCGAAGGTAACAAGGATATGCGTAATCTCCTTGGTGGTAAAGGTGCCAACCTTGCTGAAATGACAGGTATCGGTTTACCTGTACCTCAGGGATTCACAGTGACTACAGAAGCTTGTACACAATATTATGAAGACGGAAAAATGATCTCAGATGATATTAAAGGACAGATCGTTGAACACGTTAAAAAGCTTGAAGAAATCACTGGAAGAACTTTAGGTGATCCAAAGAACCCATTATTAGTATCTGTACGTTCTGGTGCAAGAATCTCAATGCCAGGTATGATGGATACAGTATTAAACTTAGGTTTAAATGATGAAGTAGCTAAGGAATTCGCTGCAACAACTGGAAATGAACGTTTCGTATATGATTCATATCGTCGTTTCATCCAGATGTTCGCTGACGTTGTAATGGGATTCCCAAAATCAGATTTCGAACATAAATTTGATGCAATTAAAGAAGAAAAAGGTGTTGAATTCGATACTGAACTTACTGCCGAAGACTTAAAAGAAGTTGTTGCAGTTTATAAAGAAGCTTATAAAGCACATGCAGGTGTTGATTTCCCTCAGGACCCAATCGAACAGTTATTAGCTGCAGTTGAAGCTGTATTTGGTTCTTGGAATAATGACCGTGCTATCACTTATCGTCGTTTAAATGATATCCCAGGTTCTTGGGGTACAGCTGTAAACGTTCAGCAGATGGTATATGGTAACAGAAGTGATAAGTCAGGTACTGGTGTTGCCTTCACTCGTAACCCAGCAACTGGTGAAAATAAATTATTCGGTGAATATTTAATGAACGCTCAGGGTGAAGACGTTGTTGCTGGTATCAGAACACCTCAGCCAATTGCTACATTAAATGAAGTTATGCCAGAATGTTATGAACAGTTCCAGAAGATCTGTCATATTCTTGAAGATCATTATAAAGATATGCAGGATATGGAATTCACAATTGAAGATGGTAAATTATTCATGTTACAGACTCGTAACGGTAAGAGAACAGCTCAGGCTGCTTTAAAGATTGCTGTTGACATGGTTGATGAAGGCATGATTAATGAACAAGAAGCATTATTAAAGGTCGAACCAAAACAGTTAGATCAGTTATTACATCCAAACTTTGATAAAGAAGACTATAAGGCTGCAAAGGCTGTTGCTACAGGTTTAGCTGCTTCTCCAGGTGCTGCTACTGGACATATCTACTTCACAGCTGAAGATGTTCAGGAAGCTCATGCAAATGGTGTACAGGATATGATCTTAGTACGTAATGAAACTTCTCCAGAAGATATCGAAGGTATGAACTTAGCTAAAGGTATCTTAACTGTACGTGGTGGTATGACATCTCATGCTGCAGTAGTTGCTCGTGGTATGGGTACTTGCTGTGTTGCTGGTTGTGGTGTATTAAGAGTTTCTGAAGATAAGAAGACATTAACATTACCAGATGGTACAGTATTAACTGAAGGTGATTATGTATCATTAAATGGTTCTACAGGTGAAGTATTTGCTCAGAAGATCAAGACTGTTCCTGCTGCAATTAGTGGTGATTTCGAAACATTCATGGCTTGGGCTGATAAAGAAAGAAAATTATTAGTAAGAACTAATGCGGATACTCCAAGAGATGCTAAACAGGCTGCTACATTTGGTGCTGAAGGTATCGGATTATGTCGTACTGAACATATGTTCTTCGAAGAAGAAAGAATCTTCAACTTCAGAAGAATGATTACTGCAGAAGATGTAGAAACTCGTAAGGAAGCATTAGAAAAGATTCTTCCATACCAGAGAGGAGACTTTGAAGAATTATTCAAAGCTATGGATGGATATAGTGTTAATATCCGTTTCTTAGATCCACCTCTACATGAATTCTTACCTCATACTGATGAAGAAATTAAACCATTAGCTGAAAGCTTAGGTATGACTTTCGAAGCATTAAAGGAAAGAGTAGAATCATTAAAAGAATTTAACCCAATGATGGGTCACAGAGGATGCCGTCTTGCTGTTACTTATCCAGAAATTGCTGAAATGCAGACAAGAGCTGTCATTGAAGCTGCAATCAACGTAACTAAGGAAACAGGACATACAGTTACTCCAGAAATCATGATCCCATTAGTTGGTGATGTTAAAGAATTAAAGTATGTTAAGAATGTAGTTGTTAAGACTGCTGATAAGTTAATTGCTGAAAGCGGATTAGATATGAAATATGAAGTTGGTACTATGATTGAAATTCCAAGAGCTGCAATCACAGCTGATAAGATTGCAACTGAAGCTGAATTCTTCTCATTTGGTACTAATGACTTAACTCAGATGACATTCGGTTTCTCAAGAGATGATGCTGCTAAGTTCTTAGGCGATTACTATTCTAAGAATATCTATGAACATGATCCATTCGCTACTGTTGACCAGGAAGGCGTTGGTGAGTTAATGAAGATTGCATCTGAAAAGGGAAGATCAACTCGTCCTGATATCAGACTTGGTATCTGTGGTGAACATGGTGGTGATCCAAAGACAGTAGAATTCTGCCATAAGATTGGATTAACTTATGTATCTTGCTCACCTTACCGTGTACCAATTGCAAGACTTGCTGCTGCTCAGGCTGCTGTAAAAGAAAAAATGGGTATTTTGTAATAACTACTTATCCTTTCACTAGGCCGTTCTTATGAACGGCCACTTTTTTATATCAAATTTATATGATATAATGTTTGTTAAGAAGGAATATAAGAACATGAAATTACAACTAACATTAAATAGTCTTGCCTTGATTTTATGCTGTGGTGATTTGATTCCAAGTTCCACGCAGCCTATAAGTACACAAGAGTGGCAGGAAATAGAGAAAAAATTAAAATCAGCCCATAAAGAACCAAGTATGATTACAGGGATGAGTATTGATACTTTAACACAGATCATTGGGTTAGATGAATTTACAGCCCATAAGATAGAAAAGAGACAAAAACTCTTGCCTGATCTCTTTTATGCGCTTCAGAATCTAGAAAACCAGGACATTGGTGTCACAACTATTTATGAAGAAGATTATCCAGCAAGTCTAAGAGTACTAGGTGCCAAGATGCCTTTAGTAATCAGTTATATAGGTGATCTATCTTTAAGTTATGGTGTCAATATATCAGTTGCTGGTCCACAGATGATGAATAAGACAATGCGTCATGTCACTAAGGAAGTTATGAAGAAGATTTCTAAGGAAGGATATACCCTTGTTGTGGGTGGTTCTAAAGGTGTAGAAGAGCTTGCCTTAAGAACTCAGCTGACTAATAATGGGAATGCTGTATTATTTGTTGCAGACCATATGTTTGATAAGATCAGACTTTATTCTAAATATATTAAACAGAATAAATTAGTTATTATGACTGCCAATGATCCATATGCTTTATTTGATGTCACTCATGCATTAGATAAGAATCTTTATATATGTGGTATGGTCTTTGCACAGATAGTGACAGGTACTCATATTGGTAGTGGTCCTGTTTGGTTTACTTCTATTCAGAATATTCATTCTCATTGGACAAGACAGCTTGTTTATGAAACATTGGATTATAGTGGTAATATTAGACTTATTGAAATGGGTGAAGCTCATTTTACTGATGAAGATTTAAAGTCTGAAGTCACATTGGCAGAAATATTAGATAACCATGAAACAGTTATTAAGAAGGATGATCCAAGTATTGATCAGATGACAATATTTGAATTTATTGAGGAAACACATGAATAATATAAAAAAATATCCAGTCACTTATACACTACTTGCATTATGCATACTTACTTATATAGGGACGACTCTATTATTTAGTATTGATATGAATGCAATGCAGGGTTTAGCTGCAGGAGGATTCAATCCATACTTTGTTCATGTTACTCATCAATATTATCGTTTGATTACTGCAAATTTTATTCATTTTGGCTTAATGCATATAGTAGTGAATTGTTATTCTATGTATAATCTTAGTTGTTTTGTAGAATATTTGATAGGCTCTAAAAAGTATTTGATAGTCATACTTGCATCCATGCTTTCTACCACTGGTCTTCCATATATTGCTTATTTATTATTGGGCATTGGAGCCCATACAGTAAGTGGCGGTATCAGTGGGGTCATTTTTGGGATCATTGGTGCTATCGGTGCACTTTATTTGTTCTATCCTACACAGCTTCGCGATATTGCAAGAAACCTAGGAATGAATGTCTTGCTGATGTTGTTTATTTCTTTTATTGTACCGACAATATCTTTATCCGGTCATGTAAGTGGCATGATTGGAGGATTTGTTTCAGCTTATATTATTCTTTATATTACAAAAAGAAAAAGACAGAAGTTCTTCTATAGTTCATAAAGCGTTGATATAATTTATACAAGAGGTGAGTCTATGAATATTGCGATTGTCTACAGTCATACAAGTAAATATGCACATATTCTTGCATCACAGATGGCAAAAACTGCAAGAACACAGGCAATTCCCTTTCAGGACTTTGATTTTCATGCCCATGTTGATCTTCTTGTATTAGGATTCGATTGTCCATGCTTTGGTAAACCAAAGGAAGTGGAACAATTCATTATGCATCTTAATCGTCACTATGTGAAGAATATTGCCTTATTTTCTACATTTATGTTCTCATCAAAAGCACTTGATGATATTTCTGATTTATGTATGAAACAGGATCTTCCGCTTATGCGTGAACAATACTGCTGTAAACTTCCAATAGAACTTCATGCTCATTTATCAGATAATGCGATTAATGGCGGTGTCATCTATGTAGATGATATGATTAATATATGTAGAGATTATTATTGACAGCGTGAAGCTGTCTTTTTTAATGCATAAAAAAATACTCCCGAAGGAGTATTATTCAATCACCATCGCATTTGGAATAGGTGCTTTTGGATCTTCTTTATTAAAATGATCATAGTAAAGAATACCTTCAAAATGATCTAATTCATGCTGTAAGCAGATAGCTGTAAAGCCTCTTGCGACAATAGTTACTTCTTGATCGGTTAAGGCATCATATCCCTTAACAGTCACTTTAGCACTTCTAGGTACAATACCTGGCTGATCTTCAGGAACAGACAAGCATCCTTCACCATTCTTTAAATAAGCCACTTTGACTGCATTTGCTACAATACGTGGATTAACAAGTGCCCACTGATCACACTTTACAATATTACCTTCTTCATCTAGAGAAGGAATATAAATTGCACACATTCTTTTTGGAATACCAATCTGAATAGCCGCAATACCTACACCTGGTCTTAAATCATACTTTTCAGCTTTTTCTTCATCCTGAGAATCTACAAGATATTGATACATTTCCATTAAAGTATGACGATCTTCATCACTTAATGGTAAAGATACTTCTTTAGATTTCTCGCGAATTAAAGGATTTTTATCATCAATTACATTTTTCATGCTTAACATTCTTCGTTTCACCTCTGTGTAATTATAACAGACTCCTTCGCTTTTTCCAATTATGTATACCCTATTTTCTTTTAAGCCTATTTCATGTATAATATTTTTTAACATAGGAGGTATTTTAACATGTATGATTATCCATTAGAACCAGATTGGTCAACAGAAGAAATTATCGAGGTTGTTGGGTTATATAATGCAGTAGAACAGGCTTATGAAGAAGGTATAAGCTCTAAAGAATTCATGGAACATTACCGTGCATTTACTTCTATTGCAGACTCAAAAGCTTTACAAAAACAATTAGATAAAGCTTTTGAAGAAGCATCTGGCTACTCTATTTATAAAGTATTTAAACGTTCTCAGGAAGAAGAGTGGGTTAAACTATGAACTTCATCAAGAAGATACAAATGATGTTTAAACGTACTGGTACAGATAAAACCATCTATGCCTGTACGATTTTTCTCGCATTATTTGGGATTGTGATGATTGGAGATGCTTCTGTAGGTATGTCGGCAAGTGAAGGCTCTGATTTTGCGACTAAAAACCTGTTGAAACAATGTTTATTCGTTATAGTAGGGCTAGGTTTTATGTTCTTATTTGCGCGTGCCTATAAAACACGTCGTATATCAGAAACATTAATGCTTGTCACTTATGGTGTATGTATTCTTATGATGCTGACATGTATAATGTGGACAATCAATAATTCTCATGCCTGGATCAAGATTGGTCCATTTACTATTCAGCCTGTAGAGTTTATGAAACTGACCTTGATTATATTATTGAGTTATATATTTGGTGTCTTACCAGATCAGATACGTATTTCTCCACGCTTATCAAAAGAGAAAAGAAATAAACTTATCTGGCGTAAAGCAGTTGTCTGTGTGTTTTTTCCAGCCTTTCTTGTCGTTTTCGCATTTTTAATCTGCTGGAAGGTACAGAAGGATATGGGAAGTGGCTTGATATTATTCGTTATGGCAATATGCCTATTCTTTGCGACACCATCTCAATACTATCGTCCCTTTAAGATTATTGGCTTAATTGGAGTATTGTTTCTAGTACTTATCTTTATTCTGTTTCATAATTTTTTCTTAAAGAGTCATCAGATGGCTCGTATCTCATCATGGCTAAATCCATTGAAAGATATCTATGGTACTAACTATCAGATCATTAATGGTTTTGTAGGATATACAAATGGCGGTTTAATTGGCCGTGGGTTTGGAAACTCTATTATGAAATTTGGTTATATCCCAGAAGCACAGAGTGACTTTATTTCATCTATTATTGTAGAAGAATTAGGACTTGTAGGTTTTGCAGCTTTCTTTATTCCTTATTCTATTATTATTTATAGACTCTTTAGATATGCTTTTGCGATTAAGGATTCAAGAGAAAAATTAACACTTATTGGAATTGCAAGTTATTTTTTTGTTCATTTAATGGTTAACGTAGGTGGTGTATCAGGACTTATTCCAATGACTGGTGTGCCTCTCCTATTAATTAGTGCAGGTGGTACATCTACCTTGGTTGCTTTAATAGGAATTGGTATAGCTCAGGCTATTATTGCGAAATATAATCGTGAAAAGAAGCAGGAGGCTATTGAGAAATCATTATGATTTATGACTTAATAAAAGAACTTATTGATGCAATTGAAGAAGAGGAATGTTTTAAAAACTATCACTCTTCTTTAAGTGTATTTGGTCATCCAGATGTTAAGTCTTTGATGAATGAAATGAATAGACTTAAGGAAGAAAAGGAAGATTTGGCACGCTTTGGCAGCTATTGTGACTCGTCACATATACAAGAACGTATGACAGATATAAGAAGAGAACTATATCGATTGCCAGAGATGAATGCTTATTTAGAGTCTTATAGTGAACTCAATAAGATGTTAGATGAAATTACAGATATTGTCTTTGATGATATCAGTGATGAACTCGCAAAGGGAAGGATTGGAAGAAGTTATGCGCGTTATAGCAGGTAAATATAAAAGTAGACAGTTAAAGGCTGTCCCTACAAAGTTGACTCGTCCTACGACAGATAAAAATAAAGAGAATCTTTACAACATGATTGGTCCTTATTTTGATGGAGGAATTTGTCTTGATTTATTTGCAGGAAGTGGAGGCCTTGGTATTGAAGCATTAAGTAGAGGAATGGATGAACTTTATGCAGTAGACAAACAATATAAGGCATTTCAGGTTATTAGAGAAAATATTAATAGTTTAAAGATCACAAATGCGCATGTGATGAAGGCTGATTATCGTAAAGCTTTAGGTACTTTTAAAGAAGAAGGAATTAAGTTTAGTCTTGTATTATTAGATCCACCTTATGGTATGAAAGTTAATATGGATATTATTCATACATTAAAGGATAATGGAAATTTGATGGATGGCTGTATTATTGTGGTAGAAGACTTAACTGAAGAGAAGCTTGAATATGAAGCGCCATTCAGACTTATTAAAGAAAACAATTATGGGATTACTTGCTTACAGATTGTCAAATACGAGGGGGCTTCAATGTGATAAAAGCAGTATATACAGGGACATTTGATCCTGTGACCAATGGTCATCTTGATATCATTGAACGTGCGTCTAAGATGTATGATGTGCTTTATGTGACTATTTTTATTAATCCACATAAGACATGTTTGTTTACTGTAGAAGAACGTATGGAGATGTTAAGAGAAGCAACGAAGCAGTTTCCTAATGTTGTCATTGACGAAAGCAGTAGTCTTGCTGTAGAGTATGCAAGGGAAGTAGGGGCACAGGTATTAGTGCGTGGTTTACGTGCAACAGAAGACTATAACTATGAGTCTCTCATGTGCTTTACAAACCAGTATTTAGATGACGGCATTGAAACTGTCTTTCTAATGACACGTCTTGCTTATACATTTGTCTCTTCTTCATTTGTGAAAGAAATTGTTTCTCATAAACATAGTGTAGAAGGACTTGTACCGGCATGTGTTGAAGAAAAACTAATAGAAAAATACAGGGGGTAGATTATGCGTTTATTATTAAAGAATGCACATTTGTATCGTCATCAAGCATTTAGTGATACAGATGTATTGATTGAAGATGGCATCATCAAGAAGATTGGTGCATGTAATGAAGAAGCAGATCAAGTAATTGATCTTCACGGAGCACTTTTATCTCATAACTTTATTGATATCCATACACATCTTCGTGAACCTGGCTTTGAACATAAAGAAACTATTTCTACAGGTAGTGCCTCTGCACTTTATGGTGGATATGGTACTATTGTTGCAATGGCCAATACATTACCTTGTATGGATGATAAGGAAACTATTGAAGATTTCACTAAACGTTGTGAAAAGGATGCACAGGTAAAAACATATACTTATAGTGCGATTACAGAAGGACTAAAAGGTCAGAAGGTTGTTGATATGGAAGAAAATATCAAACAGCCTATTGTGCTTGGCTTCTCTGATGATGGTAAAGGTGTTCAGAAGGATGAAAAGATGAAAGAAGCTATGACACGTGCAAAAGCTCTTGATTCTATCATTGTTGCTCATTGTGAAGATGAATCAGAATTACATGGTGGATGTATTCATGAAGGTCATTATGCGAAAGAACATGGCTTAATTGGTATCAATAGTGCAAGTGAATATAAACAGGTAGATCGTGATTTACATCTTGTAGATGAAATTCACAATAGATATCATATCTGTCATATTTCTACAAAAGAAACAGTGGCTCTGCTTGGTGCAAGTCGTGCACGTGGTGAAAGAGTCAGTGGTGAAACATCACCTCATCATTTAATTTTGACAGAAGACAACATTCAGGATTGTCATCCTAACTATAAGATGAATCCACCTCTTCGTACAAAAGAAGACCGTGATGCAATCATCAAGGCAGTGAATGATGGAGTCATTACTGTTATTGCGACAGACCATGCCCCTCATGCAAGAGATGAAAAGAGTAAACCAATTGATAAAGCACCATTTGGAATCATTGGCTTACAGCATGCCTTCCCACTTATTTATACATATATTGTAGAAGAAGGCTTAATTAAATTAGAGACAGTTCTTGATTGTCTTACTACTGGGCCTGCTCAAACATTAAATCTAGATGCTTCTATTGAAGAAGGTATGAAGGCTGATCTATGTGCATTTGACTTAAACAAAGAATATACAATCAAAGAAGAAGACTTAAAGTCTAAAGCATGCAATACACCATTCTTAGGATGGAAAGTAAAAGGTGCATTAATTATGAATATTGTCGATGGACAATTATTAGTGGAGGAATAACATGAAGAATTATCAGGATTTTCTTACAATCAACTACAATAAAGAGTTAATTCCTGGTCTATTTGAAATGGAACTTGAAGGAGAAGGGGCTCATTTTATTACAGCACCTGGTCAGTTTATCAACATTAAGATCAATGACTCACTTCAGCCATACTTAAGAAGACCAATGAGTATCTTAGATTATGATGACACACATATTAAACTTATTTATCGTATTAGAGGTGAAGGAACTAAGATTCTTTCAGAAAAGAAGCCAGGAGAAAAACTAGATGTATTAATCGGGTTAGGTAATGGTTTTATTGATACTGATTATAATGAAGTGATTGTCGTAGGTGGGGGAAGTGGTACACCACCAATGTATGGTCTAGCAAAAAGACTTATTGAAAAAGGCGTAAAGGTGACTGCAGTACTTGGATTCAATGGTTCTTATGATGTGTTCTATGAAGAAGAATTCAAGAAGCTTTGTCCTACTTATATTTCTACAATGGATGGCACTTATGGTACTAAGGGTACTGTCATTGATGCTATTAAAGAAAATAACTTAACTTTTGATCATTACTATGCATGTGGTCCAGAACCAATGTTGGATGCATTAGTAAAGAACTTCCCAGACAATGGTTCTCTTTCTTTTGAAGCAAGAATGGGATGCGGCTTTGGTGCCTGCATGGGATGTTCATGTAAAGTAAAAACTAAACCATATAAGAGAATTTGTGTAGAAGGACCTGTCCTTTCTTCAGATGAGGTGATTATCAATGGCTAATTTACATGTAAAACTACCAGGACTTGATATGAAGAATCCTGTTATTCCAGCGAGTGGTACTTTTGGATTCGGTTATGAATTTACTAAGTTCTATGATATTAATGTATTAGGCTCTATGAGCTTAAAGGGTACAACTCTTGAACCACGTTATGGTAACCCACTTCCACGTATTGCGGAAGGACCTTCTGGTTTACTTAATGCGATTGGTTTACAGAATCCAGGTGTTGATGAAGTCATCAAGACTGAATTAGTTAAACTAAGAGAAGTCTATTCAGGAAAAGCTATTGCGAATATTGGTGGCAGCTGTGTGGATGATTATGTACAGACTGCTGCAAAACTAACTAAAGAAGACTGTATTGGCGCATTAGAACTTAATATCAGCTGTCCTAATGTTCATGCAGGTGGTATGGCAATGGGGACTGATCCTGCCATGGCTGCCCAAGTCACTCGTTCAGTTAAGGCAGTGATTAATAAGCCATTATATGTCAAACTATCTCCAAACGTCACTGACATAGTCGCAATTGCGAAAGCAGTAGAAGAAGCAGGGGCTGATGGTATCTCAATGATTAATACTCTTGTTGGTATGCGTTTTGATATCCATTCAGGTAAGCCTATTATTGCGAATAAGACAGGTGGTTATTCAGGACCAGCAATCTTCCCAGTCGCTTTAAGAATGGTTTACCAGGTATCTCAGGCAGTAAATATCCCAGTTATTGGTATGGGTGGTATTTCTACTGGTAGAGATGCAATCGAAATGATGATTGCAGGTGCAAGTGCTGTACAGGTTGGTTGTGCTAACTTAGTAGATCCATATGCATGCCCTCGTATTATTCAGGAAATGAATGATGAACTAGATGCAATGGGTATTGAAAATATCACTGATATTATCGGAAAATCCCATCAATATAAATAAAGAGTGCTAAGCACTCTTTTTTATGTTATATTAGAGGATGCGAATAAGGAGGATTACAAATATGGAACTTAGTCAATTATTAAACCCTAAACAATTAGAAGCAGCCACTTATCTAGATGGACACCTAAGAATCATTGCGGGTGCTGGTTCAGGTAAGACACGTGTTGTCACATATCGTATAGCATATTTAATTGAAGAAGTAGGAGTCAATCCTCATAACATTCTTGCTATCACATTTACTAATAAAGCAGCCAATGAAATGAAAACAAGAGTAGAAAACATTCTAGGTACATCTTTAGGTACAACAATCTGTACAATCCACTCTTTATGTGTCAGAGTACTTAGACAACACTCTACTGCCATTGGTTATCCTCATAACTTCATTATTATGGATGAGGAAGATCAGAAATCGCTTATTAAAAAGTTATATAAAGAAAAAGAAATAGATCAAAAATCAATCAGTATCAAATCTATGATCAACTATATCTCTTCATATAAGGTTAACTTTGTATCTCCTGCCAAAGCAGTACAGCTCGCTGGTAATATGCCAGGAGAAAAACATAAAGCAGAAATCTATGCCATGTATGAAAAGTATAAAGAGGATCATAATATGATGGACTTTGATGACCTTTTAGTCAATACATTAAAGATCTTCCAGGATAATCCTGACATTGTATCAAGATGGTCTAGACGTTATCAATTTGTCCATGTAGATGAATTCCAAGATGTTGGCTCTATTGAATACAACCTTATTCATTACTTTGCTCAGGATTCTATTGTCTGTGTTGTAGGAGACCCAGACCAGACAATCTATTCATTTAGAGGCAGTGATGTGAACTATATCATGAACTTTGATAAAGACTATCAAAACGTTAAAACTGTTATACTAGATCAGAATTATCGTTCTACAAAAACAATCCTTGATATCTCCAATAATCTTATTAAGAAAAACAAGAACAGATTAGAAAAAGACTTATTCTCTGAATTAGAAGAAGGAGATAAAGTTATTCATTATGCAGCAGTAAGTGAAGATGCAGAATCAAAATATATCTGTGATACAATCCAGAAGATTACACAATCCGGTGTATCTGAATCCCATATTGCGGTACTCTATCGTGCGAATTATTTATCTCGTTCTATTGAACAGGAAATGATTCGCCGACAGATTCCTTATAAGATTTTTGGTGGATTAAAATTCTTTAATCGTAAAGAAGTCAAAGATGCTTTAAGTTATATTAGATTAGTCGTTATGGGTGATGATTTATCATTTGAAAGAGTCGTTAATACACCATCTCGAGGAATTGGTGCGAAGACTTTAGAAAAGATTACCCTTACAGCCTCAAGACATGGTATCTCTAATTATGAAGCAGTCTGCTTCTTCTTAGATGAAACAGGTATAGGCGGTAAAGCTAAAAAAGGACTTAAAGAACTTGTAGAAGTGATTGAGAAAGCAAGAGTTTCTGATAAGAGCTTAGCTGATATTTATGAAGATCTATTAAAGGATACAGGTTATTTGAAAATGATGAAGGATGGGCAGGAAGATAACCGTATTGAAAACTTAATGGAATTAAAGAATTCTATTGATACTTATGTCAATACTCATCCAGAAACACCTGATTTTGAATCATATTTACAGGATATTGCCCTCTATACATCTCAGGATGAAGAAAAGACAGGTGACTATGTCTCACTTATGAGTATTCATATGGCTAAAGGACTAGAGTTTGACTATGTCTTTGTATCAGGCCTCTCTGAAGGCATTTTCCCTTCTGAAAGAACAATGAGTGAAGGAGGAGATGAAGGATTAGAGGAAGAAAGAAGACTTGCTTACGTTGCCTTTACACGTGCTAAGAAGCGCCTTTATCTCACTGATAGCCAGGGCTTTAGTTTTGTGTCCCAATCTCCTAAGGTCACATCTCGATTTGTAGATGAAATAGGGCGAAACCATGTCGAACATGTCGGCAGACCTTCAAAGTTTAAGACACGTAATTATGTTCATGAATCTTACACAGATTTAATTGGAGATAATGGTGTCAATGACTGGAAGGTGGGAGATTTAGTCAACCATGATATATTTGGTAAGGGTGTTGTTGTCAAAGTCAATGGACCACTTGTCGATATAGCCTTTGAAGTTCCTCATGGAATCAAGACTTTAATGGGAAATCATCATGCTTTAAAGCGCTTATCAAACTGATTTTTAAGTTTTATTATGAAGAGAATTTTGTTATAATACGAAAAGAAAAGGAATGAGTAAGATGTCATTTGAAAGACTTAATGAATTAAAAGCCTTATTAAATAAATATAACTATGAATATTATGTACAGGATACTCCTACTGTCAGTGACCAGGAATATGACCGTTTAATGGAAGAACTCATCCGTATTGAACAGGCCAATCCTGCTTGGATTACAACAGATTCTCCAAGCCAGAGAGTAGGAGGAGAGGTCTTAGAAGGGTTCAAGAAGGTAACACATCAGCGTATGATGATGTCTCTTGGAGATATCTTTAATGAAGATGAAGTCTATACCTTCAATGATCGTGTCACAGATGTGATTCCTAATCCTGAATATATATGTGAACTGAAGCTTGATGGTTTATCTGTATCACTTGTATATCAGGATGGTGTATTACAATATGGTGCAACAAGAGGAAATGGAACGATTGGTGAAGATATCACCCATAACGTAAAGACTATTCGTTCTATCCCTTTACATATTGATTTTAAAGGACCACTAGAAGTACGTGGTGAAATCATCATGCCTAAAAAGGCATTAGAAAGATTAAATGAAGAGCGTACTGAAGCAGGTCTCCCTCTCTTTGCGAATTGTCGTAATGCAGCAGCAGGTAGTATTAGACAATTAGATAGTCGTATAGCGGCAAAAAGAGGACTGGATGCCTTCTTGTATCATGTACCAGAAGCATCACAACTTAATGCAACAACACATTATGAATGCTTAGAAAAGATCAAGGCTCTTGGATTTAAGACAAATCCTTATACACGTAAATGCAAGAACATTAAAGAAGTATGGAACTATATTGAAGAAGTTGCAAAACTTAGACCAACACTTCCATATGATATTGATGGTGTTGTTATTAAAGTTAATGATCTTAATTCGCAAAGAAGACTTGGTTATACAGCTAAAGTACCTAAATGGGCGATTGCCTATAAGTTCCCAGCAGAAGAGGTTATTACTAAACTTAAAGATATTGTCTTTACAATTGGACGTACAGGACAAATTACACCTAATGCGGTGCTAGAACCAGTACGTGTTGCAGGCTCACTCGTACAGCGTGCAACACTTCATAATGAAGACAATTGTATCCGTAAGGATATTCGTATTGGTGATGATGTTATTGTAAGAAAAGCAGGGGATGTTATTCCAGAAGTTGTTTCTTCTATTAAAGAAAGACGTACAGGTAATGAAATACCTTTTAAGATGATTACAGTATGTCCTAAATGTGGTTCACCACTTGTAAGAAAACCTAATGAAGCAGCTTATTATTGTATGAATGAAGAATGTGATTCAAAGAAGATTGAAAAGCTGATTCATTTTGCCAGCCGTGAAGCAATGAATATTGATGGACTCGGTGATAAGATCATTGAACAGTTCTATAACCTAGGCTTTGTGACTTGTATTGAGGATATATATCATTTAGATGTACATGAAAAAGAAATCATGGATATTGAAGGTTTTGGGAAGAAATCCATGGATAAGCTACTAGAGGCAATCGAGAATAGTAAAGCGAATTCTTTAGAAAAGCTTTTATTTGGGCTTGGTATTAAGGGCATAGGAGCCAAGATGGCTGATACACTTGCCTATCATTTTAATTCTATGGATGCACTTCTTAATGCGAATTATGTACAATTAACAAGCATCAAGGATGTAGGGGATACAATCGCTTCTTCTCTTGCGGCATTTAAGCGTAATGAACGTAATCTAGAACTGATTGCACATCTGAAAGAATTAGGTTTAAATATGGATTATTTAAAGGTACGTGATACGGGTGATAATCCATTTAGAGATAAAACAGTCGTAATTACTGGGACACTTACACTTATGACAAGAAAGCAGATTAAAGACTATTTAACAAGTCAGGGTGCAAATGTCACAGGAAGTGTATCAAAGAAAACAGATTTAGTGATTGTTGGGGAAAATCCAGGATCTAAATATACAAAAGCAGTTGATCTTGGTATTTCAATCATGAACGAATCAGCATTTAAGGAGGCTAGCGGACTATGAATAAATTTTTAAAAGCTCTTGTTAGTATCATGCTCGTTCTTGCGACAGGATGCTCCAGCAAAACTGTAAAAACATCAAATAGTACAAAAGAATCATCTGCAAAGACATTTGATGGTAATTACTACAACATGATTAACAATGGTCGTTCTAAGAATAGTGAGAAGTTCTATTTAAACTTCAGTAATACAAAGGATTTAGTTACTATTGGTTCAGGATTGCAGATTCTTTCAACAAAGCATTTCTCAACAAATGATTATTATTTATCAGAAGGATTACAGTTAACACCAACTGATTACAATAATCTATTAAAAAGAGACGCTGCAGGAACTAAAGAAGAAGATAAGAAATATCCTGATACATTACAGATAGAAAGTGGTAAGACATATGAAGGCTTGCAAAGTCCTGTACTTGTGTCTAATATCACTGAACAGGATTATTATAAGAAGAGTGGTTCTAGTTATGCCTTGAAGGGTATAAGTGTTGCTATTATTCTTGATCCTAAGGAACAGATTGATGGAAAGCTTTCTTCTCCTGCAGTTACTTTAAGTGATGAAAAGTTAAGAAGCTATGCCCAGCAGTGTGTTAAGAAAACATACAAATATATCCGTTCAAAGAAGAAAAAGCTTGCAGATGTTCCAGTTATGATTGGTATTTATCGTGCGAATAATAATGAAATATCTGAAACAAATGGTAATTATATTTATGAATCTTTCTGTGAAGGTGGCAGTGTCGGTACTTTAAAGAATGTGAATCATGAAAATGTATACTTTACAAGTACTCGTGCAACTAAGCTAGACCCAGCCACTGCATCAGAATTTGCAACTATCAAGTCTAACTTGAAGAAAGCTTCTACCGAAGCTGCCGGTTTAGTTGGGCAGGCCAACTATATCGATGATACGATCCAGACAATGAAAATCACAGCACACTTGAATATCAAGACATATACAGAATTACTATATCTGACTTCAGTGATTGCTGATAACATTAATAGTAAATTCACACAGGACTTTAATATTAAGGTTCTTGTGTATTCACAGGATGAATTGATGGCTGTGATTATTAAACAAAAAGGTGAAGATGCAAAGACATCTATATTAGAACAGTAGGAGGTCAATTATGGACGATACAGATTTAATGTTGAAAAAACTAGGAAGAAAAACCATGTTCAACATCACTGACGAAGAAATGCCAGCATTAAGAGAACAGTATGAAGTATTCATGAGCCATGTACAGGCTCTTGATGAAATTGATACTGAAGGTGTAGAACCTCTCGCATTCCCTTATGTGGTTGAAACAACATTCTTAAGAGAGGACGAACCTAATCATGTAATCAGTACAGAAGATGCATTAAAGAACTGCAAGACTGTACAGCGTAATCAGATCAGAGTTCCAAAGGTGGTAGGATAATGGTGACACATACTATTGAAGAATTACATGAACTTTTCAAAAGTGGAGAGTTAGATGTAAAAGAATATTATAAAGAATTATTTGAAGAAGCAAAGAAACAACAGGAAAGACTGAATGCCTTTGTAACTATTACTGAAGAGGAAGCATATAAGGCTATTGAAGCTCCTATGACTGATGATCTTTTATCACATATTCCATATGTTTTAAAAGATAACTACAACACTAAGGGTATTAAGACAACTGCATCTAGTAAGATGTTAGCTGATTATGTACCAGTATTTAATGCTCATGTTGTTGATTTGTTAAATAAGCATGGTGTTGGTTTAGTAGGTAAGGCTTCTATGGATGAACTTGCTATGGGTGGTACTAATAAATCAGCCTTAACTGGTCCAGTACACAACCCTTGGGATACAAGACGTATTTCTGGTGGTTCATCAGGAGGATCTGCAGCACTAGTTGCAAGCGGTCTTATTCCATTTGCACTTGGTAGTGATACAGGTGACTCAATTAGAAAACCAGCAGGTTTTTGTGGGATTGTAGGTTTTAAACCAACTTGGGGTAGAATCTCTCGTTATGGTGTTATTCCTTATGCATCTTCTTTAGACCATGTTGGAGCATTTACTAGAAATGTACGTGATATGGCGATTGTAACTGAGGCATTAGCTGGTAGAGATAATCGTGATATGACTTCATCAAATAGAGAAGTACCACATTACTTAGATAACTTAACTACTGATATTTCTAACTTAAAGATTGGTGTATTAACAACTGTATCTAATGAAGTAAGAAATGAAGAAGTAAAGAAAACTTTTGAAAATGTTGTTGAAACATTAAAGTCTCTTGGTGCAACAGTAGAAGATGTTGAAATGGATAAGAAACTCATGAAGACATTACTTCCTACATATACTATTATTGCCAACTCAGAAGCAACAAGTAACCATTCATGCTTAGATGGTGTTAAGTATGGTGATAGACAGCAGGGTGATACACCTGATGATGTGATGATCAATTCTCGTACAGATGGTTTTGGTGATCATATTAAGAGAAGATTTATTCTTGGTAACTTAGCTCTTGCAACTGAAAATCAGGAAAAGATGTTCAGAAAAGCACAGAGAGTAAGAAGACTTGTAGTAGATGAATTAAATAAGATTTATGAAAACTATGATATCATCATTGCGCCTAATGGCGGAGGTGTTGCACCTTTAATTGATGAAGCAGCTGAAGATTATTTAAGTGATGAATATATTATTCTTGAAAACTGGTTATGTCTTGCCAATTTTGCAGGTACACCATCTATCTCTATCCCTTCTGGATTTGTAGATAATATGCCAGTCGCTGTCAATATTTCAGGACGTATTTTTGAAGAACAGACTGTCTTGAACTGCGCCTATGCATTAGAAGAAGCATTAGGATTCAAGAACCAGTATAAGAGGGAGGACTAAAGATGGATTACGAAAGAGTCATCGGGCTAGAAGTACATTGCGAATTAAAGACTAATTCAAAGATGTTCTCTGCTTCACCAGTTACATTTGGTGAAGATCCAAATACAATGATCAATGAAGTAGACATGGGTATGACAGGTACATTACCATGTTTAAATAAAAGAGGTGTAGAATTCGCGATTCGTGTATGTCATGCATTACATATGGAAATCGATGAATTACTATGCTTTGACCGTAAGAATTACTATTATTCTGACCTTCCAAAAGGTTTCCAGATCACTCAGGATAAAAGACCTATTGGACGTAATGGTTATTTAATGATTGAAGTAGATGGAGAAGAAAAGCGTATTGATATCGAAAGATTACATATGGAAGAAGATACAGCTAAACAGCTTCATTTAACTGATTATTCATTAATCGATTACAACCGTGCTGGTATCCCACTAATTGAAATTGTCACTAAGCCTTGTATCCGTTCAGGTAAAGAAGCAAGTGCTTATCTTGAAGCATTAAGACAGGTATTCTTATATACAGAAGTATCTGATGCAAAACTTGAAGAAGGATCTATGCGTTGTGACGTTAACGTATCTATCCGTCCATTTGGTCAGGAAGCATTTGGTACACGTACAGAAATCAAGAACTTAAACTCTATCAGTAACGTTCAGAAGGCTATTGATTATGAAGCAGGACGTCAGCAGGAAGTTATTGAATCTGGAGGAGAAGTTCTTCAGGAAACAAGAAGATATGATGAAGTAGAAAAAGTGACTACAGTGATGCGTTCTAAAGGGGATGCCGTAGACTATAAGTACTATACTGAACCAAATATCTTACCTATTAGATTAGATCATGCATGGGTAGAACAAATCAAAGATGAATTACCTATGATGGCTGGGGAAAGAGAAAAACATTATGAAGAAGAATATGGTATTCCTAAGGTAGATGCGAAGATTCTAGTTTCTACTAAGTCTATGTCTGATTACTTCAACGAAGTAATTAAATATACTAAGAACTATAAGAATGCTTCTAACTGGTTATTAGGTGATGTTTTAGCTTTCTTAAATAAGAACAACCAGTCTTATGATGATATTGAATTAAATCCAGAATATTTAGCTAAATTAATCAATTTTATTGAAGATGGTACTATTTCTTCTAAACAGGCTAAAAAGGTCTTTGAACCAATGATGACAGAAAATAAAGATCCTGAAAAGATCATTGAAGAAAAGGGTATGAAGCAGATTTCTGACCCTAACGCTTTAAAAACTATGGCGAATGAAGTATTAGATGCCAACCCACAGTCTATTGAAGACTATGCGAATGGTAAAGATCGTGCTGTAGGATTCTTAGTAGGACAGGTTATGAAGAAGTCTAGAGGACAGGCTAACCCAGGTATGGTTAACAAGTTGCTTGTTGAACTTCTTAAAGAAAGAATTAAATAACTATACTTTACTTTATATCTTTGGTAAAATAGAAGGGTAAAGTAGGTGATTAATGTGTCCAAAGAAAGATTTCATTTTGATGATGAAGAAGACGTAGTTATCCAGACACCTAAGAAGAAGGCTGAAAAGAAGCCAACTCCTAAAGAAATGGGTATGAAACCTTCTAATAATTCAAAAAAGAAAATTAAAACAAGATATATTGTGCTTGGAATCGTTGCAGTACTTGTACTTGCACTTGGAATCTATTTATATAGTGCTTTAAAGGATGAAGGAGCTATATATGGTGATCGTTGTGAAGGACTTGTAACAGTTCAAAAGAGTGTCTTAGATGATACAGTCAACGAAGCTAAATCTAAACATAGTTCTATTGCATCTATGAATATTGAAACAGCATGTAAGCAGTTCAAGGTGGATATTGAATTTACTAATGGTACATCAGTAAAGACTGCTGAAGAAATTTCAAAAGATGTTGTAAAAATCCTTGATTCTAAAGGTGGTCAATCTGCTTATGAAGGATCTGACTATACAGAATTACTTAATAAGCATAATGGTGTAAAACAGTATGAAGTAAACCTTTATTTAACTGGTGGTAATGATACTGATTTCCCAATGTATGGTACAAAACAGGCAGGTAAGGACGATATCGCCTTTACTCTTGCATCTGTAAAGGATCAAGAAACTACAAATAAAGCGAAAGCAACAGAGCAATAAAAAAGCGATTTTTAATCGCTTTTTTTAAGTGAGGAGGATATGTATGAATAAGAGAGATCAATTTGTAGGTGAATGTATCGATTATACACATGATGGTTTAGGTGTAGTAAAGCATGATAATACAACTATTTTCGTGAAGAATCTATTACTTCATGAAGTGGCTAAAATTGAGATTATTAAGGTGCTTAAGAGTTATTGTGTAGGTAGAGTAGTAGAATTAAAGATACCTTCTAGTGAACGTATAGAGCCAAAATGTGACTGTTTTAAACAATGTGGTGGTTGTTCATTAATGCATATGTCAGATCAAGAACAGCAGTCTTTTAAGACAAATAGAGTGAAAGAAACATTCTTAAAGATTGCTCATCAGAACTTGAGAGTCAATGATTGTTTAATGGATCAAGACCCTTATCATTATCGTAATAAGGTACAGGTTCCTTTTGGCAAGCAGGATGGACATATTGTCTCTGGATTCTATAAAGCACGTACAAACGATATCATTAATAACGATTACTGTCTTATTCAGAACGAATTCTCTAATAAGGTCATTAAACGTATTAAAGAATTATTTGAAAAATATCATATTCAGCCTTATGATAAACTCACTAAAACAGGTAATATCAAGCATGTATTGACTAAGACAAGCTATCATAAGAATGAAGCCATGGTTGTATTTATCTCATATAAGAAGAAAATTCCACATATCCATGAAATCATTGATACTTTAACTCATGAATATCCAGAAATACGTACAATTATTCAAAATATTAATTCCCGTCATGATAATGTGATTCTAGGAGAAGAAGAAAAGGTACTATATGGAGAAGGGTATATTGAAGATACACTTTTAGGAAATACTTATAAGATTTCTATGAAGTCTTTCTATCAGATTAACCCAAGACAGGTAGAAGTACTCTACTCTAAGGCGATTGAATATGCAAAATTTAAACCAACTGATGTAGTCATTGATGCATATTGTGGTATTGGTACTATTTCTTTAACTCTTGCGAAACATGTTAAGAAAGTCTATGGTGTAGAAGTCGTTCCACAGGCAATTGTAGATGCAAAAGAGAATGCTGAAAGAAATCATATCACTAATGCGGAATTTGTATGTGATGATGCAGGTCATTTCATGACTGAATTTGTAGAAAGACATGAAAAGGTGGATTGTGTTATGGTGGATCCACCTAGAAAAGGATGTTCTACTGAATTCCTAGAAAGATTGACTACACTCTCTCCTGAACGTATTGTCTATATTTCATGTAATGTAGCGACTCAGGCAAGAGACTTAACCTACTTAGTAGAAAAGGGTTATAAGCCATTAGACGTACAGCCAGTAGATATGTTCCCACATACACCCCATATCGAAAATATTTTGTTGTTAAGTAAATAATATGTTCCCATTTAATGATGATCCACGTACTGCCTGCATAGTATGCAATCATGTACTAAATAAAGAAAAAGCTATTACTTATATAACTCATGATGAAGATGGTATGTGGCAGTTCTTATGTGATAAAGAACATTCTATGGATGATGCAAGAATTGTATCTCTAGAAGAAGTCTATGCATTAGATCCTTCTATTAAAGAAGTAGCTGATATGCCTTGTGGTTGTTATATTAATAGAAAGTAAAGTGAAGCCTCCTATGTATGTAGGGGGGTTATCTCATTTTATAGCTTTATTAGTTTTCTTGAATGGTGTAAGAGATGGTGGTAATATTTTTATATGAAAGCGAGGAGATAACCAATGAGTAGAAGAGTTAATAGAATACCTGTCGTTCTTGATACAGGTAATGTAAAAGAATTATCTCCAGAAGATATCAAGATGATCTTAAGAGCTGCTGATATGTGTATTATGAAAGCAGGAAGAAATATGCTTGCTAAGATATTAAAAGGTTCTAAAGACAAAAAGTTATTAGAACTGAAATTAGATGAATGTCCTGCTTATGGATATTATCATGATTTGAAATTAGCTGATATTATGCATCACATTGATTGGATGATTGATGAAGATTATCTTAGAATAGAATATGAAGGGCGTCTTCCTTTATTAGTATTTTCTGATGAAGGATGGGCAATAGAGAAAGAAACATTTGCTCAGGAATTATATCAACAGTTCTGCTTGGATGTAAAAGAAAATAATCCGCGTGTCATTCATAAACTGATCAAAGTAAACAGAAAGGTTATTTTACGTATACTTGATATTATTGAGGAAGAAGGCAATAAGGAATTTATTCCTTGTTTAGAAGCCTATAAGAAAATAGAAACAAAGAGAATTGGTAGACGTATTATTGAAGTAGAGAAGACAATTAAAGATAAAGTGTAGGAGTTAAGAAAAAAGTGGCAGGCAAGAAATACAAAATGTATATTGCACTGTCACTTTTTTTGTGTCATTGGAAGATCCATAACAAAGTAGTCCATTACGACATGTTAATCATGTCGTTTTTTGTAGTTCTATTCTTAAACACTTACAAATACAGTATTATGTAAATACTATATGTAAGTGAATTCACTTACATATTTGTATTATTCCAATAAAATAACCTCACATTTAATTATTACATGTCACAAATTCCTAAATATGGTACAGTCTATAGGGTAATTAGGATTGAAAATGTAACCGCTATCGTCTACTATATTTGTAGATAGTAATAGGCAATTAAAAAAGTATAATTTTAGAAATGGTATATAAAGGAAGGAGGAATAAATTTTTTTTAATCGTCTATTGTATGTGATTGTTTGCAAATGATTGTGTTATCAATTGCATAAGTGCACAGCTGAATCATATATTAAGATAATCTCTTATTTCTATAATTATTGATATGATAAAGTGGCAAAAAAGCTCTAAAGGTTAAAGAGGAACATTTCAAATTTAATATGAATGACTAATATAATGAGATTAAGGTTTTTAAAACATATTAATTTAAAATGATAAATACTTTAACTGGTGAGATGCGAAAACATAAATATAAAACTTATGATATGAATGTTATAGAATAACTTATTTTTGCTAATAACAAACTATCTAGATTGTCAGATATTAAAAAGTGCCTTCATGCGATTGTGTTTATACAATTGTAAACGAATAATTAAAAATTGAAGAAAGGGGAAAAAACTATGAATGTTAAGAAATTCACGAGTTATGCAGTAGCATTGATGATGAGTGTCTCATTAGCACCTATAAATGCGAATGCATTAACGACTGATAATACATTGACCAAAGGTTATTATAACGATGCAAGTCAATGGGTTGAAGGCGAATTAAGTCAGACATTACCTGAAGGTATTCATTCAGTTGATAAAACAGCTGAAGCACTTGGTAACAACAATTATAAGATGAAGTTAAAGGTTGTTACTAAACAGAATGTTGAAACATTTACCAAGAAGTCAGCGACAGTTCTTGTAGTGGATACTTCAAATAGTATGGATGGCAACCGTATTAGAAATTTAAGAGCAGCAGCAAATGAGTTTGTGAAGTCATATGCTGGTGATAAAGAAAATGTTGGACGTTATCTTGCAGTTGTTGATTTTGCAACTGATGTTAAAGTACCGTTAAATTGGACTGATGTTTCTTCTACTAAAGGTAAAAACAAAGCATTTGAAGCAATTAACAATCTAAAAGCTCGTGGTGGAACAAACCTAGATGCTGGTATTAAACAAGCTACATCTTTATTCTTAAAAGACGACGTGAAAGAAATTCAAAAAGCCAACAGAAATACAGTCGTATTAACTGATGGAACACCTACTTATTATCTTAAAGACTGTGAAGGTGGATATACTTTTGCTCATGATCATGTCACAATCGATGGTATAACATATGATATAAGAGGTAATGGTCAAAACTGTACTGAAAAAAATGTTGAAGCAACATCTGCAGATGCTAAGCTTCTCAGAGACCAATCTACAGTTTATACAGTGTGTTATGGCGCAGCCAGAGATATAACATATAGAGGTGGCCCTACAGTTTCTGAATTCTTAAAAGGCAGTATCGCAACAAGTCGTGATAAAGCATATGATTCAAGTGAAACTGATGACTTAACTAAAGTATTTAAGGCTATTTCTGAAAGTGTTACAACTGGTATTACTGGTAAAGACCTAGAAGTATTTGATGGAGCAGCTCCATTTGTATCAGTAAGTCAATTACCTCCAACTGTACAGCCGGATGCAAGTGGCTTTAAGTGGAAACTTGCAAATGCAACGACTACAACAGAAGGTACTCATACTTATTATACTTATGAGTTAGAATACTTTGTTACATTAGATGCTGATCATCCTGATTTTAAAGAAGGAAAACTTTATCCATTAAATGGTGAAACATATATTGCTATGCCTGATGGAAATAAAGTTAAATTCCCAGTTCCAGGTGCAACAGGAATTAAGACTCGTTATACAGTTACTTATACTGATGGCGTTGATGGCGAAGCCGTATTTGATGATCAGGTACATCCTGATTTAGTAGTAGGTACAATAACACCTAAATTTGATGGAACACCTACAAGAGCAGGTTATACATTCACTGGATGGTCACCTGCAGTTGAAGAAAAGGTTACAAAGAGCATCACTTACAATGCAACTTGGGTTAAGAACATGGTTCCAATCAATGCAGCACCAGTGATTCATGCAACAGATAAGACAATTGAAGTGGGTGATGAATTTGATCCAAGAACTGATGTAACTGCTGAAGACGAAGAAGATGGAGATATCACTAATAAGATTGAAATCTTAAAGAATGATGTCAATATTAATGAACCTGGTATTTATGATGTTACATACAAGGTAACAGACGCTCAAGGCGCATCTTATACAACTACAATTAAGGTTACTGTTAATCCAAAGGCTGCAGATCTTAATGCATGTCCAGTGATTCAGGCAACAGATAAGACTCTTACAGTTGGCGATGAATTTGATCCATTAGCTGATGTAACTGCTAAAGACGAAGAAGATGGAGATATCACTGATAAGATTGAAATCTTAGAGAATGAAGTGGATACAACTAAACCTGGCAAGTATGAAGTAACTTACAAGGTAACAGATAGCGGTGGCGCATCTCATGTTAAGACTATCAAGGTTACAGTAAATCCAAAGATGGAACCTATAAATGCAGCACCAATCATTAAAGCCGAAGATAAGACTCTTACAGTTGGTGATACATTTGATCCTATGGCTGATGTAACTGCAACAGACGCTGAAGATGGAAACTTAACTGATAAGATTGAAATCTTAAATAATGAAGTAGATACAACTAAACCTGGTAAGTACGAAGTAACTTACAAGGTAACAGACAGAAAGGGTGCATCATATACTAAGACTATTACAGTTACTGTAAATCCAAAGATGGAAGTATTAAATGCAATTCCTACAATCAAGGCTGAAGATAAGACTCTTACAGTTGGTGATACATTTGATCCTAAAGCTGATGTCACAGCAGAAGACGTGGAAGATGGAGATCTAACTGATAAGATTGAAGTATTAAAGAATGAAGTAGATACTACTAAGGCTGGTAAGTACGAAGTAACTTACAAGGTAACAGACAGAAAGGGTGCATCTCGCACTAAGACTATTACAGTTACTGTAAATCAAAAGATGGAACCTCTTAACGAAGCACCAACTATTGATGTAACTGATAAGGAAATCACAGTCGGTGATAAGTTTGATCCAAAAGATGGCGTTACTGCAAAAGATAAAGAAGATGGTAATTTAACTGATAAGATTGAAATCTTAAAGAATACAGTTGATCCATCTAAGCCTGGCGTATATGAAGTTACTTACAAAGTAACAGATAGTAAAGGTGCATCTTGCACAAAGACTATTAAAGTTACAGTGAAAGAAAAAACTCCTACTCCAAGCAAGAATAACGATAAAACAACTACAGTAACTCCTAAGACAGGCGATTCTACAAATGTAAGTGCAGTGATTGCGTTACTTGCAGTAAGTGGTATTGCATTACTCGCATTACTAAAGAAAAAGAAAGTATCATAGTATAACTAAGATATATATCTAACCAAGGGACAGTCGAGAAATCGGCTGTCTTTTATGCTGATTTCGGAAATATCGATAAAATATTGTGATAATAAGAAAGGTAAGCGCTGTGATGTTACAATTGACTAAATATGTTACGATATGGAGTGACTTAAAAGGCTGTCAATATTGAACATAAAGAATGTTTTGTTTATCATATTAGTATAAGCAACAGAAGTTAAAAAGAAGAGAATTGGTTTATAAGAAGGGAGGATATAATTCTTTTTAATCATCTGTTTACTATTGTTTGCTCATAATTGATTGCATAAGATGTACTGTTTGGATACTGGATGCATGATAAGAGATTGTTTTTCTTGTATTATTATGATTTATAGATGGGTGGGTGATAAGTTGCTCTACCTACTTAGATCATTGAACCAATCACTTGATATATATATTTGGTATTCCAATGAATATACACCAATACAAATATAAAAATTGGAATTAAATGTAACATAAAGGTTGTTATGTATATATAAGTGTAAATGTTCATTGAATGAAAGACTGTAATATATTAAGTGGACTGATTTCTTTAGCTAATAATGTGAAAATAAAGAAACACTATGAACTAGAAATATAGGAACTCACCTCATATTCATAAAAGCATTCAGATATGATATTGAATATTGATGAATGGTCAATGTATATGATTATTTCAGAACCAGATAAAGTAATATGAAATCATAGAACTCAGGATGTGCACCTCATATCATTATTATTTTTATGAGTGAATAATAAATATTATTGAGAGGGGTAAGAAAACTATGAATATTAAGAAATTCACGAGTTATGCAGTTGCATTAATGATGAGTTTATCATTAGCTCCAGTTAAAGCAAATGCACTTACGACTGATGGTTCATTGACTAAAGGTTATTATAACGATGCTGGTCGATGGGTTGAAGGTCAACTAAGTCAGACATTACCAGAAGGAATTCAATCTGTCGATAAGACAGCAGAAGCACTTGGTAATAACACTTATAAAATGAAATTAAAGGTTGTAACTAAACAGAAGGTTGAAACCTTTACTAAGAAAGCTGCAACAGTACTTGTTATCGATTCATCAGGCAGTATGATCGGTAAAAAGCGTATGAAGAGTATTAGAGATGCAGCAAAGGCATTTGTACAGTCATATGCTGGTAAAGATAAAAACACTGGACGTTATCTAGCAGTTGTTGATTTTGATAGTGATGTCGAAGTGAGATTAAATTGGACTGATGTTTCTTCAGTTAATGGTAAGGAAGCTGCATATGAAGCAATTGATGGTTTAAGAGCTCTTGGTGGTACAAACCTAGATGCAGGTATTAAACAGGGTACAGCTTTATTTAAGAATACTGCTATCAAGGATATTAAAAAAGAAAACAGAAATGCCATTGTATTTACTGATGGTAAACCTAAAAAATATCTTGTAGAATGTCAGCACAAAAAACCAAAGAAAAACGATATCGTTATTGATGGTGTTGTTTATGATAAAAAGAATAAAGGTGGAGTTGAAGCAGCAGCTAAAGCAGCTGCTAAGGATGCTAAATTTTTAAGAGATCAGTCAACAGTTTATGCAGTAAGCTATGGCAATGATAAAAAACCAATGTGGAAAGGTGGGCCTACAGTTTCTGAATACTTAAGGGGTAGTATCGCTACTAGTCCAGATAAAGGATATGATAGAAGCGAAACTGATGACTTAACAGAATTATTTAAAGCTATTTCTGATAGTATTACAACTGGTATTACTGGTAAAGACCTAGAAGTATTTGATGGCTCTGCACCATATGTATCAGTCAATAATTTACCAACATCTGTACAGCAGGATGCAAGTGGCTTTAAATGGAAACTTGCAAATCCAACTACTAAAACAGAAGGAAAAGCTACTTATTATACTTATGAGTTAGAATACACTGTTACATTAGATGCTGATCATCCT
>ENA-OUQP01000503-OUQP01000503.1-human-gut-metagenome-genome-assembly--contig:-NODE-503-length-35909-cov-11.893875_pt1 | contig 35909 bp, 27 predicted proteins | sample MGYA00237951_ERZ548836 | MGnify/ENA primary metagenome ERZ548836 (study PRJEB26490, sample SAMN05194702) | human gut metagenome | biome: terrestrial biome; feature: human-associated habitat; material...
CATAATGGTCTGATAAAACATAGATACAGCGCTGGAGTATATTCTTAGGAGGTGGAGGAATTGGCAAATAGGAAAATAATGCTTCCTCAATATGGCACAGTTATGAAAAGAGGTGTCCTATATTATAGGACCAGAATCAAAGACACGAATGGTAAGCTCGTAGCTATCTACGCAAAAACACCTGAAGAACTATACAACAAAGAAACGCTTGCGTTGGAACAGATTGAGAATGCCACTTTTCATCGGAAAACGCCCACAGTTGCAGAGTATTGTGAAAAGTGGCTGCTGATGCAGTCGGTTCATGTACGAGCTACTACTTTGACGGATTACACCTCAAAGGTCAGGCGGCATATTATAGCGGAATTGGGAGATAAACGGATGGGTGAGGTTAGCCTGGATGATATTCAGCTTGCCCTTGTTCCGGTTTCCAAGAAATCTGCATCGGTTTATAAATCTGTGGTAATCCTTTACAAATCTATCTTTCGCGCAGCGATGGAAAGCAGGATCATTGACCATAACCCGACGATTTATCTCACGACAAAAGGTGGCGGTGTTCCACAAGAGGATCGTCAGGCTTTGACAGATGAACAGGCAGCACGCCTTTTGGATGCTATCCGAGATTTGCCGCCTTATGTCTTTGTCATGATTGGTTTATATGCAGGGCTGCGCCGGGAAGAAATTCTTGCTCTGCAATGGGATTCAGTATATCTGGATACGGATACTCCATATCTGACGGTAAGGCGGGCATGGCACACAGAACACAACAGACCGGTAATCTCAGACGAATTGAAAACCAAGGCTGCGGAGAGAAATATCCCTCTTCCTGTTTGCTTGGCTGAGTGTTTGAAAGCAGCAAAGGAAACATCGACTTCGGAGTATGTGGTTTCAAACCGGGACGGCGAACCGCTGTCCTACACGCAGTTTAAGCGACTTTGGCAGTATATTGTTACGAGGACGGTCAAGGAGCGGAGCTATTATCGGTATGAAGATGGAAAAAGAGTAAAGCATACTGTCACACCTGTCTTGGGAGAAAAGGCTGCTCATAACGGAAAAGTGGTTTACAGTCTGGACTTTGAAGTAACACCCCATCAGCTGCGGCATACTTACATTACCAATCTCATTCATGCATCGGTAGATCCCAAAACGGTTCAATACCTGGCAGGCCATGAAAGCAGCAAGATTACCATGGACATTTATGCAAAGGTTAAGTACAACAGACCAGATGAGCTGGTCAGATCAATGAGTTGCGCGTTTGCAAGCTGGGACGCAGCACAGTAATAATAAAACAGGAAGTAAAGCAGGAGCGAGGCAAGGATGTCTCGCTCTTTGTTTTACATCAGCCGTATCTTTGATTAAATCGAGGCTTTCTGATAAAAAGAGAGTGTAGATACGGAGACTACACATTATCAAGAAAGGACGATCAAAGATGGCAAAAAAGAAAACACAGATCCCGAAGTATGGGACCATTACATTGAAAGGAATCCAGTATTACAGAACCAGGATTACGGATGCAGATGGCAAAGAGTTGAGTTTGTATGCCGCTACTTGTGAAGAATTGTATGAGAAGCAGTTAGAGGCTCGGAAGCAGGTGGAAGAAATTATCTTTCACCGGCAGCACCCGACAGTAGCTGAGTATGGAGAGAAGTGGCTGCTGATGCAGTCGGCAAAGGTGTCTGCGTCTACACTCAGAGGTTATACGAGGGATATGACAAACTATATCATCAAACCTCTGGGAGAGATGTATATGGAAGAAGTGACTGCTGACGATATTCGGCTGGCTCTTGTTCCATTGTCAAAGAAATCGGAAGGCTTATACAATAAGGTCAATATGCTGCTCAAGTGCATTTTTTATGCGGCAGAGAGAAACCAAATTCTTGAACACAATCCCTGTGCGGGAATATCCGGTAAAGGCGGAAAACCGACAAAAAAGAAGGAGGCATTGACAGATCAGCAGGTAGCCGTGCTTCTGGATACAGTCAAGGGGCTTCCTCCATATTTGTTTATTATGCTCGGTTTGTATTCCGGTCTGCGTCGGGAAGAAATTCTTGCACTGCAATGGGATTGTGTATTTCTGGACGAGGATACACCTTATCTTTCGGTGAGGCGGGCATGGCGTACAGAGCATAACAGACCCGTGGTTTCTACGGTGCTAAAGACTCCGGCGGCAAAAAGGGATATTCCGATACCGAAGTGTTTGGTGGATTGTCTGAGAGAAACGAAAGAAAATTCCATATCAGATTATGTGATCGCTGACAGCAAAGGAGAGCCACTGGCTGCCTCGCAGTTTCAAAGAGTGTGGCAGTATGTCGTTGTCCGCTCCACTAAGCCCCGGAACTATTATAAGTATGTAAATGGGGAGAGTATCAAATATACGGTTACTCCAACGCTGGGTATGCCCCAGAAAAATCAACCCAAAATCAGATATACGCTGGACTTTGATGTAACCCCGCATCAGCTGCGGCACACTTACATTACCAATCTTCTCTATGCTGGTGTTGATCCAAAGACCGTCCAATACGTTACTGTGAACGAAGTGAACAGTAACCAAAAGTTTGACTTGATTCGAAAAAGTATATCGAGTATATTGCAAACAAAAAATGCATATGATATAATGCCAGTAGGCAAAATGATAAGGTTAAATTCATTTATAACACAGCAAAAGCCCCAGAGTTGCGACCTCTGAGGCTTTTTTATTCCGTTTGGGCAGGGTGGCTTATTCCCCCAGGCTGGCTACCAGCTGCTATTTTCTATCCAACCATTTGCAAATGTAGTAGGCGATTACACTTGCCAAGATAGAAAGCATAAATGATAAGATCATATCCATTTACAACACACCCCCTTTCTGCACCTGTCTAGGGGTGGTAGCTCAACTATTATATCATAGAACAATGTGTACAGAAAGACTATACTTGAAATATATACTGGGATAGTGGTGTGTGAACAGTAACTATGTTACAATTAAGTCTGTAATTATTATTAGTCTTTGACATTCCCGCATCTTTTTGATACTATAGAATCAGTAAAAAACTAGCAGACCTCCCATGGGAGAAATCCTATGGGAGGTTTTTGTAACGAGGTGAGGTGTATAATGAAAAAAGAAAACAATTCTGCACATAACCATAACAGAGGAAGCTTTTCCGGAAGGATTGGTTATGTGCTGGCAGTTGCAGGTTCTGCAGTAGGACTGGGAAATATCTGGAGATTTCCATATCTTGCAGCGAAATATGGAGGCGGAATTTTCCTGCTGATCTATATTCTTCTGACAGCGTCATTTGGTTATGTACTGATCATGTCAGAAACAGCCCTTGGACGAATGACCAGAAAGAGTCCGGTAGGTGCATTTGAGCATTTTGGAAAAACGAAATCCTTCAAAATCGGCGGATGGTTAAATGCAGTGATTCCAATGCTGATCGTTCCTTATTACAGTACGATTGGCGGATGGGTAATTAAGTATCTTGTGGAATATTTCAAAGGAAATGTCCAGGCAGTAGCGGAAGACGGATATTTTGGAAACTTTATTTCCGATTCCTGGCAGGTGGAACTCTGGTTTCTGGTATTTGCGGCGCTTGTATTCATCATCATTCTCGGTGGTGTACAGAACGGTGTAGAGAGAATGTCAAAGATCATGATGCCGGTTCTGGTAGTTCTGGCAGTCGTAGTTACAATCTATTCTGTCACACGTCCGGGTGCTGTTGAAGGTGTGAAATATTTCCTGATTCCGAATGTGAAAAATTTCTCCTGGATGACAGTAGTAGCAGCGATGGGACAGATGTTTTATTCTTTGTCCATTGCAATGGGAATCCTGTATACTTACGGTTCCTATGTCCGTAAAGATATGGATATCGAGAGATCTACCACACAGGTTGAGGTTTTCGATACAGGTATCGCAATCCTTGCAGGTCTGATGATCATCCCGGCGGTATTTTCATTCTCCGGTGGAAATCCTGAAACACTTCAGGCAGGACCATCTCTGATGTTTATCACATTGCCAAAAGTATTTGCAAGTATGGGATTTGGTACTGCAACAGGAATCGTATTCTTCATACTTGTATTACTTGCAGCTCTGACAAGTGCAGTTTCCCTGATGGAAACCAGTGTTTCCACATTCATGGACGAACTTCACTGGAGCCGTAAGAAATGCTGCGGTCTGATGGTTGTGATCATGATTGTACTTGGAACCGCATCTTCCATGGGATATGGACTTCTGGATTTCATTCGTATCTTTGGAATGAACTTCCTTGATTTCTTCGATTTTATGACAAACTCAGTAATGATGCCGTTGGCAGCACTTGCAACCTGTATTCTGATTCTTCGTGTTGTTGGTATTGATGGAATGGTAAAAGAAATTGAACAGTCTTCTCCATTCCGCAGAAAGAAACTGTACAGAGTATTTATCAAATACTTTGCAACGATTTGTCTGATTATTATTTTGCTGAGTTCTATTGCAAACGTTTTGGGAATTATCAGTATGTAAAAAATATATGACTCTTTTTACAAAGAATGCAGCATGGATCAACTGCAAGACAAGAGAAGAAGCAACTGCACAGTTCACCAGGAAGAATGGCTGGTAGGCAAACATGGCAGGAAATCTGCCAATGAATGTGTGAAATGTGGTAAGTGCGAAGAAGTATGTCCGCAGCATATTAAGATCAGAGATGAGCTGGAGAAAATTACAGCAGAACTTTTGGGGTAAATTGCTATAGATAAGAGTAGAAAAGAGGAGTGAAACATGAAATTCGATAAAGAGAAAATGCGCTTATACGCAATAACGGACCGTCACTGGCTTAATGGGCGGAGCCTTAAGGAAGTGGTAAAGGAGAGTCTGGATGGAGGCGTAACCTTTCTGCAGCTCAGAGATAAAAATTCAGATGATGAAACTTTCCTGCAGGAAGCAGCTGAACTTCAGGAATTATGCAGAGATTATAAGGTACCTCTGATCATAAATGACAATGTGGAAATTGCTTTGAAGATGAATGCAGATGGTGTTCATGTAGGGCAGAGTGATATGGAAGCAGGTGCTGTGCGTGAGAAACTTGGACCGGATAAAATCCTGGGAGTTTCGGCACGAACGGTAGAGCAGGCATTGCTTGCACAGGAGCGTGGTGCAGATTATCTGGGGGTGGGTGCAGTATTTGCAACCGGTTCAAAAGCAGATGCGGCAGAACTTCCCCATGAAACACTGAAGGCAATCTGTGAAGCGGTATCTATCCCTGTGGTGGCAATCGGGGGGATCACAGCAGAAAATATATCTCAGCTAAAGGGAACAGGGATTTGCGGTGTGGCAGTGATCAGTGCCATTTATGCTCAAAATAACATTAAAGAAGCAGCAGAAGAACTGAAAGAGGCAGTAGATAAGATTGTATGATAGCAGAAATGAGAGGAAGACAATTATGAGAACTGCACTGACGATCGCAGGAAGTGATTCCAGCGGAGGCGCCGGAATCCAGGCAGATATTAAGACAATGATCACAAATGGTGTATATGCAATGAGTGCCATTACCGCATTAACTGCACAGAATACAACCGGTGTACAGGCAATATTAAATGTAACACCGGAATTTCTGGGGCAGGAATTGGATTCTGTTTTTCAGGATATTTATCCGGATGCGGTAAAAATCGGAATGGTATCAGATAAAGATCTGATTCATGTAATAGCAGAGAAACTGAAACAATATAAAGCGGAAAACATTGTTGTGGATCCTGTTATGGTTGCAACAAGCGGTGCCAAGCTGATCAGTGATGATGCAGTGGAGATATTGAAGCAGGAACTGTTTCCACTGGCTGATGTGCTTACTCCGAATATTCCGGAGGCAGAGGTTCTGGTTGAAATGTCAGTGACCAATGCAGAGGAAATGATAGAGGCTGCCGGAAAGATTTCTGAGACATATCATTGTGCAGTACTTTGCAAAGGCGGACACAGCATTAATGATGCAAATGATCTGCTTTACTATGATGGAAAATATTGCTGGTTTGAAGGAAAGCGTATCGATAATCCAAACACACATGGAACAGGCTGTACGTTGAGCAGTGCCATTGCTTCCAATCTTGCAAAGGGATATGACCTGCAGACTGCTGTAAAACGTTCCAAACAGTATATTTCAGGAGCACTGGCGGCAATGCTTGACCTGGGAAAGGGAAGTGGCCCTATGGATCATGGATTTGCAATCCGAAATGAATATGTGAAAGAAAGTGAAAAGTGAGAATAGCTATGGAAGACAACAAAAAGAAAGGCCTCGGAATGGTTCTGGAAGGTGGAGGTATGCGGGGACTGTATACAGCCGGAGTTCTGGATGAGCTGATGGAGCAGGGGATTTATGCAGATTCTACAGTTGGCGTTTCCGCCGGTGCAATTTTTGGATGTAATTATAAGTCCCGCCAGATTGGACGAACCCTTCGTTATAATACCAGATTCTGCAAGGATAAACGATATATGGGATTGAAAAGCTGGATCACTACCGGCGATCTTTACAGCAAAGATTTTGCATATGGGGAGGTGCCCTGGAAGCTGGATGTTTTTGACACAGAGACATTTGCCAGATCACCCATGAAGTTTACGGTTGTATGTACAGATATTGAAACAGGAAAACCCTGCTATCAGGAATGCAGAATGGGAGACAGGCTGGATGTGGAATGGATGCGCGCATCAGCTTCCCTGCCACTGGCCGCCAGACCGGTAAATCTGAATGGAAGAATGTATCTGGACGGTGGTATCTCAGATCCGATTCCTGTAAACTGGATGCTTTCACAGGGTTATGAGAAAAATGTGGTAGTCTGTACCCGTCATCCGGGATACAGAAAAGAACATAATAAGCTGATGCCGCTGCTCAGACTGAAGTTCAGAGAGTATCCGGAGCTTGTAAAGCTTCTGGATGAACGTCATATTCAGTATAACCGTATGTTGGATAAAATCGCATATCTGGAAAAAGAGGGCAGGATCCATGTTATCCGCCCGGACAGAGACATCAGTGCCAAACCGGTTGAGCGTGATCCCGCCCATTTAAAGGAGATTTATGAGGTGGGACGGAGAGTGATGAAAGCTGATATGGAGAAACTGAAGGCGTATTTGGCAGAGTAAAAAACAGAGAAAAAACCATTACATAAAAACAAATTAAAAACAATTCTTTAACCGAATTAAGTGAGTTCCCTGCAGAGCAGTTATTCGGTGTAGAGATACGTAGCAATGTGGATTAAGAATCTGATAAGAAGAAAGATAGATTTGGAAAATTTTATAACCGAATCCATCTTTCTTTTTGTCTGTAGAAATGTTTTTAGTCTGCAAATCGAAGTGAGATGTTATCAGTGAACAGGGGTAGGCAGACTCGTTTGATAAAATATAAAGTATAACAGTATAAAACAGTTGACAACAGTTATGCACTGTTATATACTGTTTGTAGATGGAGGAGAAACATATGCATATAATAATCAATAATTCATCCATGGTACCTATTTATGAACAGATCATAGACCAGATTAAGTCTGCGATTATCAGAGGAGAGTTACAGCCGGACACTGTATTACCTTCAGTACGCAGTTTGTCAAAGGAACTGAAGATCAGTGCCCTGACTGTGAAGAAAGCCTACGACAATCTGGAAGAAGAGGGATTTACTGTCACTGTTCATGGAAAAGGAACCTACGTTGCAGCCACAAATAAAAACCTGATGAGGGAAGAACAGCTCAAAGAAGTAGAACATGATCTGGAGCAGGCAATCATGAAGGGCAGAAGATGTGGACTGAACGATGAGGAAATCAGAAATCTTTTTGAAATGATCATGGAGGACTAAGACATGTTGAAAATCAGTCATTTGCAGAAACATTACAGAGGTTTTTCGCTGGACTGTTCTATGGAAGTACAGCCTGGGATGATTACAGGACTTATTGGAAGAAATGGTTCCGGGAAATCCACCACATTTAAAGCTTTGCTCGGCCTGATTCATCCGGATGGCGGAGAGATAGAGGTCTTTGGGAAAAAGGCAGAAGAGCTTAAGCCGGAGGATAAGCAGAAACTGGGAGTTGTTTTTGCAGATTCAGGCTTCAGTATGTATCTGACAGCAGCGGGCGTGGCAAATATCATGAAAAGCATATATCCAGATTTTGACAGAGAGAAATTCCTGCAGCAGTGCAGAAGATTCAATCTGCCCACAGACAAGAAAATCAAAGAATTTTCCACTGGTATGAAAGCAAAGTTTAAAGTACTGGCAGCATTAAGCCATAAGGCAGAACTGCTGATTCTGGATGAGCCCACAGTTGGTCTGGATGTGATAGCCAGGGATGAAGTGCTGAACATGCTGAGAGAATATATGGAAGAAAATGAAAGCAGTTCTATTCTGATCAGTTCACATATTTCATCAGATCTGGAGAGTCTTTGTGACGATTTTTATATGATCCATGCCGGAAAAATTATCCTTCATGAGGATACAGATGTACTGCTGTCAGATTATGCAGTTCTTAAAGTTGCAGAAGAAGAGTACGAAAAACTGGATCAGCAATACCTTATTAAGATCCGGAAAGAAGCTTATGGATACAGGTGTCTGACAAACCAGAAACAATTTTATATGGAAAATTACCCGGATGTTGTAATTGAGAATGGAAAGATTGATGATCTGGTAATGATGATGGAGGAACAGGTATGAAGGGATTATTTGTAAAGGATATAGAACTGATGAAACAGCAGAAACAGTTTTTTATCCTGGTTGTTGTAATGGAAGTCATCCTGAATCTGGCAGGAAGCGGGAGCGTCAGTTTTGCTACAGGATATTTTACGATTGTCACAGCAATTTTTGCCATTACGACTATAAGTTATGATGAGTTTGATAATGGTCTTGCGTTTCTTATGACCTTGCCGGTTACCAGAAAACAGTATGTGGCGGAAAAATATCTGCTGGGAGCAGGGCTTACGGCTGTAGCGTGGGGAATTGCAACGATAACGGGAGTAATCTGCAAAGGTGTGGCAGAACTTCAGGGGTGTCTGAGTGAGACTATCATTGGCAGCCTGATATACATTCCACTGGCACTTCTTATGCTGGCGGTATCGCTCCCGCTTGTAATACATTTTGGAGCGGAAAAAGGACGTTATATTGCAATGGTCATGTGGGCTATTATATTTGCCGTAGTTTATATTCTGATAAAAACAATGGGACTTTCAGCAGACGCAGTCGATGCATGGCTGAATGGACTGAACTGGGGAATGGTATTGGCCGGAGTTGTATTATTTACAGTAATTGTATATATGGGGTCTTTTTGGATTGGTGTCCGGCTTATGGAGAAGAAAGAATTCTGATGTGTCTCGAATATGGTTGTAATTATAAAAGCAGTGTGCTAAAATTGTATCAGCGTAATTGAATAAGCTGTTAAGTGAACATTATCATATGCAGATTTTGTGTATGGTAATGTGAGAGGGAATCAGGTGAAATGCCTGAACGGTTGCGGCCACTGTATACAGAAAAAAAGCGGGATTGTAATATGTCATTGCATAAATATGTGAGAAGGCGGAATCCGGCTGTCAGAGAGTATCTGGAAATATTTCTGATACAACATTCATGAACTGCTGAAGCATGGATGTTGTATCAGTTTTTATTTTGTGGAAATTTTCTGTGATCTGTGAGTCAGGAAACCTGCCTGACAGCGTAAAGAAGGAGCTTCCGTAAAAAGTATCCGTTATTCTTATCACTTCTATTTTACTTTTTCTGAAGTCCCATCTTTTCGGTTACACGAACAGGTAAATAACATATACGAAAAGAGAGGAAGTCAAATGAAAAACAGGTATTTATCCACAAGAATCATGGCAATTATGATGGCAGCAGCTATGGCAGTTTCCGCAGCTCCGGCAGCTTTTGCAGCAGAGAGAGCAGACTCTGAGACAATCAAAGAGGACAATCAGCCGGCAGCAGATGCAGACGCACAGGATTCAGCAGATGCAGATAAGACAGCAGACGCAGAAGGTACAAAGACAGAATATCCTCTGACCATCACAACCTATGATTATGATGGAAATGAAATCGAAACAACCTATGAAAAGGCACCGGAGAAAGTTCTTGCTGTATATCAGGGAAGCATTGAAACCATGCTTGCACTTGGCCTGGAAGACCGTCTGGTAGCTACTGCAGGTCTTGACAATGAAGTTCCGGATGAACTTAAAGATGCATTTTCAAAAACAAATTATCTTGATGAATTTACCCCATCCCTTGAGACTGTAACGATGTTGGAGCCAGACATGATCTTATCCTGGAGCTCCCTGTTTTCTGATAAAAATCTCGGAAATGTAACAGACTGGATCGACAAAGGCTGCAACACTTATTACAACACAAACACACGCCCTGACGGAGACAGAACTCTGGAAAATGAATTTACAGATATCTTAAATCTTGGAAAGATTTTTGATGTACAGGACAAAGCACAGGCAATCGTAGATGATGCAAAGGCAGTGATCGATAAAACTCTTACAGCAACAGCAGATGTAGAAGAGAAACCAAGCGTAATGGTTCTGGAACCTCTTGGAGAAGATATCACAAACTATGGTGCAAAGAGCCTTGGTGGAGATATGGTAACACAACTGGGTGCGACTCTGGCAAACCCGGATGCTTCTACAGCAGGAAAAGAAGATATCATTGCAGCAAACCCTGATGTGATTTTTGTTGTATACATGCCATATGCAGGTGATGATCCGGAAACTGTAAAAGAAAGCCAGCTTGCCGTTATCAAGGATGACGAAGCACTTCAGAGCCTTGACGCTGTAAAGAACGGTCGTGTTTATCCGATCATGCTCAGTGAAATGTACGCAAGTGCAACACGTACACAGGATGGTATTGAAACTTTCGCAAAAGGATTATATCCGGATGTGAATCTTGACTGATTGAGGACATAACAGTGAAAGAACAGGTTTCACAGACAAAAAAAGGCAGTGTGCTCAGGACATCCATGTATGTGGCAGTTCTTATCGGGCTTGCGGCATTTTTGATTTTTTCCATTCTTGCAGCAATCACTTTTGGAAATGCAGATCTGTCACTGAAAGATGTTTACAGTGTCATTGCATATAAATTGTTTCATATCAAAAGCCTGTCCGCCTATGCAGAAGGCGCAGTTCACGATGTTGTGTGGCTGATCCGGCTGCCCAGAGTCCTGCTGGCTCTGGCAGTTGGAATGGCTCTTTCCGTCTGTGGCGTAGTTATGCAGGCGATTGTCCAGAACCCACTGGCAGATCCGTATGTACTTGGTATTTCATCCGGTGCATCCTTTGGTGCAACATTGGCGATCATGCTTGGAGTTGGTGGATTTCTCGGTGGAAACTCAGTTGGTGTTACTGCATTTATTGGTGCAATGGTCACTTCTTTTGCAGTAATTGCCATTGCAAACATGGGCGGAAAAGCTACTTCTGCCAAACTGATCCTTGCCGGAATGGCTGTCAGTGCGGTATGTTCTGCTTTTTCCAATTTTGTTATCTATATCACCAATGACAAAAATGCAGCAACAGAAGTAATGAAGTGGACGATGGGAAGCCTTGCAGGCGCAAGCTGGAGCAGAGTAGGTGTAATGCTTCCTGTTACATTGATCTGTGTAATTATTTTCTGGACGCAATATCGTAATCTGAATCTGATGCTGTTAGGAGATGATGTATCGATCACACTGGGAACTGATTTGCACAAGCTGAGAACTTTTTATCTGATCGTTGCTTCTGTAATGATTGGGTTTGCAGTATATTGTGCGGGTGTGATCGGCTTTGTAGGACTTGTGATCCCTCATGTGATCAGAATCCTGTTTGGAACAGACCACAGAAGATTACTGCCATTAAGTGCACTGCTTGGTGCATCATTCCTGATCTGGTGTGATGTGGCATGTCGTGTGATCCTGAAGAATTCTGAGATGCCGATCGGTGTGCTGGTATCCATTATCGGTGCTCCATGCTTTATTTATCTGCTTGTGCGGAAATCCTATGGATTTGGAGGTAGTAAGTAATGAAAATCACTACAGAAGATATTCAGGTTGGATTTCACGCCAGACAGATACTGAAGGGAATTTCCATAGAGTCAAAGGATAAGGAACTGGTAGGGATCATCGGACCAAACGGAAGCGGAAAATCTACATTATTAAAATGCATCTACCGTATCCTGAAGCCAGATGCAGGTGCCGTTTATCTGGACGGCGAAGAACTCCATTCCATGAGCGTAAAAAGCTCCGCCAGAAAAATGGCAGTTGTGGCACAGCACAATTACTACAACTTTGATTTTACCGTACGGGAAGTCGTGTTGATGGGACGTGCACCTCATAAGAAAGCATTGGAACGGGATAATGCAAAAGATTACCGGATTGTTGAAGAAGCACTGAAAACGGTACAGATGGATGCATTTGCGGATCGCACATTTTCTACGTTGTCAGGTGGAGAGCAGCAGAGGGTTATTCTGGCAAGAGCACTTGCACAGCAGACACCTGCACTGATCCTTGATGAGCCGACTAACCATCTGGATATCACACATCAGATCATGCTGATGGAACTGGTAAAGAAACTTAACGTAACTGTAATATCAGCTATCCATGACCTGAATATTGCGGCGGCATACTGCGATAAGATTTATGTATTGAAAGATGGTGTGCTGGAAGGATATGGAACTCCACAGGAAGTACTCACTCCGGAGCTGATCAAAAGGATTTACCAGGTAGATTCGGAAGTGGTAAATGACAGCCGCGGGAAGATGCATATTTTATTTTTATAATATGAGAATTGACAGGCCAGAGTCAGAAAAAATTTTGACTCTGGCCTGTTGTATATGGAGAAAAAAGATGAATAAGATAGGAATTTTAACAACCGTAGCAAGAATTCCCTCACCTATAGGTGATGGGATGAATTGCACATTCGAGCATGTCTGCTCAAATTTATAAAAAATCACAAAACACTTGTTCTGACACAATAAATATATTATAATAGAAAAAAAGAACAATATGCTCTTGAAATTTGGACGGTCGAAATAAGCAATAAGTGAGTGTACATAATGAGTTTAGATAATAATTCTCATTCAGTGTTTTTGTTTGATTCTGGTTATGAAATATGGCAGAAAGATGCTGGACGATAAGATGTCAGAGAGAACAAAAGAAATCTTTGAAATATAGCACCTGTTGAAACAATCCATCAGTATATAGAGAGTCAGGGTGAGAAAGATAAACCGGGCAGTAAAAATAAGGATCTATCCAAATAAAGAACAGATAACCCAGATAGAGAAGACAATCGGCTGCAGTCGTTTTCTTTATAACCGGATGCTTGCGGATAAGATCCGTTATTATCAGGAAGAAAAAAAGATGCTGAAAAATACGCCGGCCGGATATAAAAAAGAATATCCATGGCTGAAAGAGGTAGATTCTCTTGCGCTGGCGAATGTACAGTTAAATCTGGAAGGGGCTTTCCGGAAATTTTTCCGGGAACCGGGAGTGGGATTTCCGCATTATAAATCAAAAAAACATTCGCGGAAATCCTATACAACGAATATGGTAAATGGGAATATCTGTCTGCAGGACAGGTTCCTGAAACTGCCAAAGATGCAGCCGGTAAAAATAAAACTCCACCGTATGATCCCGGAGGGATGGAAGCTGAAATCAGTGACTGTGAGCAGGGAACCGTCCGGAAAATATTTTGCCAGCCTGCTGTTCGACTGTGAAAACCAAACAGCGGAGAAAAGACAGGCGGAAAAATTCCTGGGGATGGATTTTGCCATGCATGGGATGTGTGTATTTTCTACCGGTGAAAGAGCCGGATATCCCATGTTTTACCGGAATGCAGAGAAAAAACTTGCCCGGGAACAGAGAAAACTTTCCAGATGTGAAAAGGGCAGCCGTAACTATCAGAAACAGAAGAAAAAGGTTGCTTTATATCATGAAAAGATAAAGAACCAGAGGAAGGATTTCCAGCATAAGCTCAGCCACAGCCTTGCAGAAGACTATGACGCAGTATGTGTGGAGGATCTGAACCTGAAGGGGATAGCCGGAGGCCTGCATTTCGGAAAAGGGATACAGGATAACGGATACGGTCAGTTCCTTTCCATGCTTGGATATAAGCTGGAAGAACGTGGAAAATATCTGATAAAAGTAGACAGATATTTTGCATCCAGTAAGATATGCAGCGTATGCGGACATAAGAAGAAAGAGCTGGCATTATCAGAACGGATATACCTATGCGAATGTGGAAACCGGATGGACCGGGATGTGAATGCGGCGGTCAATATTCTGAAAGAAGGAAAAAGAATATATAAAAAATGTGCATAATAGCACAGAAAAGATCCGTAACCGGATAAAAAAGAACCGCGGGACACGCGGGGATAGCCTGTTTTAGCTTTGCCCTGAAGGGCAATTGAGCAGGAAGCTCCCACTTCAAAATCTGTAAGATTTAAGTGGCGAGAGCATGTCACCAAGTTTCAGATTTGTCTGTGACTGGCCATGAAATAAAATTTTGAAAAAAGTTATTTTCTTAACACAGATTTTATTTCTCAGATGCTATAATGTGTGCATATCAATAAAACGATGCCTGTTATGCGGGGACAAAATCCAAATCTGCGGACAGACATAAGGAATTAACCAATTAAACTGTGAAGCAGTTATTTGGTTAGGAGCAGGTAGAGAAGTGTATGTTTTTATCGGCTTGGCTTAAAAGTAATATAAAAATCATAACAGTAAAAAATGAAGGGAGCTTACTTATAATGAAAAACAGAAGAATGAGATTAATGGCGATTTTTGCAGCAGGTGTATTAAGTGTGACATCTATGGGAGGTATTGTAACTGCACATGCAGAGGAAACCCTTGCAGTGCCTGCAGAGGAGGCAGGTGCAGGTGCGGTTCAGATGGATGGTGAGGATGCTCAGGCAGCAGAAGATGGCAGTGTGGCAGCTTCCGAGGGTTTGATCGCAGGATCTTTCAAACCGTCAGAGATTGCCCAGCCTGCACAGGATACTTATGAATATCCATTCCTTGGAATGAAATTAGGGATTTCCAAAGACCTGAAAGAGCAGATGGAGAAGAAGAACATTTCCATGTTTACAGATGAGAGATGGAATGATAATGCAGATGCAGTGACATATGCTACAGCCAGCTGGTGTACCCTGACAGACGAGCAGAAGGATGCAGAGGTGGACAAGATGGGCACCGGATATGATGACTGGCTGAAAAGTCTCAGCAGAGTAGGTGTGATCGGAATGTATGATGAGGAATCCCAGAAAGATCTGGATACGATTACCGGCTGTACAGAGCATAAAGAACTGGGTACCAGTAGTGATGGCAAATATAAATATTATCTCAGCACAAACAAAGATGCGGATGCAGACCTGTTAAAGGACGTGGAGGGGATTGAAGTAACACTTACAGAAATGACCCCGTTCCAGATGCTTTCTGCATTTGACCAGCCACAGGATACTTCTGACAGTACAGAGGCAGCTGAAGGAACAAATGTAGGCAAATTTGAAACAACAGGAGTTGACGGAAAAACCTATACACAGGATATCTTCAGCAAATATGATCTGACTATGGTAAATATTTTTACTACCTGGTGTTCTCCATGTGTCAATGAGATTCCTGATCTGGAGAAGCTTTATCAGGAGATGAAGGATAAAGGTGTGGGAGTAGTAGGCGTTACACGGGATACAATAGGCAGTGGTGGAAAACAGGATGAGGAAGCAGTGAAAAAGGCTCAGGTAATTCAGGAGAAAACAAAGGCATCCTATCCATTCCTGATCCCGGATTCCGGAATGATGAACGGACGTCTCAATGGAATCTCTGCTTTCCCGGAAACATTCTTTGTTGACAAAAACGGAAATATTGTAGGTGAGACCTACTCCGGAAGCCACAGTCTGGACGAGTGGAAAGAGATCGTGGAAAAAGAGCTGGAGAATGTCACAGAGGGAAAATAAATGAATAAATTAAAAACCAGCAAAATATGGAACAGTAAATGGCCGGCGCTGATTCTTATGCTTGTGGGAGTCTGCTTTATGGGATATGGGATTTTCCGCGGAGAGCTGGCAGTGGTGTTTACAAAAGCCATTAATATCTGTATGGAATGTGTAGGAATAGGATAAATGAGTAATCAAAAGAACAGCGATAACAAAAGTAATAAGAAACAAAACACAAAAAATATGAGGATCAATGAGTGGCCCCGCCACGGAATCCAGGCACTGTGGGCGTTCATTACAAACAGTCATGTTACCGGCTTTGTCACAGGCAAAATTTACACAGGCAAATTGAAAAATGCCTGTGTTCCGGGCCTGAACTGCTATTCCTGCCCCGGTGCTGTTGGCGCCTGTCCTATCGGTTCTCTTCAGGCTGTGATAGGGAGTTGGAATTTCAAGATGGCTTATTATGTGGTGGGATTTCTTATCTTCATCGGAGCTATGGTGGGAAGGCTGATCTGCGGTTTTCTCTGTCCCTTCGGACTGATTCAGGATCTGCTGAATAAGATTCCATTTCCTAAGAAAATCCGCACATTCAAAGGCGACAAGCTGCTTCGTAAGCTGAAATATGTGATTTTCGCAGTATTTGTAATTCTGCTTCCATTGTTTCTGGTGGATATTATGGGACAGGGGGCACCCTATTTCTGCAAACTAATCTGCCCGGCAGGAACACTGGAGGGCGGACTGCCACTGGTACTTCTGAATAAATCCATGCGCAGTGCACTGGGCTGGCTGTACATATGGAAGAATGTGATCCTGATCATAACGATTATTCTCTCCATTTTGATCTACCGTCCGTTCTGCAAATATATCTGTCCTTTGGGAGCACTTTATTCCATCTTTAATCCTGTTTCCCTGTATAAATACAGAGTGGATAAAGATAAGTGTATAAAATGCGGAAAATGTGCAAAAGCATGCCAGATGATAGTAGACCCTGTGGAAAACTCCAACAGTCCGGAATGTATCCGCTGTGGCAGATGCCGAAAAGCCTGTCCGACAAATGCAATCCAGTGTGGAATCAGAAGAAAATCACAATCATGAAAAAAATAAAGTGATACCAGAGGTATGTATAGAACTGTTATCAGTCAAAATTATTCAGATCCAGCCCATAAAATGATTGATAACAACAGATATGGAAAAGGGATACCTGGCAGATTATAAAAAGTAGTCTGCCAGGTATTTTTGTATGTTTTTATTGAAAAATGTACAAAAATATCGAAAAATATATAAAAAACTGGTAAAATCATATTATGAAAATACAGAACAGAAAATGAGGTGACTGTATGGCAAAGAAGAGAAAAAAACCGAAGATGGAATTCCGCTATTACCAGATGCCTGCCGGAAGTCCGATCCTGGCTCTTCTGGGGCAGAAGTGGGTTCAGAATTATGGAAATGATGTGGATTATCTTCATTTTCATAATTATCTGGAGATTGGTTTCTGTTACGAAGGGGATGGAGTTATGGCGTTTGGTGAGGCTAAAATGCGGTTTTCGGGAAGAGAATTTACGGTGATTCCACCCAATTATGCTCATACGACTAACAGTGATCTGGGTACGGTCAGTAAATGGGAGTATCTTTTCATAGATGTGGAAGGTTTTATGAAAAAATTTCTGAACAATCCGGTAAAGGCTGAAAAAATGATTCAGAGAATATATTCTAAGGCTTTATTTCTGAAAGAGAATGAGTCCCCCTCTATAGCTGCAAAAATTCTTAAGATCATGAATATCATGCGTGAGGGAGAAGAATTTTATATTGAAGAATCCAGTGGAGTTCTTGCGGCATTACTAGTAGAAATTGCCAGACTGAACCGGGCTTCACCGGAAGACAGGGTGGAAGAGGAAACAGGGAAACTTACAAATATGATCACCCGCGTACTGGATTTTGTTTCTTATCACTATATGGAGGATATCCGGATAGAGGATCTGGCGAAGATCTGCCATATCAGTGAAACTCATTTCAGAAGAGTGTTTACATCGCATATGAAGGTAAGTCCTCTGGAGTATATTAATTCTGTGCGGATTCATACTGCCTGTGAATTTCTGCAGAAAACAGATACACCGGTGGCAGATATTGCGCACAAATGTGGTTTCACGACCAATTCAACGTTTAACAGGAACTTCAGACAGATAATGGGAGTGACTCCGGTTGAATGGAGAAAGCGGCCGGAGAATTATGAACAGCAGCTTTTGGATTTCTATATTCATTCAGAGGAAGGATGGTAAAAAAGTTATGAACTATAAGATTGTGGAGCAGGTATCAAGAAAGAAAAAGAGTATGTCCGGAGTCCTGCGTGTGGTAATGATTATTTTTGCAGTGCTTTTTGTGGTTATGGGAATCACGATTTCCCAGGCATTTATGCTTCCGGGATTTCTGCTTGCAGGGCTGTATTTTGTCTTTGATATATTCAGTCAGAAGGATTATGAATACATGATGGAAAACGGTCAGTTTGAAATAGATGTGATCTATGGCAAGAAGTATCGCAAAACAGCTCATATACTGGAACTGAGTAATCTGGAGACAGTGGCACCGCACTGGCATGAAAGTGTTGCAAGGTACAAAAAGAATGGTGGAACGGAGAAGCTGAAAAAATACGATTATACCTCTTATGATGAAGATACTCCTTATTATACAATGATCATCCGGGAAGACGGGCACAAAATAAAACTGCTTCTTGATCTTAATGAGGAACTGCTTCATGCGATGAAAACACAATATCCTGAAAAAGTCTATTTTGCATAAAATGAATTGAAAATTGTAAAATGTGTACAAAAATTGAATGAAAAATTTATGAAATAAGAACAAAAGCCATTTTCAAAGACAAAAAAATATATTTTTTTGTCCATGAAAGTGGATTTTATCATTAAAATCACATGGAAAAAGCGGTGCAAATGAGAAAGTGAACAAAAAACAGATTTTTTGGCATTTCAAATAGTGCAAAATACATAAAATGATCGAAATTGCACATTATGTGTACGGTTATGCAAACTATACCTGAAAATCGGATGTTATAATCAGATTACAAGCGATTCGGAAGAAAGAATAAGCTTAATAAAGGAGGACATAAATATGAGAAAAAAATTACTCGCAGTATTAATGACCGGTGCTATGGTAGCATCCTTTGCAGGATCAGCTACAGCTGTTTTTGCGAAATCTGATGATGACAACAAGTTAACTGTATGGGCGTGGGATCAGAACTTTAACATCAAATCCATGCAGATCGCAGCAGATCAGTATGCAAAAGATCATGAGGGATTTTCTGTAGATATCGTAGAGACATCTTCTGATGACTGCCAGACTAAACTGACAACAGCAGCAAATGCAGGCGATTACAGCACACTTCCTGATATCGTTCTTATGCAGGACAACAGCTATCAGAAATATCTGAAGAGCTATCCGGATGCATTCACAGATCTGAAAGATATCAACATTAACTGGGATGATTTTGGTAAACTGAAACAGTCCTATTCCATGGTAGATGATACACACTATGGTGTTCCGTTTGATAATGGTGCTGTTATTGCATGCTATCGTACAGATATCCTTGACGAGGCAGGATATACTATTGATGATCTGACAGATATCACATGGTCCAAGTTCATGGAAATCGGTAAAGATGTTCATGAAAAAACCGGAAAATATCTTCTTACAAGTGAAGCTACAGGTGGCGATACTCTGATGATGATGATGCAGTCCTGCGGAGCTAACTTCGTAAACGAAGATGGCGAAGCTTACATCGTAGGCAATGAAGTTGCAGAGAAATGCATCAATCTTTATGTAGATCTGGTTAAGAATGACGTTGTTAAACTTGTAAATAACTGGGATGAATATATCGCTACTATTACAGGCGGTGAGGCAGCAGGTATTGTAAATGGTAACTGGATCACAGCTACTCTGATGTCTACAGAAGATCAGAAGGGTCTGTGGCAGATCACAACAATGCCTAAAGTAGACGATGTTGATACAGCTACAAACTATGCAAACAATGGTGGATCTTCCTGGTATGTTACATCCAACTGCCAGAATGTAGAACTTGCAGAAGATTTCCTTGCAAGTACATTTGGTTCCAGCACAGAGTTCTATGATGCAATCCTTCCGGAAGCAGGTGCAATCTCCTGTTATCTGCCGGCAGGTGAATCTAAGGTTTACAACGAGCCAAATGAATTCTTTGGTGGACAGCCAATCTTCTCCACAATTGTAGAATACTCTTCTCATATTCCGGAGTTCACAAAAACACCGTATCACTATGAAGCAAGAGAATGTGTCAACACAGCAGTTGTTAATATCGTAAATGGTACATCTGTAGAAGACGCTCTTCAGGAAGCACAGGATACACTGGCATTCAAGATGACTGAATAGTCCTCTGGATACTAAGTGAAACTGAAATAAGAAAATTTACGTGAGCGCGGGGGACTGCTTGCAGTCCCCTGTCTTATGTTAAGAGCTACAGTTGCTGGAAACAGCAGCAAGTTTTGAAAGGGGGAGTTCATATGAATTCCAGGAAAAAAGGTATGACTCTGGTTGCAAAACAGAGAACTGCAGGATGGCTTTTCCTTGCACCTGCATCCATCATGATCGCAGTCATGAGTTTCTATCCGATGATCCGTGCATTCATTATTTCACTGCAGACCGGAGCAGGCGCAAACATGAGATTTGCAGATCCGATCTTCAGTAACTACAAGCGTATTCTTGCAGACAAAGTATTCCAGCAGTCTATTGTAAATACGTTCCTTTATCTGATCATTCAGGTGCCGATCATGCTGATACTGGCAATTCTTCTGGCACAGCTTTTAAATAACAAAGATCTGAAACTCAGAGGATTTTTCCGTACATGTGTATTTCTTCCATGTGCAACATCCCTGGTTTCCTATTCCCTGATTTTCCGTTCCATGTTTGCTACAGATGGTCTGATCAACAGTATTCTGATCAAACTTGGAATTTTATCGACAGGTTATAACTTCCTGGGTAATTCGACCAGTGCCAAGATTGTGATCATCCTTGCACTGATCTGGAGATGGACAGGATATAACATGGTATTCTATCTGGCAGGCCTGCAGAATATCGAATATTCCGTATATGAGGCTGCTAAGATTGATGGTGCGAACGGCTGGAAAACATTCTGGAAGATTACCGTTCCGCTTCTGAAACCGACAATTATCATGACATTTATCATGTCAATCAATGGTACACTGCAGTTGTTTGATGAGTCTGTCAACCTGACAAAAGGTGGACCGGCAAACTCCACAATTACAATGTCCCATTATGTTTACAATACATGTTTTATCAACGTACCGAATTTTGGATATGCATCAGCAATGTCATTCCTCATTTTCATTATGGTAGCCGTACTTGCATTTATCAACTTGAAAGTAGGTGATACACGTGACTAAGAAAAACAAATCAGCTATTCAGAGAAGATTGATTCCTACCTATATTTTTCTGATCATCGTGTCATTTATTTCTGTATTCCCGTTATACTGGATGATCTCAGCTGCGACAAATACATCAACAGATGTATCCCGTGGACGTATCCTTCCGGGAAGTTATTTTATGGAAAACTTCCATAATCTGACATCTCAGCAGCCACTGTGGAGAGCACTTGGAAACTCTTTCTTTTACGCAATCCTTACCACAGTGATCTGTCTTCTGATCTGCTCTATCGCAGGATATGGATTTGAAGTTTATCATGACAAAGGAAAAGACAGACTGTTCTCCGTGCTGCTTCTTGCAATGATGGTTCCGCAGGTTGCAACCATGGTTCCGTTGTTCAAAATGTTCTCTAAAGCAGGACTTCTGAATACAGCAGTTGGTTTTATCCTTCCGATCATTTCGACACCGTTTATGATCATGATGTTCCGCCAGAATGCAAGATCATTCCCGGTAGATATTATCGAAGCGGCTCGTATTGATGGACTGAGCGAAGTAAGAATCTTCTTCCAGATGTTCATCCCGACTATGAAATCAACATATGCGGCAGCAGCAGTTATTACCTTCATGAATGCATGGAACTCTTACCTGTGGCCGAAGGTAATCATGACAGACAACAAAGCAATGACAATGCCAATGTTGATCGCAAACCTGATCACAGGTTATGTAACAGACTATGGTATGCTGATGTGCGGCGTATTATTCTGTTCCATCCCGACAATGGTTGTATTCTTCGTACTGCAGAAACAGTTCGCAGAAGGTATTACCGGAGCGGTTAAGTAAGGCGGAGAGTGTTGCAATAATGAACTAAATAAAAGGATGCTGCGTGGTCCAGTGGGTATATTGCATAATATGTCCCGTACAGATTATGCGGCATCCTTTTTTGCTTAAAAATAATAACGCAGGAGGATAATGATGAAAACTTTTGATTATTCTTTAGTAAAAGATTCACAGTATTTCAAAGACGGAAGAATGGATGCGCATTCTGACCATACATATTACAGAGATGGAGAGGAAGCGCAGGAAAAAGCAACGTCTTTCCGTTACGATCTCAATGGAATCTGGAAATTCCATTATGCCCGTAACTATGGAAGTGCGATTTCAGGATTCGAAAAAGAAGAATATTGCTGCAGAGACTGGGACGATATCCGCGTACCGGCACATATCCAGATGGAAGGATATGATGCACCTCAGTATGCCAACGTACAGTATCCGTGGGAAGGTCACGAAGACATTCATCCGGGTGAGATTCCGGAGCACTTTAACCCGGTTGCAAGCTATGTGAAATACTTCGAAGTGCCGGAAGAAATGCAGGGAAAACGTCTCTTTATTTCTTTTCAGGGAGCAGAGAGCGGCATTGCATTATGGCTCAACGGACAGTTTGTAGGCTACAGTGAAGACTCCTTTACACCGTCAGAATTTGAACTGACCGAGTATGTAAAAGAAGGTGAAAACAAACTCGCAGCACAGGTGTTTAAATGGACAGCAAGCAGTTGGTGTGAGGATCAGGATTTTTACCGTTTCTCTGGAATTTACAGAGATGTTTATCTTTATACCGTGCCGGAGGTTCATGTTTATGATCTTCAGATCCGTGCAATCCCGGATGAAACTTTAAGTGCAGCAGCACTTGAGATCAGAACAAATACCTGGGGAAAAGGTAGTGTTAAGATCACTCTTTCCAAGAACGGAGAGACTGTAATAAAGGATGAAAAAGCACTAGATGGAGAGGAAATTTATTCCTGGAAAGTAGAAGATCCGGTACTCTGGAGTGCAGAAGATCCGCAGCTTTATGACCTTGTTTTAGAGGTTTATAACGAGGCAGGAGAACTTCAGGAAGTGGTTCCGCAGAAGGTTGGATTCCGTCGTTTTGAGATGAAAGACGGTATCATGACCCTGAACGGAAAACGTATCGTATTCAAGGGCGTAAACCGTCATGAATTCAGCTCAGTGAGCGGAAGACATGTGTCCGAAGAAGAGCTTCGCAAAGATCTTAAGACCATGAAACAGAACAATATCAATGCAATCCGTACATGTCATTACCCGGATGCTTCCATGATCTATGAACTCTGTGATGAATACGGAATCTATATGATCGATGAGACAAACCTGGAATCACATGGTTCCTGGGACGTGGCTGAATTTACAAAAGACTACACCTATGTTGTTCCTCATGATAAACCGGAATGGCTGGATATGATGTTGGATCGTGCAAATTCCATGTATCAGAGAGACAAAAACCACGCTGCGATCCTGATCTGGTCCTGTGGAAATGAATCTTTCGGAGGCAAGGATATTTTTGAAATGTCACAGTTCTTCCACAAGGAAGATCCGACTCGCCTGGTTCATTATGAAGGTCTCTGCCATGACCGCAGATATAACGATACCAGTGACATGGAAAGTCAGATGTATCCATCCGTAGAGGCAATCAAAGAGTTCCTTGCAAAAGACAGCTCCAAGCCGTTTATCTGCTGTGAATACACCCATGCAATGGGAAATTCCTGTGGTGCAATGCACAAATATACTGATCTGACAGACACCGAACCAAAGTATCAGGGAGGCTTTATCTGGGATTATATTGACCAGTCTATCTACAAAAAAGACCGTTATGGAAAAGAATTCCAGGCATATGGCGGCGACTTTGGAGAACGTCCGACAGACTATAACTTCAGTGGAAATGGTATCGCATACGGTGGAAACAGAGATGCTTCACCAAAGATGCAGGAAGTCAAATTCAACTACCAGAACATCACTGCAGAAGTCAGTGCAGACAGCGTAAAAGTGATCAACAAAAACCTGTTTGTAAACACAGATATTTTTGACTGCAAAGTTACTGTTGCAAAAAATGGCAAGGTGATCAGAAGAGCTTCTCTTGCAACATCCGTTGCTCCATTAAGCGAAAAAACTTATGTACTTCCGCTTGCAAAAGAAGAGAAACCAGGCGAATATACGGTGACGGTTTCCTTCCATCTGAAAGAAGATAAAGCATGGGCAGAAGCAGGACATGAGGTGGCTTTTGGACAGTATGTATACAAGATTGAAGAACCGAAAAAGACCTGCCCGGAAGGTGTAAAAGTGATCCGCAGCACACACAATATCGGTGTCAGAGGCGCACATTTTGAAGTGCTTTTCTCAGTATTAAACGGTGGTCTGGTATCTTATAAATATGCCGGAAAAGAGATGATCGAGGCAATCCCGAAACCAAATTTCTGGCGTGCACCAACAGACAATGACTGTGGAAATCTTATGGGAATGCGCTATGGACAGTGGAAAATTGCCAGCATGTACTTAAGCCACAAAGATTTCCGCAAGGGACCATATGGCCCGTCAAATATACCGGAAGTAGAAGTAAATGAAAAGACTGTAAAAGTAACCTACACCTATCTTATGCCGACCACACCACTCAGCGAATGCCGCCTTTCCTATGAGGTTTTTGGTGATGGAAGAGTAAAGACAACTCTTGCTTATGATCCTGTTAAAGAACTCGGAGATATGCCGGAATTTGGTGTGATATTTAAATTCAACGCAGATTATAATCGTGTGGAATGGTACGGACTTGGCGAGGCAGAGACCTATTCTGATCGTAAAAAAGGTGCAAAACTTGGTATTTATGCAAATATGGTTGCAGATAATATTGCAAGATATATGGTACCGCAGGAATGTGGCGCAAAAGAAGAAGTACGCTGGGCAAAAGTAACTGACCGCAAGGGCAGAGGAATGCTCTTTGAGATGGACGAAAACAATGGCCCGATGATGTTCTCAGCACTTCCATACACTCCACATGAGATGGAAAACGCAATGCATCCATACGAACTTCCAGAGGTTCATTACACTGTTGTACGTGTTGCAAAAGACCAGATGGGAATCGGTGGTGATGACAGCTGGGGTGCTCGCACACACGAAGAATATTTACTCAAAACTGACAAAAAGATGGAATTTTCCTTTGTATTTAAAGGACTTTAAGAGGCGAAAAAATGGCTAAACAGATTAAATACGGACGTTACCTTCACGGTGGAGATTATAATCCGGAGCAGTGGCTTGACCGCCCGGATATCCTTCAGAAAGACATTGAATATTTTAAAAAAGCACACATTAATACTGTATCAGTAGGAATTTTTTCCTGGGCAGTTCTTGAACCAGAAGAGGGAAAATATAACTTCGACTGGCTGGAAGAAATCATCAATAATCTCTATAAAGAGGGAATTCATACCATTCTTGCAACTCCGTCAGGAGCAAGACCAAAATGGATGGCAGACAAATACGAAGAAGTCCTTCGTATGGACCCGGACAGAACAAGAAGATTCTTCGGCGGCAGACATAACCACTGCTTCACCTCTCCGGTATACAGAGAAAAGGTCCATGCGATCGATAAGAAGTTATCTGAAAGATTCGGCAAACATCCGGCAGTTATGCTGTGGCATATTTCCAATGAATTTGGCGGTGAATGCCACTGCCCACTGTGTCAGGCGAAGTTCAGAGAGTGGCTGAAAGAGAAATATGGTACGATTGAAAACCTCAACAAACGCTGGTGTACCACATTCTGGAGTCATATCTACAACAGTTTTGATCAGATTGAAAGTCCGTCCACAAAAGGTGAAAATGAACTTCATGCTCTGAAACTTGACTGGAAACGTTTTGTGACAGACCAGACGATCGACTTTATCAAAAATGAAGTAGATGCAATCCGTGAGGGCGGTTCAGAACTGCCTGTAACGGCAAACCTGATGTATGATTATGACGGCCTGGATTATAAGAAATTCAAAGATGTTCTCGATATTGTCTCCTGGGATAACTATCCGGGATGGCACAAAAAAGAAGAATATGTCACAGCCGTTGATGCGGCGATGCAGCATGACCTGATGCGCAGTATCAGGAAGGAACCATTTCTTCTTATGGAATCCTGTCCGTCTGCAACGAACTGGAAACCGATCAACAAACTTAAAAAACCGGGAATGCATCTGGCTGCATCTCTCCAGGCTGTAGCACATGGTTCTGACAGCGTGCTGTATTTCCAGCTTCGCCAGAGCCAGGGAGCTTCGGAGAAGTTCCATGGTGCAGTGATCGATCATTATGGCGGAGATGATACCCGCGTTTTCCGCGAAGTAACAGAGGTTGGCGAGGCTCTTGAGCAGATCCAGGAGACGGTTGGAACCAGCATGAGATCGCAGGCGGCTGTTCTCTATGACCGTGAGAACGACTGGGCGATCGCGGATGTGCAGGGACCACGAAATGTAGGTATGCACTACCGCGAAGCAGTCCAGAAAAACTACCGTGCTCTGAGAGAACAGGGGCTGAATGTGGATGTGATCGCAATGGAACATTCCCTTTCCGATTATAAAGTTCTGGCGGCTCCGATGGCATATATGTTCAAAGATGGATACGAAGAAAAGCTTCGCACTTATGTGGAAAACGGCGGAACTCTGGTGCTTTCCTACTGGTCGGGACTGGTTGACGGCACCGACAGATGCTTCCTTGGCGGAACTCCGTATGGGCTTATGGATGTGGCAGGACTCCGCAGCACAGAGACAGATGCGCTTTATGACTGGGAAGAAAACCATGCGATCCCGGAGGCAGGAAGCCATCTTGGAATCAGCAACGTATATACTTGCAAAAACCTTTGCGAACTGGTCAAAGTTTCTGATGCAGAAGTGCTGATGCGTTATGGCGAGGACTTCTATCAGGGATACCCGGTGCTGACACACAAAGCATTCGGTAAAGGGCGTGTATATTATGTATGCGCGGACATGGAGCTTGGATTCTACCAGGATTTCTATGGCAGAGTAGCAGCAGAAGCAGGTCTGAAATCTCCAATAGAGATTATTCCGGAAGGAGTTTCTGTAACAGTAAGAGAAAACGAGGATACCGAATATCTCTTCATCCAGAACTATGCGCGTAAGCCACAGGCTGTTCCGGTTCCGGCAGAGTATGAATTGCTTTATGGAACAGAAAGCGAAGTCATGGCACCGCTGCAGACAAGGATTCTGAAGAAACACAAATAGAACAGAGATAATGTCTTCAATACTGTTTTGAAGCTAATAACAAAGTGTTTTAAAGGAAATGGTGCAGTCTCAGAGATGGGACGCACCTTTTTTGATATTTTCACATATAGAAAAATTCTATTAAATTGACGAAAATGCCTAATTAATGATAAAATAGTAACTAGATAATGCAAGGAGTATGCTGACAGAAAAATTGAAATAACAAAAAGAGTGACTGGACAAGGAATTGTTCCTGAAGGAGAGATATCATGAACTCTAATACAGAATTGATTATTTACACAACTGACGACGGAGTTACAAAAGTTGAGGCAACTTTTGATGGCGATACTGTCTGGCTGTCACAGGAACAGATGGGAGAATTGTTCCAGAGGGATAAATCTACGATTTCCCGACATATCAGAAACATTTTTACAGAAGGAGAATTAGATGAGAAAGTGGTTGTTGCAGAAATTGCAACAACCAGTCCTCATGGTGCAATGAAGGGGAAAACTCAGAATAATATTACAAGAGTTTATAATCTTGATGTTATTATTTCTGTTGGGTATCGTGTAAAATCTCTTCGTGGTACGCAGTTTAGAATTTGGGCTACAGGAATTTTAAAAGAATATATGCAAAAAGGATTTGCCCTCGATGATGAGCGTTTAAAAGGAAATGGTGGTGGTTCTTACTGGAAAGAATTGCTTGACCGTATCAGGGATATTCGTTCTTCTGAAAAAGTTCTTTATAGACAGGTTCTTGATTTATATGCAACAAGTATCGATTATAATCCGAAGGCACCGGAATCAGTCAGGTTTTTTAAGATTGTTCAAAATAAATTGCATTTTGCAGCTCACGGACATACAGCTGCAGAAGTTATATATGAGCGTGCTGATGCAGAAAAACCGTTTATGGGATTGAAATCATTTGCAGGTGAAATACCGGCACTTAAAGATATTGGTATTGCTAAGAATTATTTGACTGAAACAGAACTTAAAGTTCTTAATAATCTTGTTTCCGGATATTTCGATTTTGCTGAAATCAGCGCTCTTGAGCGTAGACCTATGTATATGAAGGACTACATAAATCAACTTGATACAATTTTGTCTTCGAGTAACAGAAAACTTCTGCAAAATAGTGGGACGATTAGTCATACGCAGGCACTTGAAAAAGCAAAACAAGAATATCGAAAATATCAAGAGAAAACAATTGCGCCTGTCGAGCAAGCGTATTTAGATACCATTCATGATCTTGAAAAAGAGGCAAAAAAACAAATCAGAAATAGAAAATAGTTTGCATTAAAGCACAACCAATGAAATTTTATTCAAAGGTTGTGCTTTAAGTTTAATTCTTTAAGCAAATTTTCCTGAGAAACAGATGGCTGATAATCAGGAGAGCCATTTTTATAGGTGTTCATAATTGCCTGTTCGTCGGGTGCAGGCAGATCATCGAGATGTTATGATGTATACAGAAGAGATGCCGTGTTACGGAAAACAGTAACATGGCTGATGGAGGAATATGTTTATGAAATTTTTTCATTTATCGGATCTGCATATAGGATTGAAACTGATGAACCGGGATCTTCGGGAAGATCAGGAATATATATTGGATGAAATTACAGAACTGGCACGCAGGGAACGGCCGGATGCGGTGGTAATTGCGGGTGACATTTACGATAAGGCAGTTCCGTCAGCGGAGGCGGTGGAGGTTTTTGACCGTTTTCTGGTCGGACTCACCGAAGCAGTGCCGGATGCGGTTATTATGATGATCAGCGGAAACCACGACAGTGCTCCGAGAGTCAACTGTTTCCGAAAAGTCCTTTCCGGGCAGAACATCTATATGGTGGGACAGCCGCCGAGAACAGAAGAAGAATACATTGAAAAAGTTATCCTGGAAGATAAGGATGGAAAGGTGAATTTTTACCTCCTTCCGTTTGTGAAACCATCCATGGTGAAACAGGTTGTGGGAGTGGATGAGAATGGAAACAATCTTTCTTATAATGAAACACTTCATCGTCTGATCGGACGTGAAAAAATTAATTCAGACGAGAGAAATGTATTTGTCAGCCACCAGTTTTATCTTCCTTCCGGTAAGAATGCAGAGGATGTGGAACGTATGGATTCCGAGATGCGTACGGTCGGAAATATTGATGAGGTATCTGCGGATGTGCTGGGAAATTTTGATTATGCAGCACTCGGACATATCCATAAACCAATGAAAGTTGGCAGTGAATTATACCGTTATTGCGGAACTCCGCTTGCCTGCTCTGTGAGTGAAGCACAGCAGCAAAAAGGCATTATTATGGTAGAAATGGGTGTAAAAGGAGAGGTAAAAACAACAATTTTACCGCTTGAACCGTTGCGACAGGTGAAGGTTGTAAAAGGAACTCTGGAGGAGGTTTTGAAAGAATCCTGTAAGGATTATGTGACTGTGATCCTGACAGATAAGGCGGATCTGGATGTGATCGATATGCAGGAACGTATCCGTCTGGCATTTCCGAATCTGCTGGAGATCCGGAGGGAAAATCAGCGGAAAACGGATTATACCAGAACGTTACAGACAGAAGAATTGCTGGATCCGTATGAGCTGTGCTGCTCTTTCCTGAAAGATCTGGACGAAGAAGAAAAGATGATTTTGCAGGATGTACTACATACGGTTCAGGGGGTGAAATAAATGAAACCTTTACGTTTAAAAATGCAGGCATTTGGCTCATATGGTAAAGAAACTACAATTGATTTTGAGAAAGTAAATCAGAATCTTTTTCTTATAACCGGGGATACCGGAGCGGGAAAAACGACGATCTTTGATGCGATCGTTTTTGCTTTATATGGCGAAGCCAGCTCTTCTTTAAACAAAAAAGAAGGCGTAGTTCTGCAGAGCCAGTATGTGGATTTTGATTCAGAACCGTATGTCGAACTTGTCTTTTCGGAAGGCCGTGATGAAAAACGGGAAATCTATACAGTGCGCCGTGTTCCGAGACATCTCAAAACGATCACAAGAGGTGCAAACAAGGGTAAACCAAAAGAAAATACAGGTTCGGTAAGTCTGATCATGCCAGACGGATTGGAATATCCATCCAAAGAAGCTGACCGAAAACTGCAGGAGACTGTAGGACTTACCAAGAGTCAGTTTATGCAGGTTGCTATGATTGCGCAGGGAGAATTTATGGATCTCCTCCGTGCAAAATCAGATGACAAAAAAGTGATTTTTCGAAAGCTTTTTAATACAGAAATGTATCAGGATATTGTGACAGAACTGGGGAATCGAAAGCGTGCAAAAGAGAAAGAAATCGCAGTTTTGAAAACACAATGTCAGGGAGAAGTGAGCAGGATCCGTATACCTGAAACATATGAATCAGAGACTCTGAAACAGTTGAAAAAACAACTGGAAGAGGGCGAGATGACACGCCTTACTGACCTTCTGGAAGAAGTGAAAAAACTGTGTGACTGGCTGGAAAAATATACTGATCTGGCAGAAAAAGATTATCGGAAATCGGTTGAAAACAGAGACAAAAAAAGAGAACTATATACCAAGGCGGAAGCACTTTTAAAATGGTTTGATCAGTTAGAAACTGCGGAACGGAAACTGCAGGAATGTGCAGATGATGAAGCAAAAATAGTGAAAACAACAGCCCTGATCAGCCGTATCAGAAATGCGTATGAGATCAGAGAGACCGGTGTTCTCTTAAATGATGCGGAGAGACGGCTGACAGAATTGGAACAATCATTAAAGACTCAGGAAAAACAGTTGCCAATATTGGAAGAAACGCGGAAAACAGCGGAAAATGCAGAGGAACAGAAAAAGCTGATTTGCGATCAGGAATTGCAGAATTGCAGTAAAATCTCAGAAAAAGTCCAGAAGGCACTGGAGCTTTTTGAACAGATAAAGAGACTTCATACACAGGCAGAAGTAGACAGGAAAAACTGTGCTCTGGCAACAGAAAACACAAAGAAAGTGCGAAAGCAGCAGGAGGCTCTGGAAGAGCAGGAAACACAGTGGAAAAAACAGAGTGAAGAGTTGGCTGAAGTGGATAAGAAGCTGGTACTCGCAGAGAATAAAAAGCAGGAAGCAGATGCGGTTTCAAAGGAGATCGTGGATGTTCAGAACTTGAGAAATCAGGCAGAACAGTGCCGCAAAAAAGCAATTAAAACACGAGAAACTTATGCAAATATAACGAAAAAATATAATGATGCAAACACAGAATACGAAGAAGTAAGACTACATTTTTTGAATGCGCAGGCTGGTTTTCTTGCTGCAGAATTAGAATCGGGAAAACCCTGCCCGGTGTGCGGTTCTACAGAACATCCACATCCTGCGAAAAAAGGTGTGGAATCTGTGGATATCTCTGAGGAAAAACTGCAAAATATGCAGACAAATGTGGATAAACTGCGTAAAGATCAGGAAAAAGCTGCTGGGGATGCAGCGGCGGCCAGATCAGAATACGATACACGAAAAGATACTTATATTGCCAGTGTACAAAAGCTCCAGGAACGTTTGCATAGAAGTGTTTCTTCTATAACAGAGCAGTCAAGTGTGACGGAAATGAACGATTCTCTGGAAAACTGGAAGCAGCAGCTGGCAGAAGAACTGAACAACTTACAGAGGAGTGCACGCCTTCTGGTAAAAATCCGTGAAGCACTTCAAAATATGGAGAAACAGAAAAAACAGTTGCAGGACACTTATGATGAGTGTACAGAGAAAGAAAAAGCTGCTGCTGAAAAACTGGCGGGAAGTGAAGCCGCACTGGAAAACATAAAAGGCTCCACTGAATTTAAGACAGAAGAAGAGGCAAAGGCGGCACTGCTTCAGGCTGAAGACAGCAAAAAACAGGCAGAAGAAGTATATCAGAAAGTTCTGTCAGAAGCGAAGAAAGCCGCAAATGCGCAGAAACAGGCAGAAACCCTGATCAGCCGTTACCAGCAGGAGATTCCGAATCAGAAGAAGTGTGTGGAAGATCGAAAAACTTCTTATACAGAAGTAATGGAAATAAAGCAGATGACAGAATCTGAATGGAAAGAGCTTGTGGAGACGTACAGCCGTGAAGAGGCAGAAGAGTTTCAGAAAACGGTTAATGCTTATTATGAAAAGAAGTCAGCAGCGCAGGCACAGAAAGATTCTGCAGAGAGCGCGATTGGAGAAGAGCAGAAACCTGTTCTGGAAGAAATTCAGAAAGAGAGAGAAGCTGCAGAGACAGAATATCAGGAAAAAGAAAAGATTTATAACCAATTGCGAATGGATAACAGGGATGACAGAGAGGTCTTTGACGCACTTTCCAGAAGGCTGGAAGAGAGAAAAACAATCGTGGAAGAACATGCGCGGATCGATACACTGTATCGGATGACTTCCGGAAACGTCAGTGGCGCACGTATGGATCTGGAAACTTATGTACAGCGGTATTATCTGGAACATATTTTATACGCGGCGAATCGACGCTTTCAGGAAATGTCTGCCGGACAGTTTGAACTTCGTATGTATGATCTGGAAAAAGCTGGTGAAGGAAAGAACAGAGGGCTGGATCTGATGGTTTATTCTACTGTGACAGGAAAAGAACGGGAGGTTCGTACTCTTTCAGGTGGAGAATCCTTTATGGCGGCATTGTCGCTTGCGCTTGGAATGGCGGATCAGATTCAGCAGAGTTCAGCTGCAATCAACCTGGACATGATGTTTATTGATGAGGGCTTTGGTTCACTGGACGAACATTCACGCAATCAGGCGGTTCGTGTGTTGCAGGAAATGGCAGAAGGTTCCAGACTGATTGGAATTATTTCTCATGTGTCAGAACTGAAGCAGGAGATTGAAGATCAGTTGCTCGTAAACAAAGATGAGAATGGAAGCCATGTGAAATGGCAGATCAGCTGATTTTTGGTAAAATATAAAAGCAGGGAATAGAAGTATTAGAGAATGTTAGGAGAAAAATGACAGAAGAAACTTTGGAAAAACTGGCACAGTTGCTGGAACAGGATCAATTTGAACTGCTCATTCCGGAGAAGATGCGGACAGAATCGGGAAGAATATCGGATAAGGCATCAGCCAGCATGGATATTCCATTGGTATATCTGATGAATGATGCGGTCGAGAGCTTTCTGGTTTTTCGAAATGTTCGTATGACGGGGGAATATCACAGCGATTATCAGGGAGAACTGCAGGCATCCATGACCAGGCAGGATGGCAGATTTGTGCTTGTCATAAAACAGGATGATACAGTGCTGACATTGTTTTTTGAGGATCTGGAATTGGAAGTCCATCTGTATGAATATGCATATACTGGTCATTTCTGGGTAAAAGACTATGAATATTTGCGACAATTGGAGTATCGCCTTGCGATTCTCAGGGATAAATATGATTATCTTGGTGAGGCATATTGCACGGAAGAAGAAATAAAACTGGCGGCACTTGTAGAATTTCCACCATTAAATTATTGCTGCTATCCGGCAGTGCCGGAGAAATATATCGTGCCCAGGGAAAATCCCTGGATACCTTCTGAAAAAGCAATTGTTTATATGAAAGAACTGGCAGCGGAATGTGAGGATACTTCTTTACTGAAAATGTTAGAATTCTATAGAAAGCATCCTGCGAAATTCTGGGCGAAGAGACTTGCGGTTATGCTGCATCAGACGAAGCACAGCAGAATTGTAGATCTGTTGTCAGAGAGACTGCAGCAGGCAACGGCAGATTATCCAAGAAGATTTTTTGGAGATGATGTGGAACGGAAGTATCAGCAAGCATTGGAAAGAGCAAAACAGCGCCAGAGGGAGTTGAAGAGCCAGGGAATTCGTGCAGATCTTCTGAGAGAAGAACCTTTTACGATTGCGCGTGATTCTCTGAATTATAAACTGTATCTTATGATATGGAAAGAACAGAAGGGGAATCGAGTAACAGAAATAGAAGAATATATCTGTGAATAATAGATTCTTAAAGCCAAAAGCTGTATTAGCAGGAGAAAACCTGAAATACAGCTTTTGTTGTTCTTTTGAAATATGGAAAGTTATGCTTTTTTCATTTTTCCAAGTTCTCTGCGGGCAAAAACAACCGCCAGTACAAATGCAGCTGCGTCGGCAATCGGTCCTGCATACATAACGCCATCAATTCCCATAAACATAGGAAAGATAATGATCAATGGAAGCAGGAAGATCACCTGTCTGGTGAGAGACATGATGATACCGAGGCCAGCCTTTCCTATAGAAGTAAAAAATCCGGAGGACATCGGCTGGATACCATTTGCGAAAGTCAGGAGCATAAAAATCCTCAGATAATTTTCTGCGAATTTAAAGTACAGATCGCTTCCGCCGCCAAACATGCTGATAATCTGATGTGGAAAGATCTGGAAGCACAGGAAAAAGAATGTGGCAATGATCGTACATGCCGTTGCAGAATAACGATATGCCTGACGAACACGGTCGTATTTTTTAGCTCCATAGTTAAAGCCCCAGATAGGCTGTGCACCCTGGGCAATTCCAATGCAGATCGCAAGAAAAACCATATTTACTTTTGACACAATCCCAACGCATGCAATCGGGATATCACTTCCATAAACAGAAGACGCTCCGTAATAACGAAGAGTGTTATTCATTACAATCTGGACAGCACCAATTGCAATCTGGTTGATGCACGAAGCAAGTCCAAGCGAAGAGATTGCTTTGAGGTGGATCAGCTGAGGCTTAAACATATTTCTTTCCAGATGCATATGGCGAAATTTTGCAAAATAAAGTACAACCAGCATGGCAGAAATAAACTGGCCGATGACAGTAGCCCATGCACCGCCCTTGATTCCCCATTTGAAACCAAAGATAAACAGTGGGTCAAGAATTGTGTTGATGATCGCTCCGATCAGAGTGCAGACCATAGAATAAGTGGGACTGCGGTCAGCACGAATCAGGTGGTTGCCGCCGACGGATAAGGTGAAGAATGGAAGTCCGATAGCAATAATGCCTACATAATCGATTGCGTAAGGCATCACATTATCTGTTGCGCCAAAAAAGATAAGCAGTGGTTTCAAAAAGATTAAAATCGCTGCGGCAATGGCTGTACCTATAATAACAAGTGTCGATAATGCACTTCCTGCAATCTCGCTTGCTTTTCGTTCTCTTCCAGCTCCCATTTCAAGATTGTAGTTAGATGCACCGCCGATTCCGAGGAGCAGTGCAGCGGCGGTTGAAATGGTTGTGACTGGAAATGCGATGTTTGTGGCAGCATTTCCGAGCATGCCGACACCCTGACCGATAAAAATCTGGTCTACTATATTATAGAGAGCATTGACCAGCATGCTGATGATAGCTGGGATTGCAAATTTAGCAAGAAGGCGGCCGGTTGGAGCAATGCCTAATGGATTGCCGGCATTTGTATTTGCAGTTGAAGGACTAGATTGAGATTTCAAGATAAATGACCTCTTTCTTCTATAGTATAAGATGTTTTTTATAAAGCCTGATTCAGGGCTGTTTATTAAGTATAACACAAAAAAATAAAAAAAGTTCAAAAAAATTGTTGACAGATTCTTTTTATAGTGGTATTCTAACTAAGCTGTCGCAAGGAATTGTTTCTTCTGAATAAACAATTTGAAAAGTTTTGAAAAAAACAAAAATAATTGTTGACAAAGAAACGA
>ENA-OUQP01000518-OUQP01000518.1-human-gut-metagenome-genome-assembly--contig:-NODE-518-length-35118-cov-5.209623_pt1 | contig 35118 bp, 30 predicted proteins | sample MGYA00237951_ERZ548836 | MGnify/ENA primary metagenome ERZ548836 (study PRJEB26490, sample SAMN05194702) | human gut metagenome | biome: terrestrial biome; feature: human-associated habitat; material...
GAGCAAGGGTTGCCAATCGGAGTGGTAGATGCAGGCGGCTGGGTGGAACGTGGGCGCCACGACGAAGTGACCTTGCTGGTAGAGCTTGCCGCGCAGCTGCGTCACGCCGCGATCGGTCTTGAGAACCCACTGCGAAGCAAAGTTGCCCAGGCAGACAATGACGTCAGGCCAGACGGAACGAATCTGCTCGCGCAGGAAGGGCGAACACGCCTCGATCTCGTCCGGCTTGGGGTTGCGGTTTCCGGGCGGGCGGCACTTCACGACGTTGGCGATGTATATCTCCTCGCGTGTGAGACCTGCGATGGAAAGGAGGGAATCCAGCTTCTTACCGGCGGCGCCCACAAAGGGCTCGCCCTTGAGGTCCTCGTTCTTGCCCGGACCCTCGCCCAAGAACATCACGCGAGCATGGGGGTCTCCGGTTCCAAAGACGAGATGGGAGCGCGTCTGCCCGAGCTCGCAGCGCTTGCAGTCGCCGAGCAGGTTCTCGATCTCCTCGAGCATGACCTCGCCAGGCTTCTGGTTGACGTGGCCGGGGATCTTCATGACGGACACGAGGAAAACCTCCTAGATGTAAACCTTCTCGAGGCGGGCGCCGAAGTTGCACGTCACCTCATAGTTGATGGTTCCGCGCAGGTCAGCTATCTCCTCGGCGGTGATGCGCTCGTCGCCGTCCGCGCCCATGACGGTCACGAGGTCACCGTAGTGGACCTCGTCCATCGGACGAGCGGCGCGAGTCGTGTTGACGTCTACGGCGAACATGCACTGGTCCATGCAAATGTTTCCCACCTGCGGGCAACGGGTGCCGTGGACCAGGACGTCCATCTTGCCGGAAAGCGAACGCGCGAGACCGTCCGCATAGCCAATCGGGAAGGTCGCGATCTGAACGTTCTGCCTGGCAACGGAGTAGGTCTGACCATAGCCCACGCCAGAGCCCACCGGCGGATACACGACGCGCGTCACGCGGGCGCGCACGCTCATGACCGGGTCGAGGGAGATGTGGGGGCGCGTGGACTCCGCAGGCTGCATGCCGTAAAGGCCGACGCCCACGCGACACATGTCGAGGTGGGTCTCCGGATGGAGCACCGTAGCCGGGGTGTTGTCGCAGTGCACAAGACCGCAGTCAACGCCAGCGGCGCGCATCTCGGCAACGGCCTCGGTAAAGCGGCGATACTGCAGGCCGAAGGTCCAGTCATTGGGGACGTCCGCCGTGGCAAAGTGCGTGAAGGTGCCCGCGCAGGAGAGGCCGCGGTGGAAATCGATGCTGTGGCGGAATTCGAGAGCGTCCTTCCAGCCCACACCGATGCGAGTCATGCCCGTCTCGATGGCGAGATGGTACTTGCCCACCTTGTCGAACGCCGCGGCGCATTCCCCATAGGCAAGGGCGAACTCGGGCGTGTAGACGCTCGGCATGATGTCATTCTCAATGAGGGTCTGGACGCACTCCATCGGAGGCTCGGAGAGGATGAGGATAGGCCAGGTGACGCCTGCGCGGCGCAGCTCGAGGCCCTCCTCCACCGTGGCGACAGCGAACTGGTCCGCGCCAGCGGCATGCATGACCTTCACGCACTCGACGGCGCCATGTCCATAAGCATCCGCCTTGACGACAGCCATCATGCGCACGCCCGGCTCGAGCTTCTCCTTGAACGCACGCGTATTGCGACGCAGCGCGCCCTTGTCGATCTCGACCCAGGACCAACGCGTGTCCGGGCACCTATGCTGAACCATGGGTATGCGCCTCCGTGTCGCCGGCAAGGCCGGCCCTCGACCACCGACATCGCCGGCGGTGCCGCTGTCCTACTGTTCTTCGCCCTCCGCCTCAGGGGCAATATCCGCGCCGCTGAAGGTCGCACGATCCTCGACCGCATCAAGCGCGACACCGACGGAATCGATTATATCCGCCGCCATGACGCCCCTCGAACCGAAGCGCTCCTGGGCGATAGACGCGGCGCACCCGTGGACCTCGCAGGCGAGGGCCGTGAGCGTGGGAAGATTCTCCGTCTCGATGCCACGGGAGAGCAGACCCGCCATGATGCCGGCAAGCACGTCGCCCGAGCCGGCCGTCGCGAGGCAAGCGGGGCCCGGCTTGGGCAGCAGGGCCACCTCGACGCCAACGCAAGCCGTGGCGGTGCCCTTGGCAACCACCACGATCTCGCTGCCGCCATCGGCCCAGACCACGCGGCGCGCCGCATCGAGGGCCGAAGTCAGAGTGTCAGGAGAGGCGTCGCCGGTAAGGCCCACGAGCCTGCCCAGTTCGCGACGGTGCGGGGTGAGGACGAGAGGGGCGCTGCGACGCAGGAGCTCGGGAAACTCGTCCAGGGCGTTGTTCGTGAGGCGCGCGATGCTGTTGAGGCCGTCCGCGTCGACGACGAGCGGCGTCTTGCCCTCGAGCAGCGTGGAAACGACGCCCACGGTACCGCCCGTCACGCACATGCCGGGACCCACGAGAACGGCCGAGCGACGCGCGGCGAGCTCCGCCACCTGGGCGCGAGCGGCATTGGAGAAGGTGCCGTCCGCATCCGCCGGAAGGCCCACGACGGGAATCTCCAGCAGGTGCGTGCGTGCGAGATTCGCAACGGGCTCCGGCACGGCGAGCGTCACGTAGCCGGCGCCGGCACGCGCGGCGGCCTTGGCGGCCATGATCGCAGCGCCCGGGAAGCGAGTAGAACCGCCAACCACGAGGACGCTGCCACGCGTGTACTTATCCACCACGCACGTGGGAGGCTGGAGAACATCGATGTAATCTGCCGTCTCACAGCGCCAGGCCACGGGATCCGCCTCGTACACGAGCCTGGCCGTCTGCTCTGCGAGCGGAGCCACCACGATGGAGCCGCAGACGTCGCGGCCATCGTCAGAGAGGAGACCGGGTTTCAGGGCGAGCATCGTGATCGTGACGTCCGCCACCACCACAGCTCCCGGGGCACGGCCGGTCTGCGCGGAAAGGCCGCTCGGGACATCGATGGAGACCACGCGGGCTCCGGAGGAATTCAGCGCGTCAATCCAGATGGAGAGCGGGGCGACGGGAGCGTCATGAAAGCCGGTGCCGAGCATGGCGTCAAGCACGACGTCAGCCGCGCCGAGCAGCTGGTCGAGCTCGTCTCGGGAGGGACCCACCAGATACTTCACGCCAGACTCGATGGCAGCGCGGGCCACCATGGGGGCGAGGTCGCCGTGGAGGTTCTCAGGCTCGCAAGGCGTCACCACGCGGACGTCGACGCCCGATGCCTTGAGGTCCTCGGCGGCAACCCAGCCGTCTCCGCCATTGTTGCCAAAACCCGCAAGGACGACGACGCGCGAGACGTCGCCCAAGTGCATGACCTCCTGGGCCGCCGCGCCACCGGCGCGATGCATGAGCTCGGAGACGCTCACCCCCGCATCGGAGAGGTGTCTCTCGACCGCGCGGATATCCTCAATATTAAGAACCGGCTGCATACCCGATCACCTTCCATTATCGACACGCTCGAGCTCATCGATAATCGAGCGCGCCTCCTTGAACGACTCCGCCAGCTCGCGGCGGGGATCGCGTGCATCATCAACCTTGGGGGCCGTCTCCGCCGTCGTGGCGACGGCATTCGCAACTGCCATCTCACGAGTGAACGACAGCGAAATGGCAACGGACAGAACGCCGCGCTCTTGGGCAATCTCAGCCGCACGGCCCCTGAGGACCGCCTGGGGCCTGCCCGTGGCATCCCTCGAGACACTCACGTCATCAAAGCGCACGCCCTTGCCAAAGCCGCAGCCCAGCGCCTTGAGAACCGCCTCGCGGGCGGCAAAGCGGCACGCGTAGTGCGCCGCCGGACGCGTGCTGTGCTCGCAATACTCGCGTTCCTCGTCCGTGAACACGCGGAGGGCGAAACGCGGGGTACGCGACAAGATCTTCTCCATGCGCGAGATCTCGACGATATCGACGCCAACTCCTGCCAGTGCCATGAGCCTCCCAGCCTCTCGGTATCTTATCTAGTCTAGCGCGAGAAGACCGCTCCGAGGAGGAGGCTCACAAGGAGTGGGCTAGGATGACAACAAAAAAGGGAGGGGCAGTGCGCCCCTCCCTCGACATAGTTAACGCGCGCAGTCGGTGCCCACGCGAGGTCGCCCCTCTCGGCCAAACCCGCAAGGTCTTGCAAGACGCAGCTCGTCGCAGTCCACGCCGCCAGACGCCAGGTCGCAGCCGGGCACCCCGGGCGCTGGACGCGAGGTCTCCGCCGGACGCCGGGCGCGAGGTCTCCGTCCTACTCCACGGTAACGGACTTGGCGAGGTTCCTCGGCTGGTCGACGTCACAGCCACGCAGAATCGCGACTTCGCGAGCCAGGAGCTGCAGCGGCACCGTGGCCGTGATGGCACTGAAGGCGTCGCGTACCTTGGGGACCCAGATAACGTGATCGGCGATCTTGCCAATCTCCTCGTCCCCCTCGGTCGCGATCGCGATGATCATGGCGCCGCGGGCCTCGCACTCCTTGAGGTTGGAGACGGTCTTGTCATACGTCGGGCTCTTGGTGGTCACGGCGATGACCGGGAAGCCGGGATCAATCAGGGCGATGGGGCCATGCTTCATCTCGCCAGCAGCGTAGGCCTCAGCGTGCAGGTAGCTGACCTCCTTGAGCTTGAGCGCGCCCTCGTAGGAAATGGCGGCACCCATGCCGCGGCCAACGAACAGCGCAGACTGCGCGTCCTTGCATGCGAGAGCTGCCTCGTGAATGGCATCGCCCTGGGTGTCAAGGATGTGCTGGATCTGTTCGGCGGTATCGCCCAGCTCGCGGAAGAGCATGCGGCACTGCTTGGTGGTGAGGCGATACTTCACCTGGCCCAGGAGCATCGCCAGAAGCGTGAGGCTCACGACCTGGCCAATGAAGCTCTTGGTGGAGGCGACGGCGATCTCCTTGTTCGCCTTGGTGTAGATGACGCCATCGCTCTCGCGAGCCACCGGACTGCCGACGACGTTCGTGATGCCGAAGACCTTGGCCCCCTTGATGCGCGCGTCACGAATGGCGGCGAGGGTATCAGCCGTCTCGCCGGACTGCGACACTGCGACGACCAGCGTGGAAGGCGTGATGATGGGATTGCGATAGCGGAACTCGCTCGCGGCCTCGACCTCGGTGGGAATGCGTGCCCAGGACTCGATGAGGTTCTTGGCGATAAGGCCGGCGTGATAGGAGGTACCGCAGGCGATGACATAGACGCGGTCGACGTCATTCAGTTCCTCGAGGGAAAGGCCGAGCTCATCGATGTCGATGCCGCCAGCGGCGCTCAGACGCCCGACAAGCGTGTCGCGAACGACGCGCGGCTGCTCGTGGATCTCCTTGAGCATGAAGTCCGGATAGCCCGCCTTCTCTGCCATGTCGATGTCCCAGTCGATGTGGGTGACCTCAGGCTCAATCGCGGCACCCGTCTCGTCGGTAAAGGAGATTCCCTCCGGAGTGAGCTTCGCGAACTGGCCATCCTCGAGAACGACGACGTCGCGAGTTGCATCGATAAGGGCAATCACGTCAGAGGCCACGTAAGAGCCGGTCTCGCCACGGCCGATAACAATGGGCGAATCCTTGCGGGCGACGGCAACCACGCCAGGCTCGTCGGCACAGACAGCGGCAAGGCCGTAGGCACCCACGACATGCGTGCAGGCCTCTCGGACGGCGGCCATGAGATCGCCGGTCTTCGTGTAACCCTCCTCGATGAGGTGGGCGAACACCTCGGTGTCCGTCTCGGACTTGAAGACGTGTCCACGGGAGATGAGCTCTTCGCGGAGCTCCGCAAAGTTCTCGATGATGCCGTTGTGAACGATCGCGATGCGACCGTCGCAGCTCGTGTGGGGGTGGGCATTGGCGACAGAGGGCTTACCGTGGGTCGCCCAACGCGTGTGGCCAATGCCACAAGTCGACTCCTCGTCCATGTGGTCAAGCTCAGACTCGAGACCCGCGACCTTACCCACGCGACGAATCACATCAAGGCGGGTCTCGGCGCCGTCGCCCGCCTCAAGCGCCACGCCCGCAGAATCATAGCCGCGGTACTCGAGGCGCTTCAGGCCATTGATGAGAATGTTCTTTACGGCTTCAGAGCCGGTATAGCCTACGATTCCGCACATATCGCTCTCCCTCCGTTGTGTCGCGCTCCGATTTGGCGCTATAAGGCGCACCATCGAAGACCTCGCAACGTGGTGACAAACCTACGGGGAAATAGCCTAGCGGCTGATTTTTCGTCCGGAGGTTTCGTTCGCGAAAAAATAGCGCTGATATTCAGGGGAGTTGGATAATCGCAGGTAAAATTTAATCGCTTGATATATCAACCACGGAATTTATACAGTGACCTGTCGGGAATTCGGCCTCAGCAAACGTTGCCTTCACCGCAGACGGCCACGATTTCACCGCTGACGGTCCTGTCTTCACCGCCGACAGCCACGATTTCACCGCGACGCCTCTGATTTTGGCCAAACCAAGAAGCCTTTATATTAACGGATAGCGACTGTGAGAAGCCAAACGGTCTTCGACCGAGTAGCGCGCTTGTCATCGTCTGCGTTTGCCCAGGTAAACGTCTTGCGGAAATGATTGCTACTCGGCACAAAACGATTTGGCTGCTCACAGTTGCTATCCCCCTATTTATGACGAAGGTAGGGCCGTCTCAGACAAGCCGAAGGCAATGCCGCCCTCAGACCAACCCTCTCGAATCGAACGATCCAAAAAGGGTCCTTCATAGCCAAGGGGCCTTTCACACTCGCCGAACACGCAAACAGCCGACGAACCAGTAAGTGCCGCGGACAAACGCCACGAGAAACGCCGGTCCGCTAGAAACGCCGGTCCGTCTCTCGTTAAAATAGAAAAGGCCCGCCAGCCGAAAGGCTGACGGGCCTGACAAGCAAATATGCCTCTGAGGCTTAGCGCTTCGAGAACTGCGGGCGCTTGCGGGCCTTCTTGAGACCCGGCTTCTTGCGCTCGACGGCACGAGCGTCGCGGGTGAGGAAGCCAGCCTTCTTCAGGTCAGCGCGGTAGTCGCCGGCCTCGAGAAGGGCGCGGGCGATGCCCAGACGAAGGGCGCCGGACTGACCGGAGATGCCGCCGCCATCGCACAGGGCGATGACGTCGAAGTGCTCAGCGGTGTCCGTCACCTTGAAAGGAGCGCAGGCGTCGTCGACGAGCTGCTGACGGCCAAAGTAGTTAAGGGCGTCGCGGCCGTTGACGGTGACCTTGCCGGTGCCGGGAACGAGACGGACGCGGGCGACAGCCTCCTTGCGGCGGCCGGTGCCAGTGTAGACAGCAGTGTTGTCAGCCATCGGTTAGGCCCTCCAATCAATCTGAACGGGGTTCTGAGCGGCGTGCGGGTGCTCCGGACCAGCGTAGACCTTAAGCTTGGTGAACTGCTTGCGACCAAGCGAGGACTTGGGGAGCATGCCCTTGATCGCGTGCTCGACGACGCGCTCGGGGTGCTTCTCCATGGCCTCCGTGAAGCTCTCGAACTTCATGCCGCCCAGCCAACCGCTGTAGCGCCAATAGCGCTTGCTGTCGGCCTTAACGCCGGTAAGCTGGACCTTATCAGCGTTGATGATGACGACGAAATCACCCGTGTCGGTGTGCGGGGTGTACTGCGGCTTGTTCTTGCCGCGAAGGATCATGGCAGCCTTCGTGGCGAGACGGCCGAGCGTGGCACCCTCAGCATCGATGAGGACCCAATTGCGGGTGACCTCTCCGGGCTTGGCGTACTGAGTCGACTTCATTTGACTCCTCCGTGTGCTTACGTGTTGCTTTGTACTTATGCGAGGTTACGGGGCTCTGCAAAAGTAGCTTTCAAATTGTAGCGCGCAGCCGGAGAAGTTCAAGGAAAACGCACGAGTTTTCGCAAATATGTGTGGGAATTGCGGCCTCGCTCCAAATGGGGTGGCCACAACGGCGACGCACCGCCACGTCAGGCGCACAAACGCCCGTCGCCACAGCGGCACCACCCCGTCCGCAACCTACACGCTGAGGGCTCTGACCACGTCAAGCGCCTCAGTTGCCTGGCGGCGGCCATCAAGGTAGAGGCGCAGCAGGCCCTCACCGTCCGAACCCGAAGTGCTCCCGACGGTCACTGGCTTGCTTGGGGCGATAACGGCGATCTTCTCCTCACGTTCGAGACGCCAGATACGCTCGCGCTGCTCGTTATAGCGTCCCGCTCGTGTGCGAAGCGCCTCGAGGTAGTAGGGGAAGTCGGCATAGCGGCGATCGGCAAGCGCCTGGAGCTCGTAGCCGCCCTTCTTCTTGTAGGATCGGTCCTGCGTTAGCACAACGACCGCCGCGCGGGCGCCGTCCTCAAGGGCCCGCTCCACGGGGACGGAATCCGTCGTGCCACCGTCAAGATAGCGCCCACCCTCGGTCTCGACGATACGCGAGATGACGGGTAGCGACGCGGACGCGCGAATCTTCTCGATATCCTCCGGCAGGCTCTTGACCTCGAGATATTTCGGCGTGCCAAAGACGACATCCGACACGACGACCATGTAGCGGCTTCGGCGCGCGGCAAACGTCTCATAATCGAACGGATCAATCTCATCCTGGATCTTGTGATAAAGGAAATCCGCCCCCGCGATGTCGCCCGTCGTGGCAAGCGACTTGAACCCCATAAAACGCGAGTCATCGCGGAAGGCCAGCGTCTCGCGCATGTAGCGACCCTGCTGGCGAGAGAGGTAACTCGCGGCATTGATGGCACCCGCGGAGACGCCCCACACGGTGTCAAAGCCATAGACGCCCTGCTCCATCAGCACGTCAAGCACGCCGGCGGTAAAGATGCCTCGCATGCCGCCTCCCTCAAGCACGAGGTCGACGCCCGTGGAGGGAGCTCCCATCGCGTTCACGCCCGCTCCGGACGCGCTCTTATCTCCCCTGTTGAACAAGCTAAACGCCATGATGCCTCCTCCGATGGCGCCGCGAGCGCCCGAGTATCCGTTGGTTTTGGTTATACCCGTTCGCCTTACATAATCTCGGCCATGCATCGACAAGCTCCGCAAAACACCACCGCCGAGAAGGGCGCGCCGCAGAAGACGGCGCGGACGCAAGCAGTCTCGCGACAGCGGACGGTACGAACGCAGGCGGCTTCGCGACGGCGAACGGCGCGGGCTCAGGCAGTCTTGTGACGGCGACGGTACGAACGCAGGCAGCCTTACGACAGCAGACGCAAGCCACTGCGCCGCCACGCGGCATGAAAAAGCCCCGCCCGCGAATCGCGGACGGGGCGCAACAGACATGGTGGAGGCGCGGAGGATCGAACTCCGGTCCAGAACAGTCCCCTGGCAGGTGTCTCCAAGCTCAGTCACCGATTAAGTCTCGGATGCGTCACACTCCGTGACCCGCGCTCTGCATCCCAGCTGGTTCAATCTTATCGAGCGGCATACCAACGACGTCCGCACGAGCATCTCCCTAAAATGACGTCTCCGCAGGAGCAGGAGAAACCCCCACTTCGACGGCCGCTAATTAATTAAGCAGCGAGGGCGTAAGAGCCCTGGAAAGAGTTGTCGTCAATTCAATTTGACGGTACCCCTGTTTAACGTGGCGAGGAGACCACGGCTTGCTGCCCACCTCAGGACCACCCTGTCGAAACCAGTCGCCCCCACGGGTGTGGACGGGGACTCGGCACGGGTCTTGCCCGGCCGCTGGCCACCATGCGAGTTGACAAAGAACAAGTGGCGCCGGAGCGCCAAGACGAGCGCGCCACGGGCACGGCACCTAAGTGCCATACGAGGCGCACCGCCACACGCGACCTAAGAAGTCGCGTGGAGTGATTCTACCCAGAACTAGGCGAGCGCGTCTACCATCTCGACGAGGTCGCCGAAGGTCTCAGGAATCTCCTCGCCGTCGAACTCGATGCCAAACTCGTCCTCGCAGGACATGATCGCCTCGGCGATAGCCAGGCTGTCAAGTCCAAGGTCGGTAAGCTTGGTATCGGGCGTGACCTCGACGTCCTCGAGGCCGTCCTGCTCCTTAACGATCTTGACGATGCGGTCGAACGTGGACTCTTCGGCCATGGTGGCCCCCTTCTCGCCTGGGCCCGCAGGCCCCTGGTTGACGCGCCTAACTATACCCATGAGCGCCGCCCGCGCACGCGGCAATCGCCGAATGGCGGGGATGCCGGCGAGCTGCCGCGCGCGGCGGCGGCCACGCCCTAAGCGCTAGCGGTTGCGCTCCTTAAGCGTGCGCGCGATCTCACGGTCGACGTCGCGCTTCGCCATGTCCGCGCGCTTGTCGTAGAGCTTCTTGCCTCGAGCGAGGCCAATCACGAGCTTAACGCGATTGTGCTCGTCAAAGTACATCTCGAGCGGCACAAGCGCCATGCCCTTGGTACGAAGCTTGCCGTCAAGGTAGTCGATCTGCTTGCGGTGGAGCAGGAGCTTTCGCTTGCGGTCCGAATCAACGTTGAAAATCGAACCGTGGCTGAACGGGTGGATGTGCACGCCATGCAGCCAGCACTCGCCGTTGCGGATGAGGCAGAACGAGTCCGTGATCTGGCACGCGCGTTCGCGCAGGCTCCTCACCTCGGTGCCCTTGAGCACGAGGCCCGCCTCAAAGGTCTCCTCGATCGCGTACTCATGGCGCGCCGACTTGTTGCGAGCGACGCTCTTACGCTCGCGCTTCTTAGGCATCGGCATTATAGTCACTCCCCATAACCGGCAACGTCAGTGTCGCGAATCATCTCGAGGAGCGACTTCACCGCGGGAGACCCCACAAGGTCACGCGCGCGGACGGTGAGGTTCGTCGCAAGGCTGCGATCTCGCTGCGAGGCGGCCTCCGTCGCACACGAGAGCAGGCAGATCACCACGTCGATGTTCGCACCAGTAGGCAGGCCCTGCTCGGCAAGAACGCCCTCGGCCTGGTCATCCGTGAGGAGATCCGGGTCAGACTGGGTGCCCTTCACACGCGAGAGAAGGCCGTCGAGAACGTCGTCTTGCCAGTCGAGCCTGCGGGCGCAGCGCAGGCACGCGGCCGCGGCAGCATCCGCGCCGGTGTCCTGGAAGTGCCTGGCGAAGTTGCAGAAGGCACGCACAAGGTGGCGCACGTCGCTCGCACGCTCGAAGACCGAGTAGGTCAGGCCCAGGTACTCGTCAAGGTCACCGTTGGTGCGATAGAGCTCGGCGAGGTCAAGGCGGTAGGCGCAGTCGACGGGATTCCAGCGTACGGCCTGGCGGAGGGCCTCCGTCGCACCAGCGTAGTCGCCCTCGCTCACAAGAACGAAGGCGAGATCGGCATAGAGCCGGTCGAACGGCTCGCCCACGTCATGCAGCTCGCGCGGATCCCCCTCGATGCGGCGATAGCAGAGGCGCTCGAACGGCGTGGGGAAGCTGAACCACTGTTCGTCCTCGTTCGCGACGCAATTGCGGTCCGCGTACTCCTCCGCATCGTCAGCAAGGCGTTCTAGCAGCTCGACCGCAAGTTCGCCCTCGCCAGCCGCAATCAGGCCCTCGGCGGCCTCGAGCTCTTCCGTCAGGTTAGTGCGTTCGCTCATTTCGTTTCCTTTCGCGCCGCGCCCGAAGCCCGGCAGAGAGAGCCCGCACCGGCGTTGCCGCCTTTCGCGAGCGCAAAGTCTATCTGGCCCTTCTCGGGCGTGCACCCGGAGACCGTGACGGCAACGCGCTGGCCCAAGCGCCAGCTCCTGCCAGACGCCTCTCCGGTGAGGCACATCCTACCCTCATCGTAGGCGAACCATTCCTCGCCAAGAGCGCGAACGGGCAGAAGGCCTTCCGCAAACGTCTCGTCAAGACGGACGAAGAGCCCGTAGCTGGCGACACCCGTCACGACGCCCGAGTAGCTCTCGCCCACGTGACCTGCCATAAGCTCGGCCATCTTGACCTTCTGGCTCTCGCGCGCGGCGGCGTCCGCAATTCTCTCGCGGTCAGAGCAGGTGCGGCAGATCTGGGGCATGAGAGTGGCGGCGGACTTGCGTGCACGCTTATCGAGGCCCGCGTCTCCACCGTGCCCCATAAGTGCCTTAAGCGCGCGATGCACCGTCACGTCAGGATAGCGCCTGATAGGAGAAGTAAAGTGGCAGTACGCCTTAGCCCCAAGCGCGTAGTGGCCATCATTTCTAGGGAGGTAGATGGCACGCTTCTGTGCGCGCAGGAGGAGCGCGTTCGCAGGCGCCTCGGCCGGCGTTCCCTCTGCTCGGTCGATCAACGCCTGAATGACGAACGGGTCTCCCGAGATAAGCTTCTCGGCTTCGCCCACGCGAAGCAACTCGAGTTCGCGCAAGACGGGCACCGTCGCCATAAGCGGGTCCTGGGACGGCTGCTCATGGACGCGGAAAGCGCAAGGCAGCTCTTCCTCGTGACCCGCAAGCATGCCGGCCACGACCTCGTTGGCCACGAGCATGGCCTCCTCGACGAGCGAGGTAGCGCGTGTCCTCGTGCGGACGGAGACTCCCGTCGGGCGGCCTTCGTCGTCGAGCTCCACCTTCGCCTCGACGCTATCAAAGTCAATCGAGCCACGCTTGCGGCGAACTTCGCGGCGCTTCGCCGCGACCTCGTCAAGAGCGCGGAGCACCTCTGCCACGGCATTCGCCGGGACGTCCTCCTCGCACGCGAGGGCACTCGCATCCGCACGCCCCTCGAGCACGTCATCGACCTCGCTGTAGCTAAGGCGCGCCTTCGGGTGAATCGCCGAGCAACACGCGCGGGACGCACGAATCCTGCCCGAGGCGTCAAGGTCGGCAAAGACGCTCATGGCAAGGCGGTCTCGACCAGGCATGAGCGAGCAAACGTCGTCGCAGAGGCGCTCGGGGAGCATGGGAAGCACGCGATCAACGAGATAGGTCGAGCAGGTACGGGCGCGGGCCTCCAAATCGATGGAATCGCCCCAACGCACGTAGTGCGAAACGTCGGCGATGTGGACGCCCAAACGGTAGCCGCCGCCGGCAAGCCTCTCGCAAGAAACGGCGTCATCGAAGTCGCGCGCCGTAGCCGGGTCAATCGTGATGCAAAGCAAGTCACGCAAGTCCTCGCGCCAAGGCTGTGCGGCGAGCACCTCGGCCGCGTCCTCATGAATCCCCTCCGCCTGCGCCAGCGCGGGCTCGCCAAAGTGCACCGCGATGCCGTTGCTCGCGATGATGCGTTCGATGGGAAGGTCGAGGCCGTCGGGTCTACCAATGCGGCGCTCGAGCGTAACCACGCCAGCCTCATAACGAGCGGGATACGTGAGAATACGCGCCTCGACCACATCGCCCTCGGCAACGCCCAGGGCCTCGGCGCTCTTATCGTCTGGCAAGACAAAGAAGTCGCGACGGATGCGCTCGTCGAGCGGCACAACGGCGCCCAGCGGACCCGCGACCTCGAAGGTTCCCACGAAGCGCTCGCAAGCGCGATGGAGCACCCCCTGGACCACAGCCTGAGGGTCACCCGGGCCACGATGCACGAGCACGACGGTAGCCTCGTCACCGTCCATTCCCTCGCGAAGGCCACCGCGAGCCACGAGGAAGGTGCCCTCGGCAGTCTCGACCGTGGCTGATCCGGGACGCGCGACGTGGAGCGTTCCCGCTAACGCCGCATGCCGGCCCCGCATGGGACCGGCATGCTTCGCAAACGACTTTTTATGACGCTTGTGGGCCATCTAACTCCCTAGACCTTGAGGTAACGCCTCATGGCGATCATCGAGCCAAAGAGACCAATGATGAGGCCCATGGCAACGAGCAGGCCATACGTAGAGAGCGTCGCGTGAGTCGACACCGTGAAGCTGAGGAACGAGATGCGCTCGGCAAGCATCGGCAGGCCGAAGCGGCGGATGACCTCGAGTGCAGCGATGGAGAGCACGGAGCCGAAAATGGCCTGGAGCACGCCCTCCATGAGGAACGGCCCGCGAATGAAGCCGTTCGACGCTCCCACGAGACGCTGAATCGCGATCTCGCGGCGGCGCGCGGAGATGGAGAGGCGAATCGTGTTGTTGATGAACACGAAGGCCACGAAGGTGAGCAGCACGACGAGCACGAGCGTGATGATGCGAATCCAGTTCGTGACGGTAAAGAGGCGCTCGACGGTGCCCTGGCCGTACTGGACCTGGTCAGCGGGATCAGAGGTGGTGCCGTCGTCAGACTTGGTGACGTCTGCGACCTTGGCGAAGTCGCTATCGGAGCCAAGGCGCTTTGCCACGCCCTCGACGTCCTGCGGGTCCTTGAGCTTGATGACGAGCGAAGCCGGAATGGGATTGCGGTCGTCGAGCGCGGCCACGGCGTCGGCGGCGTTGCGCTTCGTCATGGTCTCACGATACTCGGCGAGGGCGTCGTCCTTGCTCTTATAGGTAACGGAGTCGACCTCATCCCAGCCCTCGATCTTGGTCTGGAGGGCGTCGACGTCGGCGTCGGCCGCATCGTCAGAAAGGAAGGCCTGGATGGTGACCTGGTCCTCGACGGTACCAACCATGCTATCGAGCAGCACGGAGCCCATCGCGAACAGGCCGATGATGAACAGCGACAGGAAGATCGTCACGACGGCGCCAAAGGTGGTGGAGCCGTTGCGCACGAAGTGATGCCCCGCCTCGCGGAGCGAATAACCAAAGTTAGACGGCGCCATAGTAGCCGTAGCCTCCCCTCTCCTGGTCACGAACGACGTGGCCGGCCTCAAGCGCGATGACGCGCTTGCGCATGGTGTCAACCATCTGGCGGTCGTGCGTCGCCATCAGGATCGTGGTGCCCGTGCGGTTGATTCGCTCGAGCAGCTTCATGATGCCCAGCGAGATCGCCGGGTCGAGGTTACCCGTGGGCTCGTCGCAGACGAGCAGCGGCGGGCGGTTGACCATCGCGCGGGCGACGGAGACGCGCTGCTGCTCGCCGCCGGAGAGCTGGTCGGGGTAGACATCCATCTTCTCGCCCAGGCCGACGAGGCGAAGCACCTCGGGGACCTGCGCCTTGACGACGGAGCGCGGCTTGCCGATGCACTCGAGGGCGAACGCCACGTTGTCAAAGATCGTCTTGTCAGGCAGGAGCTTGAAGTCCTGGAATACGCAGCCGATCTGGCGGCGGAGGTACGGCACCTTCCAGTTACGCATGGAGGTAAGGTCCTGGCCGGCGACCATGACGCGGCCGTGGGTGGGCTTGAGCTCGCGAGTGATGAGCTTGAGCAGCGTCGACTTACCGGAGCCGGAGTGGCCCACGAGGAAGACGAACTCGCCCGCGTAGACGTCGATGTCGACGTTCTCGAGCGCCGGCTTGTTGGGCTGTGCCGGATAGACCATGGAAACGCCCTGGAACGAGATGACCGGAACGCCTCCGGCATTCACCTGCGAGGTGTCCTCCTCCTTGGTGATGGGGGCGAAGGTCGTGGTGAAACCGGCCTCTGAGCTCGGGTCAAACGAGGTGCCGGCATCGGAATCGAACGAGGCTCCAGCAGTGAAGTCAGCACCGGGCATAACGTCGAGACCGTCAGCGCTAGCAAACGGATCCGCGATCTGAGAGGCGATGGAACTCATCTTCTGGGGCGTCGGCATAACCGGCGGCTGATAGGCGGTTCCCTGGGTGACAGGCTCGGCGGGAGCCTGATAGGCAGGCTCAACAGGGGCCTGCGGAGGGGTGGCCTGCGTCGCATCAGATGCGACGTCGGGCTGCGAAACGTACGGCGTGGCGACGTCAGGCTGCTGACCGTCCATGCCGTCCTGTCCCTCGCTGCTGCGGAAGTGGTTGGCCACTTATTGCTCCTTTTTTCGCGCGATAGGAAGGCAGATACGCGCTCCATAATAGCAAAGCCGAGGTTCGCCCCACAGAGGCCACACACGATGTTTCCCCTCGGCACACGCTTTATGCAGCTTAAAGGCCCCGCCGCTCGAACTAAAGGCCCCATCACTCGAACGCGCGGCACGAAAAAGCGCCCCCGAGTCGCACTCAGGGGCGCAGGCAAATCACTTTGGCCCGCCTTTAGGCGTTCTTGACCTTCTCCCAGTCAGCGTTGAAGGACGCGAGGCCCTTGTCGGTGAGCGGGTGGTGCACGCACTTCTTGAGCGCAGCGAAGGGCACGGTGGCGATGTCAGCGCCGATGAGGGCGGCCTGGGTCACGTGGTTGGGGGTACGGACGGAGGCGGTGATGATCTCCGGGCCGTCCTCCTGCTCCCAGTAGCCGTAGTCGTAGTTCTTGACGCAGGTAACGACGGTATCGAGCTGCTCGATGCCGTCATCTCCGATGTCATCGAAGCGACCGACGAACGGCGAGATGTAGCGAGCGCCGGCGCTGGCAGCGAGCAGGGCCTGCGGGGCAGAGAAGATAAGCGTCATGTTGACGCGGATGCCCTCGGTGGCAAGCACGTGGGTCGCAGGCAGAGACGCCTCGCAAATCGGGAGCTTAACGACGATGTTCGGGGCGATGGCGGCGAGGCGACGGCCCTCGGCGATCATCTCCTCGGTGGTCTCGGCCGTGGACTCGGCAGAAACGGGGATGTCCTTGCAAATCTCGCAGATCTTGGCCATGTGATTCTCGAAGTCCGCGAGCTTGCCGCCCGTCTTGGCGTAGAGAGTCGGGTTGGTGGTGACACCGGCAAGGATGCCCCAGCTCTCAGCCTCGCGAATCTCGTCGAGGTCGGCGGTATCGATGAAGAACTTCATGCGGATCCTCCCAATTCATCTCGCTGTTACGTCTCTTTGGTGACAGTGGGACCTGGGTCCGTCGCATCGCGAGCAGACCAGCTTGGCTCCGCCCTCCCCCTTGGCGAGCGAAACCAGCCCTCGATACTATAGCCCCAGGGCTCCTAACCACATGCTAAATGTATGCGTATTGGAAGTCATTTGCTAGAGCATGTCGGTAAACGGCCAGGTAGAACGCTAATTATCTATTTTCGTTACGCGATTAACCAAACGCGTATACTCTTGATTTGTTCAACGCAATGATTGTCAAGAAGTATTTGACGTTTTCCGCCAGCGCAGGCGAAGGCTTCTTGACCGTTACGGAGGAGGCAGACATGGCCGCAGGAAGGGTCACGATCGTCGACGTTGCGAAACTCGCGGGAACTTCGACGGCGTCAGTCTCCTATTACCTCAACGGCAAGCTCGAGAAGCTTGGCGCCCCCACCCAGCAACGCATTGCGGCGGCAATCCGCGAAACGGGTTACGTGCCCAACGCTCAGGCCCAGGCACTCTCTGGCAAGCCAACCCACGTTATTGGCCTCGTGCTGCTCGACAACACGAACCTGTGGGCCGGCCAGATCCAGAGCGGAGTCGAGAGCGTCGCACGTGATGTGGGCTTCCAGACCGTTGTCTGCGGCACCAATTTCAGCCGCAAGAACGAACAGGCCTGCGTCGAGAAGCTGCTCTCGCTTGGCGTTGACGGCTTTATCATCCAGCCCACGTCGAACTTCAAGGCAATCCACGACCGCGTCCGTAGGGCGGGACGGCCCGTGGTCTTCTTCGACTGCGATACGTTTGACCTCTCCACCAGCTGGGTTAAGGCAAATCTTTACGATGGCGTCTACACTGCGATCCAGACCTGCATCGAATCGGGCTACGACCGCTTCGTGAGCGTTGCCGCGCCCTCTACGCAGATGTCGCTCCGCACGCGCATCGAACGTTCGAGCGCATTCTCAGACGTCCTTTCCGCGCACAACATCGACTACACCGAGATTCCCGTCAACCATGATGGGCCCTCGGTAACGGAGCTTTACGAGAAGTTCAAGTACACGCTCTCCCCCGCGCATCGCACGCTCGTCTTCGTCCAGAACCAGTGGGCCCTCTCCCGCGTTTTCCAAGCCCTCGAAAACAGCCGCGACCTCATGCCAGACAGGATTGGTCTTCTGGGCCTCAACTGCACGGAGTGGACCGCCCTCACGACGCCCACGATTTCGACGATCATCGAGCCGGTGCGCCAGGAAGGCCGCCTCGCCTGCCAAATGCTGCTAGAACTCCTGGACAACGAGGACGCACGCCCCAGGCAGGAGATCCTCTCCTGTCGCACGAGGTGGATGGCTTCCACGCTCTAGCTTCACCGCGAGGATTGCCGCCGCGTGGCCTGCCCCCGACCGCGAGGATTGCCGCCGCGTGGCCTGCCCCCCGGCCGCAGGGGTTGCCGCCGCGCCCCCGACATCGCCCGGAACAGAAAAGGGGCGCCAGGCATATGCCCGGCGCCCCTCGGCTTACCTAGTGGCTTTCGTCAGAGACTAGAGAAGGCTCTTGACAGTGGCCTCGAGATCAGCGGCGGTGAGCTTGAACTCCTTCTGGAGCCAATCAGCGGTGCCCACCTGGCCGAACTGCTCGACGATGCCGTGACGCTTGAAGGGCACGGCAACGGCGTTCTCGGCGAGGACGGACGCGACGGCGTCGCCCAGGCCACCGATGACACCGTGGTTCTCGAAGGTCACGATGGCCTTCTTGCCCTTGGCCTCGGAGAGGATGAGCTCCTCATCGAGCGGCTTGATGCAGAACATGTCGATGACCTCGGTGGAGATGCCCTGCTTCTCGAGCTCCTCGGCGGCGTCGAGGGCGTCGGAGACGAGGCGGCCGGCGGAGATGATCAGCACATCGGAGCCCTTGCAAAGGACGTTGCCCTTGCCAACTTCGAACGTGGAGCCCTCGGCGTAGACGTTGCGGATGGCCTTGCGGTCGCCGCGGAAGTAGTTGATGCCAGGCATGCCGGCGCAGGCCTCGACGACCCAAGCCATCTGCACGGCGTCAGCGACGTCGAAGACGCGAGCGCCCGGAATGGTGCGCATGATGGCGACATCCTCGAAGGAGGTGTGGGTGCCACCGTTGGCCGCGACGGAGAAGCCGGGGTCAGAGCCGTACATGTTGATGGTGTTGTGCGCGTAGGCGCCAGAGAGGAAGACCTGGTCGAACGCACGACGCGCGATGAACGGCGCGAAGGTGTGGACGAACGGGATGTAGCCCTCGGAAGACATGCCGGCGGCAACGCCCATCATGTTGGCCTCGGAGATGCCGCACTCGATGAAGTTGTCCGGGTTGGACTCCTTGATCTTGAGGGAGTTGCTGGCGCCGCCAAGGTCGGCCTCGAGCATCATGATCTTGTCGTTCTCAGCAATGAGCTTCTGGAGGGTGCCCATAACCACATTGCGAAGGTCAGCGCCGGTGGCGCTGCGGTCCTCAGCGAGCTTGAACATTAGGCGATCTCCTCCTCAAGCTTCTCAACCTGGGCGTTCAGGGCGTCAACGGCATCCTGGGCGGTCTTCTTGAGCTCAGGCGTGTTGAACTTGGGAGCGTGGTTGCTCTCCATCTCCTCGAAGGCCTTGACGCCAGCGCCCTTGACGGTGTCGAGGACGATGCAGAGGGCCTCGCCCTTGTGCTGCTTGGCCTCGGTGATGGCGGCGTCGACGGCCACGACGTCCTGGCCGTTGACCTTCTGGGTGTAGAAGCCGAAGGACTGCATCTTTGCGACGTAGTCGAACGGGTTCATGATGTCCTTGGTCCAACCATCAAGCTGACGCTTGTTGTCGTCGATGAAGACGATGAGGTTGTCCATCTTGTAGTTGGCGATGTACTGGAAAGCCTCCCAGCACTGGCCCTCGTTGAGCTCGCCGTCGCCCACGATGAGGTAGGTGTAGGCGTCAGAGCCCTTCTTGGCGAGGGCGGTGGCGATGCCGGCGGCGGTGGAGCAGCCCTGGCCGAGGGAGCCCGTGGTCATGTCGACGCCCGGGGTCTTGGTGCGGTCGGGGTGGCTCGGCAGGTTGGTGCCGCCATCGTTAAGGGTGAACAGCATGTCGCGGTCGAAGAAGCCGCGCTCGGCGAGAACCGAGTACCAGGCCGGGCCGGCGTGGCCCTTGGACAGCACGAGGCGATCGCGGTCCTCCCACTTGGGGTTCTTGGGATCGTGCTTGAGCTGCTTGCCGTAGAGAACGGCCATGACCTCGACGATGGAGAGCGAGCCGCCCAGGTGGCCGTAGCCACGGTGCAGCAGCATCTCGACGACGTCGCGGCGAACCTTAGCCGCCAGCAGTTCGAGCTCCTTCTGCTCCTTCTCTTCCATGAGACTCCTTTGGTCTAATGGTTACCGACAGAATTAAACGTTGCTTTTCCAGAGGAACGTCGCGCTCAGTGTATCCCATGCGGCACCCCTCGCCATCGCTCTTTTGGAAGAAATTTCGATAAAGCTGCAGGTGAAAGGCTTAACAAAGCCATCAATTACATAGAATTGCCGCGAAAGCGATGAGGGGCGCGGCCGCATGTGCAGGCCGTGCCCCTCATCTGTTAACCTTCCGTTTTCAAGGACCGGCGCACACGGCCTCCCCCTCGGCCGCGCCGGCGACCTCTTGCCCGATGCCCGCGCATCGCCACGTCAAAGGTCTACTGCCTCAGGCCTTCGCCAATCACGCTCGCAAGCTGCCCGGCGTCCGCAGCGGCGTCAAGAAGCTCGCGAATGCGCTCGTCCATGATCATGGCAACGGCGCGCGAGAGGAGATTGAGGTGGGTCTCCCCCGCCTCGTCCTCAGGAATCAGCAGCGCGATGACCGTACCCGCGTCGGAATGGTCGTACGAGGGCCATGACAGCGGCTCGGCCAGCGTCACGGCAATGACGCCGGGGCGCTTCACAACGGGAGACTTGACGTGCGGAATCGCGAACCCGCTCACGAAGCCTGTTGCGCCCAAAGCCTCACGCTCGAGAAAGGCCTCGTACGCGGCGTTAGCGTCATCGGCAAACCCGAGCTCGACCGCCTTCTCGCTCAGTCGTGCGAGAAGCTCCTCCCTTGAAGCCGCCTTTGCCCCATACAGAACCTGCGACGCGTCCATGCCAACCGTCATCTAATCATCCATCCCAGCGTTCACCAGCCAAATATCCGAGATTCAGGCTAGTTGGCAGCGGCGCGCGTCTCGTCGATGATCTTGCGGACGGCGGCGGCGTTAGCGGCGATCTCCTCCTCGGAGCCCTTAGTAAGCAGGCCACCCATGCCGGCGCAGTCGATGCCCTTCTCGATCCACTCGTGAAGGTTATCGAGGTTAATTCCGCCAGAGGCCATGAGCGGCATCCAGGGCGTCGGGGTCTTGAACAGGCCAACGAGGCTCGGACCATAGACGTTGGAAATCGGGAAGCACTTGACGAAGGCGGCACCGGTGGCCAGCGCGTGGTTGGCCTCGGTCATCGTGGTGCAGCCGGGCGCGTAGGGGATCTGATAGAGGTTGCAGATCTCGGAAACGCCCTCGGAGTAGCAGTTCGCGACGATGAACTGGGCGCCGGCCATGATGGCCATGCGAGCTGTCGCGGGATCCATGACGGTGCCCGCACCGACGATCATCTCGTCTCCGCACTCCTCCTTGATGGCGGCGATGACCTCGCCGGCGTTGGGCAGCGTGTAGCTGACCTCCATGGCCTTGACGCCGCCAGCGAGTAGGCCGCGAGCAATCTCGAGGCCGCGCTCGATGGTGGGAACGCGCACGACGGCAAACGCGCACGTGTCGTAAAGGGCCTGAGTAATGGCCGCCTTCTGCATCTTCATGATTGACTCCCCTATCCTTGCCCGCGCGCCTCCCCTTCGATGACGCGCGGATGGCTACCCGTGTCGCGAACGCGCCCGTGGCTTGCAATTCAGACGTGCCGCATACGTCAGGCTCCGATGAGCGCCCTGGCTTCGGAACCCTCCGTGGTGTTACTCGTGGCTGATGCCGTAGTGGTCGAGCATCGCGACGATCTTCTCGTCGATGCCGTCAGCGACCTCGTTGACCGGGAAGCGGGCGGGACCGACGGGATAGCCAGCGAGTTCGAGCGAGCGCTTGAGCGTCTGAGGCGTGGAACCGAGGTGAAGGATGTCGCGAATCGGCTCGACCTCAGCCTGCAGGCGCTGGGCCTCGGCGTCGTCGCCGGCTTCGAGGACCTTCCAGAGGTTGACGACGACCTCGGTGATGAGGTTGCCGGTGCCCGCAATCGCACCCGTGGCGCCAAGCGCGTGGGCGGCGGAGATCTTGCCGTCAGACCCCACGATCACGTCGACGTCGTGGCCAGCGGAGGCCTCGATGTAGCTCTTGAGGTTCTCCATGTCGCCGGAGCTGTCCTTCACGCCGCGGACGTTGTCGATCTGAGCGACCTCTGCGACGACGGAGGCGGGAATGTTCTTGCCCGTGGACTTCGGGATGTTGTAGAGCATCACGGGAATGGAGACGCTCGCGGCGACGGTCTCGAAATAGCCCTTGAGCTGATCATCGCTGATACTCATGAAGTACGGGTTGATGACAGAAAGGGCATCGGCGCCAATGGCCTCGGCGCGCTTGGACATCTCGACGGCATCGTGCGTGGAGCAGGCGCCGGTACCCACATAGACGGGAACGCGGCCAGCAACCTTCTCGATGACGAACTTGGAGAACTCGATGCGCTCGTCCGGGGTGCAGACGTGGAACTCGCCGTTGGAGCCAAAGGTGAAGATGCCGCTCGCGCCACCGGCGATGAGCTTCTCCACGAGCTGCTCGCCCGCCTCGTAGTTGATCGACTGGCTCTCGTCACGGTTGAACGGGGTGACCATCGGCACGATGACGCCGCTAAACGTTGCCATGCTTTCTCCTTCTCACTTGGCCTGGCGCTCGCGAGAGCACTCTGCCAACTGGCCTGCGCTTGGCCTGGCGCCCGACAGGAACCGGCCATGCGAATTAACTACTACTTGTGCTTCTTTACGTGATGACGAGCCATGCACTCCTCGATCTGGTCCTCCAGGTCATCGAGCGTGTCCTTCATGAAAGGCCTCGTGATGCCCACGTACTCGTAGCCCGCAGGATGGGTGACCCAACTGCCCCACAGGAGCAACCTGAGCGACGAACCCTGGCGCACAATCGAATAGCCTTTGATCTGCTTGTAGGGAACGACGACGGCCTTCGTTAAGGCGGCCTTCTTGTAGATCGTGAGCTCGTTCGGGCCAAAATCGCAGACGCCGACGTGCGCGGCGTACTTGCCAAGCAAACGGCCCATGCGCTTCGAAATGAACCAAACGGCGGTGATGGCGACAACCACGACCAGCAACAGCGCGATGTTTCCCGTGACGTCTGCGAGCGCGTAGGCGCAGACCGCCGCGAACAGGATGGCGAAGACGAGAACAAGCAGGCCCAGCCCACACACGAGCAGGCGGGTGCGGTCTTCCTCGATCCTCAGCTCAACGTCACGTTCCTGCTGGTTGTCTTTGTCGGTCATGAGATAACTCCTAGGTCAAAGGGTGCGGCCCCGGGAGAGGCGACGCGTTGTGCCACCCCGGGGCCGCTAGAACGGCAGATCTTAGGCGAAGAAGTGACCGATCTCGTAGATGATCGAACCGACGATGTTGTAGTCAACGTTCGGGAAGGAAGCGCCAGCAATTCCAAGCTGGGCGAAGGCCGGGTAGAGCACGAGCGGGCCAGCGCACAGGAAGATGCCGACCAGGAAGGAGCCGAGGAAGGCGCCCTTCCAGCCACCGTAGGCGTAACCGCAGACGCCGCAGGTGCCGCCAGAGAAGAAGCAGATGCCAGCGGCCGGGATCATGATGGTCTCGCTGTGGAAGGCGACCATGAGGGCCATGGCGACGAGGCCGCCGAGGAAGGAGCCGATGAAGCCGATGATGACGGCGTTCGGGGCGAACGGGAAGATGGCGGGGCAGTCAACGGCCGGGCGAGCGTCGGGGATGAGCTTCTCGGAGATGCCGACGAAGGCCTCGGTGATGGCGGCGATGAACTGACGGACACCGTAGATCAGGACGGACATGCCGGCAGCGAACTGAAGGCCAGCGAGGAACGGCCAGATGAACCAGAGGTCATTGCCGAAGTAGGACGTGAAGGCCTTGCCGGAAGCGAGCTCATCACCGAAGTGGCCAGTCACGAAGCAGGCAATGGTCACGATGTAGAACAGAACAATCATGAACAGGGCGACGGAGAACACGAAGTCCTTGAAGAGCTTGAAGAACTCGGGGAGCTGCTTCTCCTCGGCCTGGGGAGCATCGAGCTCGCCATCGGCGCTCTTCTTGGCGAAGAGCTTGCCCACGTAACCGGCGAAGGCATAGCCGATGCAGTTGAAGTGGCCAATAGCGATGGAGTCATCGCCAACGAGCTTGTTGACGAAGGGCTGGCAGAGCGTCGGAAGAGCGGCACCGCAGATGCCGAGGATGACGCCGCCGAGAATGACGGTGACCATGAACGGGGCGCCCAGGGAGATGAAGACGAGGGCGAGGACGCAGGCGAAGTACAGGAAGTGCTGGCCGGTCAGGAAGACGGCCTTGAACTTCGTGAACTTAGCGAAGACCAGGTTCATGATGAAGCCCAGAACCATGACCATGGCAACCTCGGTGCCGTAGGTCTGGAGAGCGAGCGAGGTCGCAACCTCGACCTGGGTCACAACGCCGGAGACCTGGAAGGCACGGCTGAACATGTCAGAAAAGACGGTGACCTGGGAGCTCATGGCACTGGAGCCGATGTTGAAGACCATAAAGCCAATCATGGTCTTAACGGTACCGGAGAAGACGTCCACCGCGGACTTCTTCTGCAGCAGGAGGCCGACGAGGGCGATGACGCCCATAATCACCGACGTGTCCCTGAGCTGCGCGAGAATGGCATCAAGCATGTTGATTTCCTCTCAGCTGATTTGGACAAAATTACCTAACGGACGGGCTCTGACCCATCCGGCTAAGCCGAAACGATTTGTGCGATGGGTCCGGCGGCCGCAAGCTTTGGGCGTTACGCACAAGACTTGCGGCGCCGGATGACCTCAGACGCCTACTTGGCGTCGTGCTCCTGAACCCAAGCGGTGAGCTTCTCGGTGATCTCACCCTTGTTCACGATGTTCGTGATGCCCACGGCAGACGGTACGCGAGAGTCATGGGAGAGCTCCTCGGTGAGGTCGCTCATCGTGATGACGAGGTCACCGTTGAAGCCGTTGATGGAGTCGAGGTTGCCGTGCTCGGTCTCGATGGGGAGGTTGTGCTCCTTGATGACCTGATCGCACTTGATCTTGAGCATCATCGAAGAGCCCATGCCGGCGCGGCAGCAGACGAGTGCACGATACATTTGTTACTTCCCTTCCTTAGCATGGACGAGGTCCATGACATCCTGTGGCGTGTTGGCGGAGTCAAGCTGATCGAAGAAATCCGGGTCAGCAAGCAGCTCGACGAGGGACTGCAGGGCGCTCAGGTGCGCGTCGCTGTCCTTGGCCGCGAGCGGGAAGAGGTACTTCACCGGGTCGTTGGCCTCGGAGCCAAACTCGACGGGCGTCTTCAGCGTGACGATGCCGATGGCGCTCTCGAGGGCACCGCACTCGGGGCGCGCGTGCGGAAGGGCGACGTGCTCGGTCAGCACGAAATAGGGGCCTAGCTCCTCCTTGCCCTTAATGATGTCGGCAACGTAGCCCTCGGTCACCTTACCGCCATCGACCATGGGCTGGGTGGCCTTGTAGATGGCATCTTTCCAGTCGGCAGCCTCAACGTTGAGCTGCACCAGGCTCGGATCAAGAAGATCGCTTAGCATCCGTTCGCCCTCCTTTATTGACGCGCATTTACGTCTTATGAACGTTACGCAGACGATTTTTCCACACCCATCGGTATCGGGGCGACTATTTTTTTTCGAACGGTATTCACGTCGCCAAGCGACTGTGTTTTAACCGCGACCGGTAGTATTTTGGCAGCTAAACAACGCTTTTATCTCGAATTACATAGTTCGTCGTTTTGATAATTCGACAAATTATTTATAACTTCAGTTCGTATACTTAGTTCGTCTCGCACATAAAAGAATATTCATTCTGCCGTTCACCGATTTATGAATATGGTCGTTGTGTTTTATGGTTGTTCTCTCGTAAACTCACCCCTGTGCCGATCGAATAGATCGGAATGATCAACGAACCCCTAGAACGTTCATAAAAGGAGAGCTGACCCCATGCGAAGGAGCAATGCGTTCGTAGCGGCAAGACGAGACGCCATCATGGCTCTCCTCGAGCGAGACGGGCAGGCAAGCGTGGCGGAGCTGGCAGAGCACTTCGAGGTGTCGCAACTCACGATCAGGCGTGACCTCGACTGGCTCGAGAGCCGCCACGTTCTCTCGCGCCAGCATGGAAGCGCCTCCCTCCTCAATCCACTTGGGCGCCCATCAGGGTCCCAACGCGTCAGGGCCAATCGAGCCATTGCCCGCGAGGCGGCAAAGTACGTCTGCGACGGCGATTGCATATTCATCAACGGCAGCTCGACGGCTCTCTCCATCATCGATTTCATTGAGGCGCGCGACGTCACCGTCGTCACCAACAACGGCAAGGCCCTCCTCATGGGCGAGCACCCCGCTCTCTCCATCCTTCTTACCGGCGGGGAGATTAGGCCGCCTCGCGCCTCAATGACGGGAGAAATCGCCATGGATAACGTGCGGCGCATCCGTGCAAAGAAGTGCTTCCTCGGCTGTACCGCCATCTCTGTCGCCGATGGCATAACCTCCGCAACCGCCCCGGAGCCCGTCGTCAACGCGCTCATGCTTTCCCAATCAGACGAGCACTTCCTCGTGGCAGATTCTTCGAAGATTGGCCGAACCTCAAGCTTCCCGTTTGGCACGGTCGATGACATCGATACCCTCATCACCGACACCGGCGCAACCCCTGAGGAGGTCTCTGCGTTTCTAGCCCATGGCGTAAGCAGGGTCATCCGCGCCGAGCCCGGCCTCGAGGTTGATGCGGACGAAATGCCAGGGCTGCTTTAAGCCTCGCGGCGGGCCAGCGCCCCAATGATTACCCCGCGCGAGCAAATCCGCTTCGAGCATTTCGAATGACAAACTGAAGGAGTCCCATGGTTCAAGAGAACGACCCTCGCTACCGACCCGTCATCATCTTCGATTTCGACGGCACGCTCGCGGACACGGAGGGCTACATCGTCGCCGCCGCAACGCAAGCACTTTCCGAAGCGGGGTTCACGCCCGAGCAGATGGGTGACGTAAGCCGTGTTGTCGGCCCTCCTTACCCCGGCGCCTTCGCAGCCATCTACGGCGTTAGCGAGGAGGAGGACCTCGCCATCACCAAACGATACTTCGAGCTCTATGACTGGAAGAATCCCGCAAGCCACGAACTCTACCCCGGGATGCGGGCTCTTTTGGAGGACCTCACGAAGCACGGAAAGAAGCTGGCCATTGCAAGCTCTAAGACCCGGATGAGGCTTGGCTTCTGCATTGAAGACCTTGCCCTAGACAGCCTCTTCTCTTGCGTCTTTGCCAAGGAGGATGTCGACGGAGGAGGAAAGGCCAAGCTCATCCGCATGGTCATGGAGGAGCTCGGCGCTAGTGCCGATCAATGCGTCATGATCGGCGACCGCTTCTACGACATTCAGGGCGCCCGCGCCGCGGGCACGGCAAGCATCGGTGTCACCTTTGGCACACACAAGCGTGCTGAGCTCGAAGAGGCCGGTGCAGACGCCGTGGTGGACTCCATCGACGAACTACACGAAGTCCTGCTGGCATAAGCTTTGGGCGGACCCGCACTGCGGGGCTTTGCTCGCCAAACATACATACGTGCCAACGCGATACAAGAACGCGCCCTGGACCCATTTGGTTCTAGGGCGCCTTTGCTGGCCTTTTAGTTCCGGGACGCGCTTACTGGTCTTCGTCAGCAATGCTCGCAGGCTCTTTGCCGCCCACGACCCAACGATGATACGCGACGACAAACGGGTCGAGATCGCCGTCAGACAGCACGGCATCGACGTTACCCGTCTCGCATCCCGTCCGAAGGTCCTTGACCATCTGGTAGGGATAAAGCACATAGCTGCGAATCTGGTTGCCGAAGCCAATCTCCGTCTTAGGTCCGCGAAGTTCGTCGAGCGCCTCGGCACGCTTCTGAAGCTCGAGCTCATAGAGCTTCGAGCGGAGAATCTGCATACACGTAGCCTTGTTCTGAATCTGGCTGCGCTCGTTCTGGCACGTCACGACGATACCCGTAGGCAGATGCGTGACACGGACAGCGGAATCCGTCGTGTTGACGCCCTGACCACCGGGACCACTCGCATGGTAGACGTCCACGCGAACCTCGCCGGGATCAATCTCGACCTCGATGTCATCTGGCAGAACCGGAAGGACCTCAATGCCTGCGAAAGTGGTTTGCCGGCGCTTCTTGGCATCCGTCGGAGAGATGCGGACAAGGCGGTGCACGCCCTGCTCGGCGCGCAACATGCCATAGGCGTTCTTGCCGGACACGGTGATCGTGGCGCGATCAATGCCGATCTGCTCCGCCGCGGGAGCATCGTTGATGGTGACCTTCCAGCCGCGTCGCTCACAGTAGCGCAGATACATGTGCAGCAGCATGCTGCACCAATCCTGCGCCTCGAGACCGCCTTGGCCAGGCGTTATGTTGACGATGGCATCACCACCGTCGAACTCGCCCGTAAACCAACTCGCGAGCTCGAGCTCAGAGAGGTCATGCTCAAGGGAGTCGAGGTTGGCCTCGCACTCCGCGAGCAAGTCCTCGTCCCCCATCTCCTGTCCCAGCTCCCAGGCGGCACGGGCATCCTCGAGCTTCGCATGCGCGGCGTCAATGCCTGCGACATCTTCCTTCGCGCGGGCAAGCTTCGCCATCGTCTCGCGAGCGGCGTTCGCGTCATCCCAAAAACTGGGCTCAGCGCTCTGACGCTCAAGCTCGGCCACCGTTCCGCGGGCCTCCTCCACATGGAGATAACCCTCGACCTCGGCCAGCCTGCTTTCCAGAGCAGCGATTCTCTCGTTTGCGACCTCAGACACTAGCGATTTCTCCCGTGGCAGTTCTTGAACTTCTTGCCACTACCGCAAGGACAGGGGTCATTGCGGCCAATGCCCACATAGGGATCAGGGTCGTCCGCTTTGCGGTAGGTATGCGGCTTGGCATCGGAGGCCTTCGGCGAGGGAGCCGCGGCGTCACGACGCTCTGCGCGAACAGCGGGAGCCGTCCGCTTTGCTCGAGAGATGGTGGAAGTACGGGCACCGGAATCGCCATCAACCTCAGCGGGACCAGAGTAGCGCGCGCCCTCGAGGGCAGACGGAGCCATCTGCGAGTTCTGGGCGGGCACGGTGTTGCGACGAATGTGCAGCATCGTACGGAGGAAGTCCTCATACATCGTGTCGACGAGCTGACTGAAGGCGGCGTATGCCTCCTGCTTGTACTCGACGAGAGGATCGCGCTGGCCAAAACCGCGAAGGCCGATGCCCGTCTTGAGATAATCCATCTCCTGGAGATACGTCATCCAACGCGTGTCGATAACGCGAAGCATAACCTGGGCCGCGAGGCGCTGGGTGATCTCCTCGCCAAGGTCCTCGGTGCGCTTGGCATAGAGGCTCTCGACGTACTCGTCCATGATCTTCACGACGTCAGAGGTGTCAGCCTCGCGAGAAAGCTCGGGCAGGCCGTCCTCTCCAGTGAGCTCCTTGACCCAGGAGCGAAGACCATCGAGATCCCAATCCTCGATAGCAGTGCCCTCGGGACAGAACTCGCGAACCTCGCGCTCGACGGTCGCACTCGTGACCTCGCTGATGTGCTCAGTCAGATCCTTGCCGTCGAGAATTTTGTTACGCTCCTCGTAAATGACCTGACGCTGCTGGTTCATGACATCATCGTAGTCGAGGACACTCTTACGCATGGCGTAGTTGATTTCCTCGACCTTGCGCTGGGCACCTTCGATGGCCTTGGAGACCATCTTGGCCTTGAGGGGCATGTCAGGCGGCATGTCATACTTCGCCATCATCGCGGCGATGCGATCCATACGATCTGCGCCGAAGAGACGCATGAGGTCATCCTCGAGGGAGAGATAGAACTGCGTCTCGCCGGGATCGCCCTGGCGTCCGGAACGGCCACGAAGCTGGTTATCGATGCGGCGGCTCTCATGACGCTCGGTGCCGATAACCGCAAGGCCGCCAGCAGCAAGGACGCGCTCGCGCTCTTCGGCGCAAGACTCTTTGGCCCTCTTATTGGCATCCGCAAGCTGCTCGGGCGTAGCAGAATCCTCGGTGAGGCCCTCCTCGGCAAGAAGCTGACTGGCAAGCTCAACGGGATTACCGCCAAGCAGGATGTCCGTGCCTCGACCCGCCATGTTGGTGGCGATGGTAACGGCGCCCTCGCGACCAGCTTGGGCAACGATCTGGGCCTCGCGCTCGTGGAACTTAGCGTTAAGGACCTCGTGCTTGATGCCGCGCTGCGTAAGCATCTTAGAGAGGCGCTCGGAGCTCTCGATAGAGACCGTGCCGACCAAGACGGGCTGACCCTTGGCGTGGCGCTCTTCCACATCGGTTGCGACGGCCTGGAACTTATAGTCAACATTGCGGTAGATACGGTCATCGTGATCGACGCGGATCACCGGCTTGTTGGGCGGAATCTCGGTAACGGGAAGCTTGTAGATCTCGCGGAACTCCGCGTCCTCGGTCATGGCGGTGCCTGTCATGCCAGAGAGCTTGTCGTAGAGGCGGAAATAATTCTGAAGGGTGATGGTCGCCAGTGTCTGGTTCTCCTCGCGAACAAGCACGCCTTCCTTTGCCTCGACAGCCTGGTGCAGGCCCTCGGACCAGCGCCTGCCCTCCATGATGCGACCCGTAAACTCATCAACGATCTTGACCTCGCCGTCGAGAACGGCATAGTCCTTGTCGCGATGGAACATGTACTGGGCCTTCAGCGCCTGCTGGAGGTGATTGGCGAGCTGGCCAGAGAGGTCGGAGTAGATGTCTGCGCCAAGGCGCTCCTCGATTTTGCGAAGGCCTTGCTCGGTCGCGGCGATGGTGTGCTTCGCCTCGTCCATGATGTAGTCACCATCGGGCTCGGGCACGGGACCACCCAGCGGATCGCGCTCGGGCTCCTCGGCTCGAACGAGGCCGCGAACCGCGCGGGCAAAGTCCTTGTAGGTATCAGCGGACTTCGTGCCAGCGCCGGAAATGATGAGCGGCGTACGAGCCTCATCAATAAGGATGGAGTCGACCTCGTCGACAATCGCAAAATTGTGGCCGCGCTGCACGCGCATGGAAGCACGAGTAACCATGTTGTCACGCAGGTAGTCAAAGCCAAACTCAGAGTTGGTGCCATACGTGACATCGGCCGCATAGGCGGGAGCCTTGTCAGCGAGAGGCATGCCGTTCTGCAGCAAGCCAACTTCAAGGCCAAGGAAGTTATAGAGCTGACCCATCCACTCGGAGTCACGGCGAGCAAGGTAGTCGTTCACCGTGACAATGTGAACGCCTTTGCCAGAAAGGGCGTTGAGATAACCGGCAAGCGTAGACACGAGGGTTTTGCCCTCGCCGGTCTTCATCTCAGCAATGGTTCCCCTATGAAGCGCGATGCCACCCACGACCTGCACGTCGAAATGACGCATGCCAAGGACGCGATCCGAAGCTTCACGAGCACAGGCGAACGCCTCGGGAAGGAGATCGTCCAGCGTCTCACCTTTATCGAGGCGCTCGCGGAAAAGCACGGTTTGGCCCGAAAGCTCCTCGTCATCCATCTTCGCGAACTTGTCTCCAAGCTTCGCGACCTCATCGGCAATAGCGTTGTACTCCCTCAGCTCCTTATCAGAGCCAATGGACAAGATCTTCGAAAAGAGACCGGCCATGTCGTTCCCCTATTGTCTTCCGGGTCCACGCGGGCGAGCATGCCCCCAGCATTCTTTTTAGTCAGTATTTACTTTAGCCGTTGCTCGCCCATGCGTCAGGCGAGCAATTCCGCACCACAATATGCGCACCCGTTCTCGCCGCGTGCGGGGCTGCCCCTGCGCGCCTCCCATATCAATCGGGTTTCTTCCGCCAGTTTGTGATTGGCTACGGCTTTTTTGGGTCAGGACGCCCCGAGTCAGTCATCCAAGAGCCGATCTATCGACCTTTACTCCAGAGGTGGCCCCAACTTCCATCCTCACGTTTTCGCGAAACCACTTCGATTGCCGTTCGTCATTGAGCCTTAGCGCCGCCTCAGACCCTTTGAGCATCGCATCCACATAGCGCTGAGACAATTCCTCGTGTCGGCGCCGGTACTTCCCATCCGGATCGCTAACAGGCACGTAGGAACCTCCGCGGTAGAGCCCCTCAAGTTTGAGGCATAGGGCCACCACCTCGGTTTCCGGCAGACCACCACCTACAATTAGCCTTGCGAGACGCTCGAATTCGTCGACGTCGCACCGAACCAACGTTTCGTCGAGCCAAATTCGACCCTGACCGCTTGCTATGTAGTCAATCTCCCCCGCAACCTGGCCACAAGCCGCACGCAAGGCGCTCAGCACGCTATAGAAGCTCTCCCTGCCTCGAATAAGATCCATTTCGGGCCAGAGCTGAACGATTGCCTCCGCCCGAGACATCGTATGTCCCGGGGTCAGAGCGAGCATGGCAAGAAGATCACGGGCCCTTCTCCTTCTCCATGCGCCCTCCCGTATCTTGACGCCTCCCTTTCGAGCCGAAAACCCTCCCAGCACATTCACGTCAAGAACAGGATCGCCGCCGGGATCGAGCCCCTCCGTAAACGGTACGGTTGAGTTTTGCGGCGACGCATGAAACGCGACGCTCGCATCACCTTGCCCCACGCACGATGGCTCTCCATTAGGCACCCATGATGGCGGCAGCTCGCGTAGAATGCGCTGCCCCACGGCCCCGTCATATTTTGCCAAATAGGAGACGAGCACTTTGCTGCTTAGACTTGGGGTAGTTTCTCCCATTTCGTCGACAAGCGTTGACACGCCTTCGGCGTCTCTTCGCCCCAGAGCTTCGTGCAGTCTATCCAGCAGCGCTAAATCCGAGCTCGCTTCCGAGGTGCTAACTTCCCACGCCGAGCCCAAGTCGCCGCTTTCCCCGAACTTCAGCAATGTTGCGCGCTCCATAATGCGGGCAACAACAATTGCTTTTTCATCTCCTGCGGTCTTTGCATACCCAAATGCTGCCGCAGCATGGACATGGGCGCGTCTGAAACTCGCCGACGCGAAATCCGATAGACCCCCCGCGATGTTTGCCCACGAAGCAGCCCGCCACTCTCCTCGCACAGCATAGCTCGATGCACAGCGATCGCTCTCAAGCGAGCCGTCAGCACTTCCGGAGAGAAGCCGCGCTGCAGAGAGGACAAGATGCGTCGAGTTCCTCATCTGGGGCGGCACGTCGCCGGCGAGCAACTCCTCCGCTCGAGCAACAGTCGCCGCGTCTCCAAGGTTTGGCGGATCCCCAACTATTTCGCGCGCCGCCTCGAAATAGATTGCGAGGACCGCCGAGAGCACAGAGGGATCGCTGGATTCAGCAGCATCATTTTTCGCAAGCAGCATCTCCCTAAACGCTTCAACAAACGACATATTGAATCCAAGGGAGAGCGTCTTTCCTATAAGAGCGAGTTTGCCCACTAGAGGATGGCTTGACGACATGGAAGAATCAAACCAACTGGGAGATAGTGTGTCGCTCTTTTCGGACCGACAGCGATGCATCGCCTCAAGTAGTTTGATTTGTTGCTCGTGAATCTTGGCACGCTCGCCTGAAATCATGAATCCGGCAGCCGCATCAGCAACGCCAGAAGAGCCCGCCCCTACGCCGAAGAGCTCAATGATTCTAGCGGCAGCGCACATCCTTGGATCGCGACCCGAGGCGAGCACGGTCCTTACTACTGTCCCAGTAAGCCCAGCATCAATCATCTCGAGCGGATACTCACCGACAAGGGACTTAAGGATGCGTTGGTCACTTGATGCAAGGGCGATTGCGCTTGCCCTTCTCATCTTTCCGTTGGCGGCAAGATGCTTCACTAGAGATGCAATTAATTCCTCATTGCCTTTTTCGCGTTCAATCAACGCCTTTGCTACAACGGAGTCTTCGCACGGGACAACGTCGAATCGGTCATTTCTTAGGTCGATACCAAATAGAGGACACGTCTCGGCTATTTCAGCCAGAATGTCGCCTGAAACCCTAATCCCAAGAGAAGACAGATTAGATACCTCGCCCTTACCAAGAGCGAGAAGGACCAGGCGGAGTTCAAGTTCCTCCTCAATCAGGCTAGAACGCAAAGCATTAGAGAATAGGTCGGCAACGCAACGATTCCAATAAGAGCCCGAAGGAATGCGGCCAGGATAAACACGCGTGACCCGAAGGTTCGAGATGAGAGAAGGAATGCCGTGAGTACAGCGCATGACATCCTTAGCCGAGAGCCCACCCAACATGGGCTCCCAGGCAGACAGCTCCCTATCATCGACAATTAAATCGCCAGCTCTAACAACCCTACAAGGCGGAAGGAACTCGAGAAGAGACTCAGAATCCTCGCGAAGAACGATTAAAACAAGGCAGTTACCAAATGCAGCCGAGCATATTGTTCGCGTGACTCTTCCAAAATATGGGTCGTCCATCCCCCAAAGGCCGTCGATGACCAGAAGCTGACCGCAGGCGCCGTCAAGAGACAGGCGAGCCACGCTCTCTTTCACTCGAGCTCGCAATTTACGGCAAGCCGTATCAGGAGAAACCCCGGCAAGGCGGACGCAAGTAGTCTCATACCCAGACGCAGAAAGCGAACCAATGAGCTGGGAAGCGAGAACATGCTTCCCCAAGCCTTTTTCAGAGGAAAGAACAAGGAGCCGATCGCGCGCCAAAGATCCCAGAAGATCTGCAACCAGACGAGTTCGCTCGACAATAGACAGGGAAGAAGCTGATTGAGAAGACGATTTCTTTCTCCCTCTTCCCTTGCCCTCTTTCACACCAACAGTCTCTTCGCCGGAAGAAGCCGAGCAGGCAACGACTTTATAGCCGCGAGCACCGTTATCGTTCATTGGAGTCCCTCCTATAACTAATTGGGACTCGAAGACTACAACCGCGAGTAAACAATATTGTCCACTGAGCCTAATTAACCCGTAAGCGGTTGTCGGACTCTCTGCATGAATTAATGCCCAGCCTCTTTTACCAGGCATTTGCCAAAACCTAACGAGAAGATCTGGCGAAAAACAGAACAATTACTACCGGTGAACGGTGAACGGTATATCTATAGGTGAGACAAAAGCAAAGGGATATACCCAAGTTGGCACAGTCCGGCGACAAAGGATATCGAGAGATGCAAAGCAAAAGGCGCCCCGCCATCTCATCCGATGGCGGGGCGCCTCTGTCGTGGCTTGGGATGGCGCGAGCCCGCGGAACGGTGCGGCGCAGGCTCACGTCGGTCGCAGGGGCAGCCGGGGTCGAGTCGACCACGGGAAGCGGCATCGATGAAAGCGAGAAGGAGTCGCCGCGCCCGGACAAACAAAGAGACCCCGCCCAAACGAAAAACGGGCCCGCCGGTTGGATCCGGCGGGCCCACTAAACAGCAAATGCCCCTCGTTGGTCAGCGACGTCCTGCTCTCCCACGGACTACTCCGCAG
>ENA-OUQP01000519-OUQP01000519.1-human-gut-metagenome-genome-assembly--contig:-NODE-519-length-35029-cov-42.556328_pt1 | contig 35029 bp, 30 predicted proteins | sample MGYA00237951_ERZ548836 | MGnify/ENA primary metagenome ERZ548836 (study PRJEB26490, sample SAMN05194702) | human gut metagenome | biome: terrestrial biome; feature: human-associated habitat; material...
GCGCCAGTTTTGCACCAGTCAAAGCGTCTTTCAGGAAGATGCGCAATGTCTGCGCCTCCCCCTCAGACTCTGTATAAGTTGCCGGCAATCCGGGGAGCTTTGGTTTTCCATCAATGATCTCATAACTGTCATATTGGAACTCACTAATCCTGCTGCCGTTTTCCTGCAACAATTCAATTGCCGGATGTCTGTAATCTGTCGTACCGTAAACCGGATATTCCTGTCGGATATGTTCCAATGAAAAAGTACGATCCCATTCATATATATATGATGTCATTGGGCGTCCACATTTTTCAACCAGATAAGAAAAATCTGCTTTATCATGAAGTCGTTTTCCAAAATATAATTGTCCCAGATGTCCATTTTCTAATACACATAAGATATAACTGATTTTTTCATTGTATAAATGGAAAGTTTTCGTTTCCTTGTGAAAAATAATCTGTCTCATATAATACCCCTTTTACAATTGAATCGTTGTCTCTTAAGCTGTCTGTTTTTTCACATGCATTTCATTTACTTTTCTTGTGATTTCTTCCATCTTTTCACCTTTTAAAGTGTAGTATTTTTTGTAAATACCAAAGCTTGCAAATGCAAGAATGATTGGAATCACAAGCATTAACACACGAATACCCATTACGGTCGCTGCGCTCTGCGTTACCGCTTTTGCGTTGTATCCTACAATCTGAAGACCAATTCCTGTTAATCCACCTGCTGCTGCCGTAGCTGCCTTCATAAGAAATGTCTGTGCAGAGCATGTTACGCTTTCATTTCGTACACCAAATTTTACTTCTCCATAGTCGATAACGTCTGCCATACAGCATGTTGTTACTCCAAGTGAAAGACCTGATCCGAAGAAAAGCAGTGCACAACATACAACAACTAACACCTTACTCTGTGGTGCTACATATCCTGCTGCACCGAGCAGTACAAATCCAGCAATTGGAAGTCCACATGCAACTGCGTATACTTTTTCACGGCTAATTTTTTCTGCAATTTTCGGGAAGAATAAAAGTCCTGCCATCTCAGCAATAATCGCAAATCCAAAAATAGAATACAGATATTCATCATGGCATACACATTTGAAATAATATACAGCAAAGCTTTTTGCAATCTGTGTACAAAGGTTAAATGTCAAAAGTAATCCGATAAATGCAAGCAGCTGATCATTTTTTACAATTACCTGAAATGCCTGTTTCAGACTTGTCTTTTCTGCTGATATACCTAATGTTGATTCCTCTTTTACATTAAATACAGTAATGCCGATTGTAACGATGAAAATAACTGCGATAATGATTGCGAAAAGTGTATATCCTTTTTCTGCGTAGAGATTGCTCTCGCCTGCAGCTTTATTCAGGTAATTGATAATGTAAAGTCCAAATGTTGCTACTGAAAATCCTGCAAGACTTGCGAAAAATCTTGGAATTACGGATACTTTCTCACGTTCGTGCGGATCATTTGTCAAGTTCGGAAGCCATGACCAGTAAGGGACATCCATGATCGTATAAGTCATTCCATATAAGATATACATAACGGATACATATACGTACAATGCTGTTCCTGACAGGTTAAAACTGTGGAATAACAAAACAAATACAACTGAATTTACCAATGTTCCGATTACAAGCCAGATTCTGAATTTACCAAAACGTGTATGTGTATTGTCAACGATCATTCCCATCATCGGGTCATTAATCGCATCCCATATTCTTGCTACAAAAAACAGTACGCCGACAAATGCCGGTGCCAGATACAAAGTATCTGTAAAATAAAGCATTAAAAATGCTCCTACTAAATTACAAATCGCATCTTTACCGATTGCCCCAATTCCAAAACATAATTTTTCTCTTGTAGACGCATATTTATATTGCGGATTTTTCTGAGTTTCTTTTTGATTTCCCATGATTCTCCTCCTCTAATACTCCTTTGTTTATTTGTTATTTGAGTGAAGAAACCTGTGCACGTGTTCCTTATGTTTGTTGATACAAGTATAGCGTACAAAAAAAGACATCCGTTATACCTTTTTGTTAAGTGTTATATCTCAAATGTTAGGTACCGGATGTCTTTTTCAACATTTCGTCTATTCTTTTTCGACTTCTCCTACATAAATTTTTTTATGTTTCTTGTATTCTTTCAGTTCGTTTTGTGCACTGATCAATCGTTCTCGGGCAGCCTTTCTGTTATCATTACGATATTGGGTCGGCGTCATTCCCATTTTCTGCTTAAATACTTTGCCGAAAGCAAGTGAATTACGATAACCACAAGAAACTGCGATTTCCTCCACAGAGAGATCTGTAAGTGTGAGCTGCTCCTTTCCTCTGGAAATTCGAAATTCCGTCAAAAAATCCTTCGGCGAGATTCCAAGACTGTTCTTAAATATTGTATATAAATAACTTCGGTTAAGTGCCAGATAATCAGCTATATCTTCCACTGTGATTTTCTGTGAATAGCAATTCTTTATATAGGCAATTGCTTCCTGTACATGTATACTTTCTTTTGTATCATCCGCATATTGCTGAATTTCAATCCCGCGAGCCAGTACTGAGAAAAACTGATAGAGCTTCCCCTGGAGATAGTAAAGATTTTCTGCAGTTGAACATGTATGATGAAGCATTTCAAATACAATTTCTTTCAGTTCTTCTCCATATTCACATTCGCATGTAAGCTGACGACTGTTCAGTCCAAGATCTCTGACAAATCTCTGTGCTTCCGTACCACCAAATCCTACCCAAAGGTAAGACCATGGGTCCGTTTTATCTGCCTGATAAAAGGTAAGGCTTTCCGGCTCGATCAGAAAGGCCTGTCCTTCTTTCAGCTGATACTTCGTTTCGCCGACCTGATAGATACCTTTGCCCTTCATTACATAATGCAAAATATAATTGGGTCTTGCGGCTGGCCCGTAGCTATGTAATGGCTTGCATTCTGCAAATCCGCAGAAACACAAATGAAAATCTTTAAACTTTGGTTTTAACAATTGCAATACGTAAGAATCTTCCATAATCTGTATCCTCTCTTAATCCCTAAGATCACAAGCACTTTCCAGTCATGCTTACTTTTGCTGTTGCTCACTCAGCAATAGTTAGTTTAACCATTTTCCTTATTCTATCACAGTATCGTGTTATTCTTCCATCAGTTTTCAAACCAAGTATTAAACGGTGCCTCTTCCTTTATAAGTTTCCACAAAAAAGACAATGTGTTTTTTCTTGTATGCAAAGAAATAAGGATGTAAAATAAAATTAGTTTTCAAATAAAAAATAGTAATAAGTGAAATGGCAAATTCTGATTGTAGAACTGACATGTGATTATAAGGAAGGAATAATATGAGAAGAAAAGATAGAGAAATCACAGATATACACAAGATTGAAAAAATATTGTCGAGTGCAAAGTATTTACATCTGGGGGTATTAGATGATGAATACCCATATGTTGTGCCGCTTCATTACGGTTATCAGATAAACGGCGGGAAACTAACATTTTATGTTCATAGTGCGAAAGAGGGGCATAAACTGGATTGCATTCGGAAAAATGACAGTGTTTTTGTGGAAATTGATTACGGAGAAAAACTTATAGAAGCAGATGTTCCCTGCAAATATAGTGCTGAATATGCGAGTGTCATGTGCCGAGGGAAAGCAAAAATCCTCCAGAATGCAGCGGATAAGTGCGCGGCACTTCGCATTCTTATGAGAGCGCAAACCGGAGAGGAACACGAAATTAATGAAAAAATGGTAAATGCGGTATGTGTAATTGAAATAAATGTAGATTCGTATACGGCAAAAGCGTGTGTAAAATAAATTTCAGTTTTCGGCATTATTGCTTCCACTGGTGATTAGCCTGTATTATATTTGTATTCGTGCATTACATAAAAAGACAGTAAAAAAGCCATAAACACCGTCCCCAGTGCTGCGATATTATGTTAAAATGAAGTAAACAAGAAAACTGGAAAAACAAAAAGTTGTTCAAGATATACGGGATGAGAGGGATTGGTTATGGATGATTTTAAACAACTTACAGAGCAGCTTTTAAAATTTTATATCGACACGGAATCCATAGATGATACAGGCTTTGAAAACTTCTTTGATGATAACAGCAGTATAATCGGAACAGGAAAGCATGAGTTTTTCCGGAATCTGCATGAATTTCAGGAATCATATAAATTCGATGTAAAGCGAAGAGAAAAGATCAGACTTCAAATAAGGGACTTACAGCAGGAAGAAACAGAGCTTGGAGATGCCCAGGTCCTTGCGTATGGAACGGTAGTTTTTACCGGTTTATTTGAAGATGGGTCCGTCTGTTTTGAGATGGACACCCGGTTTAGTATTATCCATAAAAAGGTGAACGGGAAATGGCTGGTTCAGCATCTGCATCAGTCAGTACCGGACAGAGACCAGATGACAGGGGAAGAATTCCCGGTTACGCTGGGAAAACAGGTGGAAGAGGCACACCGGGCAATCAGTGCATTAGGTACCGCTTATTATCATATCTCACGTCTGGATTTAAAGACAAAGAAGATCGAACTTGTGAAAAGATCCCGGAAAATGGAGCTGGGCATTTCCCAAAAAAGCGCAGACTGGAATTCGCAGTTTGAGGTCATCAAAGATGTGATAGCAGAACCGTTTGTACAAAAGTACATAGATTTTTTTGATACACAGACCATGGCCGCACGGCTTCGTAATAAAGAGTCCATGTCTTTTGAATTCAAAAAAAAGGATGGGAAATGGTTCCTTGCCATGATCGTTCCACAGAACTATGATAAAGACGGAAATGTTACATCGGTGCTGCTTGCAAACCGGGATGTGACAGATGAAAAACTGCGGGAATTGAGGCAGGAGGAAGAACTGCGGGAAGCTAAATTAAATGCGGAAACTGCAAGTAAGGCAAAATCCGCATTTCTTTTCAATATGTCCCATGACATCAGAACGCCTATGAATGCGATCATCGGTTATGCAGATCTGGCATCCAGACACCTGGAAGACACAGAAAAACTTAGCAGATATGTCGATAACATTCAGATATGCGGGAGAAAACTGTTATCGTTACTCAGTAATGTCCTGGATCTTGCAAGAATTGAAAATAACAAGGTCGAAATGAAATATGCCGTGTCGGATGTCCGGGAAGACTTTACGAATTGTGTTACAATGTTCCAGCAACAGGCAGAAAGTAAGAACCAGACTCTGTGTATGACAGAACATATCCTGTATCCGTATGTATATGTGGATGAACCACATTTATCGGAAGTCTGCATCAACATCATAAGTAATGCGGTCAAGTATACAAATGCGGGCGGTACAATATCCTGTAAGGTTGCACAGAGACCTTGTGAGAATGAAGACTGGTGTGATATGATCATCAGTATTACCGATAATGGAATTGGTATGACAGAAGAGTTCCAAAAGCATATCTTTGAAGCGTTTGAAAGAGAGCGGACTTCTACGATTACCCATATTGAGGGTATCGGCATCGGCATGGGAATCGTGAAAAAGCTTGTGGATCTGATGGGTGGTACGATAGAGGTGGAAAGTAAACTTGGTGAGGGATCCACTTTTACAGTGACGATCCCTTGCAAAAAAGCATCAAAAGAAGAAGCTTTAGAGAAGAAAAATCAGAATCCACGAAGTAAGAAGTCGCTAAAAGGCGTCCGGGTCCTGCTGGTCGAAGACAATGAGATCAATGCGGAGATCGCGACAGAACTGTTGAAAGAAGAAGGGTGTATTGTCGAAGTTGCAACTGACGGAGTTGCATGTATCAGCATGATTGAAAAGGCAGATGCGGACTATTACAAGATGATCCTTATGGATATTCAGATGCCGGTTATGAATGGGTTCGATACGACATTAACCATCCGGAAGATGAAGGATGATAAAAAAGCGATGATCCCGATCATAGCTATGACTGCCAATGCCTTTGCAGAAGACAGACAGAAGGCGCTTTCTGTCGGGATGAATGATCACGTTGCCAAGCCTGTTGATATGAATATTCTTGCGCCAACGATGATGAAATATTTATAAAAGTGGGGAATAAAAAAATGAACAAAGAAAAAAAACAGGTTGTCACACCGGACAATCTAAAAGAAATTGCCGTCATGACGATAGCAGTGGGGATCATCGCTGCGGCCGTGTATTTCTTTCTGATTCCGAGCCAGACCTCGATCAGCAGCGTATCTGCGCTGGCGATCATTATTGCGCATTATGTACCGTTACATGTATCAACGGTTACGATGATACTGAATGTGGTCTTACTGCTGATCGGATTTATAACCTGTGGGAAAGAATTTGGGGCGAAGACGGTATATACAAGTATTTTGCTGCCACTATATCTGGCAGTATTTGAACATGTATTTCCGGATTTTGAATCGCTGACGAACAGTACGGAACTGGACGTGTTATGTTATGTTCTCGTCGTAAGCTTCGGACTCAGCATCTTATTTAATATGAATGCGTCATCCGGCGGACTGGATATCGTGGCAAAGATCATGAATAAATATCTTCATGTCGAACTGGGAAAAGCGATGTCCATCTCAGGAATGTGTGTGGCACTTTCTTCCGCATTGATCTATGATAAAAAAGCGGTCGTACTGAGTGTGCTTGGTACATACTTTAACGGTATTGTGCTGGATCATTTTATCTTTGGACAGAATGTGAAGAGACGTGTCTGTATCATCACAAAATATGAAGAAGAGGTACGCCGGTTCATTCTGCATGAGCTGCACAGCGGGGCAACGTTCTACGAGGCAGTAGGTGCTTACAATATGCAGAAATACAGAGAGATCATTACAATCGTAGATAAGAACGAATATCAGAAACTGATGAATTATGTCAGTAAAAAAGATCCGGAGGCATTCGTAACCGTATACACGGTATCCGATATGCGCTACCGGCCGAAAGTTAAATCATTTTAACGGAGGAAAACATATGAAGACAAAAGCTAAAATAATCATCGCGGCAGTTCTTGCCATTGCGATCAGCATCGGTTCGATAGCCATATATAAGCATATTACCGGTCCGAAAGAAGAGAGCATACCGCTTGAGACGACGCTGGAAGATGCAGCGGAGCTGACGACACAGAAGATGATCATCTCGGATGTATTCAGGAGCACAAAGGGAGAGATCCCGCTGATCAACAAGAACAGATTTCTCGTACAATACAAGACGACAGTGACTGCGGGACTGGATGTACAGAAAGCTGTCATAAAGGAGACAGACGACAAGATCCAGATATCTATTCCGCACTGCACGGTCAATGAGGATTCTATTAAGATCAAATCCAGTGATCTGAAGATATATGATACGAATTTTGCGATTATGAGTATCGATAAAGAGGCGGTTATGGAACTTGTCGCAGAGGCTGAGAAGAAAGCAAAGGAAAAAGCCGGATCGGATGAATACGGATTTCTTGAAAATGCGGACAAGAATGCAAAGAAAGTAATCAAGGGCATGTTCGAAAATGTATCGAATGGAAAAGAAGTAATCGTGTCTTTCCAGAATTAGACCGGAAATGAAGGAGGTAAAAAATGACAATACAGGAATGCTATGAAGCGATTGGAGGAAACTATGAAGATGTCTTAAGACGCCTTCGCAGTGAAGTACTGATCCGGAAATTCACATTAAAGTTCCTTGAAGATCAGAGTTATTCACTGTTAAAGCAGGCTTTGGGGGATAACAATTATGAAGAGGCTTTCCGTGGTGCACACACACTGAAAGGTGTATGTCAGAATCTTTCCTTTGACCGTCTGTATGAAGTGAGCAGTGAGCTGACAGAACTTTTGAGAGACCGGACCGGAGAGAAGCCGGGGATACCGGAAGCAATGGAAAAAGTAACAAAAGAATATGAGGCAACAATCGAAGAAATTAAGAAGCTGCAGGAGTAATCTCCTACAGCTTCTTTTTTAACATTTCCGGATTGGATGCATAAGCCAGTACCGTGTCAGCAGTAATGCGTCCGTTTTTATAGAGCGAAAGAAGACTGGAATCCATAGAGACCAGATCATTTCCCGCAGAGGAATAGATGAGACCGTCGATCTGCGGGATCTTGTTATTACGGATCATGTTGCGGATCGCAGGATTGACGATCATGATCTCGAATGCAGAGGTGATACCACCGTCAGCAGTCATCACAAAGGTTGAAGGTGAGAAGGGAACGATTAATGGAGCTAATGTAACATTAGATACACTTGCACCTGAGTAACAAAAAAGTAATAAAAATCAAGAAAAGGATCACGGACCGGAAAAAGGACCGGCCGTTCTTTTTTGTTGAGTTAACCGGGGAAAAGGATTATAATAGAGAATGCGTGGAATAAGACGCAGGAAAGACAGGAAAAGGGCAAAGTATATGTAAACGGAGAAAAAGTAAGATACAACGGAGAGATCGGAACGGTGAAGGTGTCCGATATCGAAGGAAAAATTGAGTGGTATATGGGAAGACCATAACAGAACAACAGAGGAGAATAGAAATTATGCGGGGGAAAAAACAGATAGCAGCCGTAGTTCTTGCGGTGATATTTGCAGTGACAGCAGGGATACCGCACAGTACGGTATACGCAGAGCCGGACAGCAACGGGAATGCGCAGGCAGCAGATGCAGCGGCAGATGATACCAAGAAAGAAGAGAAAAAAGAAGAAGACATGACTCCGGAAGAGCTGGAGAAGAAGGCAGAAGAAGATGCTTATAAGATGAAGATCCAGTCGAACAGCTGGAAGAACTGGCCGCAAGGACCGGGAACATACGGAGAAGCAGCGATCGTGATGGATGCAGGAACCGGAAGTATCTTATATGCGAAGAATATTGACGGGCATGAATATCCTGCCAGCATCACAAAAGTTCTGACCAGCCTTATCGCATTAAAATATGGCAGCCTGTCAGACCAGGTAACATTTTCGAATGACTGTATATCTTTTATGCAGCCGGGAGATTCTTCCGTAGGATTAAAAGAAGGAAATGTGATCTCGTTGGAACAGGCGTTGTATGCGACACTGCTTGCCTCGGCAAATGAAGCAGCCTATGCGGTCGCGGAAAATGTCGGGAAGAATGCCGGGCACGATTACAACTGGTTCATACAGCAGATGAACGAGGAATGCAAAAGTCTCGGCGGGGAGAACTCGAACTTTGTCAATGCGAACGGGCTTCATGATGACAATCATTATACCTGTGCGCGTGACATGGCTTTGATCGGCAGGGAGATCTGGCGTTATCCGGAATTCTTAAAGATCTGTCAGGAGCAGAGTTATACGATCCCGGCATCCGATACGACGGAAGAGCACGTATTTCCGCAGCATCATAAGATGCTTATAAAAGAAAATAAAAATTATTACCAGTATGCGGTCGCAGGAAAGACGGGATATACATCCAATGCCTTATCCACACTGATCACCATGGCCGATAACGGCAATATGAAACTGGTATGTGTCGTACTCAGGACGCATGGAGCGAATATATATCCGGATACAAAGAATCTGTTCGAATATGTATTTAATAATTTCCAGAAGATTCCGGTGGCAGATGAGAAGAAACCGACAGAAGTAAAAGAATTCATAACGGCATCGGATGAAAGTGAGGACGCCGGATCCGCACAGACGGGCGAGAATGAGTACCAGCCGCTGGAAGATGGCTATGTGATCCTGCCGAAGGATGTCTCATACAAAGATACAGACTATGAGATTACAGACGTAGACGAAAAGACCGGAGAAGGAACGATCCAATATACTTATGACGGACATCCGGTAGGAAGTGCGACAGCAAAGTTCACGGAAGAATACCTGCAGAAAATAAGTACAGGGAAAGAACGTGTGGATAATAAGAAGGAGAATGTGGATAACTCCGGGGCCACGAAGAACTCCGGTGGAAAATTAAGCGCAAAGAGCATCTGGACGAATTTCGTGCAGAAAGCAAAAGCAGCATGGGCGTTCGGCCAGAAGAAATATGCCGGGAAATCGGCTTCGGAACAATATATGATCGCCGGAGGATGTGTGGCACTGGTGATCCTGATCGTCAGCCTGATCGTTGTATTGATACGCCGGAGAAGATAAATGGCAGAGGATACATGAAAAATAAGGTAAAACCCCTTGACGGATTTTAGGATTGTTGCATATAATAAAGGGTGTGAAAAACGCTGACGAAGACAGTAGGATATAACAGAACGCAACAGCGAGCCGGGGATGGTGGAAGTCCGGTGCAAGTAAGATATATCTGAATATCACTTCTGAGTTGCAGATTTTGAAAGGTTTCGGTAAGTGACTGAGTAAAAACTGACGGTATTCCTCCGTTACAGGGAAGACATATGATGGTATGTTAGGTGGTTTATAAACGTAAGTACAGCTTTCGTCCTATACAGGGCGGAAGCTTTTTTAATTTTATGTTTTAATTTTATGGAGGTAAATATGTATAAGAAAGTTTCTACGGATCTTAATTTTGTAGACAGAGAAAAACAGACAGAGAAATTCTGGGAAGACAATGACATCTTCAGAAAAAGTATGCGTGACCGTGAAGGCAACGAGATCTATATGTTCTATGACGGCCCTCCGACAGCCAACGGAAAACCGCACATCGGACACGTTCTGACACGTGTTATCAAGGATATGATCCCGAGATACCGTACAATGAAGGGATACGAAGTTCCAAGAAAGGCCGGATGGGACACACACGGACTTCCGGTAGAGCTGGAAGTTGAGAAGCTTCTCGGACTGGACGGAAAAGACCAGATCGAAAAATACGGTATGGAACCATTCATCAAGAAATGTAAAGAAAGCGTATGGAAATACAAAGGTATGTGGGAAGACTTCTCTAATACCGTAGGTTTCTGGGCTGATATGGATGATCCATATGTAACATATGATAATAACTTTATCGAGTCTGAGTGGTGGGCACTCAAGAGAATCTGGGACAAGAAGCTCCTGTATAAAGGATTCAAGATCGTGCCATACTGTCCTCGCTGCGGAACTCCGCTTTCTGCACAGGAAGTAGCACAGGGCTATAAAGATGTAAAAGAACGTTCTGCGATCGTTCGTTTCAAAGTAGTAGGAGAGGATGCATACTTCCTCGCATGGACAACTACACCATGGACACTTCCATCCAACATCGCACTCTGCGTAAACCCGGAAGAAGACTATGCGAAAGTAAAAGCTGCCGACGGCTATACTTATTACATGGCTGTTGCACTTCTCGATACCGTACTTGGCAGACTTGCCGATGAAGAAAACGGAACAAAAGCATACGAGATTCTTGAGACATACAAAGGTAAAGATCTCGAATACAAAGAGTATGAGCCATTATACCAGTGTGCTTACGACTGCGCTTCCAAGCAGAACAAGAAAGCATTCTTCGTTACATGCGATACTTATGTAACACTGACAGATGGTACCGGTGTGGTTCATATCGCTCCTGCGTTTGGTGAAGACGATGCCAAGGTCGGACGTAGATATGATATGCCGTTCGTTCAGTTGGTAGACGAAAAAGGTAACATGGGAGAGACGACTCCGTTTGCCGGATTATTCGTTAAGAAGGCTGATCCGGAAGTATTAAAAGACCTCGACGGACGCGGACTTCTCTACGATGCACCGAAGTTCGAGCACAGTTATCCACACTGCTGGAGATGTGATACACCACTTATTTACTACGCTCGTGAATCATGGTTCATCAAGATGACAGAAGTAAAAGATGACCTGATCGCCAACAACAATACAATCAACTGGATTCCGGAAAGCATCGGTAAAGGACGTTTCGGCGACTGGCTTGAGAACGTTCAGGACTGGGGTATCAGCCGTAACCGTTACTGGGGAACTCCACTGAATATCTGGGAATGTGAGTGCGGACACCAGCATTCAATCGGAAGCATCGAAGAGCTGAAAGAAATGTCTGACAACTGCCCGGATGAGATCGAACTTCACCGTCCATACATCGACGAAGTAACGATCAAGTGCCCATGCTGCGGAAAGCAGATGCACAGAGTACCGGAAGTTATCGACTGCTGGTTCGACAGTGGATCTATGCCATTTGCACAGCATCACTATCCATTTGAGAATAAAGAGTTATTTGAAAAGCAGTTCCCTGCAGACTTCATCTCCGAGGCTGTTGACCAGACACGTGGATGGTTCTACTCACTGCTTGCAATCTCTACACTGATCTTCAACAAAGCGCCATACAAGAACGTTATCGTACTTGGACACGTGCAGGATGAGAATGGCCAGAAGATGAGTAAGTCCAAAGGAAATGCAGTTGATCCGTTCGACGCACTGGAGAAATACGGAGCAGATGCGATCCGCTGGTACTTCTATGTTAACAGTGCACCATGGCTTCCGAACCGTTTCCACGGAAAAGCCGTTGTAGAAGGACAGAGAAAGTTCATGGGAACACTGTGGAACACCTATGCGTTCTTCGTACTGTATGCGAATATCGATGATTTCGATGCAACAAAATACACACTGGAATACGACAAACTGTCCGTTATGGATAAATGGCTTCTGTCTAAGCTCAATTCCGCAATCAAGGCAGTAGACTATGATCTGTCCAACTACAAGATTCCGGAGGCTGCAAAGGCACTTCAGAGCTTCGTAGACGATATGAGTAACTGGTATGTAAGACGTAGCCGTGAACGTTTCTGGGCAAAAGGAATGGAACAGGATAAGATCAATGCATACATGACTCTGTACACAGCACTGGTTGAGATCTGCAAGACAGCAGCTCCGATGATCCCGTTCATGACAGAAGAGATCTATCAGAACCTGGTAAGAAGCGTGGACGAGAGCGCTCCGGAAAGTATCCATCTGTGTGACTTCCCGGTTGTAAATGAAGCACATATCGATACAGAACTGGAAGCTAATATGGACAACGTTCTGAAGATGGTTGTTATGGGACGTGCATGCAGAAATACTGCAAATATCAAGAACCGTCAGCCGATCGGACAGATGTATGTAAAAGCTGATTTTGAAGTGCCGGAATTTTACAAAGACATCGTAAAAGATGAATTAAATGTAAAGAATGTAACATTTACACAAGATGTTCGTGACTTTACTTCATATACTTTTAAACCTCAGTTAAAGACAGTGGGACCAAAATATGGTAAAATGTTAGGAGGTATTAAAGCAGCACTCGATAACCTCGAAGGAAATGCAGCAATGGATGAGTTAAATGCTACAGATGCCCTGAAGCTTGATATCAATGGACAGGAAGTGACTCTGTTCCGCGAAGATCTGTTGATCGAATCTGCACAGATGCCGGGATATGTATCTGAGAATGACAACGGAATTACAGTTGTTATGGATACAAACCTTTCCGAAGAACTTCTGGAAGAAGGATTTGTACGTGAGATCATCAGTAAAGTACAGACCATGCGTAAGGAAGCCGGATTCGAAGTTATGGATAAGATCGCAGTATCTTATGAAGGTACAGAAAAAGCAGAGAAAGTATTTGCAGACAATGCATCTACGATCGCAGATGAAACACTTGCACTTGAAGTTACAAAAGCAGCACCAGCAGGCTACACGAAAGAGTGGAAGATCAATGGAGAAGCTGTAACGATCGGTGTGGAAAAGAGATAATCAAAGCCCAGTTTTTTAGAAGGGAAGTAGAAAATGTATAATCCAAGATTTGAAAAAGACGTATTCAAAAGAGATGTACGGAACAATGTAAAGACATTGTTCCGTAAGGAAGTAGAAGAGGCAACTCCGCAGCAGTTGTTCCAGGCAGTTTCTTATGCTGTAAAGGAAGCCATCATCGATGACTGGCTTGCAACACAGAAACAGTATGAGAAAGACGATCCGAAGACCGTATATTACATGTCCATGGAATTCTTGCTCGGAAGAGCTCTCGGAAACAACCTGATCAACATGACGGCATATAAGGAAGTAAAAGAAGCTCTGGAAGAGATGGGAATCGACCTGAACGTGATCGAGGACCAGGAGCCGGATCCGGCACTTGGTAACGGTGGACTCGGACGTCTGGCAGCATGTTTCCTGGATTCTCTTGCAACACTGGGATATGCATCTTATGGATGCGGTATCCGTTACCGTTATGGTATGTTCAAGCAGAAGATCAGAGACGGCTATCAGGTAGAAGCACCGGATAACTGGTTAAAAGACGGCAACCCGTTCGAGCTTCGCAGACCGGAATATGCGAAAGAAGTACGTTTTGGCGGAAATATCCGTGTGGAATACGATGAGACAGGAAAGACACACTTCGTTCAGGAGAACTATGAATCTGTAATGGCGATCCCTTATGATTATCCGATCGTAGGATACGGCAACCATATTGTGAACACACTCCGTATCTGGGATGCAGAAGCGATCGTAGACTTCCAGTTAGATTCCTTTGACCGTGGAGATTATCACAAAGCCGTTGAGCAGGAGAACCTTGCAAAGAACATCGTAGAAGTGCTTTATCCAAATGATAACCACATCGCAGGAAAAGAACTGAGACTGAAACAGCAGTATTTCTTCGTATCAGCAAGTATCCAGGCTGCAATTACAAAGTTTAAAAAGAAACATGGTGATATCAGCAAACTGCCGGAGAAAGTAACATTCCAGATGAATGATACACATCCGACAGTAGCAGTAGCAGAGCTGATGCGTATTCTTCTTGATGAGGAGAATCTTGGATGGAATGAAGCATGGGATATCACAACAAAATGCTGTGCATATACGAACCATACGATCATGGCAGAAGCACTTGAGAAATGGCCGATCGATCTGTTCTCAAGACTCCTTCCACGTATTTATCAGATCATCCAGGAGATCGACCGCCGCTTTGTCGAGCAGGTAAGAGCACAGTATCCTGGTAATGAAGAGAAAGTAAAGAAGATGGCGATCCTGATGGACGGTCAGGTTAAGATGGCACATCTTGCGATCGTTGCAGGCTATTCTGTCAACGGTGTTGCAAAGCTGCATACAGAGATCCTGAAGAATCAGGAACTGAAAGACTTCTATCAGATGATGCCGGAGAAGTTCAACAACAAGACCAATGGTATCACACAGAGACGTTTCCTTATGCATGCGAACCCGCTGCTTGCCGACTGGGTAACAGAGAAGCTCGGAACAAAAGAGTGGATCACAGACTTATCCAAGATGAGCGGACTGAAAGAATGGCTGGATGACGAAGAGGCCCTGAAAGAATTCATGACGATCAAGTTCAAGAACAAAGAGCGTCTTGCAGCTTACATCAAAGAGCACAACGGTGTAGAAGTAGATCCAAGATCAATCTTCGATGTACAGGTAAAACGTCTGCACGAATACAAACGTCAGCTGCTGAATATCCTGCATGTAATGTATCTGTATAACCAGATCAAAGAGCATCCGGAGATGTCCTTCTATCCTAAGACATACGTCTTCGGTGCAAAGGCTTCCGCAGGATATATCCGTGCAAAAGAGATCATCAAACTGATCAACTCAGTTGCGGATGTGATCAACAATGACCGCAGCATCAACGGCAAACTGAAAGTTGTATTTATTGAAGATTACCGTGTATCGAACGCAGAGCTGATCTTCGCGGCAGCAGATATCAGTGAGCAGATTTCTACAGCTTCCAAGGAAGCTTCCGGAACAGGTAACATGAAGTTCATGATGAACGGTGCACCGACACTCGGAACAATGGACGGAGCGAACGTAGAGATCGTAGACGAAGTTGGAATCGATAATGCATTTATCTTCGGACTGAGTGCAGACGAAGTAATCAACTACGAGCAGAACGGTGGATATAATCCATACGATATCTACAACAACGATCCGGATATCAGAAGAGTGGTAGACCAGTTGGTTGATGGAACTTATGCAAACGGTGATAAAGAGATGTATCGTGACCTTTACAACAGCCTTCTGAACAATCAGGGCGGTGCAAGAGCAGATATGTACTTTATCTTAAAAGACTTCCGTTCTTATGCAGATGCACAGGCCCGTGCAATGGAAGCTTACAAAGACACAGACAAATGGGCTAAGATGGCTCTTAAGAATACCGCTTGCTGCGGTAAGTTCTCGGCAGACAGAACGATTCAGGAATATGTAGATGATATCTGGCATCTGGATCATGTTGTGATCAATGAGGATGAACTGGAATATTAAAAAAAACCCTCTCATACCATAAGGTATGGGAGGGCTTTTTTGTGCCAGTGGGGAAGGGGGAAAGTGGCTCTGCCGTCGGGGAGGTGTGCAATATATGAGACGATACAGGATAATAAGTGAAAAAGTGAAACAGGCCGGCTGCTGGCTGCTTATCATAGTTCTGCTTCCGTATATCATAACCGTATTTTTAAACGGACCGAAGGTTATCACTGCTTCTAAAGCAGATGAAACGATGGTGAAAATAAAGAAAAACGGAAAGATGCCTGTGGAGGAGTATTGTATCGGAGTGCTGGCCAGGGATATGCCGGCAGATTATGAGAAAGAAGCACTGAACGCACAGGCAGTGCTCATCCGGACAGAAGTATATCGCATGATTCAGGAAGCTGGTGGAGACGGTACACTGCCGGAAGAAGCGGCAGACGAATTCTGGACAGAAAAACAGATGAAATCTGCATGGGGCATGCGGTATGCGGAAAACTACCGGAAGTTAAAAAACGCACTGGAATCTACTGCGGGACAAGTGCTGTTCTATGGAAAAGATCTGGCAATGACACCATTTTTTAATCTGAGTAACGGATATACAAGGGATGCAAAAGAGGTGCTTGGAAAGGAAGAGTATCCTTATCTGAAAATCGTGGAATGCCCCGGGGATGTAAATGCTGAGAATGAGATACAGACGGTGATACTGGAAGTGAAGAGTGAACAAAAAGGCGAAAATAAAGGAACTACAGGTATCGAAACGCTGGATGTGGAGATACAGGAGACGGATTCCGTGGGATATGTATTGAAGATCCGCGTGGGAGACAAGGTAATGAGCGGGGAAGAATTCAGAAATAAATATCAACTGGCTTCCAGTTGTTTTACGCTGCAACCTTATAATGGAAAGTTAAGAGTAACCACAAGAGGAGCCGGTCACGGAATCGGTATGAGTCAGTACACGGCAAATGAGATGGCAAAAAAGAAACAAGGATATAGAAAAATATTAAAATATTTTTTTAAAGGAACGGATATAAAAGAAGTGACAGAAATTATAAAAAATGTATAACTACATCACGATCTGGCAAAAATATGGTCAGAGGTGGTGATGAAATGAAGAAAAACGAAAAAACGTCTATGTCCAAACGGCGTGCTACCGTGGCAGCAGTGTTATGTTTTGTGGCAGCAATTGCAATAGCAGGAACATATACATTTAATGATTACAGGAAAACGCAGAAAAATGAGCTGGCGAAGGCGGAAGAAAAAAGCAGGCAGAAAGAGACAAAGAAAGACAACAAAGAGAACAGCGATCTGACAAGAGAAACCGGAACATCAAAAGTAAAAAGTGAGAATACCGGAAGCAGTACAAAGAAAAGCGCAGCAGATGAGAGTACCGTTGATGAGAAAAACGAATCAGACGGAACCGGAATGACAGATCAGTCAGAGCAGAATGGAACGGGAACCCAGGCAACAGCAGGAAAGAGTCATAATATCAACTTTACAGAAGACAGCTACATCCTATGGCCGGTGAACGGGGCTGTGATCATGAGTTACAGCATGGATAAGACGGTATATTTCCAGACGCTGGATCAGTATAAGTATAATCCGGCCGTGATCATCGAAGGTGCAGAGGGAGACCAGGTGCTCTGCGGCGCACCCGGGATCATCAAGTCGATCGATGTCAGTGCACAGACGGGAACAACGGTCAATGTAGACATCGGAAACGGATACGAGCTGTTATACGGACAGCTGAAAGAAGTACCTGTGAAGGTCGGGGATTATGTAGAAGCGAAGAGCGTGCTTGGCTATGTGAGCCAGCCGACGAAGTATTACAGCAAAGAAGGCTGTAATGTATATTTTGAGATGCGCAAAAACGGACAGCCGGTGAACCCGGTGGAGTATACGGCGGATCAGGATTAAAAGAAAAGGACAGGGATTCCCGGAAATCTCTGTCCTTTTCTTGTGCGGTCCTTCTTTTGGGGGGGATAAAATTGACTTTCCGCAGGATAACGGATAAAATAAAGTGGATTATTACAGGAAAAATCAGACCGATTGTGGATAAGTGGGGACAACTACATGAATTATACCTATATCATAAAATGTGCAGACAGTACGTTATACACAGGCTGGACAAATGATCTGGATAAGAGGATAAAAGCACATAACAGTGGAAAAGGTGCAAAATACACAAAGACCAGAAGACCGGTGAAGCTTGTGTATTACGAAGAACATGAGACGAAGAATGAGGCAATGAGCCGGGAATATGCGATCAAACAGTTGACACGGAGAGAAAAGGAACTGCTGATCCAAGGAAACGGAAACTTATGTGAAAAAGAGTGTGGATAAGGAGATCGAGATCGGAGAGAAGATCCCGAATGAATTCGAACTCGCGGAATAAGTAAAAATAAATGATATTAAGTGAAAAAAGCTGCCACCGGCAGCTTTTTTCATATGGATTTCATTAAAGTACAAAAGCATACATCACCACAAAGTGGCATGCGCTTCCGGCCATCACAAACAGATGAAAGATCTCATGGCTTCCGAAATATTTGTGCTTACTGTTAAAGATCGGAAGCTTCAACGCATAGATCACGCCGCCAACGGTGTAGATGATACCACCGGCCAGCAGCCATACGAAAGCCGCCGGACTTAAAGAATTCAGCAATTGTGTAAATGCCAGTACGCAGGTCCAGCCCATGCCGATATAAAGCACGGAGGAAACCCATTTCGGACAGTATACCCAGAATGCTTTGATCAGGATTCCGGCGATGGCAAATGACCATACGATCGCAAGAAGGATGATCCCGGTCCTGCCGCCAAGTACTAACAGGCAGATCGGAGTGTAGCTTCCGGCGATGAGAACGCTGATCATCATGTGATCGATCTTTTTAAGAATGGTATTTACTTTTTTTGATTTATCGAATGTATGGTAAGTTGTGCTTGCCGCATACAGTAAGATCAGACTTGCCGCATACACAGCAATTGCGATAATGTAAATCTTACTTGGTTCGCGCGCTGCTTTTAAAAGCAATGGGATTGCTGCGAATATTGCCATCAGCATTCCGATAAAATGTGTGATCGCACTTCCCGGATCTTTAATGTGTTCTTTTAACTGCTCTGCCATAGTCATGCACCTCCTGAATGTCGAAAATATGACATGTAGTTTTTAATACTACGTTTGCTATATGTGTATATTATACCACGAAAAGAAAAAAATCAAGCAGAAAAGGAAAATATTTTTAAAATCAAAATAATCCTTTGCCGCTTGATTTTTTTACATATCAGGTTCTAATTTATTTTCATTGCGCCAGCTTCTTGGAGAAGTTCCATAGATATTCTTGAATGCTCTTGAAAAATGTAACTGATTCGGATATCCGACGGCATTTCCAATATCCGAAATGGATAAAGAAGTCAGTTTCAGAAGTTCTGCAGCCTTCGTCATGCGGTAACTGATCAGGAATTCCTGAGGAGATTTTCCGATGGAGTCGTGAAAAATCTTTCCGAAATAACTCCGGTTCAGACCACAGAAAGAAGCAATGTCTTCAATGGTAATATTGTTCTGAAAATTTTGCTCAATATAAGATAATGCTTCTTTGATGTAAAAATCTCTGATCTTCCCGCTCTGGTTCATGCGCACTGTAGCAGCAGAACGCATGAAATAATCCAAAAAGAGATACAAATGTCCGATTATATGAAACGGTGATTCGGAGGAGGAACTGGGATGTCTGGCAATATATAACATTTCATTCATCATTTCATTGCGGAGATCTTTCGAACCGGCATGATAGACCGGATGATCCGGACTGAGTCCGGCAGTAGAGACAATCTCTTTGGCACGGAGTCCGTCAAATTCAATCCAGGTATATTCCCATGGGAGATCCTGATCTGCGATGTAAGTATTGATCTGATTAGGAAATAGCATAAAACCCTGTCCGCTTTTCACCTGATATTTTATTGTATTGCCGGAAGAATCGTCGGCCATTAAAGTTCCGGTTCCGGATATCACATAGTGAAAGATATAATGGTTTCTGGCGGCAGGTCCAAAAGAATGGGAAGGTTCACATTGTTCCCAGCCATACTGATAAAGTCCGATATCGACAAAATTTTCATTTGGAAAAACGGAAAATAAAAGATTACTCATAGGAATCCTCCTTTTTAAAACAGTATATACCAAAATGCTAGATAACTTCAATATATAACGGGAAAAATCGCATTTTGCAATAAAATATATAATATGAGGATATTTATAGACGCATAATGGTATGTTACAATTTAATTGTAAATAAGAAACGAAAAAAACCTGACGATGAAAACAAGAGAATATCCCGGGAAAGGTTCAAAATCAGGAAGGAACGGAGCAAAAGGAGTTTGAAAACATGCATAGGAAGTACAGGAAACTGGTAAGTGCCGGACTGGTTCTTACGATGGCTGGGGCTATGACGCTGCAGGGATGCGGGCAGAAGGAGAAGACAGGAAAGACAGAAATAGAACTTGTGCAGTATAAGCCGGAAGCAGTAAAAACATTTGAGAAAATAGAAGAAGAATTCAACCGTACACATGATGATATTCATCTTACAATTGAATCTCCGAATGATGCAATGACTGTTTTGAAGACGAGATTTATCCGGGAGGATAATCCGGATATTATTGGAATCGGAGGAGACGTGAACTATTCAAACTTTATCGATTCTGACATGTTGATGGATATTTCCGACTATAAGGGTCTGGAAGATATTAAAGAGGCATACAAAGAAATTGATAAAAATCTGGAATTTGTTCCGGAAAAAGGAACTTATGCGGTACCATACGTTGCAAATGCAGCAGGAATTCTTTACAACAAGGAAATGTTCGAAGAACATGGATGGAAAATACCAACTACATGGGATGAACTCATGAGCCTGTGTCAGGAGATACAGAATGCAGGAATCCAGCCATTTTATTTTGGATTTAAAGATACATGGACTTGTCTTGCACCGTGGAATGCGGTTGCGGTAGATCTTGCACCCGCAGATGTGTGTGCGCAGGTGAACCGCGGAAAGACAACATTTTCGAAGGAATATAAAGAAGTGGCAGAACGTATGCTGGAGCTGCTTCCATATGGACCGGATGACCCGTTTGCATATGATTACAACGGGGCGTGTACGGCATTTGCAAAAGGTGAATCCGCAATGTATACGATTGGAAGTTATGCAATTCCACAGATCCAGACGGTGAATCCGGATATGGAGATTGATTCATTTGTAATGCCGGCAAGTAATAACAAGGAAGAAAATAAGTTGAACTCAGGAATAGATCTTCAGTTCTGTGTAATGCAAGACTGCAAAAATAAAGAGGCAGCATATGAAGTATTAGATTTTCTCCTGGAAGATGAGAATGTACAGGCATATCTGGATGCGCAGAAGGCAGTTCCTTGTAAAGAGGGAGATTTTGAACTGCCATCAACCCTTGAAGGAATGAAAGAATATATAAAAGAAGGAAAAATGTCAGACTACCAGGATCATTATTATCCATCGGAAATGGCAGTAGATGCCCAGATCCAGACATTCCTGATGAAAAAAGACAGCGAGGCATTTCTTAAGAAATTTGATACAGACTGGGTAAGATATAATCGTGATATTATCCGTAAAGTGGAAGATTACGAGAAATCGCATAATGACTAAGAGAGATAAGTTACCGGTAATACGGAAGTTCAAGGAGTTAGTATGATGAAAAAGAATAAATTAAATGATAGAAAGCGGACATTTCTTCTGATCACGATTCCGATTGTTGCATTATTTTTCTGCTTCAATACGCTGCCGCTGATCAAAGGTGTAATCTATAGTTTTACCAATTTTAAAGGATATGGAAGTTACGACTGGGTAGGTCTTCGTAATTATAAAGACCTGTTTACCGATTCCAGGGTCGGAGGCTCATATATCTTTACATTTAAGTTAGCAATTGCGGCGACAATTTTGACAAATGTGTTGAGTCTTTTGCTGGCACTCGGACTAAATAGCAAGATTAAGTTCAAAAGCGCACTCAGAGGTGCATATTTTATCCCGAATGTACTGGGAGCACTGGTAGTAGGATATATTTTCAACTATTTCTTTACGTATATCCTCCCTGTATTTGGAAAAATGATCGGAAGTAAGACATTTGGTTCCAGTATGCTTTCTAATACCAATCTTGCGTGGATCGCGATTGTGATCGTGTGTGCATGGCAGTCGATAGCAATGAACACAATCATTTATATTTCGGGACTTCAGACGGTTCCGGAGGATGTATATGAAGCAGGTGCCATTGATGGTGCTACAGGATGGAAGAAGTTCAGGAACCTGACATTTCCACTGATCATTCCATTTTTCTCTATCAATATGGTTCTGAGCGTGAAAAACTTCCTGATGGTATTTGATCAGATCATGGCATTGACAAAAGGAGGTCCTGCCCAGAGTACAGAATCCATCTCATATCTGATCTATAATAACGGAATGAGTGGCGGACAGTTTGGATTCCAAAGCGCAAATGCAGTTATTTTCTTTATTGTGATTGTAGTGATTTCGGTAATGCAGTTGACTATCACCGGTAAGAAGGAGGAACAGTTGTAATGAAAAAAGTTGGGAAAGAAAGAATAAACTGGCCTGTAACGATTCTTTTGATCGCAGGGCTGATCACTGTAGTATTTCCATTGTATATGACTGTTGTCATTGCGCTGAAGAAACCTTCGGAAATGACGAATGATGTCGCAGGAATCTTATCACTTCCAAAGCATTTCAGTCTGAGTAATTTTACAGAGGCGATGAAAGTGACAGATTTCTGGAACTCATTGGGAAACAGTCTGCTGATCACAGTTGTGACGGTAGTGCTTGCAATGCTGATCCATTCACTGCTTGGATATGCAATTGCAAGAAATAAGGCACATAGTAAATTTTATAAGTTTATTTATTTTTATGTTGTCAGTGGTATGTTCGTACCTTTCGCAATCCTGATGATGCCGGTCGTAAAACAGACGGCGCAGATGGGACTTGCGAACAGAGCCGGAGTGATCATCTTATATCTGGTATTTTATATGCCGATGAATGTGCTACTGTATTCCGGATATCTGACAAATATTCCCAGAGCGCTGGAAGAGGCAGCATGCGTGGATGGAGCAAGTACATGGACAACTTATTGGAAGATCATCTTTCCGATCATGAAACCAATGCATGCAACGGTTGCGGTTCTGACAGCACTTGGAACATGGAACGATGTTATGACACCATTGGTTATTATGTCAGGCACAGGAAAGAACACACTGCCGCTGGCACAGCTTAATTTCCAGACACAGTTTGGAACGAACTATAACCTGGCATTTGCCTCTTACCTGTTGGCACTTCTGCCGATCCTGATTTTCTATCTGATCTGTCAGAAGCATATCTTGAACGGTGTGGTAAATGGAGCTGTAAAATAAAGAAAATACAAATTGGACTAGAGACATAAAAAGGAGACTAAAAGATGGGAATTGTTTACAGTAAAGCAGACAGGACATTTACAATACAGACAAAGAATACAACGTATCAGATGCAGGTGGACCCTTATGGGTTCCTCCTGCACCTGTATTATGGAAAGAAAACAGATGGAAGCTGCATGGATTATCTGCTGACGTATTATGACAGGGGATTCTCTGGAAATCCGTTTGATGCAGGGGATGACAGAACATATTCTATGGATGCACTTCCGCAGGAGTATCCTTCCTATGGAACCGGAGATTACAGAAGCACGGCACTGATCGTTGAAAATGCAGATGGAAGTACAGCGTGTGATCTGCGTTACCGTTCGCATCACATTTTTAATGGAAAATATAAGATTCCGGGTCTTCCGGCAGTCTATGCGGATGAGACGGAGAGCCAGACACTGGAGATCGTAATGGAAGATGCGGTTACAGGCGTAGAAGTTACATTGCAGTATGGTGTGCTTCCTGATTATGATGTGATCACAAGAAGCGAGAAGATCGTTTATCGTGGCGAAGGAAAGATATGTATCAGGAAAGCGCAGTCTGCATGTCTGGATTTTGTTCAGGGGAAATATGATCTTCTGACATTTTACGGAAGACATGCAATGGAGAGAACGATGCAGAGAGAGCCGGTCACACATGGAAGTCATGTGATCGGAAGTGTGAGAGGAACTTCGAGCCATCAGTATAATCCGATGATGATTCTTGCGGATGAGAATACGACGGATCAATATGGAAATTGTTATGCAATGTCTTTCGTATATAGTGGAAATTTTAAAGGTGAGACACTGAAAGATCAGTTTGGACAGACACGTGCGCTTATGGGGCTGCAGGATGAGATGTTCTCGTATCCGCTGGCAGAAGGAGAAACATTCTATACACCGGAGGTACTTCTTACTTTTTCCGGAAGTGGAATGAACCTTCTTTCACAGAATCTGCACAGATGTATCAGACAGCATATCTGCAGAGGAAAGTACAAAGAAAGTGTCCGTCCGGTTCTGGTGAACAGTTGGGAAGCATCTTACTTTGATTTTGATGGTGATACCTTATACGAACTGGCAAAAGAGGCAAAGCATGCAGGCATTGACATGCTGGTGCTGGATGACGGCTGGTTTGGAAAACGTGATGATGATAACAGCGGTCTCGGGGACTGGTTTGTCAATGAGAAAAAGCTTGGGGGGACACTGGGAGATCTGATAAAGAAGATCAATGATTTGGGTGTAAAATTCGGAATCTGGGTGGAGCCGGAGATGATCTCGGAAGACAGTGATCTGTACAGAGAACATCCGGACTGGGCACTTACTATTCCGGGAAGGAATCCGGTTCATGCAAGAAATCAACTGGTGTTGGATTTCTCGAGAAAAGAGGTTGTAGATCATATATTTGATCAGATCTGTAAAGTCCTGGATCAGGGAAATATTGAGTATGTGAAATGGGACATGAACCGGAGCCTTATGGATGTGTTCTCTAGAGGAACCGAAGATCAGGGAAGGGTCATGTATGATTACGTTCTTGGATTATATGATTTTCTGGAAAGGATCGTGACAAGATATCCGGATCTGCTGATCGAAGGATGCAGCGGCGGCGGTGGAAGATTTGATGCCGGAATGATGTATTATACACCGCAGATCTGGTGCAGTGATAATACAGATGCATTGGACAGATTGCAGATCCAATATGGTACTTCATTCGGTTATCCGGTATCCGCTGTAGGGTCACACGTATCAGCAGTGCCGAATCATCAGACAGGAAGGATCACATCTCTGCATACCAGAGGTGTAGTGGCAATGGCCGGAACATTCGGATATGAATTGAATCTTGGAAAACTTTCCGAAGAAGAGAAGCAGGAGATCCGGTTACAGGTGGAAGAATACCGGAAGTTCGCACCACTGATCCAGACGGGACTGTACTACCGGCTGTCTGATCCTGCGAGGGAGGAATATGCAGCATGGGCATTTGTATCAGAAGATCAGAAAGAAGTTCTTCTGAACGTCGTACTGCAGGAAATTCATGGAAATATGACTGTGAATTATGTAAAGCTTCAAGGATTGAAATGTAGTGCGATCTATCGTGACACGGAAACAGGAAAGAGTTATAATGGTGCAGCACTTATGGAAGCAGGAATTCCGATGCCTGTGGAAATGGGAGAATTCAAGGCATACCAGATGCATCTGTCAGCAGAAGAGTAGAGTATAAAAATGGGAAAAAGAGTAGAAAAAAATAACAGTATTTTTCAATATAGGTTAGAGAAACATCATGATGAGCTCAGATGGCTTTACATGGAACTTTATCAGAACGATGATATGTTCGCGGAATTGTGTTCCAAGATGTATGAGTATTACAGACACCGGAGTAGCAAACTGAAAGAAAGAGATGCAAAAAGAGAGCAGGAAGCCGGCTGGCATCACAGGAAAGATATGCTTGGCATGATGCTTTATATAGATAATTTTGCGGGAAATATGCAAGGTGTAAAAGAAAAGATTCCGTATCTGAAAGAATGCAACATTAATTGTCTTCACCTTATGCCCTTCCTGGATACGCCAAAAGGCAGATCTGACGGCGGTTATGCGGTGGCAGATTTTCGAAAGGTACGTCCGGATCTCGGTACGATGAAGGATCTTGCAGAACTGGCAGAAAAGTGTCATGAGGAAGATATCAATGTGTGTATGGATTTTGTTATGAATCATACGTCAGAAGACCATGAATGGGCGAAGCGGGCAAGGGATGGCGAAGGAGAGTATATGAGCCGGTATTTCTTCTATGATAATAATGATGTGCCGGAGAAATACGAGGAGACAGTGCCGCAGGTATTTCCGACAACAGCCCCTGGAAACTTTACATATCTTCCGGAGAACGGCCATTATGTAATGACGACATTTTATCCGTATCAGTGGGATCTGAATTACCGCAATCCGAGAGTGTTTAATGAGATGATGTATAACTTCCTGTATCTGACAAATCAGGGAATAGATATTGTGAGAATTGATGCGGTGCCATATATCTGGAAAGAACTAGGAACTACCTGCAGAAATCTCAAACAGGTACACACAATCGTCCGTATGATGCGTATGATTGCAGAAATTGTATGTCCGAGCGTATTACTTCTAGGTGAAGTTGTAATGGAACCGGAAAAAGTAGTGCCGTATTTTGGGACGATAGAAAAACCGGAATGTCACATGCTTTATAATGTGACTACCATGGCAACGACCTGGAACAGCATAGCGGCACGAGATATCCGATTGTTGAAAAAACAGATGGATATTCTGAATCATCTGCCGAAACAGTATGTATTTTTAAACTATCTGCGCTGTCATGATGATATCGGATGGGGACTGGATTATGAGACCCTGAAACAGTGGGGAATGGAAGAGATCCCACATAAGCGTTACCTGAATGATTATTTTACAGGGAAAATAGCGGGAAGTGTAAGCCGCGGAGAATTGTATAATGATGATCCGGTAACGCAGGATGCACGTTTCTGTGGGACAACAGCATCGATGTGTGGAATTGAAAAAGCCGGATTTGAACAAAACAAAGAAGCAATGGAAACTGCGGTCAGGGAAGATCTTATGCTGCATGCATATATGTTGACACAGTCGGGTATCCCGATGTTATACAGTGGCGATGAACTGGGGCAGGTGAACGACTATAGTTATAAAGAAGATCCTGCTAAGTGTGCAGATTCAAGATACATCCATCGTGGTAAGCTGCAGTGGGAGCTTGCAGAGAATAAGAATGATCCCACAACTGTTCAGGGAAGTATCTTCCAGACTCTTGACCGGTTGGAAAAGATCCGCGGACAGGAAATAACATTTGATAAAGATGCAGATGTGTATACATACGATGTGCATGATGACAGTGTCCTTTGCATATTACGTGAATATAAGGGAAGAAGATTTTTTGGAATATTCAATTTCAGTGATCAGGAGAAGACAGCGTGGATGCAGGAAGATGGAGTATATCGTAATCTGCTGACGAGTGAAAAGATGGAATTAAAAGATATAAGATTAAGAGGGTACGACTTCCTTTGGTGTGAAAAATAAACTGGCCTGTATGAAAATGTTACAACTGGCTGTTTGGACGAATCCACTATCGTGCTAATATATTCAGCAGAATTTATTTTTCATTACATATTACAACAGGAAGGAAGAGTACAATGAGTACAAATACAGCAGCAGGAAAGACCATTCATAATGATAAGGTGAAGAATCTGGTGATCACGGCATTCTTTACAGCAATTACATTTCTTGGAATCCAGTCTTTCAGGATTCCGCTTCCGGCAGCAGTCGGAACACCATTTCTTCATTTCGGACATATATTTGTCGTAATGGGATTGTTACTTCAGGGAGGAAAAAGAGGAGCCGTATCCGGAACGCTGGGACTTACCATCTTTGATATGTTAAATGGATATATGCAGGATGCGCCAAAGACGTTTGTTGAGACGGCGCTGAAGTGTCTGATCGTCGGAGCACTCTTTGTGATGCTGAAGAAAAAGACAGCCGGTGATAAAAAGAAAGAATACGGAGCAGCGATGATCTGTGCCGTGGTTTACGGATGCATCAACGTGATCATGGAATTTATTATGGGAACCATATCCATGATGATCATGGGAAGTGGATTCGCAGCGGCAGCGGTGGGAGCATTTACATCTCTTCCGGCTACGGTGATCAATGCAGTCTTTATGGTGATCGCAATTGCGGTTCTGTACCAGCCGGTGAAAAAGATCTATGTGCGCATGGCATAGAGCAGGATAGTGGAAAAAATAATGAATGAATAAAAAAGAGCGGATACTCCTTAAGTGGTGTATCCGCTCTTCTTCTGATATCAGAATCCGTTATTCTTATCCGAAATATCTCTTGAGAAGTCCTTCGAAAGCTCTTCCGTGACGGGCCTCATCTTTAGCCATCTCATGAACAGTGTCATGGATCGCATCCAGATCAGCAGCTTTTGCACGTTTTGCAAGATCGAACTTACCGGCTGTAGCTCCGTTCTCGGCATCTACACGCATCTCAAGGTTCTTCTTTGTGCTGTCTGTAACAACTTCGCCAAGAAGCTCTGCGAATTTAGCAGCGTGCTCAGCTTCTTCCCAGGCAGCTTTTTCGTAGTATAATCCTACTTCTGGATAACCTTCTCTGTGGGCAACTCTTGCCATTGCAAGATACATACCAACTTCTGAACATTCTCCTTCGAAGTTCGCTCTTAAATCAGCTAAGATATCTTCGCTGACACCTTTTGCAACACCTACAACGTGCTCTGCAGCCCATTCTCTTTCACCTGTCTGTTCTTTGAACTTATCAGCCGGTGCGTGGCAGATTGGACATTCAGCCGGTGCAGCCTCTCCTTCGTAAACATATCCGCATACTGTACATACAAATTTTTTCATAATGTTGTTCTCCTTTTCTTTGAAATGTTTTTTGATTTATTGAAATTAATATTAGTAATTGTTACTGATATTAATTTAGCACGATATCATTGTTTTGTCAATTAGTTTTTGATGAATTTTATTATTTATTCTCGTTTTTTTTCTTTATGCATTCGGCACAAAGACCATGGAAAAGTGTAGTGTGAGATTCGATGATTCCATCAAAACATGCGTTAGCATCTTCGTTGATCTTTTGAATATAAGAATCATCCATTTCCAGATCGAATACTTTTCCGCAATTCGTGCATACTACATGGTAATGAGGTTCGCAGCGCCCATCAAAACGATCGCCACCGGCAGGTGTCGGAATCCGGAGTGCTTCACCGATGTCGGCAAGCAGATTCAGGTTGCGGTAGACGGTTCCGAGGCTGATATTCGGAAATTCTTCTTTTATATGAAGATATACGGTATCAGCCGTAGGATGTGTGGTTGTGTGTAATAAATACTCTTTGATAGAGGCTCGCTGTTTACTGTATTTTAAAGCAGCCATAACATCCTCCTTTCAATAACGATAATAATTACTGTAATTGATATCTTTAGTATAGTGTTGTTTATATCATTTGTCAATAAGGAGAAATAAATGTAACAAAATGTAACAAAATAAAAAAATAAAACGAATGGAAGATAGAGGAATATCAGATAATACGCTTGAAAATAAAAGAAATACTTGACAAAATGTATTCGGATGATATAATAACAAACGTAACATATGTAACAATTCTGTAACAATTACAAAAGACGAGAAAACATAAAGGAGGGAGTTTATGGATTCGATTCTTAAAAAAGGAGTGCTCCTGGTTAGTGTGACTGGGATCATGACAGCATTTCCAATGGTGGTGCATGCTGCAGACATAGATGATACGCAGAATATACCAGCGGCGGAAAGCACACAGATACTGGAAGATTGTTACACATCAGATAAGACAATATCGGTAAAAGATCATCTTGTACCGGAACAAAAGGGTGAGTATTCAGATATGGCATTCGCAAATGTACAATCGTTTCTTTATATAAGAAGTGAACCAACAACAGACAGCGAATGGGTTGGAAAACTATATCCGGATTATGCGGCAAAGATCACCGGTCCTGTGGGAGAATGGACGAAGGTTGAGTCGGGAAATGTGACCGGGTATGTGTATTCCAGATATATAACGGTAGGAAATGAGGCACAGAAGAAAGCAGAAGAGTTAGTGCAGAACAATGACACGGGAAATGCAGAAGATGCATTTACGTATGCCGAATCGAGAGAAGAAGAGGCGGCAAGACTTCAAAAGGAGCAGGAGGAGCAGAAGGCGCAGGCTGCGGGAAACGGGCAGGCAATTGTAGATTATGCGTGTCAGTTTATCGGAAATCCGTATGTATGGGGAGGTACGAGCCTCACAAACGGAGCGGATTGTTCCGGATTCGTACAGTCGGTATTTGCACATTTTGGAATCGCACTTCCGCGTACGACATGGGATATGGAGAATGCGGGAACGGCGGTAAGTTACGATCAGGCAGTTGCGGGAGACATTATCTTATATAATGGCCATGTAGGAATCTATATGGGAAATGGGCAGATCGTAAATGCGATCAACAGTGCAAAAGGAATCGGGATCCTGCCGGCAACCTATACGAATATTGTGACCGTAAGACGGCTGATATAAGAGCTGATATAAGAAAAGAGACCGGAGGAATTCTGAAAAATTCCCCGGTTCTTTTTTTATCCACACTATCCACATGAATTGAAAGTTATCCACAATATACAAAATCCACAAAAATCGATATATTTCTGCAAAAAATAAAAAATGCAAAAAAATTCATGAAAAAAGTTATCCACATCAAAAAATGCAAAAAATGTAGAAAAATGGGGATTTTCACAAAGTTATCCACGTTATCCACACCCAAATCGGGAAAAACGGGGGATTATTCGGGGATAGAAAAAGAACGCACGTTTTGTAGAGTTGTTATAAAAATGAAGAAATGTCGAAAAAAAGAGTTATCCATATTGACATTTGAGTAGTCAAATATTAAGAATAAATTTGCGGAAAATGTTTACACAATGGTAAAAAGCTACTATAATGGAAACACTGAAATAAAAAGGAGGCGATAAGATGGCACAGATTACAAAAGACATGACATTTGGTGAACTGCTTTCCAAATATTATTCTACATGTCCAAAGCTTGTTGACGATCTGATGGAAGCAGGAATGGGATGCATCGGATGCCCACATTCTCAGATGGAATCTATCGAAGAAGGCGCTATGGGACACGGAATTGATCCAGACCTCTTAGTTGCAAAACTGAATGCAACACTGGAAGCAAGCCAGGCATAATATAAAAATAACTACAAAAAAACTCTACAGGATTCCTGTAGAGTTTTTTTGCAGTTATTTGTAAAGAACTGCCGATAGCAGATCTTTATGACAATTCCGGATCATAATTCCGGCTAAATATTGGCGAGCTGCTGAACCGCATCTCCAGAAAGAAATGTCTTGCAGTGTTCTTCCAGGAACGCGAAAGTTGCGCCGGACGCTCTTTCTAAAGCGCCGTATTCAGACAACATATTGCAGATCCGATTGAAATCTGCGGCGGAGTGATCGGACCGGGCAAGTGCCAGCAGATACATCTCCTCTTGTTCGTCCTTGTATAAAGTATTGGAACCGTGGTACATCGGAGCCAGAAGTCTGGCGGCTTTCAGTACATTCTCCATCACAGGGAAAGAAAAGAGCCGGATATTGTTACCGGAATCCTTTTTTTCTGTATCATCACCGGAAGCGGATGTGGTATCCGGGGCAGACTTCGCTGCCTGTGCTTCAAATGATTCCTGAACCTTTCCGAGCAGATCGAGTAAACCTTCTGCTCCTTCCAGCTTGCCCGGAGTATTCTTTTTCCTGGCATCAGCAATGGAAGAAGGTGCAAATTTTGAAAATCTGGTATCGAGTTCCTCAGGATCCTCGACTTTTGTAATTATCAGCACGATCGAATCGGCGGAAGGGATTGCCTCTATCATGAGAGGAATGTCTTCTGCTTCGAATCCGAATTCGAAGGCTGCCTGTTGCATCATATCGCGGAAAAGTGATTTTGCTTTTTCGGTTCCGTATGCCAGTTCACTGAGCTGTAACTGACGGTCAGCCAGATCGGCGCGTGTCAAAGTACAACGGATCTGGTTGTCACTGATTTTTTCAATCTTCATAATCATCACTTCCTTCTAAAATAGTATATCATAGAAAATGTTTGATGTTCAATAAATTTAGTATAAACAAAACGGAATAATAAAATAAAAAAAGACTTGATTCTTCAAATTTTATCAGATATAATGACGCTACTGGAAGATAGTTTTCCCTGATAACTATGTTGTTAGAACCAATAAGGGAGAATTTCTTGAATTTTAATTTTGGGGACGGAACAGAACGCCGTACCAGGCATTTATATTTCAATTCCACGTTCCGGGTGGGATGGATCTATCAAAAGCAAATCAGATTACACAGCCGTTTCAGGCAGACATTTCACAGTATAATTTTGACATAATATGAAAAATATTTAATTGCCGGGGACTATTTCCAGTTGAAACATAATTTGTTGCTGCATAAAAACAGCATTGTATCACGGGCATCTCCTTCGCTGCAGATATGCGCAACATCCATAGTTATCATCCGGTAAAAAGGAGGAAGGAACATGGGGGACAATGACGAATGGAAGAATATGTTCCAAGAACTGACAGGCTATGAAAAGAAAAATATAAGCCTTAGGATCAATGGAATACCAGCCAGCCCCATGCAGATTGTACAGGCACATACGATGTGTGAAAATCAGGCATATATGAGAGATTATGTGCTCAATGACAAAGGTGATGTAAAAGAGTTGTGGTTTCAGAATATAGCAATTTAATCAGGAAAAATATGTAAATACCCCGCAGATTAAGACGAAAGTTTTAAGGAAAATGTCGAAATATAATGACGTGTATCTTACGTTTTGTTATAATGTGACCTGTAGGAGGTGCAGCATGGAAGACAGAGGAAGAAGTAGCCGCACATATGAAAACCGAAGAACATATGGAAAATCACAGGAAAGAAGACCGTCAGACAATCATCCGCCAAGAAGACAGAGAACTCCGGCGGAGCGTGCGCGTATGCGGCGGAGAAGAAAAAGACAACGCATGATACGATTTGTCCTGTTGATCATATTAATCATTGCAGCAATTGCAGGAATCATTTTGTGGAAACGTTACAGCCCATCAAAAGAACAATATGATATGAAGAAATATTATGGGATAGAAAAGGATGGACAGGTTGGTATCACGGTGGATAATAAAGTCGTGGAGGCAGAAGGAAAACTGGCAGGTGGAAAAGTATATGTTGCATATAATATTGTAAGAGATTATATCAACAGCCGGTTCTACTGGGATCCGAATGAAAATGTTCTGTTGTATATGCTCCCGGAAGATATGATATCGGTAGATGTCGGCAGTAAGGATTACTCTATATCCAAAAAAAAGAAAAGCGAAGATTACGTTATTTTAAAAACAGAAGGAAACACAGCATATATTGCATTGGATTTTGTCCAGCAGTACACGAATATTGATTATGAAGTGTCAAATAATCCGGATCATGTTATGATCAGGACAAAATGGGGAAAAACGGATGTTGCAACTGTGAAAAAGAATACACAGGTGCGTTATCAGGGCGGAGTAAAGAGCCCTGTGCTGGCAGAACTTAAGAAAAAAGATGAAGTAACAGTCGTTGAGAGTGAACAGAACTGGAAAAAGGTACGCACAGCAGATGGTGTGATCGGATATGTAAAGAACAAGACTCTGAAGAACGAAGAAAAGAAGAATATTACCAGAAAGTTTGAAGAGCAGGATTATTCCAATATTACCAAAGATTACACGATCAATATGGCATGGCATAATGTGACGAACCAGGATGCGAACAATGCGGTGGCGCAGAGGATCGCCCAGACGAAAGGGCTTACGACACTGGCTCCGACATGGATCCATGTGGCAGATACGAACGGTAACATCAGCTCTATCGCATCGGCAGATTATGTGAGTTACGCACATAAGCAGAATGTGGAAGTGTGGATGACCGTCAGGGATTTTGACGGAGGCATCAGTTCGGAGAAGGAATCTTACGAACTGCTCAGCTATACATCCAGACGTGAGACATTGATCACGCAGCTGATCGCAGAGGCACTCCGTGTCGGCGTTGATGGTATCAATGTAGACTTCGAAAAGATTTCCGATAAGTGCGGAGAACATTATATTGAATTTATCCGTGAATTATCGGTAAAATGCAGACAGAACGGACTGGTGTTGTCGGTGGACAACTATGTTCCAAAGAGCTTTAACACACAGTATGACCGTAAAGAGCAGGGAATTGTAGCAGATTATGTAGTGATCATGGGATATGATGAGTATTATGCAGGTTCGCCTGAAGCAGGTCCGGTATCTTCTTACAATTATGTAAAAGAAGGAATCACAGAGACGTTAAAAGAGGTTCCGGCGGAGAAGGTTATCAGCGGTATTCCGTTCTTTACACGTTTGTGGAAAGAGACTCCGAAGACGGAAGAAGAACTGAAGAGTGATAAAGGAACGGATGCGGAACAGTATTCTGCAACCGTAGAGAGTGATGCATATGGTATGGATAATGCACAGGCCATCGTCAAACAGGCCGGAGTCGATACGACCTGGGATAAGAAGGCCGGACAGAACTATGCCACATGGGAAGCAGACGGATCCAAATATGAGATCTGGCTGGAAGACAGCAAATCAATCGAAGCAAAGCTCAAACTCATGAAGAAATATAAGCTTGCAGGTACAGCTGAGTGGTCTCTTGGACAGGAGAGTTCGGATATCTGGAATCTGATCCAGAAATATGTCAATTAATCAAACAGAATAACAGATAAAATATCTCTTGCAGTCATATAGTAGAATATATGAATTGCAGGAGGTATTTTTATTTGTGGAAAAAAATAGAATTTGCAATAGTATTGCTGTTGCTGGCGGTACTTATCATGATGAGTAATCATCTGGAGGAAATGGTATCAAGCGGAAGGGTTACAGGAAGGAATCCATGTATTGTCCTGGACAGCGGACATGGGGGTTGTAGATAACGCAAGTAATGAAAACAACGAAAATACAAGGAGAAAG